>Ga0070741_10014362_pt1 | contig 13698 bp, 10 predicted proteins | sample Coa_R1_4_FD_66440 | JGI IMG/M metagenome (GOLD analysis project Ga0070741, IMG submission 66440) | Surface soil microbial communities from Centralia Pennsylvania, which are recovering from an underground coalmine fire - Coalmine... | ecosystem: Environmental > Terrestrial > Soil > Unclassified ... | reverse complement strand
ACTCTGGCGATTCGGACATTAGTTGTCCCAGCCTAGTTGCGAAGTTGATAGCTTCGCTGTCATCGGCCATCAACACTAATCCCGGATTTGTACAGAACTGGCCAGCGCCGAGCGTCACCGATGCATGAAGGCCGGTGGCAATCTCGTCGCGCTTCGCCTTCATCGCTCCAGGCAAAATGAAGACGGGATTTATGCTGCTCATTTCAGCATAAAACGGAATCGGTTCCGGCCGCGATGCGCACGCATTCATCAATGCCAGCCCACCTGCTCGCGAACCGGTGAATCCCCCGGCCTTTACCAGAGGATGTTTCACCAGCGCCATTCCGACTTCGTTGCCGCTCCCGTACAGCAACGAGAAAACGCCTTCAGGCAGGTCGCACGTTTTGACGGCTTCCGTAATTGCCAGACCTACAAGTTCCGCAGTGCCCGGATGCGCGTGGTGAGCCTTGACTATTACCGGACAACCAGCAGCAAGCGCCGAAGCCGTATCGCCACCGGCGACAGAAAAGGCGAGAGGAAAATTGCTCGCACAGAAAACAACGACGGGTCCGATTGGCCGCAACATCGATCGGATGTCGGGTTTCGGCAAAGGCTTGCGATCAGGAATCGCTCGATCTATTCGTGCATCGACCCATGAACCCTCTTCCACCAAATCCGCAAACAATCGCAGCTGCGACCACGTCCTGCCTGTTTCGGATTGGATTCTGGCGGCCGGTAATCCGGTTTCCAGTGTCGCACGGTCGACCAGCGGCTGACCTATCGCCTCGATGTTTTCTGCAATCTTTCGCAAAAAAGCGGCCTTTTCGCGGCCGGATTTGCGGCTGTATGAAGCGAAGGCTTGATGGGCGAGTTGTGCGGCCAGGTCTACTTCGGCAACGCTCGCCGAATAATAAACCGGCAGCAGTTTTTCTCCGGTTGCCGGATTGAAACCCTGAAGAGAATGTATCTGATCTTCTCCTCTGCGCGACCCAATAATCGATCTACCTGTTAATTCTTTCGTCATATTCGTTCGTGTTGTAAGGGCAGGGCTCGTCCCCCGGGCGTCAAAATAAGCTGTAACTCGTTTAAACGAAGATGGCATATTGCATCTATAAACTGTTCTAATTGGATAGAAATGCAAAAGTCGTCTCGTCTTGAAGCAGATAGCACGTTGGCGGAACTGTTGCAAGAGTTGCCAGCAGGACTTAAAGAATTAGCCCGTGAAAAGCCGTTAACCTGTCGGGTATCGGGGCAGGTATCGGATGGCTATCGGGCTCGTCCCTGTCCGAATCGCTCGCGGCAGGACGAAATATTTAAATCAGGTAAACGTCTAATGGCTTTCGGCAATTCGGGCAGGGACGAGCCCAGCCGCTACGTTTCTTCTGAAAGCCGTGATTGACAACTCTGAGTTGCAAACCCTTTCAGGTTTTGCAACCATGCACCGCGATTCGGCATGCTGGAGTTGTTAAATCTCTCTCAAATAAATTGGTTCAGACAAACAGTTTGCAATAATGAGTATTGTGCATAGTTCTCAGGGGTCTATGGACCCTCAGCCGCAGCCAGAGCGCAGATCTTTTCTTGGCCTGATGATCGGTATTATAAACACAGGCATTGCGGCATTTATGGCCGTAACGCTTGGTCGGTTTGTGGCTGGACCAAAGACATCGACTGCAAGCGAGCCTGAATGGCTCGATGCAGGATCCATCTCGGACGTTCCTGATGGCAAGCCCGCTCGATTGAACGTCACCGTTGCGCAGGACGCCGGATGGGCGCAATTCGACAATCAGCAATCGGTTTGGATAGTCAAAAAAGGCGATAACGTTCAGGTTTTTTCCGCGGTTTGTCCTCATCTTGGATGTTCGGTGAATACGAACGCGAATGGATTCATTTGTCCCTGTCACACCAGTACCTGGAATATAAATGGGCAGAGGATGGGCGGACCGACTCTGCGCGGATTGGACACCCTCGATCACAAAATCGAAGACGGAACTCTGAAAGTGAAATATCAGTTCTTCAAACAAGGTCTGGCCGGAAAGGAACCGATTGCCTGAGATGAGACAGACTTTTAGCCGGGCCTACGACTGGTGTGACGAACGAACAGGTATCCGAACACTAATAAGGCACGCGCTGGATGAACCGATTCGCGGAGGAGCGCGCTGGGCCTACGTTTTTGGCAGCATCCTTGTTTTTCTATTTCTGCTGCAAGTGGTAACCGGCATTTTCCTCACAATGTATTATGTGCCCAGCGCCGATCACGCGCACACCAGCGTCGCATACATTCAAAAAGTAATCCCGGGCGGATCTATGGTTCGCGGGCTGCACGTTTACGGCGCCAGCGCGATGGTGATCTTTCTTTTCGCTCATTTGGCACAGACATTTCTGTTTGGATCCTATAAAGGCAAGCGCGAATTGCTGTGGGGATTCGGCGTCATAATGATGCTGATCGTTTTCGGGTTTGCGTTCACCGGTTACCTGTTGCCGTGGGATCAGGAAGCCTATTTCGGGACGAAAGTCGGAACTTCAATTGCCGGCGAAGTGCCCGTTGTCGGACAGTTCCAGCAGCATCTTTTGCTTGGCGGAAATAATCTTACGACTCTGTCGCTGTCGCGATTTTTCACGATACATACATTCCTGTTGCCGACAGCGCTTGTTCTTTTGATTATCGGGCACATCTATCTTTTTCGAGTAGCTGGAGCAGCAGGTTCGTTCAGCGTCCGCAATGATCATAAAGTCGAGCTGTTCTACCCAAAACAACTGCTGCTGGATTCGGTGGGGATTCTGCTTGTTTTTCTTGGTCTGGTCTGGATGGTTTACAAAATACCAGCGCAGCTTGGCCCGCAAGCCGATCCGACATCAGACTTTCTGGCAAGACCGCCATGGTATTTTCTGCCGTTGTTTGAATTGCTGAAGTATTTCCCTGGCAAGCTGTCGTTGATTCCGACTGTGATATTGCCCGCAGTTTTGTTTGGGGTGCTGTTCGCTCTCCCGTTTTTTGACAAACGACCGACCAGAAACCCATTGCACCGACCATTAGCTACCACACTGATGGTGATAACGATTCTCGGCTCCGTCGGATTGATCGTCGCATCGAAATACCAGGATAGAAAAGACCCCGACGCCAGCGCAAAGCTGAAGAAACAGGAAGAGGATTCCCAAGCTTTTCTGAAAGCAGAATTCAAACCTGAAGAGATCGGTAAGAAGCCAGAAAAATCAGCACCGGGTGCGGCGGCCGCCACAATCAAAGGCGAACCTCCTGATCCGTATACTGTGACTTGCTCGCTCTGTCACGGAGATCACGGCGAAGGCGCAGAAGGGCTGGGTCCATCGCTGGTGGGAATAACTTCGAAACCGAATCGCACAAAAGAGGATTTGCTGAAGATACTGAATGATCCGAGGTCTTATGGGTTAAAAGACCCAATGCCGGCGAACTTCCCCGACTTGTCGGACGCCGACAAACATGCAATTGTCGATTGGATTGGAGCCGGAAAGTAAGACTCTACGCGCAAAGTCTTTGTGCGTTGGTGTATATAATTAATTGCATCTCTCTTATTTCGCCATTCGGAGAACGCTATGCGTTTTATGTCAGTTAATAAGATCCGCACAAGTCTGGTTGCAGTGTCATTGTTGCTGAGCATGGTTCTCATTCCGGCAATCCAGCCGATCAAGGCTGAGTACCACGTTCCGCCGCAGGACACCGGATTATCAGGTCTTGTCCAGATGCTGCAAAAGCTGAAGACCACCGCGCGGATGATCCACACTACCGCGCATCCCGATGACGAAGATGGAGGAATGCTCACCTACGAATCGCGCGGAGTCGGTGCAAGCGTTCTTCTCTTTACGCTTAATCGCGGTGAAGGTGGTCAGAACAAGACCGGCAGCGAATTGTTTGACGCGCTGGGCATTTTGCGAACAGAAGAGTTGCTGGCGGCGGATTCTTACTACGGCGTTGACGAACGTTTCAGCAAGGTGGTCGATTTTGGCTATTCAAAGAACTGGCAGGAGACTCTTGATAAATGGAAAGGTCAGGATACCGCTCTTGAGGATATGGTGCGAGTCATCAGGACCTATAAACCCGATGTTCTGGTTTCGCGCTTTCAGGGCAACGCCAGCGACGGTCACGGACACCACGAAGCGGCCGGCATTTTGACTCCCATCGCATTCAAGGCTGCAGCCGATCCGAATCGTTTCCCGGATCAGATCACAAAAGAAGGGTTGCTACCGTGGCAGGTGAAAAAGCTTTATATGGGCGCAGGTCAGAATGGCGCGCTGAGAATCGATACCGGCATTTATGATCCCGCCCTGGGAATGTCGTACGCGCAGTATGCTCTGGAAGGGTTGTCCCATCAGTTGTCGCAGGGTTCCGGCGGCGGTAGAGTTCCTCCTGGTCCGCGTTATAGCACATACAGATTGGCGGATTCTGTAATCAATACAGGAGTGGCGGGACCTGAACACGAGCAGAATTTTTTTGACGGCATCGATACATCGCTTCCTGGTTTAGCAAGCCGGGTGGGTAACGACACGTCGAAACTTCCTTCGCTAAGGCAGGATTTAACTGAGATCGCAAACAGAGTGGATGAGGCGTCCGGCGCTCTTACGTTTCAGGATCCTTCCCGTGCGGGCGCGCCGTTGCTGGCCGGGCTGACGCAACTAAGGAAAGTTATCACCCAAGTCAAAAACGCTGGGTTGTCACCAGCAGTCAAGAGCGACCTTTTGGTCAATCTTCAAACCAAAGAAGGTCAATTCGAAGAGGCGGCAAATCTGGCGCTCGGCGTGACAATGGATGTTCTGGTTGACGCGGGAGGTTCCGGCGGCGGGAGAGGCCGGCGAAATCAGCAGTCTATCCTGATCGCGATTCCCGGACAGACTTTCAATGTTACTGCACGACTTTATAATCGCGGCAAACAAACTATCGATGCGACAGACATTAAACTGGAAACACCCCAGGGATGGCAGGTCTCTGCTGTCAACAAGAATTTGAAGGCGGTCGGTCCGAATGGAAACGCTTCGGTTCAGTTTCAGGTAACCGTTCCGGAAAACGCGCAATATACGCGTCCATACTTCCATCGGAATGACAATCAGATAGACACCATTTATAAAATAGATCGACCTGAATACCAGAATCTGCCATTTCCTCCGTATCCTGTTCACGCGTCCGCAACGTACAAATTGGGCGCCGATATGGGCGAAGAGCGCGGCGTTGCGGAAGTCAGCTATACCGATCCGATGTATGGACAAGAGCGGCGGCCGCTGGCAATCGGACCTGCTATTTCCGTCGAACTGCAGCCGGCAACGCAAGTGATCGCAACAGACCGTCAAACGCCCAGCGATATCACGGTCGGCGTGCGAAACAACGTTCCCGGCAATGTGTCTGCTATTCTGAAACTGGAAGTCCCGGCCGGTTGGAAATGCGAACCGGCTTCACTTCCCGTGACATTTACCAAAGCAGGTGAATTCAACAGCTACCAGTTCAAAGTTACACCCAACGAGAAACGCGAAGAGATTAAGGACATCAAAGCCGTCGTCGATTACAACGGCAAGAAATATGACGAAGGTTACACCGTCGTCACTCGCGAAGACCTGCCGTCATTTTATTATTACAGTCCCGCGATCCAAAAAGTCAGCAGTGTCGACGTCGCCATTTTGCAAAACCTGAAGATCGGTTACGTAATGGGGGCAGGCGACACGATTCCGACTGTGCTGAAACAGATTGGCGTTAACGTTGAGCTGATAACGCCGTCAGAGCTGGCAAGCGGTGATCTGAGCCGGTTTGACACGATCATTATGGGCATTCGCGCCTACGATGTTCGAAGTGACGTCCGCGACAACAACAAACGATTGCTGGATTACGTGCAACGCGGCGGGACGTTGATAGTTCAATACAATCAGAGCATGGACGCTTTCAACTCCGGCAATTTCACTCCTTATCCAGCGACAGTCGATCCAGGTAACAAGCGAGTCACTGTTGAAGAAGCTCCGGTTGACATCCTTCAGCCAAAAGACAGCGTGTTTTTGTATCCTAATAAGATAACCCCGAAGGACTTCGATAACTGGATTCAGGAGCGCGGCGCATATTTTATGGGACAGTGGGATGAGCACTTCAAAGCTTTAATGGCATCGCACGATCCGGGTGAACAACCGCTGGAGGGCGGCCTTTTGCGCGCTCAATACGGAAAGGGCACATACATTTTCAGCGGCTACGCATTTTTCCGTCAGTTGCCCGCTGGCGTTCCGGGTGCGACTCGTTTATTCATAAACATACTGAGCGCGGGCCACGATCAGAAGTAACAGAGTGGCGCAGATATTCAGTCTGCGCAGGCTCGACTAGGTTCGTATTAGATGCTCTTGGGCGTTTGTTAACACAGCGCAGACTGAATGTCTGCGCCACTTTTAGGGATTACATAACTATTACAATCGGAAGCCCTTTAAATTGCTAATATTACATCCGTAACTGGCCTGCAAATGACGATAATTCAAAAGAATGTCAGTGGAGGAAAAGGAGCAATAATGTCAGAAGAGTCAGTGGGGAATGTTCGTGGACGCGGTATAAACTGGCCGACTTTAACTTTTCTAATAATCTTTCACGTTGGCGCCGTCGCGGCGCTTTTTATGTTTTCGTGGAAAGCATTAGTAGTTTCCGTGGTCCTTTATTGGATATCAGGAAGCCTCGGTATCGGGATTGGCTATCATAGACTATTGACGCACCGTGGATTCAAGGTGGCGAAACCGCTGGAATATTTCCTGACTGTTTGTGGCGCGCTTGCGCTGGAAGGCGGCCCAATCGCCTGGGTGACGACGCACAGAATTCACCACAAATTTACCGACAGAGAAGGCGACCCGCATTCTCCGCGCGATGGCGCGTGGTGGTCGCACGCCGGATGGATCTATCTTGGAAAATCCCTGGAGAAGAATCCTGAGGTAATGAAGAAGTTTTCGCCGGATCTGACTCGCAGCCGATTCCACGTTTGGCTGACTAAATGGTATTACGTGCCGTTTGCGATTGTGGGCATCGCGCTGCTTGCATTCGGCGGTGTTGGAGTCATGCTTTGGGGTCTATGCCTTCGCACGGTGATGTCGTGGCATTTCACCTGGTTCGTAAATTCAGCCGCGCATATTTGGGGCTCGCAGAGATTCAAAGTCAAAGACGATTCCCGCAACAACTGGTGGGTAGCTCTGGTCAGTTTCGGCGAAGGCTGGCACAACAACCATCACGCTCATCCGACATCCGCAAAACACGGCCTTGCATGGTATGAAATCGATTTCAACTGGTGGGGCATCAAAGTTTTGAAGATGATGGGACTGATTCACGATTTGAGAGTTGCGAAACTGCCCGAACGCGCAGCAGCATCTACAATCGAAACCGCGATAGAGACATCGCTGGCGGCTCGAAAACTAGCCCCGTCGGAGACCTAACTCAAAGAATATCGAACAACAGAGGACGCCCAAGGACACAGAGAGCACCAATGAAATCTCTGCGCTTTCGGCGTCTTCTGTGTTTTTAAGTTCCCTTGTACCGCTCATCTTATTTGTAATCTCCCCGGGTCGTTGGCAAAGGATTAAAGTATGTCCGCAGTATTAGCTATAATAACCACGATGCGAGTCAGTGGTCGTCAGAAATCAATAGCCTTTTTTATCACGCTCGGAGCCTGCCTGGTTGCCGTCGCCGTGGCGTTGAACATCAGCTGGATTCTGCTTAACTGGCGACAGGTTGCGCTTTTGATTTTCGGAATTCCGTTCTTCATTGCGATTATTGCCGGGCTGGTTCTTAACACAATTTTTCTTGTGCGTGAAATCCGCAGGAACGAACAGCACGACAGTTTCATCAATGCCGTTACGCACGAGCTGAAAACGCCAATCGCATCGATTAGACTATACCTCGAGACTTTGCAAAGCCGCGAAGTAGATCCCGCGAAGCGACAAGAGTTTTACAACATCATGCTCAGCGATAGCAATCGGCTGTTGTATACCGTTGAGCAGGTTCTGAAAGCAGGTCAGGTCGGTCAGCGAAAACGAAGCACGAACCGACAAGTAGTCAACCTGGCCGAATTGACCAAAGCAGCGGTCGACACAGCTTGCAAGCAGCACCATCTTGCTGAAGGCTCGATTGCGTATAGCGAAAAGTTTTTCAATGGAAACGATGCCGCAGTTCTTGGCGATCCTGACGAGCTTCGCGCTGCCGTCACTAATTTGCTGGACAACGCAGTCAAATATTCCGACAAACAGATGCAGATCGCCGTTACAGTCTTGACTGATGTCGATAACCATGTGACGGTGCGCGTCAGCGATAAAGGGATCGGGATACCAAAAGCTCAGCTAAAGAATATATTCAAACGTTTTTATCGAGTGCCCGGACGTATGATGTCGCGAATCAAAGGTACTGGCCTGGGTCTTTTCATAGTCTATTCGGTCATTAAAAAAACTGGTGGAAAAGTCTTCGCCGAAAGTGAAGGAGAAGGCAAGGGAAGCACGTTTACAATCAAGCTACCGGGTATCCAGCAATGAGCACTGTTCTGGTCGTCGAAGACGAAAGCCACATTGCTGAGGGGTTGAGATTCAATCTCGAACAGGAAGGTTATTCCGTCGAAGTCGTCGGCGATGGCGAAACAGCGGTTTCACTGTTAACAGATGCAAGCAAATCTTACGATGCTGTAGTTCTGGACGTCATGCTTCCCGGCAAAGACGGCTTCGAGATTGCAGCAGAGTTGCGCGCCGCCGGCCAATTTGTTCCTATCCTGATGCTGACAGCTCGCGGCCGGCCGGAAGATGTTCTGCGCGGATTCGAATCAGGCGCTGATGATTACCTGCCAAAACCGTTCGTTCTATCAATTCTGATTGCAAGATTACACGGTTTGTTACGCAGAAAGGAATGGCTGAGTCGGCATCTCAGTAACGGACCGAATGGCGTACCTGCTGTAGAAGATCGCGTAAAGGGAAGCGACTCGCGCGAAGGACAGTTCGAATTTGAAGGAAAGGTAATCGATTTCAGTAATCTTCAGCTTCGCATCGGCGAACGAACTGTTCAATTAACGCTTATGGAGGCTGACCTCCTTCGCTATCTGATCACACACGAAGGCAAAGCGATATCACGCAAAGAGATGCTCGAAAATGTTTGGGGACTTCACGAAGACACCGACACTCGTGCAATCGACAATTTTATTGTACGACTAAGAAAGTACATTGAACCCGAGCCTGCCAAACCTCGCCACCTGCTTACGGTTCGAGGGATCGGATACCGGTTTATTGCTCAGCCTTCTGCTGAGAACTAGGTCCATTCACGTCACTGTTCATTAATGAACAACTCCTGTGCAGTTGTGAACAACCAGCCGTTAAATTCAATCAGCTAAGCCTAACGAATACAAAGATTTGTCTTTGGAACGCCCGTTGCCCAACACTTGGCGACAAATCGATCAAGGTTATTCAAATGGACAGAGAAATCGATCCTTCGTTTCAGCGGAAGAAAATAGTCAAACGCGGCGCGGTCTCAGTATTGTCGGTTTCGTTGCTGTCGGTTGCGTTCGTGTGGGGCTCGGCGTGGATACGACCTTCCGTAAGCAAGGCCAGAATCCGAACTGCGAAAGTCGATCAGGGAGCAATCGAAGCGACAATAACTGCCTCGGGAACTGTTGTTCCGGAATTTGAACAAGTCATATCCAGTCCCCTGGATACTCGTGTCGTAAAGATCCTGAAAAAGCCGGGTGATGTTTTAACAAAGGGCGAGCCGATTCTTCAACTGGATGTAGCCGCCGCCGTATTAGCGCTGGAAAAAGCCAACCAACAAATCGAACTGCAAAAGAACCAGCAGGAAAAGGCAAAGATCGACCTGGCAAACACGCTTGACACTTTGCAAAGTCAATGGGAGATCAAAAACCTGGAGTACAAATCGTTTAAGGCAGCGACCTCGCGCGACAACACGCTGGTCAAACAAGGGTTAATGTCTGAAGAGCAACTGCGCCAGGCACAGATTGATGAAGAGAAAACTGCGTTGGAGCTGAAACAGCTGGATGCCGCGAAGAAAAACGCCCAGGAGTCGACCAAAACCCAAATCGAAGGACTGGGCCTGCAGATGAAGTCTCTGGAGCAAGACAAGATCGAGGCTCAGCGACAACTCGATCTTGCGACTACCAAGTCTGACAGAAACGGCGTACTGACATGGGTCGTAAACGACGAAGGTGGCACCGTTCACAAAGGAGATGTGCTGGCGCGCATAGCGGACTTGAACTCTTTTAGGATCGACGCCACGGTTTCAGACGTTCACGCCAACCAAATCGCGCCGGGCATGCCGACGACGATCAAGATAAACGAAGACTACCTGGAAGGAAGCGTCTTTAGTGTAAATCCGACGATCAAAGACGGAGTCTTGTCACTGGTGGTGGCGTTGAAAGACAAATCGAACGCGTTGCTTCATTCAAACTTGAGAGTTGATGTCCTGGTCGGTACCGAACGCAAAGACCGAGTCCTGCGAATAAAGAAAGGACCGTCCATCGCGGGCGACGGTGTCCACGATGTCTTTGTAGTCAGAGGCGACACCGCGATCAAAACACAGATCAAGACCGGGATCGCCAGCTTTGATTACTATGAAGTCGTCAGCGGTTTGCTCGAAGGTGATGAAGTGATCATTTCCGATATGAGCGATTATCTCTACTTGAAAGAGATCAAATTGAAATCATAGGAGCCAATTATATGGTCAGCGCAACATCAGGAATTATCGAATCTGGAAACATCAGCGCAATTCCAGCCGCGGGAGTAAACATGATTCAGCTGGAAAGTGTGGAGAAAGTTTATCGTACTGAACGGGTCGAAACTGTCGCTCTAACCAATGTGAACCTTGCCGTTAAACAAGGCGAGTTCATCTCGATAATGGGGCCATCCGGCTCTGGCAAGAGCACACTCCTCAACATCATTGGATTGCTGGATGTTCCCAGCAACGGAAAGGTCAGCCTGAACCAGAAGCGGATTACTTCGTACAAAGATAAACATCTGGCCAAGGTCAGAAACGAAGAGATCGGTTTCATCTTCCAGACATTTCATTTGATTAACGACCTGAGTGTTGTTGACAACGTCGAAATTCCACTTTTATACCGACGAATGTCGAACTCCGAGCGCCGCAAACGCGCGTTGAAAGCCCTGGAAAAAGTCGGACTGACTTCGCGGGTACATCATTTTCCATCGCAGCTTTCCGGCGGGCAGCAGCAAAGAGTCGCAATCGCGAGAGCCATTACTGGAAACCCAAGGATACTTCTTGCCGACGAACCGACTGGTAACCTGGACAGCCAGATGGGCGACGAGATCATGGATGTGCTTAGGGATTTGAATATTCAGGAAAAAACCACTGTCGTTATGGTAACACACGACGCGCGACAGGCCGAGAAAACTGAACGAATCGTTCGGCTGTTTGATGGACGCCAGGTCAACTGAGGTGAGCGTATGCTAAAGAATTATATAAAGATCGCATTTAAGGTTTTACTCCGGCGAAAGTTCTTCACGTTCATCAGCCTGTTTGCTATCAGCTTTACCTTAATCGTTTTGATGGTAGCGACATCAATGCTCGATCACGTATTCGGCAAACAAGCACCAGAAACAAGGCTGGACAGAACAGTAGGCGTGTTTCAAATGGTAATGAAGAGCCCTGATAACCAGGGTGCGTGGTCAGGCACTGTCGGTTACGGATTCCTGGATAAATACGTTCGCACGCTTCCAAACGTCGAAAAGGTGTCGATCCTATCAGAGATCAATCTGGTCAATTCCTTCAAGAACGGTGAAAAGATTCAGTCGTATATGAAGCGTACCGATGGGGAGTTCTGGCAAATATTGCAATTCGACTTTCTTGAGGGCGGGCCATTCACGTCCGATGATGAGAAAACCGGCCGATTTGTCGCCGTAATCAACGACGCGACAAGAAAAAAGTTTTTTGGCAACGATTCCGCTGTCGGAAAAACAATTGATGCGGACGGCAGGCAATTTCGAGTGGTCGGTGTTGTCTCCAACGTTCCATTTATGCGCGAAATTCCTTTCGCGGATATATGGGTGCCGATCAGTACGACGAAGGACGAGTCCTACAGAACCCAGTTAATGGGCGATTTCATAGCGTTGATCCTGGCGCATTCGACTCAGGATTTTCCGGCGATCAAACAGGAGTTCCAATCCAGATTGCCACACGTAGAGTTTCCTGATCCGAAGTCCTATAACCATATGATAGGGTTCGTTGAAACATATGCTGAAAACAAGGCTCGCATCGTGACGCTCGGTGACGAAAACACCACAGGCGGTCACACCAGCCGACTGATCGCCGCAATCGTGGTCTTGATGATACTGTTTATGCTTCTGCCCACGATTAACCTGGTCAACATTAATATGAGCAGGATAATGGAACGGGCAAGCGAGATCGGTGTGCGAAAAGCGTTTGGGGCATCTTCAGCGACGCTGGTCGGGCAGTTCGTGACTGAGAATGTTCTGATCACGTTGGCAAGCGGTGTACTCGGGCTTGTTGGTTCGATGCTGGTTCTGAGTGCTATTTCAAACAGCGGATTAATTCCTTATGCAGAATTCCATTTGAATTATCGAATCTTCCTATACGGACTTTTGACTGCAGTGTTCTTTGGCCTCTTTTCCGGTGTTTACCCGGCGTGGCGAATGTCCAGATTAAACCCAGTGCAGGCCTTGAAAGGAGGAGCTCGATGATTAAGCACCTGATAAAGATCGTTTGGAACCGCAAACGCACAAATCTACTGGTGACTGTTGAAATTTTCTTCTCTTTTCTCGTGTTGTTTGCAGTGGCAGTCATTGCGATCTATTACATAGATAATTACCGTCAGCCATTGGGATTCAATTACCAGAACGTCTGGAATATCACCGTCAGGATCACAAGCAGGGATTCTGACAAAGACGAAAAGAACGCACAGATCGGCGTTTTCAGGCAGGTGATGGCCGGCCTGAAAGATATCGATGGTATCGAACATATTGCAACTGATTTCAGTTCACCATACTCCACCGGCAATTGGACGACCAGCAGGAAAGCAAACGGCCGGTCAGTTGAGTACCACCAAAATACAGTAACGCCGGATTTCAAAGACGTTTTAGATTTGCAAGTCGTAAAAGGTCGGTGGTTCGGTAAAGACGACACAGGCCTGGACTGGCAGCCAGTCGTGATTACACAAAAGCTGGCCACAGATCTCTATGGTAGTGACGATCCCCTCGGGAAAGAGATCATACCTGGAGATAAGCCGTCGCAGCGAGTGATAGGAGTCATTTCGGAATACAGGAAAGACGGTGAATATTCGGCTCCTGTGAATTTTCTATTCCAGCTCCAGGACATGTACCAGCCGAAGTCTGGTTTGCCCCAGTCCTTTGTAATCAAGGTACGTCCCGGATCAAACGCCGTTTTGGAAGAGAAGATCATAAACACTGCTCAATCGATAGCAAAGGACTGGTCGTTCCACGTTCAGCCAATCACCGAGATGAGGGAGACGATGAATTCCGTCCGCCTCGCTCCGGTGATTGCTATTGGTTTGATTGCGGGATTTTTGATGATAATGGTGGCTCTTGGTCTGATCGGGGTCCTGTGGCAGAACGTCACCCAGCGCACGCGAGAGATCGGATTGCGCAGAGCGAAAGGCGCGACTGCGGGAAATATCTACAAGCAGATCCTTGGCGAATTGATTATCATTGCTTCGTTCGGGTTGATAGTCGGTACAATAGTGATCGCGCAGTTTCCATTGCTGGACC
>Ga0070741_10014361_pt1 | contig 13700 bp, 12 predicted proteins | sample Coa_R1_4_FD_66440 | JGI IMG/M metagenome (GOLD analysis project Ga0070741, IMG submission 66440) | Surface soil microbial communities from Centralia Pennsylvania, which are recovering from an underground coalmine fire - Coalmine... | ecosystem: Environmental > Terrestrial > Soil > Unclassified ... | reverse complement strand
GTTATTTCTTTCTCCGAGCGGATTTGCGGGCGGAGCGTTGCCGCTTTGATTTCGTTTGTGGCTTTTCTTGCGCTGAAGCTGCAGCAAGCAACTGTCTGCGGAATTCCTCGGCTGAGCCCAGGTAATGCTCAGGATTTTCCAGGTCGCGCAAATCGGCAGCACGCAGATGCGCCGTAACTTCCGGCATCTCTGCCAGGATTTCACTCAACTTGCGCTTCGCAGCAACTGCTTTGGCACTGGCTTCCTGCAAAAGATGGTGCGCATGGTCCCGTCCGGTCTTTTTGCCTAGCAGTATGGATGCACGTTCGGCAAAAACCAGGCCATGTGTCGCCGCGACATTGGCTTTCATGCGTTCTGTATCCACTATCAAACCTTCAGCAACATCGGCCATAGAAGCTAATGCAAAACCTGTGTTCTGGATGATACCAGCAATGATCGGCCACTCGGCTTGCCATCCACCCGCGGCGCGCTCGTGCTCCTGCACCATATTGGATAAAAAACTGGAAACCAGTCCTGGCACTCTCTCCACCGCGGCAAGCGAGAGAACAGAACCAACCGGGTTGTGCTTGTGCGGCATGGTTGACGATCCCCCACGCCCGCCGGCGCTTGTCTCGCTGACCTCGGCGATTTCATTTTGCGCGAGCAAAATAATATCGCGCGCCATCTTGCCCAGCGCAGCAGTCAGCACGCCGCACGCACACATCAGCCCGGCCAATCGGTCGCGGTGCGTGTGCCATGGAGCTTCAGGGTTGGCGAGTTTGAGTTCATTCGCCAAGGCCTCGGCGACCTTCGGCCCATCTTTGCCCAAGGCAGCCAGCGTTCCAACGGCGCCACCGAATTGCAGGAGCAGTGCCTCGGCAAAAGCTGCAGCAAGTCGATGGCGGCTGCGATGAACAGCACCAAGCCATCCCGCCGCTTTCAATCCAAACGTAATCGGCGGCGCAGCTTGAAGCCAGGTCCGCCCCAGCATCACGGTGCGATGGTGCTGTTGCGCAAGCTTTCGTAGCGCTTTTTCCAGCCGGTTCAAATCAGCATCAAGAATTGCCTCAGCCTTTTGTAGCAGAAGAACAAGCGCCGTATCGCAGAGGTCCTGACTGGTGGCGCCCCAATGCACGAACCCCGTAGCTTCAGGGTCCTGGGCACGAATACTTTCCTTGAAGGCACGTAGAAATGGAATCGCGGACGTGCCGCTAAGAGGAGCTTCGCTGGCGATAGCTGCAGCATCAATCCTTGCAGAACGGGCAGCCGCTGCTATCGCCGTAGCCGCCGAGCGCGGGATCACGCCAAGCTTTCCTTCTACGCGGGCAAGCGCCACTTCAAACTGTAACAGGGAGCGGAGGATGGATTCTTCAGAGAAGAGGTGGGCAAGCGGCCCAGTCGTGGACAAGCATTCGATCAGCCGCACCGCCATGCTACCTCCAAGCTGCTAAGAATACGCGAGCACGGCTCAGACATCAAAAAAGACAGTTTCATTTTCGCCGCACAGGTGAATGTTGAAAAGCCAGTGGCTCTTCTCCGCGGCATCGCGTTGTGCTAGCAATGTAGATCGGCGCTCAGCAGGGACCAGGGCCAGGATTGGGTCACCCGCGTTTGCGGGGTCGTCGGCAAAGTAAATTCGCGTAGCCAGCCGCTTCAAGACACCGCGAGCAAAGACTGAAACATTGATATGTGGCGCCTGCAACGTGCCATCATTTCCGGGGACACGGCCCGGTATGATCGTCTCAAAGACGCAACTGCCCAGTTCATCTGTGGCCAGCCGGCCAAAGCCGTTAAAGTTGGAATCAAGCGGCTTTTGCTGCGTATCCTCAGGATGAGCATAGCGGCCTTCGGCATTGGCCTGCCAGATCTCAACCATTGCGTCCGGCACCGGCTGGCCTTCACCATCAAAGACGCGGCAGACCAAGCGTATACGCTCGCCTTTCGTGACTGCAGTGACCAATGATCCAACCGATGCCTGCTCCGTGCAGCCAAGATGGAAGAAAGGGCCGACGGTCTGTGAAGACGTAGGTGTGAGCTCGCGATCCATCTACTTGCCCTCAAAGGGCGTAGCTTCGCAGCCACGCAGCACGATATTGAACTGATAGCCAAGCGCCCATTCAGGCTTGGTTGTGGCCAGGTCAAACTCAGCGACCAGCCTCTGCCGCGCTCGCTCATCGGGAATGGATTGAAAGATGGGATCGTAACGGAACAGCGGATCGCCGGGAAAGTACATTTGTGTAACCAATCGCGTCGCAAAGGCCGGTCCGAACAGCGAGAAGTGAATATGCGCAGGACGCCACGCGTTTTGATGGTTGTGCCACGGATATGCTCCCGGCTTGATGGTCACAAAACGATACCGGCCGTTTTCATCGGTAAGCGCGCGGCCTGCGCCAGTAAAGTTAGGATCGAGTGGCGCAGGATGATCATCATGGCTGTGGCGATAGCGCCCTGCGGCATTGGTCTGCCAGATTTCAATCAGCGTATGCGGAACGGGCCTACCGCTATCGTCAAGCACCCGGCCACTTACAATAATGCGTTCACCCAGCGGCTCACCGGCGTGCTGGCGCGTTAAATCGCTATCGCTCTCTGTAAGGTCACTGTGCCCGTACACCGGACCTGTAATTTCAGAGAGCGTATGTGGCAACAAGACAAGCGGTTGTCGCGGCGCGCGAAGCACAGTAGCACGGTACAGCTCATAGAGATAGGGGGGCTGGCTCTGCTCCGGATGGCGGCGGTAAGGCGTGAGCTTCATCAGAAAAATGCCACCATCTTTATACAAGAGAAACAGGGGCCGTTGAAGGGTGCTTTTATCCCCAGACGCGATGCGCAGTCTCAACCACTAAACGCAGCTTGGCCCACTGCTCATCTTCAGTAAGAAGATTGCCTTCCATGGTTGAGGCAAAGCCACACTGCGGACTGAGGGCCAGGCACTCCAAGGGTAGATAGCGTGAAGCTTCATCAATGCGGCGCATGAGCAGGTCGCCGCTTTCAAGCTGTGGCCGCTTGGTGCTTACAAGCCCAAGCACCACGGACCTGTGCCGGGGAACAAAGCGCAGCGGAGCAAACGTCCCAGAGCGGTTGTCGTCATATTCCAGCAAAAAACGATCGACATTCACACCGCCAAAAACTTTTTCCGCAATGGCATCATAGCCACCTTCGGCGTACCAATGACTGCGGTTGTTACCCCGGCAAATATGCATGGCCAGCGTTACGCCGGGCCGTCGCACAGCGTCAAGGCAAGTATTGTCGGCACGGATGGATTCTTCCAGCAAATCATTCGGCTCCACTTTCATTTCCGTGCGAATCCACTCGCGCCATTTGGGATCAATGTAATAACTGTAGCGCGGGGCATCAATCTGCATGTAATCCACGCCTTCCAGCGCAAGCTGCTTAAGCTCCGCTTTCATGATCTCGACAATCTCCCACAGCAGCGCGGAGTGGTCTTTATAAACCTTGTCCGTAATGCCTCGCTTGAATACGATTGCGGGAAACTGTGTAGCGCTGGGCAAAGTGACCTTAATGCGGCCAGGGCTGTGCTTCTTCAGGAAGCCGACTTCATGTCCCGTAAGCCGCCCCACCTGGCGAAGCTTGGCAATCACAATGCCTGGAATCCGGCTGATGTCTGGCTCCCGCTCAGTGCTTTTTCTTGGGGCAGTTGCCGTGGCGGTGCCTGCTTCGGCTGAAGTCCAATCGCGGGGGCTGGCATCGCTCATGTTGAAGCCTTCAACCGCATCGGTGAAGTCGCTCATGAAGTTGCAGCGGCGGAATTCACCATCAGTAAAAACTTCAAAGCCAAGGGACTTCTGGCGGTCCAGCACGCGCTGTATATGTTCATCTTCCATGCCGCGCAGACGCTGGCGATCAAAAGCCGGATTGCGCCGGGCTTCCAGCAACGGTGCGGGTCTTAAGAAACTACCTACATGCTCAGCGCGATATGCAAAAGACATGAATTGAACGGAAAGGCGTGGATTCGATCACGCCGGATTTTTCTTTATCTTACAGGAAATTAATCAAGTGCCAAACTGTGCCAAATTGGGAAATCTGCAGCTGGCTGCAAACAAATTGCGGCTCCTCAGCCCAGATCAAAAATTCCCTTTTAATAAGCTAGATGCGCAACTGGGTTCATTTGTGCTTGACATTTCCTGTTGCGGGTGCAAAATGTGTGCGCACGAAAATTGCGAGGTTTAGGCTCGCTCGTTCGACAATTTTTTTCCCCGGCCTTCGCAATGCAAGAAACATTATGTTTCAGTCGGCGTTTAGGCTGAGGGCTGTATAGGGAGCATTGAGGGCCCGCGCTTAGAGAGAAAGCGAGGGCCTTTGCTATTTGAGATTTTGAAGCCACCGCTTTAAGTCTCGGCCAGCGGACTTTTATTTCTTCTTCCCCTTCTTTACAGGGACTTTCTTTTTTGCTGCAGGCTTGGCAGCAGGTTTCTTGGCTACAGGCTTGGCTTTTGCTGCCGCTGCTTTTTTCGGCGGCGCAGGAGCAGCTTTCTGTTTTGTGGCCGGAGCCTGTTGTTTGACAACAGCCACGGCAGGCGCTGCTTTTGTCTCTAGAGGTGCCGGTGCTGCAGCAGGCTCAGCAGGTGGAGCGCCAGCCAGTGCTGCTTTGGGCTTACGTCCGCGCTTCTTGGGCGCTTGCTCGCCCGGAGCGCCCGGTGCAGATTCCTTCTTTCCACGTCCGCGGCGTGCAGGCGCGGGCGGCGGAGGCGGCTCCGGCGGCGAATACGGCTCCAGGAATTTTACGATCTCGTTGTGCGAGCGCAGCTTGCCATCCAGCAACAGCAGGAAAGCTTCATCCTGGATTTTTTTCCACTCCGGATGCTCAGGCGTAATGCGCATCTCCGCCATTTCCGGGAACGGTAATTTCTGCCGAACCAGCGGCCACTTGGTCAGGAAATTCTTGATCTTCTGCTCAACGGCCCCAGCGCGCGGCGTGATGGCGTTAAACAGCAACGCATCCGGACGGGTCGTCATCAGGAATTTCCAGGTCGCGGAAGGCTGGGCCAGATCGCGGGCCATAAGCTTCTTGGCAAAATCCTTGGCATCGTCTTCCAGGTTCTTCCAGCGCTCAACAAATCCTTTGTTGACAATCTGCTTCTGCATCGCTGAAACGTCTTTATCAGCCAGCTTGCGTGTGAGGAAGTGCATGACAATTGGGCTTGAGTCCGGGTTTAAGCCCAATTCCTGCATCTGCTGCTTTACCTTGAAGAGCTGCGTAAGCCCGGCTGAATCCACCTTGGCCACAGACATGTGCGGCACCAGCACCTTGAGCCAGCCTTCTTTTTCCAGGGTTTTCAGGACTTCAACTGGGTTATCCTCATGCGCCAACTGCTCAATCTCATGCCCTACGGTACGGTCGGAAATATTTTCAATATAGTTATTTTCTTTGGCTGCATCATACCGGGCCTGGGTGCGCTCTTCCAGCGTCCAGTGGAAGCGCGTTATCAGGCGCGCGGCGCGGATCAGCCGCGAAGGCTCTTCATAAAAAGCATAGTTATGCAAAACGCGCAGTACTTTGCCTTCGATATCGGCTACACCGTTAAAAGGATCGGTAAGCAGGCCGCGAGAGCCAGGATTGAGCGAGAGCGCCATCGCGTTTACCGTGAAGTCACGGCGGCGCATATCATCATAGATCGTGCCCTGGGTAATCTCCGGCGGCTTGCCTGGCTTATCATAACGCTCAGAGCGCGTGCTGGTTACCTCGGCACGCACGTTTCCAGGCAGAAGCAGCATGAGCGTTCGCGTGGTTTCGTCGGTGGCTTCAGTGACCGCGCCGACCTTTTCAAAGTCTTTTTGCAGTTTGAGCGCGTTGCCCTGGATAGAGAAATCCAGGTCGCGAATGATGAAGCCGCTAATAATGTCGCGAACAGCGCCGCCGGTCAGAAAAATGTTCATTTCATGGGCGCGGGCGACATCAGTCACCAACGCCACCGCGCGCTGCTGGTCCGGCGAAAGCCGGGTCTCCATGAGGTATATAAAGTCAGCCATCAGCTAAGGAAAACACTTTTACCAGCCCGGCTTACGCCAGGTATTCGAACCAACACTTGCCGGTTTTTCGTAAGTTGCACTTTATACAAGACTTAGACGACCACAGCAGGGACACAAACAAACTCGAAACATTATCACAAAGGTTAACCTTTTGGCTACCCTGTTCATTTGAACTTGTCTTAACGCCTTTGATGCCCCCGAAATCAGTGCGAGAATCGATTTGTTATGCCGTCAACCCACAAAAAAGTGATTGTGCGCAAAATGGGGCGCGATTCCATCAGCGGATACGTCGCACCGGCGCATTTTGTGGTGGAAGGCAAACTGGAACTGCTGAATCCTTCCGGCAAAGTGGTGTTGATTGACCTGGCAGAAATCAAGAGCGTGGATTTTGTGCGCGACTTCAGCGATACGGCTGCCACCGGACGCAAGACTTTCACCACTCGTCCGCGCACGGAAGGCCTTTGGGTGCGCCTGAACTTCATTGACAATGACGTGCTGGAAGGCATGATGGCCAATGATCTAACGCAGGTAGCTCCTGAAGGCTACCTGATCACGCCGCCCGATACCCGCGGCAACGTCCAGCGAGTTTTTGTCCCCAAAAATGCGCTGCATGAGATGAATGTGCTGGCCGTGATTGGGCGTCCTGAAGGACGCAAGAAGACCGCAGAAGATGCCCGTCAGGAAAGATTGTTTACCGAGCCTTAGTATCCGAATCTCAGCTTGGGCGTGGGCGGGCAAATTAGGACAGTACTGAGCCTTAACGCTTTTTTGCTCCAGCCTTTCTCTGCCACCAATTACAATCATGCGTTGGCTGTTTGCTTGTCAGGATTGCATCCACATGAGGCTAAAGGAAATTGCGGACAAGCTGGGCGCAAGGCTTGATCCGGCTGGTAAAGATTTGGAAATCACCGGAGTTGCGCCCATTGAATCCGCTTCTGACGGACAGATCAGCTTTATCGCCAATCCCAAGTATGCTCCGCTGGCCAAGACAACCAGCGCTTCCGCACTGATTGTTGATGACAGGTTCCCTGCCGTTGCAAAGCCGCTGCTGCGCACAAAGAACCCGCAGTTTGCTTATGCGCGTGCAGTCGAGCTTTTTTATCAGGCACCAAAATATCTGCCGGGAATTCATCCTACGGCTGTAGTCGATCCTTCGGCAGGTATTGGTTCCAATGCCTCCATTGGCGCTTACGTGGTAATAGGGGCCAATGTTGAGATCGGTGAAAACTGCACTCTGCAGCCGCATGTGGTTATTTATCGCGAGGTTAAGATCGGCATCAATTTCTTTGCTCATGCCAACGTGTCTATCCGCGAGAATTGCCAGATCGGCAATAACGTGCTGATGCACAATGGCGTGGTGATTGGCTCAGATGGTTTTGGGTTTGCAAAAAACGATCGCGGCGAGTGGCACAAAATTCCTCAGACCGGCCGGGTGGTGATTGAGGACGATGTGGAAATCCAAGCCAACTGCTGCATTGACCGTGCCAGCCTGGGTGAAACGCGCATTGGCCGCAATACCAAGATCGACAACCTTACGCACGTGGCGCACAACTGTATTGTTGAAGAAAATTCCATGCTCTGCGCACAGGTCGGATTGGCTGGTTCGACAGAGATCGGGAAAAATGTAATTCTGGCCGGGCAGGTTGGCGTGGCTGGACACTGCAAAATTGGTGACAACGTGGTGGTCACGGCGCAGAGCGGCACACATGGCGATATTCCCGCAGGTTCCATGGTGAGCGGATCGCCGGCCTTTGACCATAAACAATGGTTGCGCAGCGTGACCGCATTTGTGCGGCTGCCAGAGCTGGCGCGCGCCATTCGCGGCAAATCAGGCAAAGAATGATTGGCTTTTGCAGGCGTTTGGGTTTATAAGCAGTCTTTCGCAAAGATTTACCGATTTTCAATCGCCAATTTTGGCACTTTCGGCGATTTTGGCAATTTCTTCATATGACTGACGGCCGAACCGATTCGAGCAAAAAACCGATTCGCGTGCTTTTGCTTGACGATCACCCGGACAATCTCATTATGCGCTCTGCCATCCTGCGCAGCCATGGCTATGAGGCCATCAGTTCAGCCTCCGTGGAAGAAGCCGAAACGCATCTGGGCGAAATTGACATTGCCGTGCTTGATTATCATCTGGGCGCGGGCAAGTTCGGCACGGAGGTCGCTCAGTCCCTGCGCGACAAGCGCCCGGAAGTTCCCATCATTATTCTTTCCGCAACGCTGGAAAGAAAATTTGGCGGCGTGGAAGATATGCACCTGCTCAAGGGCTATAGCTCGGTTGACGATTTGCTGGCCGCACTGCGCTCCTTTGAGGCCAAGCGCCGCGGCAAGCCGGTGGTGGTGGATGCTCGCGACTTTTTCTACTCACGCATCGCCATGGCAATGGGCGAGGACGTTGTTCTTGAGATCCTTGACCGCGATGGCGTCTGGCAGTACGTCAACGAATTTTTTGCCCGGCTTTATGAGAAAAAGCGCACCTGGTTCGTGGGCAAGAACCGTTTTGAAGAGTTTCCTGAGCTGGGCGGCGAGTGGCAAGAGATCATCCGCACCGTGGCGGACACGCGTGAAACCTACGTTGACCGCAGTTTTGGCGGGCTTCCGCACCTGCCTAAGAAGAAAAACCGCTGGAACTGGAACATCCTGATCTTTCCTTTAAAGCTGCACGATAATCGGAACGGCGCCGTGCTGGCTGCACGGGTGATTGAGAAGAAATGAAAAGACAAAGAACGAGAGCCCCGAAAGTCGCAGGAATCACTATCGCCGCGCTATTGGCAATATCCATGCTGGCGGGGTGCCATGTCCACATGGTAACGATCCGGCTGATCAATACCAGCGCCGAACCGCTTTCGACCATTATTGTGGACTACCCTAGCGCCACTTTCGGCAAAGACAAGCTGGCGCCAGGAGAAACGTTTTCTTCCAGCGTGAAATTCATAGATACCGGCAAGCTGAAAATACAGTTTACTGACGCCAAAGGCGCCAACCATACCTTTACCGGTCCGGTCATGCCACAGGATGCCAAAGGTTCAGTTGACCTCAAGTTCGACCAGAACAGCGTCGCCGTCTATCCCAACCTGAACACCCGCTGATTTTGCGCCGCATATGGCCCGCCAATTATTTGCCTGCAGCAAGGCTTGTGGCTGCCATGCTATCCACCAGCTTCACCAGCTTTTCCGGCTCAGTCCAGGAACTGACGCGCACCCAGCCTGAGGTTTGGCCGCCGATCATAAGCGCTGATTGGTGCCGCTGCGGAAGATCGACATAAAGTCCCAGCGATTTGAGCAGCGTCTGCACATCAGCCTTATTCCCGCTCGCCAGCACCCAACCAGGCCCAATGTGAAATTTTTCTCCCCAGGCCTTCATCCGCTCAGGAGTGTCATGATCAGGATCGACGCTGAGAGAGATGATGACAACATCTTTGCCCAGGCGCTTGCCCAGCAGCCTGGCCACGTGTGAGAGCGCCTCTTGCGTGATGGGACACATAGAGGTGCAGGAAGTAAAGAAGCCGGTCACGATCGCGATGCGGCCTTTCACCAGCTCGCTATTGAAACGTAGATGGTCGCCAGTTTGGATAACCACCTGCAGGTCAGGAACAGAAACTTTTTCTGAAACAGGCAAGCCATGATCCTGAGCACTGAGCCCACAATAAATTGAGAGAATGAGGACTAGCAATAAATATGATTTCATTTTTTTAGAGACTAAACCCGAATTAATCCAAAAATCCTTACACACCTAACACGTGTGGCATTAGCGATGAGCTTTACAAATTCCAGTGCGGCCTGAACGTATCGTAGCTACTGAAGATAAAAGCCCCGCGCCCAGCGGCCGGTTTTGTTGATGGCTGCGACCGGCTGCTGGTGTGGGTTAGCGCTACCCAACAATATCCATCGGGCGCATCATTTCGTTGTCTTCGTGCTCAAGGATGTGGCAGTGCCAAACGAATCTGTAGCGATGTCCGGGGATCACCTGCGTGCCCCGTGGCAGATCGAACTTCATCGCGAGCTTGGTCACGGTGCCGGGATAAGCCTTTACCACGTCCTTTGCTGCGTTCACCTCTTCAGGAGCTGGCGCCTGCGGCGGACCGGTGAAGACAAGCTGCCCGGTATTGTCGAAGGTGTCCTGATCGAACGGCTGCCGGCTCACAATCTGGAACTGCACCAGGTGAATGTGCTTGGGGTGTCCGTCGCCGGTATCATTAATCAGGTTCCAGATTTCCGTGGAGCCTGCTTTCGGATCTTCGGTGACAGGATCGTCCCAGTTCTTGTTGTCAAGCAGGCCGATGATGGGGAAACCGTCTGACTCGCGGTCGAGTTCGGTAAGAACCAGGTCGCGGCTGCGAGTTGTCGTACTCACGGGCACATTCATCGGGTTCGGGTTCAGCACCTGCGGAATGGTCGTAGTGTCACGCGACGAGAGCGGCTTGGAGACACGGAACATCATGATCTGCGAAGGCACAACTTCACCGCCGCCCGGGAACGGAGCAGGACCATTGTTGGTGAGCACAAAGAACTTCCCAGCCTTGCCGGTGAAATCGATGATCACGTCAAAGCGTTCCGCAGGCGCCTGCAGTAGCGTGGTAAGCGCTACCGGAGCATGCAGCAGACCGCCATCCGTGCCGATCACGTGGAACTGCGGGCCCGCCATACCATGCGGCGTGCCGTCAGCTGTTGTCTGCACGAGGTTCATGTTCAGGAAACGCGCGTTGCAGCCATTCAACATGCGGAAGCGATAGCGCCGCGGCTCAACGTCGAGCACCGGCCATGCTTTGCCGTTCACGCACATGGTGTCGCCGAAGAATTCGGGAATCCAGAACTGGTGCGTGCCGCCATCAGCCACGGGATAGAGCAGTGTGCCGTCAGGATTAAACAGCCGGTCCTGCATCAGCAGCGGAATTTCAAACTGGCCTTTGGGAATATTGAGCGCGTCTTCCACGGCATCGCGGATGAAGTAAAAACCCGCGAGTCCCATGATCATGTTGAGGCGGGTGATGCCAAGCGTGTGGTCGTGATACCAGAGGTTCGTCGCCTGCTGGTCATTGGGATAAACAAATGGATTCGGGTTATATAGCACCGGGCCGGTTACACCGTCGGGCGAGATCCACGCTTCAGGATAGCCATCGCTCTCCGGCAGGACCTTGAGACCATGCGCGTGGATTACGTTGCGCACCTGCGGCTTGTCCGCCTCTGCTCCGTGGACGGTCGGATCTACCGGCAGCGGATGCGTGGTTGGCAGAGCATCATTGTGGTATTTGATTTTGACTGGAACGCCGCTGCGAACTTCCAACGTTGGTCCAGGCCAGATTCCGTTGAAGCCCCAGATTGGCGTGGGCGGAAGGTCGCGATGCACCTTCTGCAGCGCCGGCAGCATGCGGATGTGCGTGGTGCTGGTTGCACTGGGGCGGATCACTGGAGGAATGGGCAACAGGTCCACGAAGGGGGTCAGTTGGCCGGTGCTGGTGGCCGTCCTGAGCTGGTTAATTGGATGTTGTACGTGTCCGTGAAATGTAATTCCGCCTTGTGTGTGGACCCTGGTGTTCACTGATTGCGCTGAGGCAAATTTCGGCACAACAAGACCTGCGCCTGCCATTGCGCCCAGTTTTAAGAGGTCGCGTCGACTCTTTTTCATGGGGGATCAAGCTCCTTCGAGATAGACACACGTCAAGCGTGACTGGCAAGAGCCGGTGGGATTCCGTCGGACCTGCTAATAGCGCCTGAAGGTGGCTTTAGTGGTACTCGCCAGCCCAGCCTTTTCCGGAAGGGGACTGGCAAGTACTCGCAACGTACCGGAGAATTCTTCGCGAAGCCAGTAAATTAGATTTTCTAATGAACTCATTCGTGTCGCGATAGGTCCAAAATTAATGATGTTCATTGATGGCAGGGCGAGCAACATTTCATCGTATTTCTAAAATGGATTTCACTTTATCTCTTTAGAAATTTCTAATGAACGCCATGGTTTGCATTTGACTGGGTGCAATCAGCAAAAATTAAAAATTCTCATAAACAGCTCTCGTTAAAAAAAATGCGAGGGTCTCCACGGATGAAAAAAAATATGCAGACTAAAAACAATTTCTTGTAAAAAACTTTTCACAATAGGCAGATCCTCATCACGTAGCCATGATTAAGCCATTTTTGACTTGAATGCAGAACTCAGGTAATCTGAGTTTTAGAGAACACACATCACGCCCGTAGGCGCTTGCCTGCGGGCGTTTTTCTTTGGAGCAAGAAGTGACTGATTCCGAGATCCTTACCCTGGTTGATCGCCTTGAGCGCTGTCTTTTAGCCAAGAACGAATTCCATCATCGCGATCACCTGGCTGTTGCCGTGGCCTATCTCTACGCGGGCGATTTCACCTCTGCCGTAGAGCGCATGCGTGCCAGCCTTACGCGCTTTGCATCGCATCACGGAGTGAGCGGCCTGTATCATGAGACGCTGACTTGTTTCTGGGTACAGCAGGTTGAGAAGCAACTGAATCGGGAGATTTGCCTGCAGGAATCAGTTCGAAAAGCCCAGGAACAACTTGCTGACAAATATCTGCCTTTTACTTATTACAGCCGGGAACTTCTGAACTCACCGGAAGCGGGAAAGACATGGTTACAGGCGGACTTAGAACCTGCGGGGACTGTTGAATAACTTGAAAGCTTACTTCGCAGCCACAGACGCGGCGCGATCATCATCGTCCTTGTAGCCGTTGTTCTGTGACGCCACTTTCACGCCGCTCAAGCTGTTTACGTACTTGGCTACGCCTTTATAGAGAGATTCAGCGATGCGCTGGCGATATTCGTTGGTCTTAAGTTTCTTGGCGTCCTCAGGATTGCTCACAAACGAAATTTCCGCCAGGATCGAGGGCATATTGGCGCCGATCAGCACTACGAACGGAGCCTTCTTTATCCCGCGATTGCGCAGGCTAGGGCTCTTGGCGCTGAGTCCGGCATAAAGCGAGTGCTGCACGTCAGCGGCGAACTCGCGCGATTCGCCAATTTTTTCTTTGAGCGCAATCTTCTTCACCAGGTCCTGCAGCTCGTGGATGGATTGCTCTGATACCGCGTTTTCACGTGCGGCCACTTCCAATGCGTCAGCGCGCGTGGTGAAGTTCAGGTAATAAGTCTCTACGCCGCGGGCAGAAGAGTCGCTGGATGAGTTGGCATGAATAGAGATAAATAGGTCGGCTTGTTCTTTATTGGCTATGGCCGTGCGCGTCTCCAGCGGAATAAACGTATCATCATCGCGGGTGTAAACCACTTCGGCGCCCAGCTTATCTTGCAGCAACTTGCCCAGCTTGAGAGCGACATCCAGCACCACATCTTTTTCCTGAAGGCCATTGGGGCCAATAGTTCCAGTATCGTGTCCGCCGTGGCCGGCATCCACCACAATCTTGCCGATTTTCAGCCCCAGCGCGCGGATCAGCGAGCGTTCACCCGTGGCCGTGGGCGCGGCAGTATGTGTTGTGCTGGCCGCAGATGTAGATGCCGATGCACGCAGGCTTGGGTCTACAACTTTCTTTTTGTTGCGGCTGGATTCCTTGGGTGCAATCGCTTCAAAAGTCGGGCCGCTGGTGGGCTTGCCTGTAGTGTTGGAATCATCTATGGCTGTGTCATCTACAACCGCCTTGGGCGGCGTCACTTTGGCGACTTCAGCCGGACTTTCCGTGATTACCCGCTCTTTGTCTTGATCGCGATCTTTGCCCGAACCTTTGGGCGCAGCTGGTTTGGTAGTGCCTAGACCTCCGCCTTT
>Ga0070741_10014360_pt1 | contig 13700 bp, 11 predicted proteins | sample Coa_R1_4_FD_66440 | JGI IMG/M metagenome (GOLD analysis project Ga0070741, IMG submission 66440) | Surface soil microbial communities from Centralia Pennsylvania, which are recovering from an underground coalmine fire - Coalmine... | ecosystem: Environmental > Terrestrial > Soil > Unclassified ... | reverse complement strand
CGGAGCCGACTTCGTCGACCAGGCCACACCCGGACAGGCCGCCAAGTCGGAGCTCGCTCTGGAGGGCTTCACCGGCCCGGAGGAGTTCCCGACTCTGGCCACCGCGCTCCGGGAGCGCGGCTACGACGGCGACCGGCTCGAGGCGATCCTGGGCGGAAACTGGCTCAGGATCCTTCGCGAGTCGCTTCCGGCCTGAGCCTGCGGTGTGAAGCCGACGGCGGCGCGCCGCCTGCGCGAAGATCACACGTGACCGAAGCGAACCTCGGGGAGCAATCGCCGTAGCCACCGCGGCTGCCCCCAGGCCCAGCGGCCGAAGGCGCGCAGCAGGGTCGGGATCAACACGAGCCGCACGAGCATCGCGTCGAGGAGCACGGCGATCCCGAGGATCACGCCCATCTCCTTCGGCGGCAGCGGGCCCGAGAGAGCGAACGTGAAGAAGACGGCGACCATCACCGCGGCCGCAGCGAAGATGACCCGGCCCGAGTGCGCGAGCCCGCCGATCGTGGCCTCGCGCGCGTCGTGCGAGCGGTCCCAGTGCTCCTTCGCCGAGGAGAGCAGGAACACGGTGTAGTCCATCGAGATCGCGAAGATCATCGCGAAGAAGAACACCGGCGCCCACGCGTCGATGAAGCCCTGCGACTCGAAGCCGAGCAGGCCGCCGCCGTGACCGTTCTGGAAGATCAGGCGTCCGATCCCGAAGGCGGCACCGGTCGCGAGGAGGTTGGTGACGACTCCGAGGGCCGCGATCAGCGGGGCCTGCAGCGCGACGAGCAACAGCAGGAAGCCGAGGGCCAGGACGACGCCGATCACGAGCGGCGCCTTCGAGGCGAGCGCGGCCTCGAGGTCGTGGTTCTCGGCCGCGGCCCCGCCGACGAGCGCGCCGGCCGGTAGCCCGCCTCGGAGCCGCTCGATCGTGCGGCCGGTCGCCTTGCTCGACGGGTCGGTGGTGGGGATCGCCTGCACCAGCGCGAGCCCGCTCCCGCCGACCTGAACCGGCGAGACGCGGGCGATGCCGGGATCGGTGCGAGCGAGGGCGGCAACCGCGCCGGCCTCGTGCTGCGGCGCGACGATCTGCAGCGCGCCCGGCGCGCCCGTGCCGAACGCCTGCTGAACCTGCCTGTAGGCGACGCGCGATCCGTCCGACTTCGGCACGACCTTGATCGAGGGCATGCCGGTCTTCAGGCCGATGACCGGCAACGCCAGGAGGACGAGGACGAGCGCCGCGGCGGGCCCGTAGAGATGCGGACGGCGCCACAGCCGTTCGCCCCACCCGGCGAAGCGCGCCGACCGGTGCTCGCCGGAGTGCACCCAGCGAAGAGGCATCGCGTCGACCTTCGGGCCGAGCTTGGCAAGCACCGCGGGCAGGAGGGTCAGCGTCGCGGCGAGCACGAACGCGACGCTGAGCATGATTCCGAGCGCCATCGAGCGGAAGGCCGGACTCGGCACCAGCATCACTGCCGAGAGCGAGACGAACACGGTCAGGCCGGAGAAGAGGACGGCCTTGCCGGCGGTGTCCATCGTGACCGCGACAGCGTCCCGCGCGCCGAGCTTCGACCCGAAGAAGGCGCTGCGGAAGCGGTGCACGACGAAGAGCGCATAGTCGATCCCGAGCGCGAGCGCGAACATGAGCGCGAAGTTCATCGCCCAGATCGAGATCTCGAAGCCGTGGGTGAGGAGCGTGAGCAGCCCGGCCGAGGCGAGCAGGCCGACGATCGTCAGCAAGAGCGGCAGCCCGGCGGCGACCAGCGAGCCGAACGCGAGCACGAGGATGCCCATCGTCACGGGCCACGAGAAGAGCTCGGACTTCAGCATCGCGTTGCGGTTGGCGGTGTTGAAGTCGCTCCACATGCCGGATGCGCCGGTCAGCGAGACGCTGACCCCGGGGGCGCCGGCGTCGTGCAGCTTGGACTTGAGCCGGTCGGCCGCGGCCACCATCGCAGTCGGGTCGCCGTCGGCGCCGGCCATGACGACGGCGGTATGGCCGTCGGCCGAGATGCTCGTTCCAGGCTGCGGCCTCTGCACGGACGCGACGCGTGAGTCGCCCGCCAGGACGCGCTCGACCTGCTGGATCGTCCGCTCGAAGCCCGGGTCGGCCGTGGTCTGGCGCGCCGAGTGGACGACGATCATCAGCGCCGAGCTCGAGAGACCGGCGAAGTTGCGCTGGATCAGCTCGCGCGCCTTGACCGACTGCGAGCCGTTCGCCTGCCAGCCTGCGCCCGAGAGCGCCGTCTCGACCTTCGGCGCGAAGACCGCGAGCGCGACCGCGACGATCAGCCAGGCGATCGAGACGGCCCGGACGTGGTCGGCGGTCCAGGCGCCGAGACGGCCGAGCGGTCCGACGTCGAGAGGTCGCGCCGACGCCGGCGCCTCGGATTGCGAAGCCACCAGCGTGTTCACCGACGGCACCCCTTCTCGACTCCGACGCCGCGCTCGAGCAGGAGCGAGGCCGGGCACCAGCCTGCGCCGACGAACAGCCACTGGTTGAGACCGACGAACACGGTCAGCAGCAGGAACCAGGGCGAAACGAGGACGGTCAGGACCACGCTCAGCAGGGTCATCGAGCCGGCGAGCGCGAAGAGCACTCGCTCGAGCGGCCAGCGGGGCGCCATCAGACGTTCACCCCTTCGACGAGGTCGTGCAGGGCGCGGAGCCGGCGTACGGCCCCGCCGCAGACCTGCTCGCACAGGGAGAACACGGTCTCGTCGACGATCCGGTAGTAGACGCGGTTGCCGTCCTTGCGCCGGCCGAGCATACCTGCCTCGGCGAGCACGGCCAGATGCTTCGAGACGTTCTGCTGCGAGGCGTCGAGCGCGTCGGAGAGCTCTCCGACGGTCGCCTCGCCGGCACGTAGGTGGTCGAGCAGTCTGATTCGCATCGGCTCGGACAGCACCCTGAACCGTCGGGCGACGAGCTCGGCGAGGTCTTCGGGGATCGGATGGGGCAGTGCCATCGAGACTCTTATACTAAACAACGAGTTAGTTGTATAGCTGTATATCACAGATTGCGGTGGCCGCTGTCTTCACGGCCGACCCCTGTTTCGGAGCGGCACGATCAGTAGTTACCGCCGGCGGGTCTGCGGCAGGAAGCGGATGCCGCGCCGCGTGGCCCGGTCGATCCTGCCGGCAGCACTCGAAGGAGGTGAGTCGTGCACGGCTGGATGGACGGCGCGGACTGGGTGTGGATGAGCTTCGTGATGGTCTTCTGGATCGTGGTCCTCGGTGCCGTCGTGTACGCGGCGGTGAAGCTGGCGCAGCGTCCGCCGCACAAACGCAGCTAGGAGTTGCCGGCTCGTGCCAGTGGCGACCGACTGCCCGGCCGCGCTATACCGGGTAGGGGTATAGTTACGCAAAGCCATGCCGACTGAGAGACGCGGTGCGACCGAGGTGAAGCTCCAGATCGAGGGCATGCACTGCGCCTCCTGCGCGTCGCGGGTCGAGCACGAGCTCAACGAGCTCGACGGCGTCGAGGCGACGGTCAACCTGATGACCGAGCAGGCAACCGTTCACTGCGACGACGGCGTCCCGGTCGAGGCGCTCATCGGCGCGGTCGAGTCGGCCGGCTACGGCGCGCGCATGGCGCCGGCCCCGGGCGCGGATGCGCATGCACACGAGCACGACGGCGGCCACCACCACGAAGACGAGCCCCTCGCGGTGCTGACCCGGCGCCTTGCGCTCTCGCTCGCGCTGACGGTGCCGGTGGCGCTGCTCGCGATGGTGCCGCCCTTCCAGTTCTCCGGCTGGGAGTGGGTCGCGCTCGTGCTTGCGACGCCGGTCGTCTTCTACGGCGGCCTCGGCTTCCACGACGCGTCCCTGAGGAGCGCCCGCCACTTCGGCGCCACGATGGACACGCTGATCTCACTCGGGACGCTCGCCGCCTGGAGCTGGTCGGCAGTCGTCCTCGTCGGCTCGATCGCCGAGGACACGTACTTCGAGGTCGCCGCGGTGATCACGACGCTGATCCTGCTCGGGCGCTTCCTCGAGGCGCACGCCAAGGGCCGCTCGTCGGAAGCGATCCGCAAGCTGCTCGAGCTCGGCGCCAAGGACGCACGCGTGCTGCGCGACGGGGTCGAGACGCTCGTGCCGATCTCGGAGCTCGCCGTCGGCGACCTGTTCGTCGTTCGGCCGGGCGAGAAAGTCGCAACCGACGGCGTCGTCGTCGAGGGCGAGTCCGCGCTCGACCAGTCGCTGCTGACCGGCGAGTCGGTGCCGGCCGAGGTCGGTCCCGGCAGCGAGGTCGCCGGCGCGACTGTCAACAGCTACGGGCGCCTGGTCGTGCGAGCGAGCAAGGTCGGCGCCGACACGGCGCTGGCGCAGATCGCGCGCCTGGTCGACGCCGCCCAGTCGGGCAAGGCGCCGGTGCAGCGGCTCGCCGACCGCGTCTCGGCGGTGTTCGTGCCGATCGTGATCGCGCTCTCGCTCGCCACCCTCGCCGGCTGGCTGCTGACGGGGCACTCGGCCGCCGACGGCTTCACGGCAGCGGTCGCCGTGATGATCATCGCCTGCCCCTGCGCGCTCGGGCTCGCGACCCCGACCGCGCTGATGGTCGGCACCGGCCGCGGCGCCCAGCTCGGCATTCTGATCAAGGGGCCGGAGATTCTCGAGCAGACGCGGCGGGTGAGCACGATCGTGCTCGACAAGACGGGCACGATCACGGAGGGGCGGATGGAGCTCGCCGGGGTCGAGCTCCTGAACGGCGCCACGCGCGGCGACGTGCTGCGCCTGGCCGGCGCCGTCGAGGCCGCCTCCGAGCATCCGATCGCGCAGGCGATCGCCGGGGCCGCACGCAGCGAGCTCGGCGACCTGCCAGCCGTCACCGCCTTCCGCAACGTCCCCGGCACCGGCGTCTCCGGCACGGTCGACGGGCACGCGGTCGTCGTCGCTCGCAAGGACGGCGCGATCACCGCGTCCTGGGACGGCCTGGAGCGCGCGCGGCTGGTCGTGCGGGACAGCGTCAAGCCGACGAGCGCCGAGGCGATCGCCGAGCTGAAGGCGCTCGCCCTGACGCCTGTGCTGCTGACCGGAGACTCGCGCCAGGCGGCCGAGCAGGTCGCGGCCGAGGTCGGTATCGAGCGCGTGCTCGCCGAGGTCTTCCCGCAGGACAAGGTCGCCGAGGTCGAGCGCCTGCAGCAGGCGGGCGAGGTCGTGGCGATGGTCGGCGACGGCGTCAACGACGCGCCCGCCCTCGCCCAGGCCGACCTCGGGCTCGCGATCGGGACCGGTACGGACGTCGCGATCGAGGCCTCCGACCTGACGCTCGTCTCGGGCGACCTGCGCGCGGCCGCCGACGCCATTCGCCTCGCGCGCAGGACCCTGCGCACGATCAAGGGCAACCTCTTCTGGGCGTTCGCGTACAACGTGGCCGCGATCCCGCTGGCGGTAGCGGGACTGCTGAACCCGATCGTCGCCGCGGCCGCAATGGCCGCCTCGAGCCTGTTCGTCGTCACCAACAGCCTCCGCCTGCGGCGCTTCTCGAGCGCACGCGAGCGAGTCCGGGCGCTGCCGTAGACGTCGCCGGCGACAGGGACGTGCTGCGCGTCTTCGGCGCCGTGGGCGGGCGGCGTGCGTCACGCCGCCCGCGGTGACGCCTCTATGCGCGGAGCTCGTAGAGCCGGTTGAACGGATCGTCGATCGGCACTTCGCGGACGGTGCCGAAGCCGGCGCGCCGCCCGATCTCCTCGACCACGGCCGGCGGGCAGCCACAGGTGCCGAGCCCGGCGCCGCCCTGGGCGAGCGAGGTCGTCATGCAGTAGAGGATGCTGAACCCGTACAGCGCCGTCGCGAGCGGGCCACGGTTCTCCGCGTGGTCGTCTGCGCAATTCATCTCGAGCATCAGGTAGGTGCCGTCGTCGGCGAGCGCACGGTGGATGCTCGCGACGAGGGCGTCGGGATCGACCGCGTCGTGGACGACGTCGAAGGTGGAGATCACGTCCCAGCTTCCGGGGATCCCCTGTGCGCCGTCGGCCACCTCGAAGCTGACGCGGTCGGCGACGCCTGCCGCCTCGGCAGCGGCGCGTGCCCGCTCGACCTGCGACGGAAAGACGTCGAACCCGGCGAAGGTGGACTGCGGAAACGCCTCCGCGAGCCGGATCACGGCGCGTCCCGCGCCGCAGCCGACGTCGGCCCAGCGGATGCCGCGCCCGAGCCGGTCGCTGAGCTCGGGCAGCAGCGGCAGCCAGGCCCCGAGCAGATGGTGGTCGAACCAAACCGCGGTGAAGCGCGCCATGCCGGCGTACGCGTCGTCCGGGTAGGCGGCCTGCGGCACGCCGCCGCCCGCCTGGAACGCCGCGATGATCCGCTCCAGGGCCGGCAGCATGCCGCCGAGCTCCTGGAAGGCGCCGCCGACGAACAGCGGGTTGCCCTCGCGGGCGAGCACGACCGCGTGGGCGGGCGGAAGGACGTAGCGTCCGTCCGAGGTCTCCTCGACGTACCCGGCGGAGGCGAGACCGCGGAGCCACTCGAGCGCGTACCGCTCGTCGATCGCGGCACGGGCGGCGAGCTCGGCCGCGCTCGCCGGTCCCTCGTCGAGGGCGCGGAAGAGCCCGAGCCGGTCGCCGACGATGCAGAAGATCGTCGTCATCGCGCCCGCGATGTCGGTGATGCCACGACCGATGAACTCCTCGACGGCGGCGGGGTCGGGTTCCTGTCGAACGAGGGTTGCCATTGCTGACCTCCTGGTCGGATGGACTGATGGGTCCGACTCTCGGTGACAACCGCAAACGCAGCGCAAACGGCCCGCAACTCCTTCCCGCAGCACGCCGCAGTACGCTCACCGCGGACGATGCTGCGTGTGCGTGTGCTGGGTTCGCTCGAGCTCGAGCTCGACGGGCGCGCCCTCGCGACCCCGGCCGGGAGGCCGGCGCGTTCGCTGCTTGCGTGGCTCGCTCTTCACCCTGGCGCACACCCGCGCGCGACGGTCGCGGCCGCGCTCTGGCCGGACGTGCTCGACACGAGCGCTCGCGCGAGCCTGCGGACGGCGCTGACCGCGCTTCGGCGCACGGTCGGAGACGGGGCACTCACCACCACGCGAGAGCGGGTGGGGCTCGCAGACGAGGTCTGGATCGACCTGCGTGAGTTCGACGCCCTCCTCGACGCGGGCGAATCCGAGCGTGCGCTCGAGCTCGCGCGGGGCGAGCTGCTGCCCGACCTCGACGACGACTGGGTGCTGCGGGCGCGCGACCGCCACCGCGACCGCTGGAGCTCGGCGCTCGCCGCCGTCGCCGCCTCCGCGGCCGATCCGGAGGCGGCACTCGGCTCGGCCCGGCAGCGCGCCGAGCTCGACCCGTTCGACGAGGCCGCGCACCGCGACCTGATGAGCGCGCTCGCCGAGCGCGGCGAGACGGCCGCGGCGCTCGCCGTGTACGAGCGGCTGCGGACACGCTTCCGCCGCGAGCTCGGGCTGGCTCCGTCGACGGCGACGCGCGATCTCGCCGCCTCGCTGCGCTCGGCCGGCGCCGCCGTCGGCGAGCAGCCGCCGCTTCCTTCGCGGCTGCGCCCGGAGCGCTGGCGGACGCCCTTCGTCGGCCGCGATGCCGCCCTCTCGCAGTTGTCCGCCGCGTGGGCGTCGCTCGCACAGGGAGGAGTCGGCGTCGCGCTGATCGTCGGCGAGCCGGGGATCGGCAAGAGCCGCCTCGCGGCGCGCTTCGCCGCAGAGGTGCACGCCGGCGGCGCCACCGTCCTCGCCGGCCGCGCCGAGCGCGAGCTCGACCAGCCGTATGCGCCGCTCGTCGAGGCGCTCGGGGCGGACGCGCCGGAGCTGCGCGAGGCGTCGGATGCCCAGGCGGGCCGCCTGCGGCTCCACGATGCGCTCGGCGAGGCGATCGAGCGTGCCGCTGCCGGCCGGCCGCTCCTGCTCGTCCTCGACGACGTGCACTGGGCCGACGCCGCCACGCTCGCCTTCCTCCAGCATCTGACGGCGCGGGGCGCGGGCGTGCCGACGCTCGTCCTCGCCACCTCGCGGCCGGACGGACACGCCGTTTTCGCGCACGAGCTCGACGCCACACGGGTCGAGCTCGCCGGTCTGTCGCTCGACGAGACCGAGGCGCTGCTCGCCGGGCGGGCGGACGCCGAGCTGCTTCGGCGTCGCACCGGCGGTAACCCGTTCTTCCTCGAGGCGCTCATCGACGCCGACGCTCCGGACGAGCTGCCGGCAGGCGTCGCCGAGCTCGTGACGGCGCGCGTCGCCTCGCTCGGCGAGCGGGTGTGGAGCGTGTTGCAGGCCGCCGCGATCGTCGGCGGCGAGTTCGAGGTCGAGCTCGCGAGCGCCGTCGCCGGCCGCGGTCTCGACGAGACACTCGGCGTGCTCGACGACGCCGCCGCCGCGCGAGTCGTCGTGCGCATGCCCGAGGACGGCGGCCGGGCGGCGTTCGTCCACGCCCTCGTCCAGGAAGCGCTGGTGCTGGCCACGCCCGCGGGTGAGCGCGCCCGGCTGCACGCCAGAGCGCTCGAGGCCCTCGAGGCCCGCGGCTCCGACGAGGCGCTCGTCGCCGCAGCCGGGCACGCGCTCGAGGCTGCTCCGCTCGTCCCGCCGGACCGTCTGGCGGCGCTCGCCGAAGCCGCGGCCGCAGTGCTCGGGCGCCGATTCGCGGCAGCCGACGCCGCCGACCTGGTCGCCCGCGCAGTCGCGCAGGTGCGGGATCCGGTTCCGCTCGCCCGCCTCGAATGCGCGCTCGGCGAGGTCTTGACACAGGCCGACCGCCCGGACGCCGCGCGCGAGGCGTTCGAGCGGGCGGCCGCGGCTGCACGGCGGCTCGGCGACGGCGTGCTGCTGGCGCGGGCGGCGCTCGGTCTCGCGGGCGCGGGCGTCACGATCGTCGCCGTCGACCGCGAGCGGGTGGCGCTGCTGACCGAGGCGCTCGAGGCGCTCCCCGACGACGAAGCCGAGCTGCGGGCGCGCCTTCAGAGCCGGCTTGCGATCGAGCTCACCTACGACCCCGACCGGACACGTCGCGACCGTCTTTCCGCCGACGCCGTCGCGACGGCGCGCTCGACGAGAGACCCGCGCGCGATCGCGACCGCGCTCGGCTCCCGCCACGTCGTCCTCTGGGGGCCGGATCACACACCGGAGCGGCTCGCACTCGCCGACGAGATGCTCGCGCTCGCGCGCCGGGCGGAGGACGCCGTGCTCGAGCTGCAGGCGAGGACGTGGCGGATCGTCGACCTGGACGAGCTCGGCGACGGCGCCGCGCTCGAGGCGGAGCTCGACGGCTACGCCGACGCCGCCGGGCGCAGCGGCCTGTCCGTCTACTCCTGGTGGGTTCCCGCCTGGCGGAGCGCGCGTGCCTACCTCGCCGGGCGGCTCACCGACGCGGCGCGGCTCCAGCGGCGCGCGGTCGAGTCGGGCCGCCGCGCGGGCGACCGAAACGTCGACTTCACATACCTCCTCCACTGGGTGATCCCGCTCGCCGACGACCGGCTCGAAGACCTCGACCTCGAGTGGCAGCGCGAGCGCATCCGCACCTCGCCCGCGAGCTGGAGCTACCGGTCGATGTACACGTGGATGCTGGCCGCTCTCGGCGAGGAGGCCGCGGCCCGCCGGGAGCTGGCCGCACAGCGCGCAGAAGGCGCGCCGCGCTCGTGGCCGCGCGACATGAACTGGCTCTCGGCGACGAAGGAGCTGAGCGAAGCGGCGGTGCTGCTCGGGGACCGAGAGCTCGGAACGGAGCTCGCGCAGCTGCTCGAGCCGTTCGCAGACCGTCTCGTCGTCGCCGTGCGCGGCCTGATCTCGTACGGGAGCGTGGCCGGCGCTCTCGGGCGGCTCGCTGCGCTCGCCGGCGACCTCGCCGGTGCGGCCGCCCGGTACCGGCAGGCGATCGAGATCGAGGAGCGCGCCGGCGCATCGATCTGGGCAACGCACCACCGCCTCCGCCTCGCCGAAGCGCTGCTGGACGCCGGCGACCCCGAGGCCGCGGGGCTCGCCGAGCGTGTCGCAGCAAAGGCGCCGGCCCTCGGCCTCGAGCGTCTCGGCGAGCGTGCGGCTGCCCTGGCGGGCCGAGCTCCGGAGCGCGCGACGTCGCGACGGCCATAGCGGAGCGACGCGATCGCGCTCGACCGGCTGAGAGTGGAATATACGATCCGGGATCAATGATCGCCGACCTCGAACGCGCGGCTCATCTGGTCGGCGCCCACGTCGAGCGAGCGGCGCAGGCGTTCGGGATCACGCATGCCGAAGCGCACGTTCTCGCCCTGCTCGCGCGCGAACGCTCCGTGTCGATCGCGCGGCTTCACCGAGCCTCTGCGATCAAGCGCTCGACGCTCACGAACATCCTCGACCGGCTCGAGGGCCGCGGCCTTGTCCGGCGCGAGCTCAACCCGGACGATCGCCGTTCGTTCACGATTCACCTCACGCGAAAAGGCGCAGCGCAAGCGCGACACGTCGTCCGCGCCCTCGACGAGCTCGAGGCGACCATTCGCGCCGGCCTCGGCGAGCAGGATCTCCGCGGCTTCGAGCGAGTCCTGGACGCGGTCGCGGCCGCGGCAGCCCGGCCCTGATCGCGACCGGGCCGGAGGGCCGGGCGCCACCTGTACGCGTTGCGATCGCCTGCTCGGCGCACGCGTGCTCTACGCGACGTCGGCGGCGGCGCAGTCGACCGGCCGCAGCCGGGGTGGGGGAAGCCGAAGCGGCCGGAGGTCGGGCTCGACCCAGTGCTCGCGCCCGGCGTCGAGCCGACCCGGCGAGTAGTAGCGCCCGAGCAGTGTCTTGTCGAACAGGTCCTCGTGCTCGTCGAGATCGTCGGCCGCTTCGATCAGCTCGAACCACGCGCGCGTGATCGTGACGTGGAACGCCTCGGGCCGGCCGGCCTCACAGGCGATCCGGCGGATGCCCGCCTCGAGCCGCGCGAGCCCGACGTCGCGGCCGTATGCGCGTGCGCACAGCCAGGCGACGCGAACGTGCCGTTCGTGCGGAAAGTCGGCCGGCCCGATCGCGCCCGCCTCGAACGCCGCGAGCAACTGGTCGCCGCTCGAGTCCAGGTATGTCATATCGGGAATATACGATATGGCTATAACTGGCGGCGAGTGCTTCCGAGGAGAAGTCGCTTGCGTGGGTTCCGGCCGGGAGGCTGACGATCGACGGCCGCCGCGTCACGCGGGCAGGCGCGCCCGCCGTCAGTCGGCGATCGGCTCGAGCAGGCGGTGTGGTTTGCGCAGGGCGGCGGACACCGGATCGTCTCTCGTCTTCCCACGGCCCCGCCGTGGCGCCGTGAGGACGTCCGCGGGCTCCGGGGTGAGACCGCACGCCGGACAGCGGCCGCGGTCGTCGAGCGTGGTGCCGCAGACGGCGTGCTTGAACACGCGGCTGTTTCGGTACCGGTGGCGGTCGCCCCAGACCAGGAGGGCGTACAACGCGGGCCACAGGTCGCGCCCGGCCGCGGTCAGCTCGTAGACGTGCCTGCCCGCGTGCTCGGGGTCGGGCCGGCGCCGGAGGATCCCGTTTGCGACCAGCCCCGCGAGCCGGTTCGAGAGCACCGCCCTCGGGACGTCGAGATGGGCCTGAAAGTCGTTGAAGCGGCGGACGCCGTAGAAGGCGTCGCGCACGATCAGGAGCGTCCAGCGCTCGCCGAGCACCCCCAGCGCGCGGGCGAGAGAGCAGTCCTGCGCCTCGTAGTCCTTGCCGAGCATCTCGCGAAGGATAGCGCGCAGGTTCGGTGATTGAACCGGAGCTGCTAGTGTCGGCCTGTAATGGTTCGGTCATTGAACTTGTCTACACGGGCGGAAAGCGGTGGCGGATCTGCGCGGCTCGCGTGGCTGCCGGTGGCCGCGGCGCTGGCGGGGGCGGGGTGGGCCTCGAACCAGTTCACCCCGATGCTGCTCGTCTACGGACGGGTGCTGGGGCTGGGCACGGGCACGCTGGAGGCGATGTTCGGCTTCTACGCGCTCGGCCTCGTCCCGGGCCTGCTGCTCGCCGGGCCGCTCTCCGACGCGCGAGGCAGGCGGGCGGTGGTCGTCCCCGCCGCGGGCCTTTCGCTGGTGGCCACGCTCGCGCAGCTCGCGGGCGGTCATATGGTGGCGCTGCTCTTCGCCGGCCGGCTGCTGACCGGGCTGAGCACGGGTGCGGTGTTCGGGGCCGGCACCGCCTGGTTGCGCGAGTCCTCCCGCCCGGACGATGCGACCGACACCCGGGCGGCGCGGCGTGCGGCGGTGGCGATGACCACGGGCTTCGCGCTCGGGCCGCTCGCGTCCGGGCTGCTCGCCCAGTGGGCGCCGGCCCGCACGGTGCTGCCGTTTCTGCCGCACGTCGTCCTGACCGCCGGCGTCCTCCTCGCCCTTCGTTCGGTTCCCGAGACGGTCGCGGCGGGCCGGCGCCGGGTGCGGCTTTCGGCGCCCGGCCTGCGCAGCCCGCGCTTTCGTCGCGTGGTCGCACCGATGGCGCCCTGGGTGTTCGCGGCGCCGGCGATCGCGTTCGCGCTCCTGCCGAGCGTCGTCGGCGCCGACCGGGCGCGCGACGGCATCGCCCTGACCGCCGGCATCACCACGCTTTGTGCGCTCGCGGGTGTGCTGATCCAACCCGTCGCCCGGCGGCTCGACGCCGGTGCGCGCGGCAACCGCGCAGCCACGGTCGGCCTGGTCGTGCTCGCGGCCGGCCTGGCGCTCGGCGCCGTGGCCGCAGCGGATCGCGCCACCTGGATGCTCGCGCCCACCTCGCTCGTTCTCGGCTGCGCCTACGGGCTCTGTCTGGTTGCCGGTCTGGTCGAGGTGCAGCGTCTCGCCGACCGGCGGGTGCTCGCCGCCGCGACCGCGACCTACTACACGCTCACCTATCTCGGCTTCGCCGCTCCGTTCCTGCTCACGCTGGCTGCGCCGCTGGCCGGCTACCCGGCGCTGTTGGCGGCACTGGCCGGCCTCGCGCTCGTCACCGGCGGATTGGTCACCAGGCGGTCGCGGCGGTTCGAGCCGTACGGTCGGCCGGCGTGATCGGATGCTGACCGAGACCGTGTGGCGGGGATTGGGCGGCGACCCGGCGCTGCTCGAGTCGCTCGCAATCGAGGGGCGGGACGCCTGGCTGGGCGGGCCGCTCGCGGTCGACGAGCTCGCGCTGGCCTCCGTGGCGGCGGCGCTGCTGGCAGCGGCCGAGCTGGCCGAGGCGCGCGGCGCCGGGCGCCCCGCGATCGGCCTCTCCGCGGAGCACGTGGCGCTCAGCTTCCGCTCCGAGCGCCACCTGCTGGTCGGCGGGAGCCCGGCGCGGGCCGGATTCGCCCCGCTGTCGCGCTTCGTGCGCTGCGCGGACGGCGGGTGGGCGCGAACGCACGGCAACTATCCGCACCACGCGGCCGCGCTCAGGCGAGCGCTCGGCATCGAGGTCGGCGGCGACCAGCAGCGCGCGGCGGTCGAGCTCGAGCACGCGGCCCGCTCGCTGACGGCCCTCGAGCTCGAAGAAGTCGTGGTCGCCGCAGGCGGGTGCGCGGCGGCGCTGCGCACGCCGCCGGAGTGGGCCTCGCACCCGGCCGGACGGGCGCTCGCGGGCACGCCGCTCGTCGCCGTCGATCGCGAGCTCGCCCACCCTGCCGGTCGCCCCGTCCCGCCGCTCTCGGACCCGGCGCGGCCGTGCCGGGGAGTGCGCGTGCTCGACCTGACGCGCGTGATCGCGGGGCCTGTCGCCGGCCGTACGCTCGCCGCCCTCGGCGCCGAGGTGCTGCGCGTCGACCCGCCGCAGCTCCCGGAGATCCCCGAGCAGCACCTCGACACCGGGGCCGGGAAGCGGTCCGC
>Ga0070741_10014359_pt1 | contig 13701 bp, 7 predicted proteins | sample Coa_R1_4_FD_66440 | JGI IMG/M metagenome (GOLD analysis project Ga0070741, IMG submission 66440) | Surface soil microbial communities from Centralia Pennsylvania, which are recovering from an underground coalmine fire - Coalmine... | ecosystem: Environmental > Terrestrial > Soil > Unclassified ... | reverse complement strand
CTGGGTCGCAATGACCACATGCTTGCGGTTGCTGCGGTCGGCCACAATCCCGCCCAGCGGCGCACACAGGAATACCGGAATCTGGCTGGCGAATCCCACGGCGCCCAACTGCAGCCCGGATCCGGTCAGCCGATACACCAACCAGGATTGCGCCACGGTCTGCATCCACGTGCCGACCAGCGAAATCAGCTGTCCGCCGAAGAAAAGCTGGAAGTTGCGGTGCCGCAGAGCTCGCCCCGCGGCCTGCCATCGCAACCCGCCGCCCTCTTTATGCTCGTGGGCTGCGGGATTGTCCGAGATGATCTTGTTTGGCTCCGTCACGCGTTTTCGATGATGTTTCACCGCCGGTAGCGTCAGTATATCTTCGTCTCCGCAGGCCAACGTGCTTGCGCCGCTAGTTCAATGAGATGAAAGAGCAGCCGTTACTCTTTGAATAAGTTGTGGCTCCCCGGTTGTTGAGCGTGGATAATGGGAACCGTTCGACAACTCTTGCAGATATGATGGCCCTGAGAATTCTGCTCTCCCTGCTGCTTTTATCCTGCTCCCTGCTCACAGCTCAAGTGCGGGTTTGGCAGGGCGTCCTGACCTTGCCCACGTACGAGGAGGGTGCGCCCGATCCCAACCCTCCATTCGATGAATATGCGAATGGGCGCTTCAACTATCCCTATACGCTTCGCGACAACCTGACCGATCGCCGCGTCGACCACGCCTGGCGCGCTGTATTTCTGGAGAATGAATATCTGAAATGCTCCGTGCTGCCTGATCTTGGAGGTCACGTCTACACCTGCACCGATAAGATCAGCGGCCAGCCCATGTTCTACGAAAACCCCTCCATCAAGAAGGCCAATATCTCGTATCGCGGCGCGTGGGCGGCCTTCGGCATCGAATTCAACTTCCCCGTATCCCACAACTGGGTCAGTCTGTCCCCGGTCGATTTTGCGTTCGGTCAAAAAGAAGACGGCAGCGCATCCGTCCTGGTGGGCAACATCGACCGGGTTTACGGAATGCAATGGTCGGTGGAACTCCTGCTGCGCCCGCACTCCACCGTTCTCGAACAGAAAGTGACGCTGAACAACCGCAGCGACGTTCGCCACCGCTTCTATTGGTGGAACAATGCGGGAGTTCAGGTGTGGGACGATTCACGAATCCAGTACCCGATGCGGTTCACGGCCAGCCACGGTTTTCGCGAGGTTGAACCCTGGCCGGTACAGGCTGACGGCACCGATCTCAGCATTGTGAAGAATCAGACCAAGGGGCCCGTCTCCTCGTTTGTCCACGGCAGCCGCGAGCCTTTCATGGGCGTCTGGCACCCTCACACCAATGCTGGAACCGCGCACTATGCGGACTACGCGCAGTTGCCGGCAAAGAAGATATGGTCCTGGGGCACCGATCCGGACGGATTGGACTGGCGCAAGACGCTCTCGGATAACAACAGCGCCTACGTCGAAGTGCAGGCGGGACTGTTCCGCAATCAGGAGACATACGCCTTCCTCGAACCCCGGCAGACTATCCGCTTCTCGGAATTCTGGATGCCGGTGCGCGGTATTGGCGGAATTTCCCGAGCCAACCTGGCGGGCGTGGTTCATCTGAGCCGGCGGGACAATGCGCTGCTCGCCGGGCTCAACGTGAATCAGGCAGTGACCGGGGCGACGCTGCGCATTTCCGCCGGCGGCCAGACCCTGTTTCAGGAGAAAGCCGATCTCACTCCGCAGCATACATGGACGCACGAACTGGCGAACGCCGACTCGCAACGCAAATATACTTTCGAACTTCTGGACGCCGGCAATGCGGTCTTGCTCCAGCAAACCGAGGGGCAATATGACTGGACGCCTCTTGAAGAAATTCATGTCGGGCCGCAACCCTCGTACCGCCTCCCGGATCCCCAGCACCGCATCGAAGATGACTGGCTTCAACTGGGAAATGAGCAGGAACTCGATGGCAATCTACTGACGGCCCTGCAGAGTTATCAGGATGCTCTGGCGAAATTTCCTGAGAGTGCGCAATTGCGAAAAGCGGCAGGACGCCTGTCTGTCGGCCTGCTGCGCTTCCAGGAGGGCAGGAACTTCCTTGATCCGGTTTACGCCCGCAACACGTCCGACGCCGAAGTTTCCTATTACCTGGGACTAGCCTATGACGGCCTGGGGCAGGATCGGCAAGCCCGCGAGTCGTACGAAGCCGCAGCCCGATTTCCCGAGTTCCGGGCTGCGGGATATCTGCGGTTGGCCGAGCTTTCGGCGCGCGCAGGAAATTTGCCGCAGTCTGAGTCTTATCTTCAACTCGCGGCCCGCTCGGCGCCCGATGATCCTCGCGCCGCGGAAGAATTGAGCGCCGTCGTGCAGGCTGAAGGACACAAGGAAAGATCCCGGCAACTCGCTCAGGAATCACTGGCACGTTTTCCCCAAAGTTATTTTCTGCTGGAGCAGGTTGGCAGGCCTGACCTGCGTCACCTGGCCGACGATGCCGAGCGCGTGCTGAATCTCGCCTCTCAGTACATGCGCCTGGGCATGTACTCGCAAGCACTGGACGTGCTCTCCCGCAACTACCCGCCCTCGGCGGCGGATGAGAGCGAACCGGGACAACCCGCGCCAGGCAAACATCCGCTGGTTGCTTACTACCGCGGCTACTGCCGGCAAAAGCTAGGCCAGAATGGCGCTCCCCCCGCGGATTTCAGCGCGGCTGCGAAACTTCCCACCAGCTATGTATTTCCCAGCCGCGCCGAAGATTTGCAGGTGTTGACCGCCGCGCTCATCGCTAACCCGCAGGACGCGAATGCCCATTACCTGCTGGGCACACTTTACTTTTCAAAGGGAGAAAAGGACGAGGCGCTTGCCGAGTGGGAACTGGCCCGCAAGTTCAATCCGCAGATTCCTGTTCTGCATGCCAGTCTGGGCCGCGCTTTGCTGCAGGTGAAAGACGATCCCGGACAGGCCCTGAATGCATTCCAGGAGGGGCTGCGGACGGATCCCGGCAACGTCCAGCTTTACACGGGAATAGACCAGGCCTTGAGCATCCTGCAGCGCCCGGCCCAGGAACGCGTAGCGGCGCTGCGGCAGTATCCCGATCTCTCCCGGATGCCGACGCCGCTTGTGTATGAACTCATTCTGAATCTGGCGGAGAGCGGGGAGTTCGACCAGGCAACGGCGCTGTTCCATAATCGCTTCTTCCAGCGGGAAGAGGGCGGAACCAACGTCCGGCAAGTCTGGCTGGAAGTGCAGATCCAGCACGCCGTGTCGCTGGCCGGGCGCGGACAGTGCTCCGAGGCAACCGGGCTTGCGGATCATGTGGCACAACCCGTGCCCGATCTGGCGTTCACTCATGATGGGCTCGCGCCATTCCTGCTCTCCGCCAGGTTCAATTACCTTCTCGGAACCGTCTACAAGGGCTGTAATCTGCCCGACCGGGCGCGTAGCAAGTTCAAGCAGGCTGCCGGGCAATCCAATCCGGAGGATGCCGTCTGGTCCTGGAAGGCTTCGCAGGAACTTCCGGATTTCGATCCCGTTCCGGCGAAACAGAAAATAGAAAACACTCTAGAGCGCATGATGAGTGGCGGCGACAGTTCCCCCACCGGATGGTGGCTGTACAATGCGGCTATGCTCGATCGCGCCGCTGGAAACAGTCAGCGGGCGCAGCGGGAATTTCGGGAAGCATTGTTGCGCCCCGATCAGTTATTAACCTATCACCTTACCCGGCTGGCGCTTTCCAGCGGCCGCTAGTTCGCTCGACAGTAACGCGGATTCTGCCCATGAATTCTTTGCTTCGCATGGTGGCTCTGACCGTTACCTGCGCATCTCTCGCCTTCGCCGGTGATAAGACGATTCAGAGCATGTTTGCCGAGTCCGATCCGAGCCTCGACACCAACCCGGCCTCTTCATTCTGGCGCGGCTCTCCGCCCACCTACATGGATGCCGATAAATACGGCAAGCCTGATCCCAGGTATCGAACCGAGATCCGGACGCGATGGACCAGGCAGAACCTATACCTTCTGTTCATCTGCCCGTACGAAGAGCTCAGCCTCAAGCCACAACCAACTACCTCCGCCGAGACCTACGGCCTCTGGGACTGGGACGTAGCGGAAGCCTTCATTGGCGCGGACTTCAAGGCCATTCGCCGCTACAAAGAATTCGAGATCTCTCCCCGCGGAGAATGGATCGATCTTGATATCGATCTCGACAAACCACAGCACGAGGATGGCTGGAAATGGAACTCGGGATTCGCGGTTTCAGCCCGAATCGATCCGGCGGCTCATGTCTGGTATGGCGCGATGAGGATCCCTTATTCCGCCATCGATACCCGTCCGGCCGCATCCGGGAACCTTCTCCGCATCGACTTGTTCCGCAGCCAGGGGCCGGCATCGGCCCGGCACCAGTTGGCATGGCAAGCGCCCATGGCCGAGAGCTTCCATGTGCCGGAGAGATTTGGGTTATTGAAACTTGTGGAACGACAACATTGAGGCCCGCAGGGCCAATAGCCCCATTCCCCGGACACGATCCTCGTCTCACTTCCATTTGCCGTCGCCTTCGACAATGCTCACGTAGCGGTCGATAGGAAGATTGGTTATCCTTTCGACCTTCCCGCTGGGTTGCGGCCATTGAATTTCCACCCAGTCGATCTTAGTACGCGCCCCGATGCCCAACACCACGCGGGGATCGTGAGAGGACAAGAAACTGCCGCCGCCGACTTTCATGCGCTGCTGCTTCAAATCTCCAGCCTGATACGTAATTCGCGCGCCAATGGCGTCGCGGTTCGATTTCGTTCCCACCAGGTTGATTCCCAGCCAGTGGTTCTGCGTTCCCGCTGCATTGCGCAACAAGACAGGCGCGCCATCGTTAGCGGCCACCAGCACATCCACGGCTCCGTCGTTGTTGAAATCCCCGATCGCCAGGCCGCGAGCGGATAGTGGCTTCTGAAAGACCGGTCCGCTCTCCCCGCTCACATTCTGGAAGTTCTTGCCCGTGTTATGAAAAAGCAGGAGTGGCTCCTGGTACTTCACCTGGCTGTGAATAGATTCAATGATGTCGTCGGGATTTCCATTGGCAAGGAACAGATCAAGATACCCGTCATTATCGTAATCAAAGAACTTCAACCCCCATCCGCTCATCAACCTGGTTGCCATGCCGATTCCGGTACGGCCGGCCTGGTCGTCAAAGGTCTCGTCACGATTGTTCTGGTAAATCGAAAATCGCTCCATGTCGATGTTCGCCACGAACAGATCCATCCATCCGTCCTGGTTGAAATCGGCCGAATCGAGCCCCATCCCGGAGCGGGCGCGACCCTCGCTGCTGTAAGCCACACCCGCGTACGTGCCGCTTTCCTCGAACCGCCCTTGCCCGCGATTCATAAAGACAAAGTTAGGTGCCGTGTCATTGCTGACAAACAAGTCCATCTGGCCATCGTTGTTCAGGTCGGTAGCCACCGCTCCCCACGCCTTTCCAAGGTGACTGGCGATGCCGGACTTCTTGCTGACATCGGTAAATGTTCCATCTCCATTGTTGTGAAAAAGCCAGCTCGGCATGGAGTTGTACAGGCGGGGAATGCAGTAACCGTGCTTGCCCTCTTCTCCAGGCCCGCACGACTTGTTGATGGTTTTCGAGAACTCCACGAATTGACAGACAAACAAATCCAGCTTGCCGTCATTGTCATAATCGAACCAGACTGCGCTGGATGACCAGCCTGGCGCGGCGACTCCCGCTTTCTCCGTCACGTCGGTGAACGTCCCGTCGCCATTGTTGTGATACAGAATACTTCTTCCATATTGGGTTACATAGAGATCGGGGAAGCCGTCTCCGTCATAATCGCCGACGGCCACTCCCTGCCCGTATCCTCCTCCGGCCACGCGGGCCTTTTCCGTGACATCGGTAAACGTACCGTCACGGTTATTCCGGTAGAGGGCGTTGCGCAACGGCGGATTGGGATCATAGAAATCACACTTGCCGCTGTTGACCAGGTAAATATCCATCCAGCCGTCGTTGTCGTAATCAAGAAAGGCGCAGCCTGGACCGGTGGTTTCCGGAAGGAATCTGGCTGGAGACTTGCCGGAAGTGTGCACCCAACGGATGCCGCTCTTCTCTGCCGGAATCTCCTGGAAGGGATAAACCGGCTCCGGCATTGCATGAACAAGGCGCGGCAGTCCGCTGAGGGCGGCGGCGCCTGCCACATTCCGCAGGAAATCGCGGCGCGTCGATCGAAGCTGGATGCGGCTGGGTTTGGTGGAGGGCCTCTTCACTGGTTCCCGGATGTAGAAAGGTTTGTCGTCTAGTTGGGATTCTGCGGCGGAGCGGGCTGCTGGGCTTGCCCGGCATCGCCTTTCTGCGTCATCTGACGGTGAATCGCGAATTCCTTGTCAGCCTCATCCTTCCGCCCGGCCCGGGTGAGCGCGGTCGCCAGATTGTAATGCGCACCCGGATTCCGCGGCTCCAGCCTGACGGCAGCTTGCAGAGGCGGAATAGCGTCGGAGAATTTCTTTGCCGACAATAAAGCGCTGCCCAGACCCAGGAATGCGTCTCCAAATCCGGCATCCAGTTCCGTCGCTCGAGAGAAATGCCGGATAGCCTCATCCCACTGGCTTTCCTGGCGCGCCATCTCGCCCAGCACGTATTCCGCTCCCGCATTGGAAGGATCGATCTTGAGTTCTTCCTGGAACTCCTTCTTGGCTTCCTCTCCTGCGGACGGGCCGGCATCGGGTTTCGAGAGCAGCAACCGTCCTAAGAGAAAATGGATCCCAGGTTGCTGTGGATCCTGCGCCAGCACCGCCTTGTATTCCTTTTCCGCAGCGTCCCATTTTCCTTGCGCCTCAAGCGCTTCGGCATCGAGTTTATGCCCCTCGATAGAGTTCGGCGCCGTCATCGCCAGCTGCTGCGCGGCTCTGGTGGACAGATCTGAATAGGTGTGAACCGATAGGTAGAGGACTTCGGGATCGCCGGCGAAGTCGCGATTGAGCATCTGAAGGAAATCCACTGCCGCACCCGTCTGATTAATCAGCATGGCGCAGCGTACCCCGGCAAAGGCCGCCCTCCGCTTGGTGCTCCTATCCGTCGCCTGTGACGCTCTCTTCAGCGCCGGCAACGCCTCTTCACAGTGACCGCTCTGCGCCAGTTTCATCGCCCGCTGCGGGCTTGCCGGACTTGTTTTGGGCACTTGGCCGAGCGCTTCCGCAGTCGAAAGACAGCCTAATACGAAAATTAAAATCTGCGTTTTGAACATAAAAAAGGGGCAGATGTTGAGAAACATCTGCCCCCAATCATATCAGCGCGCTCAATAATAAAGCTTGAGCGCAAACCCGATGACTCGAGGACTCGAGGACGTACCCGTTACACCCATCGTGCTTCCGAGGGCCGAGTTCGGAGTGTTGAGGTTTACATGGTTGAAGGCATTGAGGAAATCGCTTCGGAACTGCACCCTTACCCTCTCGGTGATCTGGAAGTTCTTCTGCAGACTTAGGTCCAGATTGGCATATCCGGGTCCAACGACGGGTCCCTGCGCAGGGCAGGTTCCGAAGACATTGGCAGGATCGGTATACGGGGTTGGGTCGAACCATTGATAGCCGGCAAAGGCGCCGCTGCTCGGATCGAAATACTTCTTGCGTCCGAACGTTCTGCCTGCGCCCGCATTGCAGTCGGGACGAAGTCCGCGGCTTCCGGTACCGGCGGAGTCGCCAGCGGCAAAGTTGAAGTCGTACAACGCAACCGGGAAGCCGGAGTGGATCGAAACGATCGGATTCACAGACCAACCTCCCGCCACAGCGTTGACCACAGGATTAGTCTGATTCCCCCACCGCTTGCCATGGCCGAAGGGAATTTCGTACACGGCATACGCGGAGAGCACGTTGCGAGAATCGAAAAAGCAGTCCGCCCAATCAGCTCTCGGGTCGTAGAGGTTCTGGTAGTACGGGTTGGCCGGAGCAGCTTGTGCGCCCCAGTTTCCGTAGTATCCGCTGTTATCGGTTCTGCAGCGCGAGTAGGTGTATGCCACCTGGTATTGCAGGCCGCTGGAATAGCGCTTCTGGAGCACGGTCTGTAGAGCATGGTAGTTGGAGCTTCCAGTGGATGCCGTTCCCGATATCTGAGAGATATCGGACTGGAATGCCGGGTTTCCTGAGAAGTAAACGCTGGGACAGACCCCGGGGCCGGCGCAACCCGCCTCCCCGGGCAAACGCTGCTGCAGATACGGGGTTGGAACCATTTCATGAATGCCGTGCTGGCCCACATAGCCGGCCTGGAAGGTCATGCTGTTGGTGAGCATCTGTTGCCAGGTGAAGTTCCACTGGTAGGTAATCGCCGGCTGCACGTGAGGATCCCAGACGCGAACCAGCGCGGATGCGAACGGGTCACTCGCGGATCCTCCAGTAATGATTCCCTGCTCCGTCGTCGTGCCGGGAAGCTCGACGCGAGTTTCCGCCGGAGTAAATGGAGGGTTGATCGGAAGACGCAGGTTTGTCCCGGTGCCTTCCAGATAGGATGAGATACTGAAGGCTGAGCGAATGACAGACTTCCCGCCGAGAGCACCTGGAGTCCACGCCAAGCCGATGCGGGGCTGGAAATCTTTGCCGCCGTACGTGCCGTTGTATAGTCCGCGGCTGCCTTTGCGACAGGTTACCGGCGCCGTGCCCAGGTTTACGATCGAGCAGTTCGGCGCGATAACTTGGCCAGTGATCAGGTCGAAATTGTCCTGCCGATCTTTTTCTTCGACCCAGGGAGTATGGGCTTCGTAGCGCACACCAAGATTGACGGTGAGCCGGTCGGTAGCCCTCCAGTCGTCCTGGATGTAGGCCCCAAAAATGCTCGCCCGTTGGCCCCACTCTCCCCCAGAGATGCCTTTGTCAACCAGGTCGGTTAACCCAAGGTAAAAATCCGCTCCGCCGTACCCGCCGTTACCGGCCGAGTTCTCTGTGTACAGACCACTGAACCGGATTTCACCGAGAGCACCGTTGTTGCCGGTGTAGAACGTGTTGATGCGGTCCCGCCAAAACTCAAATCCAGTGTGGAATACGTGGCGGCTATGCGTGATAACCACCGCATCCGATGCCTGAATTACGGCATCCTGGAATTTCTGTTCAATCCAACGATCTCCGACGTTGGTGAGCGGACCGCTTCCGGGATTGAAATTCAGAAAGAGAAGGCCCGGGCGTGAAGCGTTGGCATTCGCAATGCCGAGATCAGTTCCCGCAGTCGCAGCGGCACTACTGAAGGTCGGTCCATTGTGCAAGCGAACGTGATTGACCCCGACACGCACATCATTCAGAAGAGTTGGACTGAAGGTGTGGCTCCAATCCAGACCAAGGTTCTCAATCGGGGCGTCCGAAAAACCGCCGGAGAGCAGGGCAAACGACCTCGTCGTCGGGTTATGCTGCTTGGCATGGGAATAGCGCCCGAAAACGTGATCGTTCGACGTCGCGTTGTAGTCGATCTTTATGTCGTACTGATTGGTATTGAACTGCTGAACCTGCGTGTAAGTGGCATTATTCTCAAGACCCGGGCCGGTCGGCGCCAGGTATAGCGATGAGGAGAAGAGATTCTGAGCGACGGGATCGATTGGTTCCGTGATCACGTTGTTCGGGAAGGCCGGATGGCCGGCAACAAAGGGATCGTAGAGCTGGTTGATGATGTTGCCGTTGCTATCCCTGTCATTACAAATTCCTGCTGTAAACCCGCTGGTGCAAATATCCCCGAAGTTTCCAGTTCGTTCGGCATTCGTGAATACACCGACCTTCTGCGTGCTGGCAGGATGATCGAAGCGCTGAGACTGCCAATCGAAGAAGAAGAACAGCTTGTTCTTCACAATCGGGCCGCCGATCGCTCCGCCGAACATGTTCCACCGAAGCTTATCCTTGGGAAGTGCAGCGGTTGGCCCATTAAACCCGTTCTCCCACTTGTTCGCGTTCAGCTTGTCGTTGCGGAAGAATTCCCAGAGATCGCCGTGGAACGCGTTCGTTCCGGATTTGATGGTGGCATTGACAATGCCCCCCTGGTAGTTTCCGAACTCCGCCGGCGCGTTCTGGGTGATGAGATTGAACTCTTCGATGGCATCCGGCGCTGGCGTGAAGCCCACCAGATTATCGGAGACCTGGTTGTTGTCGATGCCGTCGAGAATGAAATTGTTAGCCTGCTCGCGGTTCCCGTTGATATAGGGGCGCCCGCCGCTCGCCGTGTTATCGCCGTTATTGAAGCTGTCCGGATTCGGCGTGACCGAACCAGGAGCTAGCAGAGTCAATTGAACGTAGTTGCGAGTCGCGAGCGGTAATCGGTCATTCGTGTTGGCATCAATGACCGTATCCACCTGTGTGCTCTCCGTCTTCAAGATCGGCGCGGCGCCTGTGACCTCCACCGTCTCCGAAACCTGGCCCACTTTCATCTGCACGTCGATGCGGGCCGTCTGGTTGAGCACCAGCGTAAACGCCGGATGCACCGACGTTTGAAATCCCTGCGCAGTGACCTTTAGTTCGTAAGAGCCGACGGGAATGCGATTAATGTTGTAGGCGCCGGCCTCATTGGTTTCACCTTGATAAACCGTTCCTCGATCTTTGTCGGTGGCGACCACCTTTGCGCCCTTGATTGGCGCTCCGCTCGGATCATCGACTGTTCCCACAATCGCGGCCGTAACTTCCTGACCCCAGGCGCACTGGTACGTCCCTGTGATCACCATCAGTACGAGCAGTAAGCAAACTGCAGTTGATACACGTCTCATCAGAACCTCCTCCACCCACGAGCAACGAAGCTGGGGTCATGCTATATAGCACAGCGTTCCTCATCGTCAAGAAAAAAATGCTCCGGCCGACAAATTTCTAATCGAATTCAATTACAGGTTCGAATTAACGCCCTGGCTCCCGCCCGCACTCCAGAGCCATCAAGGCGAGAAACTGCGCACGGCAGAATATCTTTACCGTCGAAATAAGCCATTAACTTCGAGTGATTTACCTCCGACTAGCGGGCCTCCCGGTCGTCCCACTTCTCAGCCACTTAATCACTATGGGACGTACCTCGCAGACAACGAGCCTCGTTTCTCCGCACCAGCCTTGGCACTTGAATTTTCTGTTGGAGAGCTAGAGCACTTTGTAGTATGGTGCATCTTCGTGGAAACCATGCAACCAGCGCGGACCGCCGAACTGCCCGCCTACAAGCGGATTCAGGACGCGATCCTCAAGCGGCTGGAATCCGGGCAGCTGAAGCCCGGAGACGTCGTCGACTCCGAACGGGAACTGGCCCGGATTCATGGGGTTAGCCTGATGACGGCCCGTCATGCGCTGGCCGGGTTGGAGCGCGAAGGGATGGTCGTACGCCGCCGCGGCGCGGGTACGTTTGTCGCTCCTCCCAAGATCCATTTCAACAAGCTGATGAGCTACACCGAGCAAATGGCCGGGCGCGGTCTGGCCGTGTCTTCCAAGCTCCTCGCTCTCAGCGTGGTGGATACGGAGCAGGAAGTTGCCGCCAGGCTGGCTCTCCCTGCCACCAGCAGGCTCATCAAGCTGGAGAGGCTCCGCCTGGGAGGCGAGGAAGCCTTCGCCATTGAAACCTGCTATCTCTCAGCCGACGAATACAGCAATCTCACCCGCGCCCGGCTCGACCGGGTCTCGCTATTTTCGATTCTTGAGCAGGACTACGGACTGGAAATAGCCCACGCCGACGAAGAAATCGACGCCACCACCGCCGATCCTCATACCGCTCGCCTTCTGGGCATTCCTCATGGCTCGCCCGTACTTCGCATCCGCCAGGAAATTTACTCGACTAAGGGAAGGCCAGCGATTTATGTGCTGGGTCTTTACCGATCGGACCGGCACACTCTGCTCATCCGAAGATTCCGCTAACGAGGCTGGACGCGATTGTCCTTTGAGGTGGCAGGCTGCTCCGTCTCCAGATGCACCCGCCCCGCGATCCTAAGATCGGGAATTACGAATTCTGTGAAGCCGTTGCGTTCTTCCCGCTTGAGAGTCTGGCAGCATCCGTGTTCCGGAGATTCGTAACCAATCGTGCTCCACGATCCTCTGACCTGCACTTGAACCCGGACTGGCTCTCCGGCGTAGTTGACGAATTCGACCAGCTTCACGCTGCCGTCGTGCTCTCCGTAGGGAACAGCGATCACCGTCAGGCCATTCCATAGAGTCAGCAGCGGGTTCTGTTTTCCGAGCAGGCGCCGGATATCCTGGGCAAATGTCTCGGGATCGCTGACGGGCTCCCCGAGTTCAAGCACCGTCCCGCTTCCGACCGCATAAGCCACCGTGTGTTCATTCCGCGGCACGGCTGGACTCTTCTGCCATGGATAGGATCCGTGCGCATCCACAACTACGACCGTCCTTCCGCCAGTTGCGAATGTGGTGAGCCGCTCGGCAGCGTCTTTATCCGGCTTGGCAAAGACTGCGACGACATCGATGCCTTCAAGTTTCGATTCTTTCAAGTCCGCCGGCACCAGGACCTTGAAAGGAATGTTGTGCCGCGCCAGCAGATTCATTACTTCATCGCCTGGGTCCAGATCATCGGCCACCACCGCGACATTGGCAGCGGCCTGCAACGGCCGCGCGGTCTTCCCCATATAAAACTTTGCGCAGGACAGCACCTCGCCCCAAAGTTTGCCAGCCTCCGCATCGTGCTCGCTGAGCGATTTCTGCAGATGCTCATCCACCTTGAGGATTAGGTCGGCATGGAAAGCGCCTGCCTCGGCGATGGCCAGAGAGTAATCCGCGACGGTAGCCCGGCGTTCTTGCTGCCCGGATTCCGATGGCGTCCATGCAAATGTGTAGAGAGGCCTTTCGGCGGGGTGCAATCTCTCTTCGATTCTGATCAGGGCAAGATTGGTATCGATCCACGGCTGTGCCGTTGGGCTCGAGACCTCCAGCACCGTATCGCGCTTGATGACCAGGCTGCCTCTCATCTCCGGCTGCTTGCCGTTCCCATCGAGGACTAAGACCCGCAGCTTGGGATTCGCCGATCGCAATCGGGGAAGCGCCTTTTCCAATTCTTCGCGCTGCGATGGCTGAATGTTGAGAATCACTCCTTGCAGGCGGCGCCGGCTCGCCTCTCTGGCGGCAGCTGACGCCCGCTCCAGCGGCACTTCCAGGTAGACCCTGTATCCCTGTGTGAGGGCCGATGCTATTAAGGGAGAGTTCGCGCCATTCCACGGGACTACGAGATCGCCGAACCCAAGCTCGCGTGCCGCCGGCAGTGCAGGGTTGGTCCACTCCACAAGCACGCTACTCCAGCCGCGCGGAGACAGCGCCAAAAGGATGCAGAACAGAATCGCGAGGCTATGAGAACCGCGGCTTGTTGCCCACCCTTGAGTCCTCACGATCTTGCACCAAGGAGTATCCGCGGGCCTCGAGTCACGGTCTCGGTCTGCGCCTGGGGTGAAACCCAGATCGCGGATACGCCCGGGATGCGGTTGAGCAACCCCTTGCCCTCCTCGGGACCGAGCAGCAACAGCGTGGTCGAAAGCGCGTCCGACAGCGTGCCGGTATTGGCAATCACACTGACCGCGAATTGCGTCTTCAGCGGCCTTCCTGAATCAGGATCGATAATGTGGCCCCCCGCATGGTCATCCAGCAACGACGCAGGCGTTTGCTCTGATGTCGAAACGCTTTCGTCCTTGAGCATGACTTGCGGATCGACTTTCCCCGAAGGATCCCTCAGGTGTACAAGCCACGCAGTTTGACCGGGAGGAGAACCCATCGCAACCATAGTGCTCCCTCCGGCATTGATGAGCGCATCGTGGATTCCA
>Ga0070741_10014358_pt1 | contig 13702 bp, 13 predicted proteins | sample Coa_R1_4_FD_66440 | JGI IMG/M metagenome (GOLD analysis project Ga0070741, IMG submission 66440) | Surface soil microbial communities from Centralia Pennsylvania, which are recovering from an underground coalmine fire - Coalmine... | ecosystem: Environmental > Terrestrial > Soil > Unclassified ... | reverse complement strand
TGGGGCCTCTGTAGTGGGCCCGGTCTATATCTCCGAGCTATCGCCCGCTGCTTACCGGGGACGCCTGGTCACGATCACTCAGCTCAACATCGTCGCCGGCATTCTGTTGGCTTATCTCTCGAACTACATCATCGGCCGCCTCAACCTCGGCGATGACGAGGCGCGCTGGATGTTCGGAGTGATGGCCGGCCCGGCGGTTGTCTTTTTTCTGATGCTCTTTTTCACCCCCCAGAGCCCGCGCTGGCTAATTTCCAAGGGAAGAACAGCAGAAGCCCGGCGCGTATTTGAGGCATGCGGGACGGACGCTGGGAGTGTGGAAGAGGAAATCGCCGCGGTCCAACGCTCCTTTGATCTGGCTCACCACGACCTGTCGGAAAATTTTTTCCAAAAGAAATATGCAAAGCCGATCACGATGGCAATCGCCATCGCCGCCTTCAACCAACTCTCGGGAATCAATGCCGTTCTTTATTACGCCGGCCGCATCTTTAAGATGGCCGGCGCCGACAAAGCCTCCGCTCTGCTCCAATCTGTCACCATAGGACTCACCCTTCTCGTCTTCACCCTGGTTGCCCTGGTCGCTATTGACCACTTCGGCCGCCGCAAACTCATGCTGATCGGCTCCGTTGGCTACATCCTGAGCCTTGGTGCGACATCTTACTGTTTCTACGCCAACAGCGGAGGCTGGTGGCTCCTCGCCAGTCTGCTCGCGTTTGTGGCATCTCACGCAGTGGGGCAGGGCGCCATCATCTGGGTCTTCATTGGGGAAATCTTCCCCAACCGCGTTCGTGCTCGCGGCCAGGCTCTGGGCAGCCTGACACACTGGGTGATGTCCGCCGCTGTCTCCTGGTCATTCCCGATCATCGCAGCCTCAGCTGCGCCCATCGCCTTTGCTTTCTACGCGCTGTGCATGGTCGCGCAGCTCCTGTGGGTTGTATTCGTCATGCCCGAAACGAAGGGCGAATCACTCGAGTCAATCCAAATGCGTCTGGGAATCGAGTGATGTAGCCACGGATCGAAGTAAGAGGGGGATTTATGAAACGCTCTGAGATCAATCATCTGATATCGGACTCGCTGAAGTTCATGAGCAACATGAATTTCCTGATGCCGCGATTCGCGACCTGGTCGCCGGAGGACTGGCGCGCCAAAGGTCCTGAGGCCAGTGAGATCGTCACATCCGAATTAGGATGGGACATCACCGACTTTGGCAGCGGCGACTTCGAGAAGATCGGCTTAGTGATTTTCACCATCCGCAACGGCACTTTTGCCGAGCTCAAAAAGCCTCAAGGCAAGATCTACGCCGAAAAGATTCTCATCGTCCAGGAGAATCAGGTCACCCCGACCCACTTCCATCACCAAAAGATGGAGGACATCATCAATCGTGGTGGCGGAAATCTGATCATTCGCCTGTGGAATTCCAACCCGGACAAATCGCTGTCCGACACGCCCGTCACAGTGAGTTTGGACGGAGTGCGCACGACTGTGCCGGCTGGCGGCACAGTTACGCTGAAGCCTGGCGACTCCATCTGTCTTACCCAGGCTCTGTACCACCGATTTTGGGGTGAGCCCGGCACCGGCCCAGTGTTGGTTGGAGAGGTCAGCCGGGTAAACGACGATCATGTCGACAATCATTTCTACGATGGCGTGGGTCGCTTCCCCGCGATCGAGGAAGACGTTCCTCCCTTGCACCTAATGATCATGGACTACCCCAAGTACTACCGCTATGCCACTAATCCTCACGCGACCCGAAGTTCTTAAGGTCTACGCCGAGGCTGCCAGCCGGCGCTGGGTGCACCCGTCGTTCAGTACGGAGAATCTGACAACGACGGAAGCCATTCTGGCCGCGGCGTTGGAGCACAGTAAGCAGATCGGACAGCCTGATTTTCCCATTACGATCGCGCTTACACACCGCTATCCAGAAAGGCCCCAGTCGATCGCGTACAGTCCGACCGGCGATCCAGTCATGGGAATGCGGTTGTTTCATGCGGACCTCAGGGCGTTGATGTCTCCGGATTCGCCCTACGCGAAGTTGCGGATTTTGGTCCATCTCGATCACGGGCAAATGGAGGCGGATGCCGATGCGCTGGACTCTCCGGAAGGAGTGTTCTCGTCCGTCATGTTTGATGCGTCAGCCTTACCTTTTGAGGAGAATATCCAGGCGACACGCCAATACGTCGATAAGCACCGAGAGACCGTCGTCGTTGAAGGTGCATGCGATACTATTGCACATGTAGGCGAGTCGGGATCGACTCCTTGTACAGCGCCTGACGAGGCCGAGCGGTACTATCGGCAGACGGGGGTCGACTGGATAGTAGCCAATCTGGGCACCGAGCACAGGGCGGGCGTCGCGAAGCTGAGTTACAGGGACGATGTGGCACGTGAGATTTGTCGGCGCATCGGTCCCCGCCTATCACTTCATGGAACATCGTCAGTCTTGCCGGAGAGACTAGGCCGGCTATTTGAGGATGGGGTAGGGAAGGCAAATTTTTGGACGGCGCTCGAGCGAGATAGCTCGGCAGAGCTCTTTTCGGCCATGGTAGAGCATGCCGCGGAGTGTGCAGGAGCCAATACGGTCAAGAGTCTTCGTGAACGAGACCTGTTGGGTCCGAAGGTCGTTGCTACAGTACCTGCCTCGATCGATTATTGTACGACCCGCTATCGACAAACCATAGTATTTAACACCATGAGACGAATCGTGGGTTCATTTCTGTCCCGATGGTGTCCCGCTTAGCTGCGGACCAGTCGACCAACCAGCTTGGCGCGCATCGGTACCCCATACCGTGAGTGTCAATTCTTACTGTAAAATGCGATCTACAGCTCGCAACATTCACAGCGTTCCATCATGGCGCATCGCGAATGATGCCGTTGAGGGATGGTTGACGCGTGACGGCGGGCAGCTTGCGCCGGTGTATTTCAAAACAACACGCGGACGCGTGCAACCGTTCTCTATCGCTCCATGGCGCGTGAGCGCATTGCCACCGAGGTCTCCGCGGGTATTGCGACATTTGAGAGGCGACTTCTTTTGCCTTCCATTTGGAGTTGGAGACACGCCCTGGCGCGGAGAGCACTACCCGCTACATGGTGAGACTTCTGGAAACCGCTGGCATTTGGTACATGTCGAGAAAACGGGCGACACCACTGAGCTTATAGCATCCATGCGTACGATGGCTCCCGCTGGAACGGTAACCAAGCGCATCATGCTGAAGTCTGGCCAGACAGTGCTGTACTGCAGTCATGAAATCGAGGGCGTAAGTGGTCCGATGTGTTTCGGACATCATGCGATGCTGCGCCTGCCGGATCGCAGAAACGCTGGACACTTGGCGTTCAGTCCAATTCGTTTCGGGCAGGTACGCCCATCGAACTCCATGGCATCCGATCTGTCAGAGCGTAGGTCACTTAAGCCTGGCGCTACCTTCCGGGATTTACATCGAGTGCCGCTCGCGCGGGGCGGCTATGAGGATTTGACCCGCTTTCCTGCTAGAAGCAAATCGGATGACTTGGTTTTGCTCGTCTCGCAGCCCACGATCGCATTCGCTTGGAGTACGGTGACGTTGCCGGCCGAGCGGTATCTTTGGTTTTCTCTGAAGAAGCCAAAGCAACTGGCGTCCACGCTCCTCTGGTACTCCAATGGCGGTTTTCAGTCCCCTCCGTGGAATGGGCGGCATCGGCCGGTGCTCGGCATTGAGGACATTACCGCGTTCTTCGACTTTGGCCTTGCCGCTTCGGCTAAGAAAAACTGCCTTTCACAACGCGGTGTACCAACAACGTTGAGGTTTAGAAAGGACGTGAAGACGCGCATCTCCTACGTGATGGGTGTAACAGAGTTGCCTCGTAACTTTCATAACGTTCATAAGGTCATTTTCAGCAGGGATATTGTCAGCTTTATTTCCGACACCGGAGCGGTCGCACGGCAAGCTGTAGACTTGTCGTTCCTGTCGCAAGATTGAAAGTATACGAAGTCTGAGAGGCTCCCGAGAGCGTCAATTTTTAGCCCCTGCCAACTCTCTCTTATCGAGAAATTCAGGAAGCACGATATCGGAGGGGTACCGGTTGCCGAAGTGAATGCTATTTTCAGCGACGACCTAACTCATCTCGTCCTAGTTGTTTCCTCCTGTATTGAGATTTCCCTCGAACAGGGGAAAATTGCTGGAGGTTACGTCTAGAGTTAGGTCTCGATACCCTTCACAACCGCCTGCACGCCGCTGCCCGAACCATCTCGCCGGTCAGCTCCGCGGAGCTGATCCGCAAGGGCCCCCGATGCAAGACCCTCGACGCTCGACCGTCTGCCAAGAAACTCAGACGTTGACGGCATCATAGATACGAGTAGAGACGAGCTACCGAGATCTCGTAGCGATGATGGCGGAGCGCGGACGCGTCGTTTCGCACACGACGGTCATGCGGTGGGTGATCCGTTTCGTGGCGGAGTTCGAGAAACGCTGGAACCGACGGGCACCATGCGTGAACTCATCTTTGCGAGTCGACGAGACCTACATCAGTGTTCGCGGCAAGTGGCACTGCCTTTATCGTGCCGTGGATAAACACGGAAAGACGGTTGACTTCCTGCTCCGACCGGATCGGGGCATTGCGGCCATCCAGGCGTTCTTCCGCAAAGCGTTGGCTACATGCTTGCCGCGCAAGATGACTCTTGACGGCCCCACGCCAAGTCATCGAGCACTGCGACTTCTGCGAAGGGAGGACCCGAGGTGGAAATACGTGCGCGTGTTGGAGAATTTCCCGCTTGAGGACCACCCGATTTCCTCCATAGAGTACCACCGGATTTCGCCGGTATAGGACCACCCGGTTTCCCGGAGTGAGGACCACCTGAGGTGGGTCTCGGCGGAGCCGCAGGCGACGATCATGTCCGATCCGGATTGTTGGGGTCAACGTCGTGCACGGTTATCCCCGTCGTCCACAGCCCCGCAGCCGGCCGACGGCGCCCGGCCTTCAAGCCGGGGCGCCAAGCGGCCGGGCGAGCGTAGCGAGCGGCTGTGGGCGCACGGGGATAACAGACGGCGAACTTGAACGGAGGGGTTGGATCTCGGAGCCGCTTCGGCGACGAACCGGTGCCCCCCACCCGACACCTCCGTGTGTCGGGTGGGGGGCAGTGCGTTATTCGGCGCGGTCCTCCTGCCAGCCTTTGCGCTGGACGCGAAGAGCCGCCTCGGCCGGCACCTAACATCAGCAGTTCTTCTCCCTACCGAAAGCGCGCCATTCTCCGCTTGCCATCGGCAGCAGTGCCCATCCCAAGCAGTCGACCGCCTATTTCTTCCTCCGCCGCCCCTTCAACGCCCCTCTCCCAAGCGCCTTCACAATCTGCACCAAATGCCCCCGCACCGGCTGCGGCAGAGACTCAATCGACTCCGCCAGTTGCACCACGCGCTCACTGCGCCCACCGGGAACCGTGGCTGTGTGTACCGCGCCGGAGCGATCGTGATCCATCCATCCGCGCTCCAAGTGAAGTTGAGCCTCGATCTTACGCGCTAGCGCCGACCCCAGGTTCCGCCCCGCCCGTGGTCCTGTCACGTGTTGAAGCGCTTTGTAGGACGTCACGCCTCCGAGTGTTATTTCAACGAAGCGCGAGAGATTGCCATTGGCATGCTCATCGATCAGGGTCCGCAAATTACGACGTCGGATCTCATGGATATCCACAGTTCGCCCGGAATCACTACAAGGTGAACTCGGGTCGAACCGTACGCGATGGAAGCATTCCAGAGTAGCCACAAAATGCTGCTCAACTTCCGAAAAATCATCTACCAACATGGTCGACTATAGTACGAATGAGCTGAGTTGGGACTTGATGATAAGATAGTCTCGAGACAACAGCGAGACGTGTTGCCAGGATCTCCATCTCGTCTATGGCACGCGCGACGTCAGATTTCTACGTGAGGTTTTCGTGGTGGGTTATGCGTCTTGGATACCGTGGTGAGAGAGACGCCTGATGCGATACGTTGATCGGCAGTGGTCTATCGTACGTCAAAACATGCTTCAGATGCTCGGTATGAAGTCAACATGTGTTGCAGACGCAGAAATGGTGTCTGATGCTGCGGAGCCGCATTATTCGCGGTTTCCGGCTCCGCATTGTCGAAAGCCACCGGCGGCGTAGCCCTGGCAAACCACTCAGTGTCAAAACTGGAGCGCAGGCAACTTCGTTGCAGCACGGTGACTGAATTTCAACTCGTCAACACAGAACACTTACTTCCTTTTCTTCCCTTAGTGAGACTATAGTGAAAAGCCACCCGTTGACTCGACGTGTTCATGGATCAAACCGACATGCCCGGCGCAGCGTTTGTAACCAGCTCGGCGCAATACGCTGATACGGTGGGCGACGGTCGTCGCCGGCAGCGGGACTTCCTGCGGCCGCGCCAGGGAAGCTGCCTGGAAAAGCTGCTCGCGGTCGAGCAACGGGTATTGATCTCGTGGCTGTGGAAATTCACCCATGATTCCTGGGTGTTGGATGATCTCCTTCAAGAGGTATACGAGCGGCTGCTCCGGGTCGGCGAAACCCGAGCCGCAAGCATTGAGTCGGTCCCTGGATACGTGTTTGGTGTATGCCGCCACGTGGCCTTGGACTGGCAGCACAGAAAGCGCAGTCTCCCCCTCGACTACGTGGCAGACCCTGAGTTGCTGACGATGGCCGATCCGCAACGGGATGTCGAAAGAATTGTGGCCAGTCAGCAGGAGATCCAGCTTCTCATGAAGGAAATTTGGCGGCTGCCCGCCCGCTGCCGCAGGATCCTTGTTCTGGTGAAGGTATTCGGGTATAGCGCCAAGGAGGTCGCCGCGGAGCTGAAAATCGCGGAAACGACCGTCAAGAAGCAACTGCAGATTGCCGCAGCTCGGTGTACTGAGGCGTTGGAGGACAAGCAGAGCCGACCCGGTCTGCAGCTGCTGTGCAAATTGATGGGCCGGCGGAGCCTGCGCGCATGAGAAGCTCCCGAGTGCGTGCGGCAGCGGCTAGATGGCTGATCGAGCTCGAGTTGGCGGAGTCCATCGACGCCATCTGGCCCCGGTTCGATGCCTGGTTGCGCGAGAATCCAGAACATCAGAGAACGTATCTGCGCATAGAAAAGACGTGGCGCGCCCTGGACGGCCTGGGGTCGGCATGGCAGGCGCAGGCAACCCGGGCGAAGCGCCGACGATAGTACCGACGGGCCTTACTCCGGGACTGACATAACACTACCAACTTAGAAATTCGGTCTACGAAACGAATGTAGTTTAGTAGCACGGACTATATTGTCCGCATGCAGCGCATCCGCCTGCATGCCAGTCGCGTCCGCGACTTTCGGAAAACATGCAACCCCCCTTTATTTGCCTTTCTCCCACGGTTACCGCGTAGTACAAAAGCGCGCATTGTCGTGCAAAAGAGGTCTGCGGGCGAGGGAATGCGCCGCTGTCGGAAGAGACCAACCCACTCGGAGGCAAAGCAAATAATGAACGTCGATGATAACGACTCTCGTCAGCCAGCCGAAGGCCAATCGAACCAGGCTCCTGCAGAGCCGGCTCCCGGCGATCCGAGTCACACACCGGTGTCACCGGCGTCATCAACGCTCGCTCCCCAACCGGTGGCGCTCCTCGAAACGTTCGACTGGACGAGCGTGCGCAGCTTTGTCTTCACAGTGATCAACGGCCTTGCCGGAGCCGACGACATCGTAGAAGTGACCAGGCAGAAAGTGGGACGAATCACCGCGGCAGAGTGGCGCGGCATCTCCAACCGGCATGAGCACATCTATCGCATGGCTCATGACCAGGCGAAGGATTGGCTCGCTGCAGAGCAGCGGCAACGCGACGCTGCCAGAGAGGCGGCCGTCCCAGGGGATCTTGCAATACCGTTGCGGCGGATCAAACAACCTCGCGTGCGACAGGCCTTCATTTTGCGCAAACAGAACCTTTCCGGTAAGGAGATTGCTCGGATCATGGGCATCAGCGAGGACACGGTGAAAGAGTACCTCACCAAGGCGGCAGAGCAGGTCGATGGACGTGACCAGGGCTGGCGCAAACGCGTACGTCTTACAGGATCTACCCAGCGTAGGAAGGAGGATAGCCATGATTGAGACCCAACATCCGCAACCGCCCGCTGACTACCCGTCGCTGCTGATGAGCGTGCCGCCTGTCGCGCCAACCGACCCTCAGGTCAGGGAGCAGGCGTTTGAGTGGTACGAGCGGTTGAGCTCCCCGGAGCGGGCGCGAGCGCTGTGGCCGCGGTTCGAGCAGTGGTTGGCGGAGCATGAGGAACATCGCCCCGCGTACCTTTGGGTGGAGCGTGTCTCCAGAGAGTCCAGGGAGCTGGCTGCGGACTACGAGAGTGACCCGGAGGGCGCTGGCATGAAACCTCCACTCAAGATATTGGGTATCTCCTTGCAGCGCCGGGAAGGGCCGTTCAGGTTCCGGGTGCCTCTTGTCGTGGCCTCGGTCATGATCGGCGGAGTTCTTCTGCTGGCCCGGGCCACCCAGGCCGACGTGGAGTTCGAGACGGAACGCGGCAAGTGGAAGACCGTCATGCTCGATGACCATTCAGTCGTGACCCTCAACACCAATACACGAGTGCACGTGAGATTTACGCTCATGCACCGCGAGCTGGAATTGTTGCGAGGCCAGGCGTTCTTTCAGGTGTATCGGGACTTGTTCCGGCCGTTCTGCGTCCATGCCAAGGAAACGGCCGTGAAGGCGAACGACACGCAGTTTGCCATGCATTTGAGGGACGATGGAGACGTCGAAACCGTGGTAGCCCAGGGCGAAGCCACCGTGACTCCCCGAAATGCCGCCGGTCCGACAGCAACACCAGCTGCCGATGAGAAGCCGATTTTAGCCAAGGCGGGCGATATGGTAACAGTCACGCCCGCCGGGCGTGCTGAAGTCACCCATACGGAAGCATCCTACGTCGACCGCGAGCTCAAATGGCGCGAGGGGATAATCTCCCTTGACCAGGCCTCACTGGCGCAATGGGTGGAGGAATTCAATCGATACAACCACAGGACGTTCCAGATTGATGATGAGCGAATCGCGCAGCTGCCCATCACCGGAGAATTCAAGGCGAAGGACCCCGACAGATTCGCCCACGCTCTACAGGAAACCTATCAGATTCAGGTCAACTTGGATGACACGGACGATGTGATCCATCTGCGACCCGCAAAGTGACGAGGCATGTCAAAGCACACCTGTTCGAAGATTGGCCTGTGTTTGTTGATCCTATGTCGAGCTGGAGCCGCGCATGCCGGGGAGCAGTTCGATTTCTATGTCCCGGCTGGACGTGCGCTGTCGACCCTGAAGACCCTTGCACATCAGGCCAACGACGCGTCCTTCATGCTGGATCCGAACGTATTGGCTACGGTCGACACACGGAGGGTGGAGGGGGTCATGGATTTGGATGCTGCCTTGGCAGTAGCCTTGGACGGGACGCTGATCGGCTACAAGGTGATCGATGGGAACACCATTACATTCAGGCGTCTGACCCCACAGGAGATCGCGGCGAAGGAGCAAACCGTAAAGGGTGACGCACCGGTTCAGACCAGCTTGGAGGAAATTGTCGTCAAGGGAGGCTTCCTCGCTGACCTGAGCACACTGTTGCCGACTATCACAGTGACACGGCAACAACTCGAAGCGGGAGGCTATCATCAGTTGGGCGAGTTCTTTCGACACCTGCCGCAAAACTTCGTCGGAGTGTCGCCGGGCTCGAGCCCGATCGTGGGTAATGCCCGGGGTGCGGGCGATAACCAGACATCGATTGGCTTGGGCTCGGCCCGGGAGCCACGCTGGTGTTGTTGAACGGTCATCGACTCCCGAACAGTGTGACCGGCCAGGCGGCTGACATCTCCGCCATTCCAATCAGTGCCATTGATCACATCGACATCATGACGGGTGGTGCATCGGCGACGTACGGATCAGACGCCGTTGGTGGGACCGTCAACATTGTCACGATCTCGGATAACAGCGGCATCGAAGTGACTGCTGCATACGGGGGGACCAGTGAGGACAAACTGGTTGGCCCCGGGGGGAGTGTAACGGCCGGAGGAAGCTGGCCCGGTGGTAACGGGGTCATGACCTTCAACTATGAGCAGGACGACGAGCTCTACGCGAGCCAGCGGCGCTATACGTCCAGTGCGCCTGAGCCGACCACTCTGTTGCCGGCCATGCAGATCTACAGCGGCGTTGCAAGGATGCGCCAGGAGTTGTGCGAACGATGCCTTCTGCAGGCCAATGTGTTTGCGTCCCGCCGAACCTTCGACGCTGCGGATGCATTGAGCGGGCGGACCATCGGCCTCGATGGTCGGGTGGATCAGTGGGACGCCGTGATGCAACTCGACTATCGCATCTCGTCGGCGTGGAAGTTCAAGCTTGCGGCCGAGATGCCCACCGAAAAAGATCGAATCGTAACAACCTATCCACTTTCACGATTTAATCAGGACAATTACGTAAACCAGGCTCCAGGGGTCGAGTCGCTCATCACGGAGTCACTCGGAGCAGACTCCATGCGGATTGCCCTGGGAGCTGCCTTCCGGCAGGAGCAATTTGCATGGAAGTCATCCTACGCCCCTGAGCTATCCGACCGGCGCGGCATCACATCGGTCTACGGAGAAATATGGCTACCGCACCTCGACGAGGGCGGCTGGTTACCCTTCGGGCGGAAGCTGAGCGCCGATCTGTCGGGCCGCTATGATGGCTACGACCCGTTCGGCAAAAGCTGGGATCCGCGTATCGCCTTACGGTTGAAACTGAGCGATTCCCTGGCGTCGCACACGAGCTTTTCCCGCTCGTTCAAGTCGCCCGCCTTGTTCCAGCTGTACTCGACGGAGTTCGCGAGCGAGGTCCAGGCGACCAACCCGCTTTCCTCCGGGCCCGCCATCAACACACTCCTGGTCGACGGTGGGAACAGGCGACTGACCCCGGAGCGCTCCCGCACCGTCGAGCTGGGTTTTACGTACGAGCCTGAGAGGATCAGTGGCCTGAAAATTGACGTATCCGGGAATGACCTCACTTATACACACCGGATTGACCAGCTCAGTCAGGACGGATTCGCCGCCACGGACGTCGTTTCTGCTGCTCCGGTATTGGGCCAACTGGTCACCCTGAACCCGAGTCAATCACAGCTGCGGCAGGTACTGAGCACCCCGGGCCTGGTTGAATTGCCGCCTGTCGATCTCAGCAACATAGCCGCCATCGCGAACGTGGGATTCTCCAACATCGGATCGATGCACGTGCGGGCAGTCGATGCAACGATCGACTACAGTCACGATGTCGCTGCCGACACAGTGACTGTGCAGCTGGTGGGCGCATACTTCGCGAAGTACGTCGTCCGCATTACCCCGCAATCCGCGCAGGCCAGTTTTGTGGGGACCGCCTATCGGCCACCGCGTGGTCGCGCCAGGTTCGACCTGACCTGGCCACACGGCAATTGGAGCGCGAATGTGCGCGTGAATTTCACTGGCGGATACCACAACGCCAATGATCCTGCCTGCCCGTCAGTGCGCGGTTGCCCGGTATCAGCCTGGTCGACCCTCGATGGGACCGTGACCTACTCCCCTTCAGCCGACCGCTCTTCACCATTGCACGGTACCCGAGTGACCCTCGGCGTGAGCAACGCGATCAGTCGCGCGCCTCCCTATTTGTACGGTGGTGCCCAGGAACCCAACTATGACCCGGCCAACGCGAGTCCTGCCGGTCGGAGGGTCGAGGTCGTCGTTACAAAGCAGTGGGGCGCGGGATGACAGGGCAGGCTTCCGGCTGTTGTTCGGCCCAGCGACGGACCCAGAGTTCCACTCCCACGTAATCGAACAGAGACGTCGGAGCGGCGGCGATTCTTCCATAGCAACCTGACAAGGCTGCTTCCAGAGGCTTGCGGTCCAACAGCCGTTGCCGGACCAGAATGCCCTCGAGCAAAGTTTCGCGGACGAACTGAATGTTGTTCGCAAGGGTGCGCCTGATGAAGCTTTCAATGGAGGCTTTGTGCTGTCGTTCGAGGATCTCGGCAGGGACATCCTGTGCAAATGCCCGCCGTGCCAATGCCCGATCCTTGCCGCCGGCGGTGAGAACAAAAGTCGGAATCTGCAGACATAACTCGGCCAGAGGTTGAGAGGTGAGAGGCTCGACGCGCTCCGGGTCGTCCTCACGTGCCAGCGCAGTGTAAAAGTGAGGTGCTGTCGACAACCACAGAATGTGCCACAGCTTTCCCTGCGGCAGTGATGCGGCTGTGCTGAACCACGGATGCATGAAGCGCTTCTGCAAGAAGTCCGTCCGCTGGACCGTCGCCAATACCTCGGCGGACACGAATTCGGCAGCTTGGAATAACTGAGTAAGGGCGTCCCAAGGCGCCCCCAGCAGCCCAGATGAAATGCCCTTCTGGAGAACGCGCCAGACACTGAGTTGTTCGGCCTGGGCCACGTCCCGAACCCGGCGGAATACGGAACGGTCAATCCCCCGATGCCACAGGTAGTCGCCGACGCTGGCCAGGATCGGCGCCTGAAAGAAGAGCTGATCGCCCCCTTCACCACCAAATCGTGCTCCCGCGCCGTACTCCTGCGCGAGTTGCCTTTCCACCGCATTTTCCTCCACGTTGCGGCTGTTGAATATGACCGGCATGGGAAAACTTCCCATGTCCGACATCTGGGAGAGTCTCGATGTGGGCGCTCGAGGGATCTCAATGAGGGGGCATTCAGCCTGCGAGGCGGCAGCGCGCGCATACTCGCGCTCGTCGGTATCCTCCAGACGATCTTCCTGTTCCGGAAAGTACGTCACGCAGGTGATTTTTGGTCGACTGGGCGCATCGCGTAAACAGCCCAGCACGACAGAGGAGTCCAAGCCTCCGGAGAGTCGATGCAGAACACCGGGATAACAGGCCGCCCAGGAATGAATGCAGGTTTTGGCCGTCGCTCTCAAATTGCTGGCTGCCTCCGCCGGGTCTTCCAGCGGCGGCGATTGCGCAATCCGGAAAGGGTGCCAGTAGAATTCGCTCCGGATCCCATCGCTTCCAACAGCATCGCATTCCCCCGCGTGCAATTCCTCAATTCCTTTCAGCCCGGTCTCGCGTCCTTGCAGCCCGGAGAACACCATTCGGGCGGCCATATAGTCCCAGTTCACCGACAGTCGTTCGACGCCAAGCCGGGAATAGTCGCCGAGACGGGAGAAGTAGAAGTGGATACCGGCCGCGTGAGTCTTGTAACACGGAAGATGTCCGCTGGGATCGCGGATGATACGGGTCACTGGCGCTGCGGCGTCGCTGAGAATGGCCACATACCGGCCCCAATAGCGGGAGATCAGGTCCCGGCCGTGACTTTGGACGAGCCCCGCCGACTCACCTTCGCTCAAAATGACCGGCTCTGACCCAGCGCTGTCATTCGAGATCGGCTGGCGTCTGAATAGCGTACCCAGCACGACACCACGGCCACCATGTAGCGGATGGGCCCGACTCGCTCCGGAGCTCACGGCTGTGTGGAACACCTTGATCAAAGGTTGATCGACGCCGCAGGTCCAGCCTGTCCGCAAACGAAGCGGGGCAGACAGGCGTTGGAGAACTGCGAAATGATCGGCCGCAGCCGATTCCCCAATCAAGGCAATAAAGCTGAACAAATTTGTGACCCAACGCCTAAACAGATTAAGGTGAAAGTTGGAAGGTAAACAAAGCCATCAGCCGTATTTTCCTGTTCATTTGAAGAGAGTCACTCCGTTTTTGTAAATAAGTGGCGGTTATCGATCAGTTTCTGTTTACGTTTTC
>Ga0070741_10014357_pt1 | contig 13702 bp, 13 predicted proteins | sample Coa_R1_4_FD_66440 | JGI IMG/M metagenome (GOLD analysis project Ga0070741, IMG submission 66440) | Surface soil microbial communities from Centralia Pennsylvania, which are recovering from an underground coalmine fire - Coalmine... | ecosystem: Environmental > Terrestrial > Soil > Unclassified ... | reverse complement strand
GTCCGACCCAATCCTTGGGCACGCGGGCGCGCCGCGTCCAGGTAATTATTGCAGTCGCAATGGCGCCGCGGCGGGCGGGAAGACGCGGTGAAAAAGGTCCGGTGGCCCGCAGGCGGCGGACGGAAGACCCTCAACTTCCGTCCGCGCCTGCGGCCCTCTTCCGGCCGGGGGAGCGGTGCGTGGGCGGATGGTGCGGGCATCCGTCCGGCCGCGGCCCCGGCTCACCGGCGGGAACCTGCCGTGCGAGTCAGGGCGACACGGCGAGCGATTCCCGCTGGCCGGGGAGCGTGGCCGCCGTGGTGGGCGCCTCCGCCTCCCTGCCGTCCACCCACGTGCGGCGCGGGTGGAAGTCGTCCGACCACCACACCAGGTCGGCGCGCGCGCCGACCGCGATCCGGCCGAGGTCGGTACGGCCGAGCGCGTCCGCCGGGATCCGGCTGGCCGCCTCGACGACCTGGGCCGCGGGCAGGCCCAGGGAGATCATGTTGCGTACTGCCTGATCCAGCGTCAGCGCCGAACCCGCGATGGTCCCGTCGGCGTTGCGCGGTACGCCGTCCGCGCCGAGTTCGACCGGAATGCCTGAGAGCTCGTAGTTGCCGGGCGGCATGCCGGCGGCGGCGATCGCGTCGGTGACCAATACGACCCGGCCGCGCGCGCCCTTCCACACCAGGCTGCACACCTCGGGCGCCACATGGTGCAGGTCGGCGATCAGCCCGCAGTAGAAGCGGCGGTCCGCCATGGTCGCGCCGGGCACGCCGGGCTCGCGGTGCGCGAGGCCGCGCTGCGCATTGAAGATGTGCGTGACCAACGTCGCGCCCATGTCGGCGGCGGCGGTGATCTGATCGGCCGTCGCATCGGTGTGGCCCACCGAGACGCGCACTCCGGCGCGGGTCAGCCGGCGGATCGCGTCGAGCGCGCCCGGCAGTTCCGGGGCGAGTGTGACCATGGTCAGCATCTCGTGGCCCGGCGCGCCGAGCAGCCGGTCGATCGCCTCGGGCGCCGGCTCGGCCAGGAAGCGCTTCTCGTGAACGCCGTGGCGCACCGGGGAGAGGAACGGGCCCTCCAGGTGCACGCCCAGGATCCGCGCGGCGACGCCAAGGCTCCAGTCACTGGCTTCTTGCCGCTCCCGCGCCTCGATCGCGGTGTGCAGCCCGGAGACCAGCGCACCGAGCGGAGCCGTGATGTACGTGGGCTGGAACGCGGTGACCCCGGTCGAGGGCAGCGACGCGGCGACCCGGTCCCACCCGTCATCGTCGGCCGAGCTGAAGTCCACTCCGAAGGCGCCGTTGATCTGGATGTCGACAAGGCCCGCGGTGAGCACTCCGTCGACCAGCACGACGTCGGCGGGAGCGCTCTCAAGTCCGTCCGCGAGGCGGACCGCGCGGATCACGCCGTCTTCGACGGCCACCGTCACCGGACCGGTCATCCGGCCGTCCAGGACCGCTCGGGGCGCCGAGATGGTGGGCACGCGACGACTCCTCCTGCGGTGCATGGACTAGCGGGCCGGGACGGCCGGTCTGCGCCGCGGTTCGGCGAGCCGTCACGATTGTGGACTAGACCAATCTCGGTTGTCCAGACCTCTGCGCATATTGGTCTGGACCACCGGAAGGGGACGCCGCGCGGGAACTCAACCGATCCGTTCGGCGACGGCGCGCAACGCCGCGGCCGCGATGTCCAGATCGCGCTCGGAGAGATCGGCGCGCGCGGTCAAGCGCAGCCGGGAGCGGCCGTCCGGCACCGACGGCGGCCGGAAACAGCCGACCGCGGTCCCGCGCTCGGCGCACAGCCCGGCCAGCTCGACCGCCAGATCCGGGTCGCCGATCAGCACCGAGGTGACCGCGCCGACCGGGGGAGTGGCGGTCAACCCGGCGGCGAGCGCGAGCCGGTGCAGGGTCCGGGCGTTCGCGCGCACCTGCTCGGCCAAGTACGGGCGCTCGCGCAGGATGCGCAGGGCCGCCGCCGCCGCGCCGACCGCCGCCGGAGCCAGGCCGGTGTCGAAGATGAACGGCCGCGCCGTGTCCACCAGGTGCGCGGTCACCGCCGCCGGCCCGAGCACGATCCCGCCCTGCGCGCCGAGCGACTTCGAGAGCGTCGCGGTCACCACCACGTCCGGCGCGCCGGCCAGACCCGCCGCGTGAACCGCGCCCCGGCCCCCCTCGCCGAACACGCCGATCCCGTGCGCCTCGTCCACGATCAGCACCGCGCCGTAATCCCGGCACGCCGCGGCCAGTTCCGCGAGCGGCGCCACGTCTCCGTCGACCGAGAAGACCGCGTCTGTCACGACGTACGCGCGCTCTTCCAGCCGTTCGGCCAGCGCCCTGCGCACCTCAGTCACCTCACGGTGCCCTACAACCTCGATGCGTGCCCTGGACAGCCTGCAGCCGTCAATGAGCGAAGCGTGATTGAGCGCGTCCGAGACGATCAGATCCCCGCGCCCCGCCAGCGCCGTGATCGCACCCAGGTTCGCCAGATAACCGGACGAGAAGACCAGCCCCGCCTCGGCGCCGACGAACTCGGCCAGCTGCCGCTCGAACTCGACGTGAGCCTCGGTCGTCCCGGTCACCAGCCGCGATCCGGTCGAGCCGCCACCCCAGACGCGCGCGGCGGCCGCGGCCGCGTCGGTGACCCGCGCGTCGCGCGCCAAGCCGAGGTAGTCGTTGCCGGCCAGATCCACCAGCCCACTGTGCGCGGGACGCGGCCGCAACCGCCGGCGCAGCCCCGCGGCCTCACGCTTGCGGGCGTGCTCGTCGAGCCAGCCGAGCGGGTCGGTCATCCGTCCGTCCTCTTTCCTATCGCGCTACGTTCGAAGATCTCCATGACGCGCAGCCCGGACGGATGCGCCTGGGATACTGAGCCAATGCCGTCCATGAACGATCTGGTCCGCGACCACTCCACCCTCGATGATCGAGACCTGGAGTGGCTGCACCTCATTGTCGCCGACTGGCAGATGCTCGCCGACCTCTCCTTCGCCGACCTCGTGCTCTGGGTGCCCACCGCCGACGAGACGCGGTACGTCGCGGTGGCGCAGATGCGCCCGAACACCGGCCCCACCTCGTATCCGGAGGATCTGGTCGGTCACGTGGTACCACGCGGCAAACGACCGCTGCTCGACCAGGCCTTGGACGAGGGTCGCATCATCCGGGAGGGCGACCCGGAATGGCGCGAGGCGGTGCCGGTGCGGGTCGAGGCGATCCCGGTGCGCCGGGCGGACCGGGTGATCGCGGTGATCGGCCGCAACACCAACCTGCTGACCGCCCGCACCCCGAGCCGGCTGGAGCTGACCTACCTGCAGACCGCGGCCGACCTGGCCCAGATGATCGCGACCGGCCGGTTCCCCAACCCGAAGTCGCGCAGCCACCTCGACGCGATGCCGCGGGTCGGCGACGGCATGATCCGCCTCGACGCGGACGGGGCGGTCACCTACGCCAGCCCCAACGCGGTGTCCATGTTCCACCGCCTCGGCCACGCCACCGACCTGATCGGCTCGCATTTCGGCAAGGTCTGCGCGGAGCTGCTCGACCCCGAGTCGGGCCCGATCGACGAGGCGCTGGCCTCCGCGGTGGACGGCCGCTCGCCCCGGGACACCGAGATGGAGACGATCGGCGGCGCGATGCGGCTGCGCACCATCCCGCTGCTGCCGCAGGGCACCCGGATCGGCGCGATGGTGCTGGTGCGCGACGTGACCGAGCTGCGCCGCCGGGACCGCGAGCTGGTGACCAAGGACGCGACGATCCGCGAGATCCATCATCGGGTGAAGAACAACCTGCAGAACGTCGCAGCGCTGCTGCGGCTTCAGGCGCGCCGGCTGGACGAGCCGCGCGGCCGGGCGGCGCTGAACGAGGCGGTGCGCCGGGTCGGCTCGATCGCCATCGTGCACGAGACCCTCTCGCAGACCCTGGACGAGCGGGTCGAGTTCGACGAGATCGCGGACCGGGTGCTGGCCATGGTGCTGGACTACTCGGCGGCCTCCGGCAGCGGCGCGTCCTCGCGCGGGGTGCAGTCCCGGCGGGTGGGTTCGTTCGGGGTGCTCTCGGCCCGGGTCGCCACGCCGCTGGCCATGGTGCTGACCGAGCTGCTGCAGAACGCGTTCGAGCACGGACTCGACGGCGCCGGCTCCTCGCTCGAGGTGACGGCCGTGCGGCGCGGTCCGGAGCTGACGATCCTGGTCGCCGATGACGGCCGCGGCCTGCCGCCAGGCTTCGACCCGGCCACCGCGGGCAACCTCGGCCTGCAGATCGTGCGGACCCTGGTGACCGGCGAGCTGAGCGGCACCTTCGACATGACGCCGCGGGAGGGCGGCGGCACCGTGGTGACCTTGGAGCTCAACGTCGGCGACTGAGTCGCCGCGGTCCCCTCACGACGCTGCGGCTTGAATTCGCCTTGCCGTCACCGAATGTTCACCGGGGAATGCCCCAGGGTGCGGACGCGCGGGAACAGCAAAACGCGGAGGGACCGGACGTGTCCGGTCCCTCCGCGTTGTCGCACCGCCGACGGTCAATCCCGTCGGCGGGCTGTACTTACGCTTGTCGCACTGTACTTCAGGGTTGCTCCAGCTTGGGCTCGCTGCCCGCCGGCTCTCAGGCCATGCGGGAGCGGGCGCGGGCGGCGCGGCGCTTGAGCGCGCGGCGCTCGTCCTCGCTCATCCCGCCCCAGACGCCCGCGTCCTGGCCGGACTCGAGCGCCCACTGGAGGCACTGGTCAATGACGTCGCAACGGCGGCAAACCGCCTTAGCGTCTTCGATCTGCAGCAGTGCCGGCCCGGTGTTCCCGATCGGGAAGAACAGCTCCGGGTCCTCATCGCGGCACGCGGCGCGGTGGCGCCAGTCCATCGGTCCTAACTCCTCGCGTAGTGCGCTCTGGACGGGGTGGGGTGCGCCCGCCCGAGCTTCAACGACTTCGTGCGCTTGTGCAGTGGTTACTGCGGGTACCGCAGCGCCGCGGGAAGTGCGGCGCTTGTCAGCAGTGGTCCTGGCGCCGCCACCACACGTGCGCCGGACTACTACCTAATGCAGACGCCACATGAATTGTTCCCGGTTCACTGATCTTCGGAAGATCTTGTGAATGTGAACTCTTTCACGAGCGTCTCCGCTCGAACCGGCGGGTCGATCTGGGATCGACCACGGCCAGGACGTGCGGGGGGTTCTTGGGCCTGGGCTGCCGCTGGTCCCACGGGACCGGCTGGTGGGCCGGACACTCCGCGCTGAGCGATCACAGCCGTTGTTTCAAGGCCGTGAACAAGCGTGGCAGGCCCGGGCGCCCAGCACAAGGGTCTGTCGAGGTGATTTTGGATTTCTCAGGTGTCTGCTGGATCACACCTTGCCTTCGAAGGCACGCGCCGAAGGCGGTGGCAGTGAGTCCAAGGTTCCGCGGCCTAGCGGGCCTCGGTCCGCGACCTGCCTGGCCAACGGCGCGGTGCGGACGGTCGTCCCGCCGGAACCCAGTACATCACGCGAACACGCGCAGTGCATCGGGAACACTACGGAATGTCACACGTTCGCGTGGTCCCAGGTAGTCGCCGTCCACCTGGAACTCGACCGGACGCTGGGCCGAAAGGGTGAGCTCCGGCAGGTCGTGCCGGATCAGCACCCCGCGACCGTCGCCCAGCCGCCGCGAATTCGCGATTAACCGCCCGACCGTCCGCCAAACGGGGAGGGCGGACATGCTGGAAAGCCCGAACAGGTCCAGCCCGGTCATGAAACTTGCCTCCGGGGTGGCCAGGATCGGGCGGCTGCCGAGGTAAGTCCAGGGCGCCGTGTTGGCCAGCACCGCCATGAACAGCGGCGGCAGTTCCGTGCCGTCCGCGAGCGTCACGCTGATCGGCGCGGTCCTGCGGTCGGTGTTCCTGAAGTACTCGGCGAGCGCGGAACGGATATAAAGCGCCCCCGTCGAGCGCCGGCCTTCCGCCCGCTGCCGTTCCACGGCCCCGACGACGGCAGCGTCGAATCCGTAGCCGGCCGAGAAGGTGAAGTATCGGGGCGCGCTCTCGCCGTCCGAGTAGGCCGCGCCCATGGAGACAAGGCGCGTGCGCTGCTCGCGTAGGAGCCGAAGCAGCGCACCGGTGGCTTCGACGGCGTGGTTCGGCAGGCCGAGTGCGCGGGCGAAGACGTTGGTCGAGCCGCCGGGCACGACCGCGAGCGCGGGGACCTCCAGTCCGGGCCCGTCTGCGAGCAGGCCGGTGACCACCTCGTTGACGGTGCCGTCGCCGCCGAAGGCGATGACCACGTCGACGCCTTCCTCGGCGGCGTCGCGCGCCAGCTCGGCGGCGTGACCGCGCCGTTCGGTGCGTACGGTGCGCAGGTCGAGGGCCGAGGAGAGAGCCCCGACCAGCACATCGCAGGTGCGTTCCGTGGCGGTGGTCGCCTTCGGGTTCATCACCAGCAGCCCGGTGCGCACGGACCACTGGCGCTCTTGATTGGCTTCGGGCGTGGCCAACCGCTCGTCGGACATGCAGCAAACAGTACATATGACAGGGGCGACTGTGCTGTCTGAGGTCGGGGCGCGGAGTTGTACGCTGCGAAGGTGAGTCAGAAGACCGTACCTGCGAAGCCCGCTACGCCTAAGAAGGCCGCGCCTAAGCCCGCTCCTAAGACCGTGCCTGAGAGCGCCGCCGCGTCCCCGGCGAACGGCGGACCGGGCGAGCACGGATCGGCCGTGCAGGCCTCGTCGGATCGGCCCGGGACGGTTACCGCGGCGGCGGTGCTCACCGCGCTGGTCGCCGCGCTGCTCCTCGGCTACGGGATCTACCTCGTCGTCGCCGGACTGAGCGGCCAGCCGGTGCTGCGCAGCCGGGCCGAACTCGGCGGGGCGATGTTCGCGATCTTCGGGCTCGGCGTCGGCTGGGTCGCCCGCGGCCTGCTGCGCTGCGAGACCTGGGCGCGGACCCCCGCGCTGCTGACCCACCTGCTGGTGCTCGCGGCCTGCTACTGGATGGTGCAGGGCGATCTCTACGGCGAGGCGGTGCCGACCGGGCTCTACGGCCTGGCCGGAATCGTGCTGCTGTTCGTCCCGGCCTCGCACCGCGTGCTCAGCCGGGACGTTCGCTGAGCTCTTAAGCCGACCGCTTACTCGTCGACAAGCAGCTTCTCGCGCAGCTGCGCCAGCGTGCGGGCGAGCAGCCGGGAGACGTGCATCTGAGAAATGCCGATCTCGTCGGCGATCTGAGACTGCGTCATGTTGCCGAAGAAACGCAGCAGCAGGATCCGCTTCTCGCGGGCCGGCAGCTGCTCGAGCAGCGGCTTGAGCGACTCGCGGTACTCCACGCCCTCCAGCGCCTCGTCCTCGCTGCCGAGCGAGTCGGCCACCGCCGGGGACTCGTCGTCGCCGGACTCGGGCACGTCGAGGGACAGCGTCGAGTAGGCGTTAGCCGATTCGAGCCCTTCGAGTACCTCCTCCTCGGTCAGCCCGAGGTGCCCGGCCAGCTCGGCGACCGTGGGGGAGCGGCCGTTGCGCTGGGACAGCTCGCTGGTCGCCGCGGTCAGCGAGAGCCGCAGCTCCTGGAGCCTGCGCGGCACCCGCACCGCCCAGCCCTTGTCCCGGAAGTGCCGCTTGATCTCGCCGATGATGGTCGGCGTCGCGTAGGTGGAGAACTCGACGCCGCGCTGCGGGTCGAACCGGTCCACCGACTTGATCAGGCCGATCGTGGCCACCTGGGTCAGGTCGTCCAGCGGCTCGCCGCGGTTGCGGAAGCGCCGGGCCAGGTGCTCGACCAGCGGCAGGTGCATGCGCACCAGCCGGTCGCGGATCTGCGCCCGGGCCGGGTCCTCGGGGGACAGCTCGGCCATCCGCCGGAACAGCTCGCGGGCCTCGGCGTGCGCGGCGGCGTGCGCCGAGCTGCGCGGCGTCGCCTGCGGCGTGCGCTGCGCTCCGGGACCGGCCACCGTTTCCGCCTCGGGCGCGGCGGCGGGCTCCGGCAGGTCGAACGCGCCCTCGCCGTCCAGGTCTGCCGCCTCAGCCATCTGCGCGCCGTCCAGGTCCAAGCTCTCGTGGTCTACCGCGTCGCCGCTCGCGGGCTCGCCGACGACGGCCACGCCGTCGGGAAGACCGCCGGAAGCCTCGGTGATCGGGGTCTGCGCGGTAGTCACTGAGCCGTCTTCTCCGCGCCGTCGCGCCGCTTGACCATGGTGATCGCCACGGTGCGTCCATCCGCTGCGGTCACCGCGTCCACCTCGCCGGCCAGCGCGGTCAGCACCGTCCAGGCGAAGGTGTCGCGGGCCGGCGGCTTGCCGTCCGAGGTGGGCGCCGAGACCGTGATCGCCAGCGCGCTGCCGGCCAGGTCGAACCGGCAGGTGAGGCTGGTGCCCTCGACCGCCTTCTGCAGCAGCATCGCGCAGGACTCGTCGACCGCGATCCGCAGATCCTCGATCTCGTCCAGAGTGAAGTCGAGCCGGGCGGCCAGGCCGGCGGTCGCGGTACGCAGTACGGAGAGATAGGCCCCGACGGCCGGGATCCGCACCTCCACGAAGTCGCGATCCTCCACCGCGGTCGCCCCTCCAGCCGAGCTGAGCCTTGTAGCGGCTTGTGTCAGTCCAACCGCGCCCTGGTCCACTGTATGTGCCTCCTGCGTCCGTGCCAGGCGTCTGCGCCGCGCCGACCGCACGCATCGTATGCAGTCCGCACCCTGCCGTGAGAAGAAAGTACCTCCAACGGGTGACCGCTGTCGCCTCGCAACACTGATACGTCCGAGCTTCGGCGACGATTCGCCGCACCCGACAGGGAAAACGGCCGGGACCCCCGCAGTCGTTCCCGGGGCCCCGGCCGTGGAAGAGGCCGAAGTGTGCAGGTCAGGCGGCCTGCTTGGTCTCCCAGAAGATCTTGTCGATCTCGCCGATCAGGTCGAGCAGCCGCTGCCCGGTCGCCGGGTCGTTAGAGCCCTTGACGCCGCCGGCCCCGGCCGCCTTCACCGCGTCGTTGAACAGACCGTGCAGCTGCGGGTACTTCTCGAAGTGCGGGGCCTTGAAGTAGTCGGCCCACAGCACTTCGAGGTGGTGCTTGACCAGCTCGGCCCGCTGCTCCTTGATCTGTACCGCGCGGGTGCGGAACGCGGCGTCCTCGTTGCCCTGGTACTTCTCCTGGATGGCCTTCACCGACTCGGCCTCGATCCGGGCCTGCGCCGGGTCGTAGACACCACACGGCAGGTCGCAGTGCGCGTGAACGGTCAGCTTCGGAGCGAAGATGCGCATAGGTTGAACCCCTTACGGTCCTCGACGATTCGGTTCGATCCGAGCCTACTCCGGGCTGATCGGCCCTGCCGCGCGTGGGATCATCGACTGATGTGAGCGCTGTCACCGGTTTGGTCCCGTGGGGGTTGGCACGGGTGTCAGGAGCCTCGATGGTGCCGGCGTACTACGACGGCGACAGGCTTCTGGTTCGCTACGGGGGAGCGCTCGGCCCGGGAGACGCAGTACTCGCCCGCGATCCGCGCGATCCGCAGCTGGTGCTGCTTAAGCGGATCGCGCGGCGCGAAGGCGGCGGCTGGTGGCTGCTCGCGGACAACCCTTACGCACCAGGCGATTCTCGCCAATTCGGTGCGGTACCGGACGCGTTGGTGCTCGGCCGGGTGGTCGTGCGCCTGTGGCCGCCCAGAGCGGCACGAGCGCGCCTCTCCCGCCTTTCGGGCGGTTCGGCAGGCGTGCTCAGGCGGTGGCGCCGGAGGTAGCCAAGGCGGCCTCGCGGCGGCGGGCACGGTACGCGGCGACGTTCGCCCGTGTCGCGCAGCGCTCGGAGCAGTAGCGGCGTGAGCGGTTCGTGGATGTGTCAATGAACACATCCCGGCACGGCGACGCCTGGCAGACGCCAAGCCGGTCCATCCCGACCTCGGTCGCCTGAACCGCCAGGCCCATGCAGGCCTTGGCGCCATACGCGGCCGCGGTAGACGGCGCGCCCTCGGCCAGGTGCAGGTGCCAGTCGGTGTCGTCGTGCCCGGAGATCTGAGGCCTGATGGGGTACTGCTCGAGCAGCTGGTTCAGGACGGTCACGGCCTGCTGCGGGTTGCCCGCGTCCACCGCGTCGAAGACGACTCGCAGCCGCTGCCGCAGCGACCGCAGTTCCATCAGGTCCCCGTGAGTGAGCCGTCCACAGGCCCCTTGGCGGGACAGCAGTGCCCGCGCGTCGTCGACCGTCGTGAGATGGTCCTGGTCGCGGTACGGATCGGCCGTGTTCACCAGCTGTACGGCGCGGTCCGCGTAGGAGGCAAGTTCCACTGCGTTGACCTCGGTAATGTCATTCGGAAGGCGGTTCGCGGTTCGGTGTCCGCCTGCTTACCGTACGCGATTCGCGGCTCCCGTGAGCAGGCTTGCCGTTACGGTACGCCTCTGTACGGTCCTGGCAAGGGACGTTGTACTAATTCAACACTGTGTGCCTTGTCGCCGAACCGAGCGATTCCCTGGAATCAGTCGAGCCGGGCGGCGTAATCTTTTTCCAAGCGACCGGACACCAACGGTTACGGTCGGCCTGAGCCGCGTTCCTCACCCTCGCGCGGTCCGGAGCTGGCCTTCCTCCACCCTCCTGGTGCCTCGACGGTGCCGCCGCCGGAGACGGTATTTGCCTACCCGCTGTAGGCCGTCTCGGTGCGCACGCCGCGGGGACGCCTGCAATCGACCGAAGGATGTTCCCTCATGCCCGCGCATGATGACACCGGCAATCCCGTTTTCGAGCTGCACCGCGGCGGCAAGCTCGAGGTCGCCGCGACGGTGCCGCTGCGTGACCGTTCCGACCTCTCGCTCGCGTACACCCCGGGTGTGGCCGAGGTGTGCACCGCGATCGCCGAGCGGCCCGAGCTGGCCCTCGACTACACCTGGAAGTCCAATACCGTCGCCGTGGTCACCGACGGCACCGCCGTGCTCGGCCTCGGCGACATCGGCCCGCTCGCGGCGCTGCCCGTGATGGAGGGCAAGGCGATCCTGTTCAAGCAGTTCGGCGGGGTGGACGCGGTCCCGGTCTGCCTGGACTGCACCGACGTGGACGAGCTGGTGGAGACGATCGCCCGGCTCGCCCCGGCCTTCGGCGGAATCAACCTCGAGGACATCTCCGCGCCGCGCTGCTTCGAGATCGAGGCCCGCCTGCAGGAGCGGCTGGACATCCCGGTCTTCCACGACGACCAGCACGGCACCGCGATCGTGCTGCTCGCCGCGCTGCGCAATGCGGCGAAGGTGACCGGGCGCGTCCTCGGCGACCTGCGCGCGGTGATCTCGGGGGCGGGCGCCGCGGGCGTCGCCATCGCGAAGATCCTGGTGCGGGCGGGAATCGGCGACGTGGCCGTGGCCGACTCCAAGGGCATCGTGGACGTGACCCGCGAGGACCTGACGCCGGTCAAGCGCGAGCTGGCGGCGCTCACCAACCGGGCCGGGCTGACCGGCAGCCTGGAGTCCGCGATGGCCGGGGCCGACGTGTTCATCGGGGTCTCGGCCGGCACGGTGCCCGAGTCCGCGGTCGCCACGATGGCCCGCGACTGCATCATCACGGCGATGGCGAATCCGAACCCGGAGATCCACCCCGACGTGGCGGGCAGGTACGCGGCCGTGGTCGCCACCGGCAGGTCCGACTTCCCGAACCAGGTCAACAACGTGCTGGCCTTCCCGGGTGTGTTCGCCGGCGCGCTGTCGGTGCGCGCCGCGCAGATCACCGAGTCGATGAAGCTGGCCGCCGCCGACGCGCTGGCCGAGGTGGTCGCGGACGAGCTCTCGCCCGAGTGCGTCATCCCCTCGCCGTTCGACCCGCGGGTGGCCCCGGCGGTCACGGCCGCGGTCGCGCAGGCGGCCCGGGACGCGGGTGTCGCGCGGCGATAGCCGAAGGGGCGCCAGCCCCGAATACAGCGTTACTCCAAACCACGTGCGGCCACCGGCTGTGACTTCGGTCCCAGACGGTGGCCGCCTGGGTTACCGATCGGTAGGGTGAGGCGCATGTTCGCCGTCTACGCCGCAGCCATCGACAAGGACGAACCGCTCAAGGGACTGGAGCTGGGCGAACGCCCCGAGCCGGCCGTCCCGGAGGGGTGGACCACGGTCCGGCTGCGTGCCGCCGCGCTCAACCATCACGACCTGTGGTCGCTGCGCGGCGTCGGCCTGCCCGAGGAACGGCTGCCGATGATCCTCGGCTGCGACGGCGCGGGTATCGACGAGGACGGCAACGAAGTAGTCGTACACGCCGTCGTCGGCGAGGGCGGCCGCGGGGTCAAGGACGGCGAGCGGCCCACGATTCTGACGGAGCGTTACCAGGGCACCTTCGCCGAGCGCGTCGCGGTGCCGCGGTGGAATCTGCTGCCGAAGCCCGCGGCCCTCTCCTTCGAGGAGGCCGCGTGCCTGCCGACCGCGTGGCTGACGGCCTATCGGATGCTCTTCACCCGTTCCGGCACCCAGCCCGGCGACACGATCCTGGTGCAGGGCGCGGGCGGCGGCGTGGCCAGCGCCCTGATCGTCCTGGCGCGGGCGGCCGGCTACCGGGTCTGGGCGACCTCGCGCTCGGAGGAGAAGCGCGCCCGCGCGGTCGAGCTCGGCGCCCACCAGGCGTTCGAGTCCGGTGCGCGGCTGCCTGAGCGCGTAGACGCGGTGATGGAGACGGTGGGCGCGGCGACCTGGGCCCACTCGGTGGCTTCGGTGCGGGAGGAAGGCACCATCGTCATCTCCGGGGCGACCTCGGGGCCGAACCCGCCGGCCGCGCTGACCCGGGTGTTCTTCCACCAGCTGCGCGTCGTCGGCTCCACCATGGGCTCGCGCGACGAGCTGGCCAGGCTGCTGCGTTTCTGCGAGGTGACCGGGGTGCGGCCGGTGATCGACTCGGTGCGCTCGCTGGTCGAGGCGCCGGAGGGCTTCGCGAAGATGGAGTCGGGTGACCTCGTCGGCAAGCTCGTCTTCGCCATCTGACGCCCTTCGTACGTAAGGCAAAGCCCGACGCGGCGCCGGCATTACAGCCGGCGCCGCGTCGGGCCTGGGTCACTCAGACGGTGTCGTGCGGACCGGGATCGTCAGGATGGCGATCCTGCGGGCCCTCGAAGATCGCGCGCAGGTCGGAGACGGCCCGGTCGATGATCGCCTTGGCCTCGGCCTTCTGCGTGTCGGACAGCGGACCGTGCCGGCGCATGTTGTCGAAGAACGGGCCGGCCTCCCGGCGCACGCCTTCGAACATGTCGCGCAGCTGCGGTCCGAAGACCTCCCACTCGAACGGGCGCCGACTTCCCCCGCCTCCGCCGCCGTGCTTGCGGTACTCCGACGAGCCCGAGGACGCGCCGCGCTTACCGCCCTGCGGCTCCTCCCCAGGCGCCGCGTCGCGCGGTTCGTCGTGCTCACGCTCTTCATGGTCACTGTCGCGGGGCTCCGTCTCCTCGTTGCCCCAGAACGGCGCACCGCTGAACAGCCAGGCCCACGGCGGGCCGCCCTGCTGCTGGCGCTGGCGGGCGCCCCACTGCTCTTCCCACTGTTCCTTCCACTGGCGCGCCCACTGCTCCTTCCAGGCGCGCTGCCAGTCCTTCCACTGCTCGCGCTGGCCGCTCAGGTCCCGCTTCCAGTCCCGCCACTGTTCGCGCTGCTCGCGCTTCCAGTCGCGCCACTGGTCCCGATCCCAGTCCACCGACTCCGGCGGCGGGCCGCCGGGCATAGAGCGCCAGTCGAACGGTCCGCCCGGACCCCAGCCGCCGGGCCGCGCACCCGCCCCGGCCCCGGCACCCGCCCCGGCCCCGGCGCCTGCGCCTGCACCGGCCCCTGCTCCGGTA
>Ga0070741_10014356_pt1 | contig 13705 bp, 9 predicted proteins | sample Coa_R1_4_FD_66440 | JGI IMG/M metagenome (GOLD analysis project Ga0070741, IMG submission 66440) | Surface soil microbial communities from Centralia Pennsylvania, which are recovering from an underground coalmine fire - Coalmine... | ecosystem: Environmental > Terrestrial > Soil > Unclassified ... | reverse complement strand
GTGGTCGTGAATTTCCTGCGCTTCGTTATTGTCTTCCGCTGAAATCCTGCGACGCAGGCCGGTAATTGCCTGCGCCGACTCGTCCGCCTTGAACCGCTGGAACAACATCTGTTCACGTGCCGCTTTCACGGTATCGCCAAGTCCCCGGTAGCATAGCATCATTGTGTAGTGCATCTGCACATCCTCGGGGTCCACCTCGCAGACGCGCTCCAACATTACGAGAGCCGCCGCGTACTGCCGTTTCAGGAACAGAATCCGGGCAGCCTGATTCGCAACCACCCGATCTCTCGGATATCGTGTGAGGGTCCTGTCGAGGTCTCGAAGCGCGCCATCGTAGTCGCCGTCCGCCTTCTCGATCATCGCCCGGAAGAAATAGATCCGGCCGAGCGAAGCATCGCAGGTCAGCGCTCGTGTTATGTAAGCCTTAGCCGCGCCGGTCTCTCCTTCGCGGATGAGCGCGCGCGCCACGTTCAACCAGCCGTCCGCATATCCTGGATCAGCCTCTGTCACTTTCTTGAACGCGTACTCGGCGCCTTTCAGGTCGCCCTGCTGCAACAGGCCGATTCCCCAGTCGTTCCAGCGTTCGCGATCCCGCTGCTCCACTAAGGGTCTCCACTCCGGCTCACCTACTGCGACGGTCGTCGCAGCATGCGCGAGCGTCACGATCGGCAGGTCCGGAATGCGGTCGCGAATTTGGCCGGACACATTCGGCGGGATATTGGCAGGCGCAAAACTATACTGCAAACCGTTGCGGTCTGCACCGGCAAGTTCTCCATCCTGCCCCGCCAGGGGCTGGCCCGCGTACGCGAAATGCGTGTAGTACCACGAAAACTTCCTGTAGTTTAGCCTGGCCGTCAGGGTGATAGGGCTGCGTGCCGCCGCTGGCACATTCACGAGAAAGTGCGCCACATCCGCCGCACCGGGCGGAATTAGCCGCGCGTATAGCAGGCTGCGCGCCTGCCATGCGTTTCGCTTATTGATCGGATTGCCTCCACCGTCCAGCTGATACGAACGGTAAAAATGCGCTCCCGGTTCGACCGGGCCGCGCCCGTGATCCTCGACGCGTCCGCTCCAGAAGATTACGCGACCGTCCGCCTCTTTCGCCTGGAATTCGAGCCACACGTCGAATGCATCCACGGTTCCGCCGGGGAAGAAGTGTCCAATCTTGCGAGTGCGTACCACGACGTCCACGCGTGAAGTCGTGCCTGGTTTCAGCCTGGCGCCTCCGTGATCCGCCGGCGCGGCCAACCGGCCCACCTCGCGGATGACTCCGCCCGCCGTTTCCGCCTCTTCACCTACCGCGAATGTCGTGTTCGGCTGCGCATAGTCGCCTCGCCGCAACATGGCAGTACCGTGGCTTTCCAGGGCCGGAGACACCGCAAATATGTCTACCGTAATGAAGCCGGACTTCAGGAACCGCTCCTCTGCCTCCATCTGCTCCTGATCCTGATTCACGTACGCGACCGCCATGTTAGCCCCTGGAAAACGGTGCGAATGCACTTTTCCGCTGTGATTACCCGGATCCTGCGACGCCACCAGGGGCATGTGACAATCCACGCAGGTGGAGGAGTTGCGCGGATAATAGAACGACCGCGCCCCTTGTCCGGAAACTCCGCTGGCCTGCCAGTTGTCATAGTCGTTAAACCCGCGAATCCAGCGATAACGATTCACCGGCACGTCCAAGTGCACCTTGTGACAGGCCGAGCAGAATTCGGCGCTGTTCCGCATGAAAGTCTTCATGAACGTGCGGCGATGCGGTTCCGGTTGGGCATACGTCAGAAAGTAATCGAGCGCCTGAAGGTAACGGTTCCGGCTCCTCATCAGTTCGTGCAGTGGAGGGTATTCGATGGTGAAGTCGCCGTTACCCAGCGAACTGGAGACGCGCGCGATGGCATGGCAGGACGTGCAGGCTAGACCTGCCCGTGCTTCCACCGTGTCAATTTGCTCCTTTATCGGACGGTCAAACCTACCGTTGAAGAAAAGCGCATGGTCGTGACAACCCGCACACCACTTGCTCGGTTGCGTACCCACGACATCCTGCATATACTCGATCGATTTCCTATAGAACTGGTTATTGAACGAGGCGAAGTGATGCATCGAACTCTTCCACTGCTCGTAGATATCCTTGTGGCACCGGCCGCACGATTCCGAATCCAGAAAGAAGTTGGACGGAATCACTGCTCCCGTGTTTGTGGTAGACGAGGAAGGAAAGAACGGTGATCGTGAACCGTGCGCTTCTTCCTCCATCGAAAGTGGGACAACCGTAGGATTTCGGATGATATTCTTTGCACCGCCTGCCCGATTCATTCCGGCCGCTGCCAGCAAAATCAACGCGGCCGACGCGATTCCTGCCCGCAGCCGGCCACCGGGGATACGCGGGAGTAACATCGCCGCTGCGATAAACCCGGCCGTGACGTGGCAAATCAGCGCCCACCGATGCGGTGTTGTGTTACCGGCCGCCGCAAGGTATACACCCAACAAGGCAGCCGCCAAAAGGATCACCGTGTCCGCCCGGGATCGGCGAAGAATCCGCCATGCAGCGGTGACGAAGCCCAGACCAAGCGCGAGGTGCAGCAGGACGTTCGCCATGTAGAAGACGGTCGGAGCCGGAAATCCCAGCAGGTAGATGCTGTTCGTGACCAGCAGGATGAACAGACTGGCCGTACCGCGTTTCATTCCTCACTCGCCGGGATTGGGCAATGTGCGCGCCTCAGGACGAGTATTGTACCGCCGCGGATACTCCAGATGTTCCGGCTCTACCAATGGCGAGGACACACGGTTCGGATCTCCGTACTTCGCCCGCCCAATCCACGCCTGGCACAAAGTCCCGGCGCCACGGGCCCGCACCTTCGGCAGCCGGTCCGTACGGTAAGGTCCCTCCGAACTGGCCATAGCGCTGGAACTCCGGGGCGCGCCCGCGATTCCGGCTCATTCCCGATTGTGATCGGTCGCGCTATAACACTTAATTCGCAGCCGGTCCGCGCTCGATCACAAGCAGGCTAAACGTGCCGGGCAGGACGGGCGGCCTGCCGCGGCCGCCGGCTGGGGCCTCACCAAATTTGGCCGCCGCCACAAAGATGCGGTGCCTGGTAGCATCGAGACCCATGTTCCGCGAGAAGCGCGGCGTCTGGAGCGTCTGTGAGACGTGATATTGGTCCGGCGAATCCAGGTGGATGACGGTCAGGGTACCGTCGGCATTGGAGGCGAAGGCATCGCCTGCGGACGGATCATAGGCAGCACCATCGACGCCCTGCCCGATCGGGACGGTAGCCACTACTTTGCCGGCCTGGTAATCGGAAACGGCCATCACGCCGCTGCGGCAGCCGCTGAAGAGGCGATGGTGGGTGGTGTCGATGGCCATCGCGACAGGATTCTTGCACGGTGCGGTGGACCATCGTCGCCCGACCGATGCTCTGGCCGCGTCGATCTCAGCCACCTCGCCGGTGTCGGTAAGGTTGGCGTAGACTTTACCGTCGCCGGCCGAAGCGCCGTATTCCGGCTTGCCTCCCAGCGAGATGTTGGTAATCAGCTTGCCCGCCTTCGGGTCGATGACAGTGGACGAGTGGGCGTCGCCGTTGAGGGTAAAGACCCGGTTCGAGGGCGCGTCGTAAATGATGGCATCGGCATCCTCGGCCGCGGGAATGCGTGCCAGCGTTTGGAAGGTCCTCAGGTCGAACATGACGACCGATTGATCGTTGCCGGAGGTGGCAAATCCATGGCCGGTTGCTTCGGCGATGGCGGTGCCGTGTGCGCCGTTAATGCCCGTCACTTCGCCCAGGAGTTTGCCGCTGTTTTCGTCAACCACCATGACGCGGTTCTGGCGGGCGATAAAGAGACGTTGATGGGGCGGATCCGGAACGATGTAATCCCATCTCCCTTCGCCGCCGAGCAGGTACGTTTGGGCAATGCGATAAGTCGATGAGGATTGGCAGACGAGCGATGCCGCGAAAACCAGAAACACGCTGAGTTGACGCATCCCGAACTCCTTTCCTACCGAGTATAATCCCGAGCAAAATCGGGGACAGACGAAACTGTCCCCGACGGGCAGTCTGGTTCAGCGAGATACGGATCCGTTAGTAATGAGGGTGCAACCTGACGTTGTTGCAAAGCCGGAGTGTTATCAGAGTGCTCGCCAGGAACATGGATCGCATTGGGTCGCCAACAACTGTTCCTTTCTGGACGTTTGAGCCGCTGAGGCGCATACGTACGAGCGAAGCGCGACGTGCAAGCAGACTTCGGAAATCGGACATGGTCGCGTGGCATCAGGCGTGCACATCGCCCCGGGAGGTCCGAATGAAAAACCGACGGCTGGATTTCCTCGTTATTTCATCAATCTGTCTGTTTGCTTACATGGGTCAAAGCCTGAATGCGCAGGAACGACGCGGTGAAGCGAAACGGCCGGAGGAGCACGGAGGGCAGGTCAATCAGGGTGGAGGGCAACACTTTCCTCAACATGGTCCGACGCGCGGCACAGCGCAAGCGAGACCTGAGGCCCGCGGCGGAGCGCCACAAGAGGCAAAGCCAGAGGCCCACGGCGGAGCGCCCCAAGGGCAAAAACCAGAGGCCCACGGCGGAGCGCCACAAGGGCAAAAACCAGAGGCTCGCGGAGGCGAACCGCAACGCGGCAGGTCGGAGGAACACGGCGGAGCCCCGAACCGAGGCGCGGTAGCTGCCCGGCCGCACGTACAAGGGGAACAATGGGTCCGTCATGAGCACGTTCCGCACATCGACCACCCATTCCCCCATGGTCAGTTCCGGCTCGGGTTCGGAGCCAGTCACATATTCCATCTTCAGGGCGGCAACCGCGAGCGATTCTGGTTCAACGGTAATTACTTTCAGGTTGCGCCCATTGACTGGCCTTACGTGGCGGATTGGAACTGGAGCGGTGATCCCATCGCCATCTACCAGGATCCCGATGACCCCGGATACTATCTCGCTTATAACGGGCGCCTGGGAGCTTACGTTCACGTGATCTACCTTGGAGCATAGCTCGTATCGACAACCGAGTGTATCGTCCCTGGTCTGCGACAGGCCCCTGGGCCTGGCAGCGACCTTGCAGCACCTGATAAAAATCGGGCACAGACGAAACTGTGCCTGAGCACCATGCTGGGATCAGCGCTCCGGCTGTCTGCGGACTGCACCCAGTCGAGGAAGCATATTCGAAACCACAGTGTCTGTGCTCCTACCCCTAGCTCACAGGTTGAGCATAGCAGCGACAGCGGCCACCAGCTGACCCGGTCGAAACGGTTTGTTGAGCATTGGATAGTTTTCCGCACCCTTGATGTCGTCCGGCACTCGACCGCTCATCAATAGAATTTTCTTGGCGGGATCGTGGGCGCGTATGCGAGCCGCCAGCTCAAGGCCGGTCATCTGCGGCATATCGACGTCGGTCAGCACCAGGTCGATTCCTAAACGGTAGGAAGAATAAACCATGAGAGCTTCGAGACCATTGGACGCGCAAAGCACTTCGTGACCGTTTTCTTTGAGAATCATTGCGACGAGTTGCTGAACTCCTACGTCGTCATCAACTATGAGAACCGTCGCCATATTTGATTTAGCGGCCCCCCGGAGGCCACCGGAGGTGTAGGTCCACGAAGACCAACGTTACCAGGATGGCCCCTGTGGCCGACATGATTAAAGAGACGATCTCGCGGGCACTGTTGGCCTCAATGACGTCGGCTATGTCCGTCCAGCAGTCGAACCACAGCACCACCGCGAGAAAAGCGTAAAACCACTTTCGATAGATCAAGTCTCTGATCAGCTTCCTCATCGGTTTCTCCCTTCCTGGTAAGTTTTTCGTTCCCGGTCTTGCGTCAAAGGTTGGACGCTCGATCCTTCAACCGCATGGCTCTGAGCGGAAAGGCGACTTATACATCTGAACCGTTACCCGATCGACATAGCCCGAAGAGAACAGGGATCCTATCGCGTGAAGAGCTACTGAGCGGATGAAAGCAACACGTTTAAAAGGAGGCTAATGACAAACTGATCGCTGCATGCTTAACGCGCCGTATTTCACAAACGTTCCGCGAACGGGTACTGCCGCTCGGAGGCATCGGCATAAATTTTCCAGGGACACTCTGGTTTTACTTTGCCGGACACACGTTGGGCGCTCGGTTTTCCGGCAGGCGCCGCAGCGCAGCCGGAAATGCGTGCATCTCCGCCATGGATGCCAGCACCGTCACACATCAGGAAGTGCGGTCCAAAATAGCACACAGCCGATTCCGTCAAGCTGCATGGCGAAGAAAAGACGATACGGGCATTCGGGCCCGGCTGCGTGTCCGTCCGACACACAAGCGAGTCTTGAAATCGCTCGCGTCGCTTATTTCTCGCTGAGTTGATGGATCCCTGCCACGGCGCGAAAACTGCACGACATTAATTGCGAGGCGCGATGGGCCGTGATTGCACGACTTCGCGTTCACTCGGGACGATATCACGTTGGGGGTAGACGTCCCTCGCGCCTCCGAACTGACTACACTGGCCGCCGAAATTCCAGCGCCGCTCGCCCTCGCTCACCTGTTTCGCTTGATGCCCTTCCATACTGCGCTACCGAGATTACTCAGCCGCAGAATGGCGGAGCTTAGAATCGCTTGCGCTGGACAGCATCTCCTTTCCGATTACGCCTCCCGTTTATAATCGCGGGCTGGGACTATTCTCCAGGTGAACGCTGGAGCTACGTGACGGCTTCCATGAAGTCGACCGCGGCTGCATGAGTTTTCGCGCTGGAGGCTTGCGACTCGGAGCGGCTTCCGACATCACAACGAACAAGGGCCGCCGCGACCGCGCGATCCTCAGCAGGGCGGCAGCAAGAGATCAATCTCATGATCGAGCACTCGGAAGAGGCGCAAATTGGCCGGGAAGGCGCCAACAACGATGTGCGGCTGATTCTCAAGGCATCTGGCGGCATCGACGTATTCCGTAAGCAGGCACTGCCGTCCTTCGATTTCGCCGACATCGGGACCATGACAATCTGTGGGTAGTGCGTGAAGCCGATGGCGGTCTCCGGACCGACGCCGGTGCTGGTCGCGGTTACCAGTGCCATGGGCATGTGCTGTGGGTATACAGTACAATGATTCGACAATCAGGAGAGAAGATGCGACGTAGAGATTTCTTCGAACTCAGCGGAGCGGCGCTGGCCGCAGGACAGGCTCCCCCCGTGCAGGGCGCCGGCCGCGCACTCATGAAACTCGGGACGCAACACGGCGAGTCCGACGACATTCTTCGCACCATGGCCGCATTCGGCGTGAATCACATCTGCGCTCACACGCCGTCGAAACAGCTCGATGAGAAATGGTCGGTGGAGGGTCTGACGAAGCTGCGCGAGCGGATCGAGAAGTTCGGCCTGACGCTCGAAATGGTCGAGTTGCCGACCAATTCGTACATCAGCTCAAGCGGCATCAAAAACGTGATGCTGGGTAAGAGCCCCGAGCGCGATCGCGAGATCGATGGCATCTGCCAGATGATTCGCAACATCTCACGTGCCGGCATTCCGCGCGCCAAGTACAACCTGACCATCCTGGCGGTGGTGCGAACCGACGCTACTCCGGGCCGCGGCGGCGCGATGTACAGCACCTGGGACTATGCCAAGGCTAAGGAAGAGCCGCCTCTGACCGAGGCCGGGCCGGTGAGCGTCGATGCTTTCTGGGAGCGCATCACCTATTTTCTCGAACGCGTCGCGCCCGCGGCCCAGGAGTATAAGGTAAAGATCGCCTGCCATCCGCACGACCCTGCCATCCCCGGCGGCAAACCGTATCGCGGTGTCTATCGCGTGATGGCGAGCGTCGAGGGGTTGAAACGGTTCGTCAGCATCAAGGAGAATCCGTATCACGGGCTGAACTTCTGCCAGGGCACGGTAAGCGAGATGCTAGATCGTCCCGGCGAGCAGATCTACGACGTCATCCGCTACTTCGGCGAACGCAAAAAGATCTTCAACGTACACTTTCGCAATATCAAGGGCCGCATCGGCAAATTCCAGGAGACCTTTCCCGATAACGGCGACGTCGACATGATTCGTGCCATGCGCATCTATAAAGAAGTCGGGTACGACGGCATGATTATGCCGGACCACTCACCCACCATCGCCGGCGACGAGGGCCATCGCCAGGCTTTCGCCTTCGAGTTCGGCTACATCGCCGCCCTCATCCAGATGGTGAATTCATAAATCCATAAATAAGCCAAATTGACAGAGCGCCCGGCTGCCGCCTAAACTGGAGTTCAGGGTCTGATTTAGCGTTACAGTCAGGTTCAGGAGCTCAGAATGGTTAAAAGGTTTACGGACCTTATTGCTCTGTATGTAATTGTGGTCGGCGTCGCCGCCCACGCCCAAGTCTCGACATCGTCGCTTTCCGGGACCGTCAGCGACTCTTCCGGAGCTGTCATGCCGAACGTCGAAGTGACTGTGACCAACATCGAGACGAACTTCTCCCGGTCGGCCAACACGGATACGGAAGGGCACTATCTCATCCAGTTTCTGCCCGTGGGCACCTATAGGGTGATGGCGGCCGCTCGCGGCTTCAAAACGTTCTCCCAGGATGGCGTGATCATCGACGTCGCCAGCCGTGCGCGCCTGGACGCCGTATTGCAGGTCGGCGCCGCGACGGAAAATGTCGTGGTCCACGCCGACGCCGTCGCGGTCAATACGACCGACGCGGAGATCGGCCGCACCATTCAGAATCAGGAAATCACCCGGATGCCGCTGGTGAACCGGGACGTCTACAAACTTCTGGATCTCACCCCGGGCGTTGAGATGAACACCCTGGCCAACACCGTCGGATTCCGGCAGTACAGCGTCGCCATCAACGGCTCGGGCGACGGCGGTGCGGGATCGGTCGCCTACTATCTGGACGGCGGCTCGAACATGACGGGCCTCCGGAATACGGGAAACGTGGTTCCCAATCCCGATGCCGTGGACCAGTTCCGCGTCATCACCAACAGCTACTCGGCCGAGTTCGGGCGATTTACGTCGGGCGTCGTAGACGTGGTCACGAAATCCGGCACCAACGCGTGGCACGGCTCTCTTTTCGAGTTCCTGCGCAACGACAAACTCAATGCCACCGCCTGGAACGCGCTGAGCAAGCCGCCGCTGCGCCGCAACCAGTTCGGCGGCACTTTCGGCGGTCCGGTCAGGAAGGACAAGCTGTTCGTCTTCGGCAGCTACTCCGGCTTGCGCGAGCGGCAGGTGCAGTACCTGAACGGCGCGATCGTGCCGACGGAGCTGGAGCGTAAGGGCGATTTCTCCGCGTCGAAGACCAAGCCTATCGATCCTTCGACGAAGGCTGCCTACCCGAATAACGTGATCCCGGCCAGCCAACTCGACAAGGTCGCGTTGAACATCATCAGCGGCTATGTGCCCCTGGCGAATATGCCGAATCAGGGCTGGCAGGGAGTCGTGCCGAATCCCCTGACTTCGAATGACGTCAACACCAAGTTGGACTATCTTCCGTCCGAAAGGCACCAGGTCACAGGCAGCTACTTCTTCACCCGCGGCTCACAGAGCGTCTCCGGCGGAGGCAACATGCCGTGGTCCGTCCAAACTTTCTCCTGGCAGCAGCAGAATTACAACGCAGGCGACACCTGGACGATCAACCCGACCATGATTAACCAATTCCGCCTCACGTACGTGCGCAACTTCGGCGGACGGCTCAACACGCCCGGCACCGATCTGGGCGACCTGGGGTCGACCTTCCGGATTCAGGGCGTCAAATCCCTGCCGGCGATCAACGTCAGCAGCGCCATGAATTTCGGCCAGGCCATTCAGGGACCTGTCGCCGGCAGCAACTACTACGGCGTCCGCGATTCCGTAAGCCTGACCCGCTCCCGCCATTCCATCAAGTTCGGAGTGGACGCGTCGCTCGAAAAATTCATCCAGGACACGTCGCTGAACAACTACAGCACGTGGAGTTTCGACGGGAAACAGACGAACAGTTCCCTGGCCGACTTCCTGATCGGCAGGCCGGCCAGCTTTAAGCAGGACACCCCGGCCACCAAGATCGACAACGACTGGTACACCGGCCTTTACATCCAGGACGACTTCCGCATCCATCCACGGCTCACCCTGAACCTGGGCTTGCGGTATGAAGTGCCGACCTCGATGACCGATCCGCTCAACCGAAAGATGGCCTTTGAACCCGGCGTGCGATCCACGGTCGCTCCGGGTGCGCCCGTCGGCCTGTTGTTCCCCGGCGATCCAGGGATCAGCCGCGGCATCATCAATCCGTCACGAAAGATGTTCGCACCGCGCTTCGGCCTGGCATGGGATCCGTTCGGCGATGGCAAGACTTCCATTCGCGCGGCGGCCGGCATCTTTTATGGCAGCACCTCCAGCAACAACATGAATATGACCACGGACTACCAGCCCTTCTCCGCGCGGCAGACCTTCGCCAACGTGAAGACGCTGGCCGATCCATACGGCAACATGCCGAGTGGTTCGCCGTTCCCACTGAATTACGACCCGAAAAACCCGAGGTTCATTTACCCGGCCGATGTCTCGGCCTTGGCGACGAATTTCCACTTCCCTTACACGTACCAGCTCAATTTCTCGGTCGAGCGTCAACTGCGGAGCGATCTCAGCGTTACGTCGGCCTACGTCGGATCGATGACGCACCACCTTCCGTTCACGGTAGACCGCAACTACGCCCCGTGGACTCCAGGCGCGACCACCGCCAACCTCCCCAACCGGCGGCCGTATCTTCCAGGCACCCTGGGCCTCATCTATTACGAGGACGGCATCATCAACGCCGACTATCATGGCTGGCAGACCACGCTGCAGAAGCGCATGCGCCATGGCTTCACGTTGCAGGCGTATTACGTTTTCTCCAAGAGCCTGGAGGGAGCGCAGACCCAAAACAACCAGCCAACCGGAGGCGCGGTGGACTTCAATAATCTGTCGATCGAACGGGGACGGACCAATAACGACCGCCGCCAGACGTTCAGCTTCTCCACGGTCTGGGATATCAATTACCTGAAAGGATCGAGCCCGCTGCTACGGCACCTGGTGAACGGCTGGTCCATCTCCGCGATCGGCGTGATGCGCAGCGGCACGCCTAACACGGTCACGACCGGCGCGGACACGAACGTAGACGGCAGCAACAACGATCGGCCCGATCTGATCGGGAATCCTTATCTGGACCCGAACCGGCCGCGCGCCGCGACGACCCAGGCCTGGTTCAACACGGCCGCGTTTACGAATCCGGTTCTGGCGATCCGAGCTGACGGTAACACCGCGCGAAATACGATCGACAATCCCGGCTCCAGAAACATAGACCTCGGCATGTTCCGCAAATTCAAGCTACGCGAAGGCATGACGCTGGAAGTTCGCGCGGAGCTGACAAACGCGTTCAACTTCGTGAACCTGCCGAATCCGACAATGGCCCTCAACTCGGCGAATTTCGGCAAGATCGTAGGTACGCAGTCAAGCATGCGCCAGTCGCAGGTCGGCATGCGCCTGACCTGGTAAGGTGGCTAAGGTGGGGCAGGCGCTTTCGCCTGCCTAAACCCGCGCGGCCCACCCTACCCCGTCGTGCGGCGTGTTATAAGAGAGATTGACATCGTAAATCCTACTCAGAGACCCGGCCTCCGGCAATGACTCCGCAGTGCGTTTCGATGTCACAGTCCTGTAAGGAGCAAGCATGGAGCAAACGGCAGACATCGCCCTGATCGGTCTGGCAGTGATGGGCCAGAACCTGATCCTGAACATGGCCGACCACGGTTACAAAGTCGTCGCGTTCAACCGCACGGTCTCTAAAGTGGACGACTTCCTGAACGAAGCGGCCAAGGGTCACAAGAACGTGATCGGTGCTCATTCGATCGAGGAGATGGTGAAGCTCCTCAAGCGGCCCCGCAAGATCATGCTGATGGTCAAGGCGGGCAAGGCCGTGGACGATTTCATCGAACAGCTTCTGCCTTATCTGGAACCAGGCGACCTGCTCATCGACGGCGGCAATTCCCATTTCCCGGACACTATCCGGCGTACCAGGTATCTCGAAGGAAAGGGCATGCTGTACGTCGGCACTGGTGTCTCGGGTGGCGAGGAAGGCGCGCGCCACGGCCCCTCCATGATGCCTGGCGGCAGTCCCTCCGCGTGGCCGCTGGTGAAGGAAATCTTCCAGGCCATATGCGCCAAAACTCCGGCCGGCGAACCCTGCTGCGACTGGATGGGCGAGGACGGCGCCGGCCATTTCGTCAAGATGACCCACAACGGTATCGAGTACGGCGACATGCAGCTCATCTGCGAGGCCTATCAGCTCATGAAAGAGGGCCTCGGTCTCAGCAATCAGGAGATGAACGCCGTCCTGACCGAGTGGAACAAGGGCGAACTCGACAGCTACCTCATCGAGATCACGCGCGACATCCTCGGCTATAAGGACGAGAAGGGCCAGTACGTGGTGGATCAGATACTCGACACGGCGGGCCAGAAGGGCACGGGCAAGTGGACCTCCGTCAGCTCGCTCGACCTGGGCATCCCCGTAACGCTGATCGGCGAGGCCGTCTTCGCCCGCTGCCTGAGCGCGATGAAAGAGGAGCGCGTCGCCGCGTCGAAGATCCTCAAAGGGCCGGCATTCAAATTCGACGGCGACAAGAAGGCCTTCATCGAAGATATCCGCCAGGCGCTGCTCGCCTCCAAAATCGTCTCCTACGCGCAGGGATTCATGCTGCTGCGCGAGGCGGCCAAAGAGAACAAGTGGAACCTGAACTACGGCGGCATCGCGATGGTCTGGCGCGCCGGTTGCATCATCCGCTCCGCATTCCTCGGCAAAATTAAGGAAGCCTTCGATCGCGATCCGAACCTCGGCAACCTGCTGCTCGACCCGTACTTCACGGGGGTAATCGAGCGCTGCCAGGGATCCTGGCGCCGCGTGGTCGCCAAGGCGGTGGAGGCGGGCGTGCCGGTCCCGGCATTCACCACCGCCCTCTCGTTCTTCGACGGATATCGCAGCGAACGGCTGCCGGCTAACTTGCTGCAGGCCCAGCGCGACTACTTCGGCGCCCACACGTACGAGCGCGTCGATCAGCCGCGCGGCAAGTTCTTCCACACCAACTGGACGGGAAAGGGCGGAACGGTCGCGGCCGGCCAGTATGTCGTCTAGTGCCCCCACGGAACAGGTCACACAGCTTGCCTCGAAAATCCGCCTGTTGCTGATGGACGTGGACGGCGTCCTCACCAACGGCAAGCTGTACAATGTCCCGGCGCCCGACGGTTCGATGGCCGAAACCAAAGGCTTCGACTCGCAGGACGGCATCGGGCTCCAATGGCTGGCGAAGATCGGCATCGCCACCGGCCTCATCAGCGGACGCGTCTCCCCGGCCACGGTGGAGCGCGCCCGCCAGTGCAAGTTCAAGTACGTCTACCAGGGCCACACCGAGAAGATTCCGATCATCCAGGAGATCCTGGCGGACGCGGGCATCGACCCGAGCGAAGTTGCCTATATCGGTGACGACTTTACGGATGTCGTTGTAATGCGCCGTGTCGGACTTTCGGTCGCAACCGCCAATGCGCGTCCCGAGGTCAAGCAGATCGCGCACTACGTCACGCAAACGCCGGGCGGCGAAGGTGCAGTAAGGGAAGTGGTGGAGCTGCTGCTCAAATCGCAGGGCCGGTGGGAAGAGATTTTGCGGCATTACGAAATCTGCAAGTAAAGGAACATCAAGACATGAATCACGGACTCACGATCAAACAAGACGGCGCGCTGGACTTCGTTTCGCTAGGCGC
>Ga0070741_10014355_pt1 | contig 13706 bp, 13 predicted proteins | sample Coa_R1_4_FD_66440 | JGI IMG/M metagenome (GOLD analysis project Ga0070741, IMG submission 66440) | Surface soil microbial communities from Centralia Pennsylvania, which are recovering from an underground coalmine fire - Coalmine... | ecosystem: Environmental > Terrestrial > Soil > Unclassified ... | reverse complement strand
GTTCAAGGTCCCCAAGCGGGTCGACTTCGTCTCCGGTTTGCCCAGGACCCGGTCCGGCAAGCTGCTGCGCGGCCAGTTGCCGGAATTGGCCGGTCGCTAGCATCCGCCGCCCCATGGCCTCGGCCGACGAAGTCCTCTACGACAAGGACGCGGACCTCTCAGTCCTGGACGGGAAGACCGTCGCGATCCTCGGGTACGGCTCCCAGGGCCACGCCCACGCGCTCAACCTGAAGGACTCCGGCGTCGAGGTGGTCGTCGGACTCCGTCCCGACTCCTCCAGCCGGAAGGACGCCGAGGCGGAGGGCCTCGAGGTCATCGACGTGGCGGACGCGGCCAGCCGCGGCGACATCGTGATGATTCTGCTCCCGGACGAGAAGCAGGCCGAGATCTGGCGCGAGCAGATCTCCGACGGGATCGCCGACGGCAACCTGTTGATGTTCGCCCACGGCTTCGCCATTCGCTTCGGCCAGATCGAGCCTCCCGCCGGCGTGGACGTCGGGATGGTCGCGCCGAAGGGCCCCGGCCACCTCGTCAGGCGCGAGTTCAGCAAGGGCCAGGGGGTCCCGTGCCTGATGGCGGTCCACCAGGACGCGACCGGAACGGCCCGCGACCAGGTGCTGGCCTATGCCAGCGGCATCGGCGGCGGACGTGCGGGCATCATCGAGACCACCTTCAAGGATGAGGCGGAAACCGACCTGTTCGGCGAGCAGGCGGTGCTCTGCGGGGGCGCCACCGAGCTCGTCCGGGCCGGATTCGAGACCCTCGTCGAGGCCGGATACGACCCGCGCCTCGCCTACTTCGAGTGCCTCCACGAGCTCAAGCTGATCGTCGACCTGATGTACGAGCACGGGATCCAGGGGATGCGTCACTCGATCTCGAACACCGCCGAATACGGCGACATGACGCGCGGCCCCCGGGTGATCACCGACGAGACCCGGAAGGCGATGAAGAAGATCCTCGCCGACATCCAGTCGGGGGAGTTCGCGAAGGAGTGGATCGCGGAGAACGAGGCGGGCCAGGAGAACTTCCAGCGCATGCGCGAGGAAGCCGCCGGCTCCCAGGTCGAGCAGGTCGGCAAGAGCCTCAGGGCGATGATGCCCTGGATCGACGAGGGGAAGTAACGGCCCGCGACCCGGCCCGGCCGCCGTTGCGGACCGGGCCGATCGCGAGGGGATCAGCTTTGGCGGCTCGCCGCCTCGCTGCTGATCTGGCCGGCCGGAGCACCGCCGCCCGCCTCATAGGAGAACGGCGGGTAGTCCTCGGTCATCAGCAGGAAGTACGCCCCCGCGCGAGTCGCGTAGGCGAGCGCCGAGCGCATCGGGTTGAAAAGGCCCTCCGGGAGCTTGCCCGTGAAGAGGATCGCGAACCAGGCGATGATCGAGCACACCAACAGGACAGCGGCCCACACGATCAGCAGCAGGAGCACGGGAATCACCAGGATGAAGCGGAGACCCGCCTTCAGCCGGCTGTAGCTGTCGAGCGGGGGTGCGACGCCGATCCGGATCGGGTAGTCCGGGGCCTCGTCACCGCCGAAGGGCGGCCAGGCGTCGGTGAGCAGGTAGTAGAACGAGTTGTAGCGGGTCGACATCCGCAGGAAGCCGGCGTTGAAGTCGTAGATCCCCTGCGGGTACCTCCCGGTGAAGACGATCGCGAACCACGCGATCACCGCGGCAAGGAACGCGACGATCCCGTAGATCTCCGCGACGATCGCCCACGGGATCGAGACGATGTAGCGGAAGAACGTGGTGAGCCGATTCCTGCCCTCGAGGGCGGGATCGACGTCGTAGCTGATGGGGTACATGGCTTCTCCCAGGTCGAGGACGGCGAATCCACCCTAACCCACGCCCCGGAGGCCAGTCCAGCATTGGACGGTTAGCCTTGCGGCTCCGCTGATGACGCGAACCATGGTCGAGATCCCCGCCGCGCTCAAGCCCACCGACGGCCGGTTCGGCTGCGGTCCCTCGAAGGTGAGGCCCGAGGCGCTCGCCAAGCTCGCCGAGCAGGGAGAGCTGATCGGAACCTCCCACCGCCAGCGTCCGGTGAAGGACCTGGTCGCACGGGTCCGCAGCGGCCTGGCCGAGCTCTTCGAGGCGCCGGACGGTTACGAGGTCGCCCTCGGAAACGGCGGCACGACGGCCTTTTGGGACGCGGCCGCGGCCTGGCTCGTCCGGGAGCGCGCACTGCACCTGAGCTACGGCGAGTTCACCTCCAAGTTCGCCAGGGAGACGGCCGGCGCGCCTTTCCTCGCGGACCCGATCCTGATCGAGGCCGAGCCGGGGGATGCTCCGGGGCCGGTCGCCGATCCAAAGGCCGACGCTCTGGCCTGGGCGCACAACGAGACCTCGACCGGGGTGATGCTTCCGGTGGAGCGTCCCGAGGGCGCCGACGACAGCCTGGTCCTGATCGACGCGACCTCCGGCGCGGGCGGGCTGCCGGTCGACCTCTCTGCGGCCGATGCCTATTACTTCGCTCCTCAGAAGGCCTTCTCCTCGGAAGGCGGTCTCTGGCTGGCGTTGCTCAGCCCGGCGGCGATCGCGCGGATCGAGGAGCTCGACGGGGCGGAGGACCGCTGGCAGCCGGCGTTTCTCTCGCTCGCGGTCGCACTGGAGAACTCGCGCAAGGACCAGACCTACAACACACCCGCGGTGGCGACCCTCTTCCTGCTGGCCGACCAGATCGAGTGGCTGCTCGAGGGGGGCGGCCTCGACTTCGGCGTCACCCGGAGCCGCGCGTCGTCGCAGCACCTCTATGAATGGGCCGAGGCGTCGGAGGCAGCGAGCCCGTTCGTTGCCGACCCGGCGAAGCGCTCGCTCGTGGTCGGCACGATCGATTTCGCCGAGGAGGTCGACGCCGCCGCGCTGGCCGCGACGCTCCGCGCGAACGGCATCGTCGACGTCGAGCCCTACCGGAAGCTGGGGCGCAACCAGCTGCGGATCGGGATGTTCCCCGCGGTGGATCCCGCGGACGTCCAGGCGCTCACCGCCTGTATCGACTGGGTGCTCGAGAACTCGGATGAGGTGAGGCGATGAGCGAGCGGCCAAGGGTCCTGGTCAAGGAGAAGATCGCGGATGCGGGCGTCGACCTGCTCCGGGAGCGCTTCGACGTGGAGCTGGGCCTCGACTGGGACGGGGACGCGCTCGCGGAGCGGATCGCCGAGTTCGACGGGATCCTGATCCGCTCGGCGACGAAGCTCACCCCGGAGCTGATCGAGCGCGCCGAGCGCCTCAAGGTGATCGGCCGCGCCGGGACCGGCGTCGACAACGTGGACGTCGAGGCGGCGACCAAGCGCGGCATCGTCGTCGCCAACGCTCCGGAGGCCAACTCGATCGCCGCGGCCGAGCACACGATGGCGCTGATGCTGGCCCTGTGCCGCAACATCCCCGAGGCGCACGCTTCGCTCGCCGCCGGCCGCTGGGACCGCTCGGTGTTCAAAGGCGCTGAGCTCTACGGCAAGACCCTCGGCGTCCTCGGCTTCGGGCGCATCGGACAGCTCGTCACCGCCCGCGCGCAGGCGTTCGAGATGCCGGTGATCGCCTACGACAAGTTCGTCACGGCAGAGCGCTTCCGCGAGCTCGGGGTAGAGGGGGTGGAGGAGCTCGCCGAGCTCTACGCGCGCGCCGACTTCATCACGCTGCATCTGCCGAAGACGCCGGAGACGATCGGCATGATCGACGCCGAGGCGATCGGCCGGATGCGGGACGGCGTCCGGATCGTCAACTGCGCGCGCGGCGAGCTCATCGACCTCGGTGCGCTCGTCGACGGGCTCGAAGCCGGCAAGGTGGCAGGCGCCGCGCTCGACGTCTTCCCCGAGGAGCCGTTCAGCGGCCATCCGATCCTGGAGCGCGACGACGTGGTGGTCACCCCGCACCTCGGCGCATCGACCGAGGAGGCGCAGGACCGCGCCGGCGTAGTCACGGCCGAGCAGGTCACCGCGGCCCTCACCGGCGGGGTGGTGACCACTGCGGTCAACATCGCAGCCGTCCGCCCGGAGGTGATGGAGCAGCTCGCCCCGTTCGTCCCGCTCTGCGAGAACCTCGGTCGGCTCGCCCAGGGCCTCGGCGAGGGTCCTCCCGACCGGGTCGAGGTCGAGTTCCGCGGGCGCCTTGCGGACCAGGACACCCGCATCCTCGGGATCGCCGCGCTCGTCGGGATCCTGTCGGGGCACACCGAGGAGCCGGTCAACCTGGTCAACGGCCCGCACATGGCCGAGGAGCGCGGAATCGACCTCAGCGAGACGCGCGACTCCGTGTCCGAGGACTTCACCGAGCTCGTCGTGGTTCGCCTCCATGCGGGCGAGGATTCGGTCGAGGTGGCGGGAACGCTGGTCGGCCCGCGCAACATCCCGTACCTGGCGCGGGTCTGGGGCGAGGACTTCTACCTCCCCTTCGCCGAGCACCTCGCGATCTTCCGCTACACCGACCAGCCGGGCATGATCGGCCGGGTCGGAACGATCTTCGGCGAGGAGGGCGTGAACATCGTCTCGGCCGCCGTCGGCGCCCAGCCCGACGGCGAGACGGCCGTGATGGCCCTCACCACCGACGCGCCGGTCAATCAGTCGACGATCGACCGCATCCTCGAGCTCGACGGCTTCTTCGTCGGCCGGGCCGTCAGCCTGTAGCGGCACCCCTTGACGGGGGTCCCGGACGGGTGAGAGCCTGAGGGCGTGAGCAGGTTCGCTCCGCGACTGGGGCCGCTCCTCCCGCTGATCGTGATCGCCGCGATGTTGGCGATTCCGACGGCCGCCTCCTCCGAGATCCTGCTCGCCGGCTTCTACAACCAACACAACGATCCGCAGACGCTCTACCTCGTCGGAAGCGTCGACGCCGACCACGTCACGATCAGGAGAATCGAGAACCCCGTCGGGAGCGGCAAGTTCTTCTACGAGATCGAGGACCCGGACGGCGTCGCCCGGTTCAATTCCCCTCCGACGGGGTGCTTCCGGCGGGATGCGAACGCGATCCATTGCCCCGTCGAGCTGGTTTCCGGCTTCAACATCCAGCTGGCCGGCGGGGATGACACCCTGGTCAACACGACCAGCGTCCCCACCATTGCCCGCGGCGGGCCGGGCAACGAGATCCTCGACGGGACCGCCGACGACATCCTGTACGGCGGCGCCGGACGCGACAAGCTGATCGGACAGGCGGGAAACGACATGCTGCTCGGCGGGCCGGGCAACGACAAGATCAACGGCGGCGCCGGAAACGACATCGTCGACTGCGGGCCCGGCAAGCACGACGTCGGCGTCGGCGGGCCGGGCAGAGACCTCGGACGCCGCTGCGAGATCGTCAGGCATTAGGCGATAGCGTCCCCCGCCGATGCGGGCAGTGGTCCAGACCGGCGTAGGCGGCCCCGAGGTTCTCCAGGTCCAGGAGCGGCCGGACCCGCCGGTCGGCCCGGGCGAGGTGCGAATCGCGGTCAGGGCGGCAGGCATCAACTTCGCCGACACGATGGCGCGGGTCGGCCTCTATCCCGACGCACCGAAACCTCCCTGCGTGCTCGGGTACGAGGTCGCCGGCGAGGTCGAGTCGGTGGGGGAGGAGGTCGAATCCGTATCTCCGGGCGACCGGGTCGTCGCCGGGGTCAGGTTCGGAGGCCAGGCCGAGCTGGTGACCGTGCCCGCCGAGCAGCTCCTGCCGTTGCCCGACCGCCTCAGCTTCGAGCAGGGTGCGGCCGTTCCGGTCAACTATGCGACGGCCTACTGCGCGCTGGTCGTGATGGGCGGGCTGAAGGAAGGCGAACGGGCCCTGATCCACGCCGCGGCCGGCGGCGTCGGCACCGCGGCCGTGCAGATCGCCCGACACCGCGGCGCCGAGGTCTTCGGCACGGCCTCCTCCTCGAAGCACGACGCGATCCGGGAGCTAGGGGTTGCCCACGCGATCGACTACCGGACGCAGGACTTCGAGGCCGAGATCCGGCGGATCACGGACGGCGAGGGCGTCGACGTGATCATGGACGCCACCGGCCCCACCAACTTCCGCAAGGACTATCGGCTCCTGCGCCAGGGCGGGAAGCTGATCATGTACGGGCTCTCCGAGGCCTCCGCCGGGGAGGGGAGGAGCATCCCCAAGCTGATCGGCAGCCTCGCGCGCATGCCCTTCGCGACCGCTCCCTGGTGGAAGAGCCTTGCGCTGATGAACGAGAACAAGGGCGTCTTCGGGCTCAACATGCTGAGCTGGTGGGACCGAGAGGGAGACGTCAGCCGGATCACCGGCCCCCTCGTCGAGGAGCTCGAGGCCGGTGAGCTCGAGCCGGTCGTCGCGGAGGTCTTCCCCTTCGAGCGCGCCGGGGACGCGCACCGCCTGATCGCGGAACGGGGCAACATCGGCAAGGTCGTCCTCGTCCCGTAGCCGCTCTTCTGGCCCTGGAGCGGGGTTACGATCGTCTGTATGAGGCTCGGGACTGGCAAGAGGGCGCTGACGCTTGCGCTGCTCGCCGCCGCGACGGCGGCCGCGCCTGCCGCGGCGGCCACGCGTCCCGGCGTAACCACGGCGGTCTGGACCGCGCACGGCCCCGTCGCATCGGCATCGGCGACCGTGAACCTGTTGACGCTGACCGACCAGCGCCGCATCGACAATCGGATCACCGCCTACTCGAACCCGGCCGGCCGCCTGGTGCTGACCGCTCCCGAGGGGCTCGGCGACCCGGATGGCAGCGGGCCGTACTGCACGCTGGACAACACGAAGGGAGGCGACTCGAGCGCCACCGAGGTGAGCTGCGCCCCCGGCTACATCGGGGCGATCGTCGGCGACCTGGACGGCGGCAACGACACCTTCAACGCGGACCCCGACCTGACCGTGATGGTCGGCGGCCTCATCGACGGCGAGCGCCGGCCGCTCTCCGGCGGGGCCGGGCGTGACCGGCTGGTCGGCGGGGGGGTCCAGGACCTGCTCGACGGAGGCAACGGTGCCGACTCGCTGGTCGGCGGAGCCGGAGACGACTCTCTGTTCGGCGGCTCAGGCGCCGACAACCTGATCGGCGGTGCCGGCGGCGATGTCCTCGGCGGCGGCGGGGGACCCGACAAGCTCGGCGGGGGCGCGGGCCGCGACCTCTGCCGCGGTGACGGCGGCGCCGACACCGCGAAGGGCTGCGAGCTGCGGCGCTCGATCCCCTGACTCGCCCAACCCGTTTTGGCGGCGAGGCCGTGCATTAGCTTCTGCCGGTGCTGCTGAGCGCGAGCATCGCGAGCGTCTATCGCGAGGGCATCGTCGACACGGGCCGGGAGACCCAGTTCCTCTTCTTCGTCGCATTCCTGCTGACCTTCGGGTTCATCCGGACCAGCGCTCACATGATTCGGGCGCAGGTCAGCTGGTGGCCCGGGAACGTCGAGGTCGGCGGCACGCACATCCACCACCTGGTCTGGGGGATCCTGCTGCTGCTGATCAACGGATACGTCGCCGTCGCGATCCACCCGGCCGACCCGTGGCGCGACGTCGTCGCGATCCTCTTCGGCGTCGGCACCGGGCTGACGCTCGATGAGTTCGCGCTCTGGCTCAACCTGAAGGACGTCTACTGGGAGAAGGAGGGGCGCGCCTCGATCGACGCGGTGATCATCGCCGCGGCGCTCTCGGGCATGCTGCTGATCGGGCTCAGCGGCTGGATCGACGTGACGACCGAGGTGGCGGACGCGGTCGAGGCGGCGGCCGGCTCCCTCGGCGTGCTGGCGGTGGTGCTCGCCATGGTCAACGCTGCCAAGGAGAAGTTCGGGATGGCGCTCTGGAGCGTCCTGATCCCGCTCGTCGGCCTGGTGGGTGCCTTCCGCCTCGCCAAGCCGCGCTCGGTCTGGGCCCGGCTCCTCTATCGCCACGGCAAGAGGCAGCGCTCTGAGGAGCGCTACGCCGGTTCCCGCGGCAAGCCGTTCTGGAAGAGGGGCGGCGAGCTACTCGCCCGGCTCCGGCCCCGGCCCCGCCGCGCCGGGGGCGCCTGAGAGCAACAGCTCGTCGATCACCACGCCGAGCGAGGCAGCCGTCGGGATCGCGAGCAGCGCGCCCAGGATGCCGGCGAGGTCGGCGCCGATGATCACCGCGACGATCGCCACCGCCGGGTTGACCCGCAGCGCGCCGCCCTTGTACAGGAGCGGCTGGATCACTCGGTCCTGGAGCTGCTGGTAGACGAGGAAGAGAGCCAGCCAGAGGATCGCGTCCCCGGGGCCGCCGTCGATCATCAGCACGGCGAAGACGCTGAAGCCGGCGACGGTCAGCCCGATCAGGGGGATCAGGTCGAGGAACGCCACCAGCACGGCGAGCGGGACGGCCAGATGGAAGCCTTCCGCCTCGAGGAATCCCCAGGTGAGGAACCCTGCGGCGACCGCCAGCAGCAAATTGACGCTGACGTAGGCCTTGACGACCTCGGCGACCCGGTTGCCGATTCGCCTCGCCCGCTCCCGCTGGTCGGCCGGCAGCCGACCCGTCCCGCGGTCGAACATGCCGCGGCCGTCGAGCAGCAGGAAGAAGGTCAGCGCCAGGATCGTGATCGCCGCCAGCAGGTGCTCCAGCAGGCTGACGGTGAAGGAGCCGAGCGTGCTCGCTCCGCTGCTCAGGTGGGAGGGCACCGTGGCGGCCTCCTGGCTGAGCTTCTGGGTGATGTGGTACTTCGCGTTCAGGTCCTGGAACTGCTTGTTGTCGTTCGCCCAGCTCTCGAAGTCGTGGACGTAGCGCGGCAGCTTGTGCGCCAGCCCCTCGATGTCGTGGACGATCGGTGGGAAGACCTGGAGCACCAGGAAGACCAGCGTCGCGAAGCCGGCGACGTAGACCAGCAGGATCGCGAGCACCCGCGGCATCGGGCGGCCGCCCGGCCAGGCGCGCTGCACGAGGCCGACCGCCGGATCGAGGGCGAGCGCCAGGAAGATCGCCGCCGCGATCCACTTCAGGGTGGCCCGCGTGTGCAGCAGCGCGATCGCGACCAGCAGCGCGATCGCCGTCCAGAACAGGGCGACCAGAACGATCTTTGCGACCGCTCGCGCCTGAATCCGGTCAGCGCGCATCAGACGCGGACGCTAGAGCGCGCTTCGGACCCAATATCCCGCGCGCGCTGCGCTACTCTGCTCTGACTTCGATGACGCACCGGCTCGACAGCCTGGCGCTTCTCCTTCTCCTCCCCCTTCGGGGGGAATAGCGCTGGGCGGCGCGTCAGCCGCGAACTCATCAAAGGTCATCGGAAGTCTCAGGAGAAGGAGGTAGTCATGAGCGACGCAGGCGGTGCAGGCGGTCCGGTCTCGGAGGAGAACCGGGTCCACATCTTCGACACGACGCTGCGCGACGGCGAGCAGTCCCCCGGCATCTCGCTGAACACGCAGGAGAAGGTCGAGATCGCGCAGCAGCTCGCCCGTCTCGGCGTCGACGTGATCGAGGCCGGCTTCCCGATCACCTCGCCGGGCGACTTCGAGGCCGTCGAGGCGATCGCGCGGAACGTGCACGGCCCGGTGATCTGCGGCCTCGCGCGCACCCACAAGGCCGACATCGACGCGGCCTGGAACGCGATCAAGGACTCCGAGCGGCCGCGCATCCACACCTTCATCTCGACCTCGGACATCCACATCACCCACCAGCTCCAGACGACCCGCGACGACGTCAAGGGGCAGGCGAAGGCGGCCGTGACCCTGGCGAAGTCGTACTGCGACGACGTCGAGTTCTCGCCGATGGACGCAACCAGGGCGGACGTCGAGTTCACCGCCGAGGTCTGCGCGATCGCCGTGGCGGAGGGGGCCACTGTGGTGAACATCCCCGACACGGTCGGCTACACGACGCCGGAGGAGTACGCGGCCTGCTTCGGCCGCCTCTACGAGCTGGTCCCCGGCCTCGACAAGGTCCGCGTCTCGGTCCACTGCCACGACGACCTCGGACTGGCCGTGGCCAACTCCTACGCAGGCGTGCTCGCGGGCGCGCGACAGGTGGAGTGCGCCGTCAACGGGATCGGCGAGCGCGCGGGCAACTGCTCGCTGGAGGAGATCGTGATGCTGCTCCGGACCCGCCGCGACGCGCACGGCCTGGACACCGCCGTCGACACGCGCGAGCTGGCCCGGACGAGCCGCATGGTCTCGCGCCTGACCGGCTACTCGGTGCCGCCCAACAAGGCGGTGGTCGGGCGCAACGCGTTCGCCCACGAGTCCGGCATCCACCAGGACGGCGTGCTCAAGGAGCGCTCGACCTACGAGATCATGGACGCGACGGAGGTCGGGCTCGAGTCGAACTCGATCGTGCTGGGCAAGCACTCGGGCCGGCACGCTCTCCAGGACGCTCTCCAGCAGCTCGGCTTCAAGGTCGAGGGCGGCGCGCTCAACCAGGCGTTCAAGCGCTTCAAGGAGATCGCTGACAAGAAGAAGCAGGTCACGGCGCTCGACCTGGAGGCGATCGTCTCGGACGAGATGCGCGAGTCCGCCCAGGCCTACAACCTCGCCTGGTTCGAGGTCGAGGCGGGATCGCAGCGCGCTCCCGAGGCCCGCGTCGGCGTTCAGCTGCCGAGCGGCGAGGAGTCGGTCGCCCAGGCCTCCGGCGACGGCCCCGTGGACGCGATCTTCGGCGCAATCCGCGAGGCGACCGGGACCGACGCCGAGCTCCAGCGCTACGAGGTCGAGGCCGTCACGGGCGGCACCGACGCGCTGGGCGAGGTGAGCGTCTCGGTTCGCGCCAACGGCCGGCTCGCCTCCGGCCAGGGCGTGGCCACCGACATCCTCGAGGCCTCGGCGCGCGCCTTCGTGCGCGCGATCTCGAACGCCCTCGAGGGCGTCGCGATCCGCGAGGCGGAGGAGGCTACGGCCGACGCGGCGGTGGAGCGGACGCCGGGCCCCTAGCGAGCCGGATAGGGTGACGGCGCCGTGAAGATGCCGAACGTGCTGCCGCCGGCGCCGAGGTCCAGCTCGCCCCTGTGGTGGTTCTGGGAGCGGTTCACCGACCTGCACACGGTCGCCTACAAGGCGAGCGGCGGCCGGATCGGCGGCAAGGCCTACGGCGTTCCGGTGGTCCTGATCGAGTCGATCGGCAGGAGGTCGGGCAAGCGCCGGACGCACCCGCTGCTCTGCAAGCCGGACGGCGAGAACCTCGTCGTGATCGCGTCCAAGGGCGGCACCGACCGGCACCCGGCCTGGTACCACAACCTCAAGGCGCACCCGGAGACGACGGCGTGGTGGAGGGGGGAGAAGAGGAAAGTCCGGGCTCGGGAGGCCAGCGGCGAGGAGCGCGAGCGCCTCTGGCGGATGATGGCGGACGCCTACCCCGAGTACGAGAACTACCAGCGCCGGACCGACCGCCAGATCCCGGTGGTCGTGCTCGAGCCCGCCTAACCCTTCACGATCCAGGTGCGGCCGGCCGCTCCGCCGCCCCTGGGCGAGAAGGTGACCGCAGCCGGCTGCGCGCCCTTGGGGACGTCGAAGGCGACGCAGCCGCTTCGCGACTCACCGGGCTGCACCTCCTTCAGGAAGTCGATCTCCGTCGTCGTGCACGCGCCGTGGGAGGCGAAGCCGGGGTTGGCCGGCTCTCCGGTCGTCCGTAACCCGACGTCGCTCTCCGAGGAGCTGTCGTAGACGCCGTCGCCGACATTGCGCACCGACATCTCGACGCCGGCGGCCGCGTCGCCCGGCGTGAGCAGCATCCCCGAGCCGCGCAGCGGGAAGATCACCCGCCGCGCCGTGACGACGAGCGTGGTTGCGCCGGCGCGCATGCGGATCGGGGTGCCGAGCCTGGGCGGCGCGGCCTGTCCGGTCGGTCCGGCGGCGGTCGTCGAGCTCGAGCTCGAACCCCCGCAGGAGGCGAGCACGACCGCCAAGGCGGCCAGTGCGACCGCAGCGATCCGGGGACGCTTTCGAGGTGCCACGCGGGCAAGGTAACGACCCAGAGCTCCGGGCGTAGAGCATACGCTTGTATGTGATAGCGTACGCTCCTCAATGTCGCCCGCCACCGAGACCGGCCCGTCCCCCGTCGACGCGGTGACCACGGACGCCGCCGTGGGCGCGCGCATCCGCAGCCTGCGGGAGGCGATGGACCTCTCCCTGCGGGACCTGGCCGAGCGCAGCGGCGTGAGTGCGCCGATGCTCTCCCAGGTCGAGCGGGGCGAGACCAGCCCGACCCTGGCGGTCGCACAGAAGATCGCCGGCGGCCTCGACCTGACGCTTTCGCAGCTGCTGCGGCTCGACGAGGATCGCCACGCTGTCGTGGTTCGCTCGGGCCACGGCCGAACCCGCCGGCGGCGCGGGCACCGGGTCGAGGAGCTCACTCCGCCGCTGCCCGGTCAGCGCGCCGACGTCTCGCTCCACACTCTCGCGCGGGGCGGGGCCACCGGCGGCCCGGACGACCCGCCGCTGCACGAGCCCGGCAGCCGCGAGACGGCGGTCGTGCTCGCCGGCGAGGTCGAGCTGTTCATCGACGGTCAGCTCCACCAGCTCAACGAGGGCGACAGCGTGACGTTTGACGCCGACCTGCCGCACCATTTCGAGAACAATGGACCGGCCGATGCCCGCTTCATCGCGGTGGTCGCGGCAGGCCTGAGACGAGGTTAGGAGACCGGTGGCCAAGAGCCTGTTCGAGAAGATCTGGGAAGCCCACGAGGTCGACCGCGACCTGATCTACATCGACCTCCACCTCGTCCACGAGGTCACCTCGCCCCAGGCGTTCGATGGTCTGCGCCTGGCGGGGCGGCGGGTTCGCCGGCCGGACAAGACGCTCGCGACCGCGGACCACAACGTGCCCACGGACGGCACCCCGACCGCCCAACTGATCCAGGACACCCTCTCCCGGGAGCAGGTGGAAGCGCTGGAGCGCAACTGCGAGGAGTTCGGCATCCCGCTCTACTCGCTGGGCTCCGATCGGCGCGGGATCGTGCACGTGATCGGTCCCGAGCTCGGCGTCACGCAGCCCGGGATGACCATCGTCTGCGGTGACTCCCACACTTCCACGCACGGGGCCTTCGGCGCATTGGCCTTCGGGATCGGCACGTCCGAGGTGGAGCACGTGCTGGCGACGCAGTGCCTGGTGCAGCGCAAGCCCAAGACGATGCGGATCGACTACGCCGGCGAGCTCGGCTTCGGCGTGACCGCCAAGGACCTGATCCTCGCCACGATCGGCCAGCTCGGCGTCGGCGGCATGCAGGGCCACGCCGTCGAATACGCGGGAGACGCGATCCGTGCGCTCTCGATGGAGAACCGGATGACCATCTGCAACATGACGATCGAGGGCGGCGGGCGGGCCGGGATGATCGCCCCGGACGAGACGACCTTCTCGTACATCCAGGGCAAGCCCGGCGCGCCACAGGACTTCGATGCCGCGCTGGAGCGCTGGCGCGCGCTGCCCACCGACGAGGGCGCGAGCTTCGACACCGAGATCCGGATCGACGCCTCCGAGGTCTCGCCGATGGTCACCTGGGGCACGACACCCGGGATGGTCGTCCAGGTCACCGACCAGGTGCCGGATCCGGCGCGGATGGACTCCCCCGCTGACCGCGAGGCCGCCGAGCGCGCCCTCGCCTACATGGATCTCCGGCCCGGCACGCCGATGACCGAGATCCCGCTCGACCGGATCTTCATCGGGTCGTGCACGAACTCGCGGATCTCGGACCTGCGCGAGGCCGCCTCGCTATTGGACGGTAGGAAGATCGCCTCGAGCCTGCGCGGAATGGTCGTCCCCGGTTCGCAGCAGGTGAAGGCCGAGGCGGAAGCCGAAGGACTGGACGAGGTCTTTCGCTCGGCCGGGTTCGAGTGGCGCGAGTCCGGCTGCTCTGCC
>Ga0070741_10014354_pt1 | contig 13707 bp, 10 predicted proteins | sample Coa_R1_4_FD_66440 | JGI IMG/M metagenome (GOLD analysis project Ga0070741, IMG submission 66440) | Surface soil microbial communities from Centralia Pennsylvania, which are recovering from an underground coalmine fire - Coalmine... | ecosystem: Environmental > Terrestrial > Soil > Unclassified ... | reverse complement strand
CGATCACCTGAATCTGCGCGGGAGCCGGAGGCGGCGGCGCCTGATACGTCGGATAACTGTAGCTGTAGGTGTTGCCATAGCCGCCGTAGCCGTAGCCATAGCCGTAGGGACGGAGCAGGCCGCCGTAATAGCCGCCGTAGCCGTAATAGGGATAGCCGTAGCCATATCCATATCCGAGGCCATACCCGCCCAGGCCGTAGCCGCCATAATAGCCGCCGCGGTAGCCGCCATAGCCGCCGTAATGATGACCGCCGTAATGACCGCCGTGATAGCTGCCCATGTGACCACCCGAATGTCCCATGTGCCCGCCGTGTCCGCCATGACCGTGCTGCGCCAGCGCCGGTCCGACGGCAAACACACCCATACCGAGGGTCAATAGCCCAATTCCGAGCATTCGCCCAAGACTGTGCATGGTACTTTCTCCCTTTTGAAATGATGTGGAGCGTGAATTCAGAGCAGGGTAGTTCGTATCGCAGGTTTTGCTGGCTCTAGGCAGGCGATTTCGCATCGGGACGTTCCACCTTTATTATACCCAACGCGACGCTACGCAGGTACCGGTCGCGGCGGCAGTGGCCGTGCAAGTGTTATTCGTGCCTCGCGGCGCAGCGAATATCAAAACGCGAAGGCGGAAGGGTCATTGCCTTTTGCGGCGCGCGGGCCTAGTATCCCAGAGACATTCGTTTCACCACTAGACAGGAGCCACTGCGATGATGCGACACCTGGCGATGCTGGCTTTGCTGGCGCTCGTGCCCGCCTGGAGCCTTCAGGCCGGCGACAAGAAAGCCAAAGACGACGGCTGGATTCAGCTCTTCAACGGCAAGGATCTGACCGGCTGGAAGACACACCCGTCCGAGCCGGGTACCTGGTCGGTCAAGGACGGCATCCTCATCGGCCGCGGCAAGGACCGCAGCCACCTCTTCAGCGAAGGCGGCGACTACGAGAACTTCCACTACCGCATCGAAGCCAAGATCAATGACAAGGGCAACAGCGGCCAATATTTCCGCACGCAGTTCGGCCCCGGCTATCCCAAGGGTTACGAGGCCCAGATCAACAGCACCCACCCCGACCCGCAGAAGACCGGCAGCCTGTACGGCAAGGCCAAGATCACAGAAATGCTCGTGCCCCCGGACACCTGGTTTACTCAAGAAGTCATCGCCAAGGGCAACCACATCATCATCCTTGTCAACGGCAAGAAGGTCGTCGACTACGTCGATGACGCGAAGTCGTTCCCCAAGGGGCACTTCGCCATCCAGGGGCACCCGCCTGCCAAGGGCAGTGCTGAATCGGTGATCATGGTGAAGAAGATCGAGGTCAAAATCATCAAGTAGCGCCCCAGGATAACAAGCCGCAAGGTGCCACTGCTTGACTTGGTCAAGCAGTGGTCTGTTGTTGTGTCCGTGGGAAGAATCGAGGAGCCGACGTTGCCTGGGAAATCCGTGCTTCGCATCAAGGGGGGCAAGGTCTACGATCCCGCCAACGGCGTCGACGGTGTCGTCAAGGACATCTGTATTGAAGATGGCCGGGTGGTTGTCGCTGCCGAGGCCGGTGTGGGCCGCACCATCGATGCCACGGGCATGATCGTCTTCCCGGGCGGTGTCGATGTGCACACGCACGTCGCCGGCGCGGCGCTCAACTTCGCCCGCGCCATGATTCCCGAAGACCATCGCCGCAATGTTCCCTTCGTGCGCACGGCGGTACGGCGCGGCGGCATCGGCGGCGCCACGCCCACGACCTTCGTCACCGGCTACCTCTATGCCGGCATGGGCTGGACCACGGTCAACGAGGCCGCCGTCCCCATTCTCAGTGCCAAGCACACGCACGAAGAGTTGCGCGATACTCCCATCGTCGACAAGACGTGCCTCGTCCTCTTGGCCAACAACGAAATCCTCCTCGATTTGCTCGAGGCCGGCGAGATCGAGCGGGCCAAGCACGTCGCTGCCTGGCAAATCTGGGCGGCCAAGGCGTATGGCGTCAAGGCCGTCAATCCCGGCGGCGTCGAGGCCTGGAAGTGGGGCAAGGATGCCAAGACGCTGTTCGATCCGGTCCCCGGCTACCACAAGGTCACACCCGCCAAGATCATCCAGGGCCTGGCCAAGATCGTCGACGACCTCGGCTTGCCGCATCCCTTGCACCTGCACTGCAACAATCTCGGTGCTCCGGGCAACTACGCCACCACGCTCGAAACCATGAAGGTGCTGGAGGGCAACCGCGCCCACATGGCTCATCTCCAGTACCACGCCTATGGCGGCAACGACTGGACCAACATGCGTTCCGAGTCCGTCGCCATCGCCGACTATTTCAACGCCCACCCGAATCTCACGACCGACGCCGGCGCCGTCCTCTTCGGCAACACCGTCACCATCACCGCCGACGGCCCCTGGCAGCACCTGCTCTACAAGCTCACCGGCCGCAAGTGGGGCAACCTGGACGTCGAGAACGAGACCGGCTGCGGCATCGTCCCCTATGTGTACAAGGAGAAGAATCTGGTCAACGCCGTGCAGTGGGCGGTCGGATTGGAATTGCTGCTCTTGATCAACGACCCCTGGCGCGTGTTTCTCACCACCGACCATCCCAACGGCGCCGCCTTCTGGCGTTATCCCGAAATCATCCAGCTGCTGATGGATGCGGAGTTTCGCCGCGAACAGCTCAAGGCGCTGGCCCCCAAGGCACTCAAGCGCATCGTGCTGCCGGAGCTGAATCGCCAGTACACCCTTAATGAGATGGCGATCATCACCTCGGCCGGGCCGGCGCGGGCACTGGGATTGCCACACAAGGGGCACCTCGGCGTGGGCGCCGATGCCGACCTCGCCATCTTCAACGAAGGCAAGGACATCGCCCGCATGTTTGCCTACCCGCGTTATGTGATCAAGGCCGGCGAAGTGATTCTCGAAGAGGGCGAGATCCGCAAGTCCATTGAAGGTAAGGGCTACTTGGTGCGGCCAACTTACGACGACAAAATCGAAGACTTCATCCGTCCCCTGTTCCAGCAATACTACACGATGTCATTCGAGAACTATCCGGTCGAAATGGAACGGATCGAGCATCCGGAAGTGCGCCCGTGCGTGTGACTGCGCCCGCGAATTCATTTGAGCCACAGCGGAACCTGGCGCAGCAAGGCCGGCACCACACGCACTAGGAAGTGATCGATGATTAACTTCCCGAATTACGGAGGGCCCGATGTTCAGCCGTAGGCGTTAAATCGCAGCCCAGGATCGCTCGCACCGCGCGGGCACCCTGTGGTTGCGATCTTGCCGCGCTTGGTCAATCCGCGAGGCAGAGAGATGAACTGGAAAGGCCGCATCAGCGTCGATCCGAACATCTGCTAGATCCTTCAGTGTTTCAGGCGTGAACCAGCGATGACCATCCTTACTCTGAAAGAACAGCCGGCCGTTCCGCTCGAGACCGAGGTGCTCACGCCGGACATCGTCGCGCCTCTCAAGCACGCCGACGTCTGCGCCTTGCCGATCTTCCTGGGCAAGCGGCAGCGGCGCGTGGACGACTTCTTCGAGGTCGAGGGGGATGGCAGCGAGCACCTCGACATTCGTGGCGACGCGTTTCGGGTCAAGTGGATCGGCCGCGGCATGACCCGTGGCACGATCACGATCAACGGCAATGCCGGCATGCACCTGGGCGCTTACATGAAGGGGGGCAGCATCGAGGTGAGCGGCAACGCCTCCGACTGGGCAGGCGCCGAGATGACCGGCGGTCTCATTCGCGTTCATGGCAATGCCGGTGGACAACTGGGCGCCGCCTACCGCGGCAGCCCTTCGGGCATGAACGGCGGCGCGATCATCGTGGGTGGCAGCGCCGGCATCGAGATCGGCATGCGCATGAAGCGCGGCATCGTCGCAGTCAAGGGCCCGGTGCGCGACTTCGCCGGCCTGCAGATGAAGGGCGGCACCATCATCCTCATGGGCGGCGCCGAACTGCGCACCGGCGCCTGGATGGTCCGCGGCAGCATCCTCGCGCTCAAACCCGTTGCCCTGATGCCCACCTTCACCTACGCCTGCCGCTATCAACCCGCGTTCGTGCGCCTTTACGCCAAGCACCTGGCGGCGATGGGCATCGCGCTGCCCCTCGACGGCGTCTATGAGCGCTACACCGGCGACGCGGCCGTCCCCGGCAAAGGCGAGATTCTCATTGCAAGCTAGGCCGCGGACCAGGGATGCGGGCGACATTCCGGCGACTTCCTGCAACACGCACCCGACCCACCTATTGCCCGCTGGAAAGTTCGCCAAGGCAAGGTAGAATGCCTGAACCATGAGGCCGATCACCGTCTGGCTGAACAAGAGTTTTTCCAGCACGTACAACATCATCGAGAACCTGCGTGCCGCACAGACGGACGAGACCTTTCACATCGTCTGTTCGCACACCAGCGCCGACTTTCCCGCGTTCCGCATCAGCGATGTTTCTGAGGTTGAGCTGCGCGGGCAGCGCGAGGCCGATTATCTCGATTTCTGCCGCGACATGATCCGGCGCCACCGTGTCGATGTCTTCATCCCCGGCAAGATGCTCAGGCCGATTGTGCGTGCCCGCCGCAGCTTCGAGGAACTCGGCGCCAGGCTGGTGGCCGCAGCCGCTGCGGACACGCTCAAGCTGCTGGAGAACAAGGCGTCTCTGTATGCGGCCGTTCCCGCCGGGCTCGTGCCGGTGCCGGATTACCGGGTCGTGAACGATCTGGTCGGTTTCGACGCTGCCTATTCGTGGCTGCGCGACCGCGGGCACCAGGCGTGCTTCAAGCCGGCGGTGTCGATGTTTGGGCTCGGCTTTCGCATTCTCACCGAGCACGGCAGGGCGCTGGAGAGGCTTCTTAACGGTGAGCCGCTCAAGCTGGCCGTGCACGATGCGCGGGCGGTCCTGGGCACGCAGCCGCGCTTTCGCGACCTGCTTGTCATGCAGTATCTGCCCGGCCCGGAACGCAGCGTCGATTGCCTGGCCCACGACGGCGCCTTGATTGCCTGCGTCATCCGCCGAAAACCGATGGGCATTGAGGGGGGCCAGGTGCTGGAAGAGAACTCTGCGGTTGAGGAAATGGTCCGCCGTCTCACCGCCCATTTTCACATGAGCGGTGTCTTCAACATCCAGTTCCGCGACGCTGCCGGCACGCCGTACCTCCTGGAGATCAACCCACGCCCCTCCGGCGGACTGCACTATGCCTGTCTCTCCGGCGTCGCCTTCATGTACTGGGCCGTGCGCCTCGCGCTGGGCACGGCTCGCCCCGACGACGTGCCCAGGCCGCGCAACGGCCTGCGCGTCGGCCAGGTGAACAAGGCGATCGTGCTATGAGCGTTCTGCCCACCGGCCCTGCCGAATTTCAAGTGCGTCTGCGCTGCGGCACGCTGCGCCTCCAGGTGGAGCACGCCGAGTTCCCGCTTGACGAACTGTGCACCTTCGGTACGCGCCGCAATCCGCGCCGGCGCTTCCTCATCATCAGCAAAGTGCTCGGCAAACATGTCCCGGTACGGCCGGCGCTGATGGCGTGCGTCCACGACATGCTCGCCCGCCGCCTTGGTGTCAGCGCTGGACCGGCCGTCGTCGTCGCCCTGGCGGAAACGGCGATCGGGCTGGGCCACGGCGTCTTCGAGGCGTTCTTACGACAGACCGGCCGGCAAGATGTGCTCTTTCTGCACTCGACCCGCTACCGCCTCGACCGGCCTGTGGCGCTTTCCTTCTGCGAAAACCACAGTCACGCGACCGAGCACTTGATCTACGTCCCCGACGATCCGTGCAAGCTCGAGATGCTGCGGCAGGCCCGCACCCTGATCCTGGTCGATGACGAGATCACCACCGGGCGCACGCTGGCCGATCTCGCTGGCCGGTTGATCGCGCGGCAACCAAGACTGGAGTCGGTCCAGGTCGTCAGCATCACCGATTGGCTGGAACCGCAAGCACGCGCGCAAATGGGCGCGCAGATGGGTCGGCCGGTCGTGTTCCATCACTTGCTGCGCGGACGGCTCCGTTTCGAGGCGGCCCACGCGTTTACGGTGGAAACGATGCCGAACGTGGTCGGCCGCGGGGACCGCAAAGACGCCCTGCTGTCGCGCAATCACGGGCGCTTCGGCCTGACGACACCGGTCATGGTGGATGTCGATCGACTACCCCTGACGCTGGCCTCTTCCCAGAGGGCGGAAGGGACGCGGATCTTGGTTTTGGGCACGGGCGAGTTCGCTCATCCGCCGTTTCTGCTGGCGCGGCACCTGGAACAACTGGGCCTGGACGTATACTTTCAGGCGACGACGCGCTCCCCCGCGCTCGTCGGCGACGGCATCGCCAGCGCCCTGGAGTTCGTCGACAATTACGATGATGACATCCCCAACTTCGTCTACAATGTCGCCGACAAGCGGTACGATCGGATCATTGTTTGTTATGAGACCCGGCCGCTGCCGGCAGCCCACTGCCTCGTGGACATGCTCGGCGCGGAGGCGGTGTTCTTCTAACCCGGCGTACTCATCACAGGCCGCATCAAGAAGTCCGGAGAACCACGCCCGAAGGATTCGTGAAAAGAATGATCGGTGTCCGCACGCCTGAATCCAGGGTTAACGAGCACGGGATGAAGAGAAAGAAGACGTACTGTTTTTCCGTGGTCTTGACCACGTCTGCCCTCAGCGAGGAGAATTGCGATGCGCTTTATGAAGCCGGTTGTGACGACGGCACCATTGTGAACGCGACAGGGTCACTTTCATAGCCTTCGACCGCAAGGCCGATTCTCTCGAACGGAGGATTCGCACGGCGACCGCCGATGTGCGTGCAACAGGTTTCGAAGTCGAGCGCGTGGAGCTTCCCGCCTTGGTTTAGCTGCCGCCACCCAGGCCATTCTTGGCAGCTCCAGCACATGCTCGGCAGCAGAGGTGAGTCAACAGCGCCGGTGAGCTACGGTCGAGCTTGGTGGGACGACCGTCCACAGCTTGAGTTCACGGTCTCGGTTGCTTCGAAGTTGTGATGGTAGGTGAGGGGGTTTAGTGCAAGTCTGTGTGTTTCTCGACCTGGACGACACGCTGTTTCAGACGCTGGCCAAGTGTCCGGCAGAGGAGCCGCGCCGCGCGGTGGCTTTTCGCCGCGACGGTGCCCCGCTCTCGTTCATGACCGAGCGTCAGGCTCGAATGTTGCAGTTCCTCGACGCCGCTGCCGTCGTGATCCCCGTGACGGCGCGCAACCTCGATGCTTTCCGCCGTGTCGATGTGCCGTTCCGGTCGCTGGCGGTGCTCGATTTCGGCGCCGTCGTGCTCCGGGCCGACGGCACACTGGATCCGGCCTGGGACGCGCGCATCCGCCCGCAGGCGCGCGCCGTCCACGACCGCCTGCCGCCTCTGCTCACGACACTGCAGGCATTCATCAGCCGCAACGGCCTGGGCGTCAACGCCCGCGTCATCGCCGATTTCGACATGGCCCTGTACCTGGTGATGAAGCATCCCGACGGCGACGTCGCCGCCCTGGACACGATTCGCAGCGACGTGCTCCCCACCCTTGATCTCGACGGCTTTTTTGTCCACGCCAACGGCAACAACCTGGCGATCGTGCCGCGCTTTCTCGGCAAGGAACGCGCCGTGGCGCATATTCTCGAGACCCATTTTGCCCCTCCCGTCCTGTCGATCGGCATGGGCGATAGCGTGTCGGATGCGGCGTTTCTTCAGCAATGCGACCTGATGATGATGCCGAGCGGTTCGCAACTCGCCGCCCTGTGCTTGAGGGCGGCCCAAGAAATCATGGAGCCTGCGGCCCATGTTCAGCGGCAGTTATGACCCGGAAGACTGCGTTTTTCTCTTGAAGCCGGTGCGGCTGGCGCCGACGCCGCTCGAGGAAAAAGAGCGTCTGATACAAAGCGGCCGTCGCCACTACAGCGAGATGATCGGGGCGGAAGCGTTGCCGTCGGCGCAATATCTGGCCGTGTTCCATCAGGCGCTGGCACGGGTGAAGACGCGGTTCGCGCGACACTTGCTGACGCTGGCGGGGGAGATCGCGCGGCTACAGGCCCCTCACCCTGGCCTCTCCCCGGGGGAGAGAGGGGAAGCATGGGGCCCTCACCCCGCCCGCGCCCCAGAGAGGCGAGGGGGAAACGCGGACGAAATCGTGCTCGTGTCGCTGGCGCGGGCGGGGACGCCGATCGGCGTCATGCTGGGTCGCATTCTGCGCCGCCTGATGCGGCGGCGGGTTCGACATTACTCTATCTCGATCATTCGCGACCGGGGCATTGACGAGGCCGCGCTGGCCTACATCCTGGACCGGCACGCACCTTCGGCGCTCGTGTTCGTGGATGGCTGGACGGGCAAAGGGGCCATCGCTGCCGAATTGCAAAAATCCGTGGCCCAGTTCAACGAACAGCATCATGTGAACTTGGACGAGGGGCTGTGCGCCGTCGCCGACCTGAGCGGCACGGCCGCCCTCGCCGCCACTGCAGAGGATTACCTGATTCCCTCGGCCGTCCTGGGCTGTACCATAAGCGGGTTGGTGAGCCGCTCGATTCTCAATAGCGACGTCGTGCGGCCCGGAGAGTTTCACGGTTGCGTGATGTACGAGGAGTACCGCGCTCACGACCTGTCGCGCTGGTTCGTCGATGCGCTCACGGAGGAGTCGGCCCGCCTGTACAGGCCGGGCGACGATCCGGCGGTCGCGCCAGGCGTGTCGGCCAGGGAGCGCCAGGCCGTGCGTGAAAAAAGTGTCGCCTTCTTGCAAGCGACGGCGGCGCGGTTTAGGATTCGTGACGTGAATCGCATCAAGCCCGGCCTTGGTGAAGCGACGCGCGTGCTGCTCCGGCGCGTGCCGGACTGTCTGCTGCTGCGCGACCCGGACCTTGCGGACGTGGCCCACGTGCACCTGCTCGCCCAGGAGAAACAGGTGCCAATCGTCGTCGACGACGCGTTGCCCTACCTCGCCGTGGCTATCATCAAGGAGTTCGCTGAATGACGGAACGGTTCTTGCAACTGGGGGCCTCTCTGTACGTCCCCGCCACGCGTTCCGACCTGGTCGCCCTGGGTACCTCGAAAAAGTACCCGTTTCTGCGATCCATCATTCTGTGCACCGAAGACGCCGTCGCCGAGCGTGAACTGCCCCAGGCGCTCGCGAACGTCGAGCAGTTGCTGCGCCGCCTGGAGGCCGGGGAGCTGTTGCGCTTTGTCCGCGTCCGTTCTCCGGGCGTGTTGCGCACGATCCTGCAGATGGACGGCGTCGACCGCCTCGACGGCTTTGTCTTGCCCAAGGTGACGCGCGCGAACCTCGACGATTATTTCGATGCCTTGCACGCGGCCGATCGCTTCGACGTGATGCTGACGCTGGAGACGATGGAAACGTTCAACGCTTGTGAGATGGCCCGGCTACGCGATGTCCTGCTGCAGGAGCCGTTGCGCCGGCGCATTCTCTCGCTTCGGATCGGCGGCAACGACCTGTTTCATTTGCTGGGCATGCGCCGGCCGCGCCGCGGCACCATCTACCAGACGCCGCTGGCCGTCACCATCGCCCAGCTGGTGACGACATTCCGGCCGCACGGCTTCAACCTCACCGCGCCGGTCTTCGAGTACCTCGATAGCCCACGGGCCCTGCGGCGCGAGGTCCGCCGCGATCTGAGCCAGGGCCTGTTCGGCAAGACGGCGATTCATCCGCGTCAGGTGGCGGCGATCGAATCGCAGTATCGTGTTTCTGCCCGCGACCTGCACACGGCGGAAAGGATCCTGAGCGACAGCGCCCCGCCGGTGTTTCGCCTGCACGGCGCCATGTGCGAAATCGCCACCCACCGCCGCTGGGCCAGCCTGATCCACGAACGCGCGCGACTGTACGGCGTAACGGGGTCGCTGAAGACATCGTAGGGCAGGGCAGGGCAGTAGCAGGGTAGTAGGCAGTAGGGTGATCGGCGCCTCGGCCCCGCCGTCGGCAAAGAAGTTTTTCGTAAAGCGCGTCTTCACCAGTGCCCGGCGTGACGAAAAATCGGCATCGCCGTGCGGCAGGTGCCCCAAAATGGGCCGACGACTCGCGGTACCGCCGTGAAAAAAAACGACCCACCCGGAATCTTCCAGCGCCGATATTCCGGCACGCTCGCCTCCTTTTGATGCCTCTTGCAAGGTGGGTCTTCGGACCCACCCGCGGGAGCGCACGCTTGAACTTGGTTCCTCGCGGTTCCTGGAGGGTGGATTCCGAAGACTCTACGCACCTCAAATGAAAAGCGCCGCGGCTGTAACTCTTGTTGTACCATGGCTCAAGAGCATCTTCGTGTTTCGTGGCGACCTTGCAACCTTTTTTGGCACAAGCGTGGTGGTCAGCGCCGGGACAAAAAGAGCCGATCTCATCGAAGAAGCGGAACTTTTTGTCGGCCGGCGGCGTCCAATTCTCGAACATCAGGAAAAGGATCAGGATCTTGACTTTGACGTAAAGTCCAGCCAAACTTAACGGTGCAGATAAGGCCCCAGCTTGTGACCGGGGTATCCTCACTCGGAAAGAAAGGTGACCGAAATGGATAGGCGACATTTCCTGAAGCATGTAGCGGGCTATTCCATGCTGGCCCTGCCGGGAATTGAGTTCGTGCGGACCATTCGGGCCAACGCCCAACAACTTCAGCGCAACAACAAGAGCGTCATCGTCCTGTGGATGGGCGGCGGCCCCGCCACCATCGATATCTGGGACCTCAAGCCCGGCCGGCCCACCGGCGGCGAATTTCGCCAGATCCAGACCAGCGTCACCGGCGTGCAAATCTCCGAGCATATGCCCCGCGTCGCCCAGCAGATGCGCCACCTGGCCATCATCCGCTCGCTCACGACGACCGAAGGCGATCACAATCGCGGCCGGCAGCTCATGCACACCTCGTACACCCCCAACCCGGCGATCCAGTTCCCGTCGATCGGCGCCGTGGCAGCCCACGAGATCCCCAAACTGGCCGGCTATCGCGAAATCTCGCTGCCCAACTACATCGCCGTCGGCGGCCCCGCGGATGGCCCCGGTTTCCTCGGTATGAACTACGCCCCCTTCACCGTGCAGAACCCCGGTACCCCGCCGCAGAATATTCGGCCGCCCTCGGGCATCGGCAGCACCGACGTCGAGCAGATGGAACGCATCCGCCGGCGTCAGCGCATTTTCTATGAACTGGAAGATCAGTTCATGTTCGGCCGCGTGCCGCACCTGGGCGAGAAGGACCGGGCCAAGTTCGCCGATGCTTCCAAGGCCCACAGCGACATCTACAAGAAGGGCTTCAGCCTGGTGGCGTCGAAAGAAGGCAAGGTCTTCGACCTCAAGAGCGAGAACCCCAAGCTGATGGAAGAGTACGGCGCCGCCGGTATGGGTGCCAACAACTTCGGTCGCTCGGCCATCATGGCCCGGCGCTTGCTCGAATCGGGTGTGTCCGCCGTTGAGTTGACTCTGGGCGGCTGGGATACCCACAACGCCAACTTCAACGCTCTGGCCACGCGTCAGCTGCCGCCGCTCGACAAGGCCATGGGGACCCTGGTGAAGGACCTGGTCGATCGCGGCATGTGGCAGAACACTGTACTGGTGTGGATGGGCGAGTTCGCCCGCACGCCGCGCATCAACCAGAACGCCGGCCGCGACCACTGGGCCCGCTGCTGGTCGATCGTGATCGGCGGCGGCGCCATCCGCGGCGGGCAGGCCTACGGCTCGACCGATCAAGACGGCATGGCCGTGGCTGAGAATCCCGTCCGCATCGGCGATGTGTTCGCGACGCTCTACCGCGGCCTGGGCATCGACCCCGGCACACAGGTGCGCGACAACATCGGCCGACCCTTCGCCATCGCCGGCGGCGGCGGCCGCCCCATCCAGGGTCTGGTGTAAAAACGGACGAAACGGTGCCGCACATGCGGTCCCAACTCAAGCAGCCCAGCTGTCACGTTGCAGCCGGGCTGTTTTGTTGTCCGCGCCGCGCAAGGGATGATCGAGTCCATGGCCGAGTAGTCACCATGACGAGAATCCTTCCCGGCCCCCGTTTGCGAATCGCACAACAGACGGAGCGTTACATGGGTCGCTATCGCCGGCGCGTTCTGGCCTTGGTAGTTCTCGGCTTCTTCACTCTATCTGTCGGCTCTGCCTCCGCCCAGCAGGGCGAACTTGACAAACGCTTCACCCGGGTCGAGGCCATGGTTCCCATGCGCGACGGCGTGCGGCTGTTCACGCTTGTCTATGTGCCCAGGAACAGCAAGACGCCTCTGCCCTTCGTCATGATGCGCACGCCTTACGGTAGTGACACGCGTGGGCCCACTGCTTTAAAGGGGTACATGAAGGACCTGGCCGACGAGGGTTATATCTTCGTTTTTCAGGACATTCGCGGGCGTTTCAAGTCCGAGGGCACGTTCGTGATGATGCGGCCGCCGCGTGCACCGGGCGATGCCAAGGCCGTCGACGAGGGCACCGATACGCACGATACCATCGATTGGCTGCTCAAGTCGTTTCCGGCCAACAACGGCCGCGTCGGCATGCTCGGTATCAGCTATCCAGGCTGGCTGACGGTGATGGCGCTGCTGGAGCCGCACCCGGCGCTCAAGGCGGCCTCGCCACAGGCGTCGCCGGCGGACATGTTTCTGGGCGATGATTTCCATCACAACGGCGCCTTCCGCCTCAGTTACGGCTTCGAATACACCGCCATGATGGAGACCGACAAGCTCAACACTCTGTTCAAGTTCGACCGCCACGATACCTACGAGTGGTATCTGCGGCTCGGGGCGCTGTCGAACGTCAATCCCGGGATCTTCAAGGGCAAGATGCCAACGTGGAACGATTTCGTCGCCCATCCCAATTACGATGCCTTCTGGCAAAAGCAGGCGTGTGCCCCGTACCTCACGCGCGACCGGCGCGCCGGCGTGCCGACGTTGAATGTGGCCGGCTGGTACGACCAGGAAGATTTCTACGGCCCGCTCAAGATCTATGAACTCCTGGAGAAGCACGACAAGAACAACCAGAACTTTCTGGTGGTCGGGCCGTGGAACCACGGGGGCTGGGCGTCGGGCCCGGGGGACAAGCTGGGCCGGATCGCCTTCGATGGGGCCACGGGGCAGTACTTCCGGGAGAAGGTGCAGGCGCCCTGGTTCGCTCATTATCTGAAGGACAAGGGCAAGCTGATCCAGCCCGAGGCGCTCATGTTTCAGACGGGAGCGAACAAGTGGTCCTTTCACGACCGCTGGCCGCCCGCGAAGACGACGCCGCTCAAGGTCTACTTTGACACCGACGGCAAGCTCAGCTTCCGCGCGCCGCCGGCAGCGGACAAGGCCTTCGACAGCTACGTTTCTGATCCGGCCAACCCCGTGCCGTACCGCCCGCGGCCCGTGACGCCGACCTACCCCGGACCGGAATGGAAGGTGTGGATGGTCGAGGACCAGCGCTTCACGCACCATCGGCCCGATGTGCTCACCTACGAGACCGAACCGCTCACTGAGGACATCACCCTGGCCGGACCGATCACCGCACATCTCTTCGGCTCGACTACCGGAACCGACTGCGACTGGGTGGTGCGGCTCATCGATGTGTATCCCGAATCCTACAAGAAGGACCCGGCCATGGGCGGCTACCAGCTGCTGGTCAGTGGTGAACCTTTCCGTGCGCGCTTCCGCAAGAGTTTCGAGAGGCCCGAGCCACTGGTCCCGGGCGCGATCGACGAGTTCGCCATTGACCTGCACTGGAGCCACCACACGTTCCGCAAGGGACACAAGATCATGGTGCAGGTCCACAGCACCTGGTTTCCGCTCATCGACCGCAACCCACAGAAGTATGTCCCCAACATCT
>Ga0070741_10014353_pt1 | contig 13707 bp, 14 predicted proteins | sample Coa_R1_4_FD_66440 | JGI IMG/M metagenome (GOLD analysis project Ga0070741, IMG submission 66440) | Surface soil microbial communities from Centralia Pennsylvania, which are recovering from an underground coalmine fire - Coalmine... | ecosystem: Environmental > Terrestrial > Soil > Unclassified ... | reverse complement strand
TCGGCGCAGGCTGATGGATGACCCGACGTTGGTCTGACTGGATCGGGCCCGCTTCGTCGATCGGCCGTCCCAGCACGTCCACGATGCGGCCGAGCGTCCCGGGGCCCACTGGCACGGAGATTGGAGCCCCCGTGTTGCGGACCTTCATGCCACGCCGCAAGCCGTCGGACGAACCGAGCGCGATGCAACGCACTACTCCGTCGCCGAGCTGCTGTTCGACCTCGAAAGTCAGCCCCTTCTCCGCGTAGGAGCTACCCTGCGATTCTTCTAAGACCAGCGCGTCGTACACCTTGGGCATGTCTTCCCGCGGGAATTCGACGTCGATAACCGCCCCGATGCTCTGGACGATGCTGCCTAATGCATGTGCCATGGATATTCCTACAGTACTTGATTCGATATTGCGTCACACCGCGGCCGCGCCGCCCACGATCTCAGACAGCTCCTTGGTGATCGAGGCCTGGCGGTTCTTGTTGTAGATCAGCGTGAGTTCGTCGATCAGCGATGCCGCATTGTCGGAGGCCGCCTTCATCGCTACCATCCGAGCGGATTGTTCCGAAGCCATGTTCTCCGCGACCGCCTGGTAGATCAGTGCCTCGATGTAGCGAGTCAATACCTGGTCCAAGACGACCTTGGCCTCGGGCTCGTAGATGTAATCCCAGCCACCCTCGGGTGCGCCCAGACGATCTCCGGTAATCGGCAGCAGCTGCTCCATCACCGGCTCTTGCTTCATGGTGTTGATGAAGCGGGTGTAGCACAGCAGCAGACGGTCGAAGCGATCGGTGTTGTAGCCCTCGATCATGACCTTGATCGCACCGATCAAGCGCTCCAGCTGAGGCCGATCACCCAGCTGCGTGACCTGAGACGCCACGTGAGCGCCGAGCCGCTGCATGAAGCCCAAGCCCTTGCCGCCGATGCAGCAGACTTCGACCTCCTCGCCTTCGGCTTGCCACTGCTTGTATTGGTTGAGCGCCATGCGCAGAACGTTGGTATTCAACGCGCCGCACAGTCCCTTGTCTGTCGTCACGATAATCAAGCCCACGCGTTTGACGGTGTCGCGTGAGATCAGGAAAGGATGACGATACTCGGAGTTCGCGTGGGAGACGTGCGCAGCAACGGTTCGGATCTTCTCTCCATAAGGGCGTGCGGTGCGCATGCGCTCCTGCGCCTTGCGCATCTTGGACGCGGCGACCATCTCCATGGCCTTGGTGATCTTCCGAGTGTTCTGGACACTGCGGATTTTCATCCTGATCTCTTTGGTGCCTGGCATGTTCTACTCTACCTGCGCTGGGCTGCTTCCGCGCCGGGCTGGTTGGCCCGCACTTCAGCAGCGCTCGAGCTAGTAACTTCCGTTCTTCTTCCAGTCCTTGATGGCCTCGTGCAGCTTCGCCTCGTCATCCTTGGACAGGTCCTTCGTCGCCTCCATGCGCTCGATGAGGTCAGCGTACTTGCCCTTCAAATAGTCGCGCATCGAGCGCTCCGCGCTGAGCGCGCGCTTCACGTCCACATCGTCGAAATAACCGTTGTTCACGGCGAACAGTGTGACAGCCATCTCCCAGACCTGAAGAGGCGAATACTGCGGCTGCTTCATGAGCTCGGTCACCATGCGACCACGCTCCAACTGCTTGCGGGTGGCTTCGTCGAGGTCAGAGGCGAACTGAGCGAACGCGGCAAGCTCGCGGTACTGCGCGAGGGCAAGACGCACCCCACCACCGGTATCCCGCCGCTTCATGATCTTGGTCTGCGCGGCACCGCCCACGCGTGACACCGAGATACCTGCGTTGATCGCGGGACGAATGCCGGCGTTGAACAGGTCGGTTTCGAGGAAGATTTGGCCGTCGGTGATCGAGATCACGTTGGTCGGCACGAAGGCAGTCACGTCGCCCGCTTGGGTTTCGATGATCGGAAGGGCCGTGAGCGAGCCCGTCTTCCCCTTTACCGCGCCCTTGGTGAAGCGCTCGACGTACTGAGGGTTTACCCGTGCGGCCCGTTCGAGCAAGCGAGAGTGCAAATAAAACACATCGCCAGGGTACGCCTCTCGTCCGGGCGGGCGACGCAGAAGCAGCGAGATCTGACGGTAAGCCCAAGCTTGCTTGGTCAGGTCGTCGTAAATGATGAGCGCGTCTTGGCCGCGGTCGCGGAAATATTCGCCCATCGTGCAGCCCGAGTAGGGGGCGATGTACTGCAAGGCCGCGGATTCGGAAGCCGACGCAGCCACCACGACCGTATACGCCATCGCACCGTGCTCTTCGAGCTTACGCACGACGTTCGCGATGGTCGATGCCTTCTGACCGATGGCGACGTAGACGCAGAAAAGGTCCTTGCCCTTCTGATTGATGATGGTGTCGATTGCGACGGCAGTCTTACCAGTCTGGCGATCGCCGATGATCAACTCACGCTGGCCACGGCCGATCGGAACCATGGCGTCGATCGCTTTCAAGCCAGTCTGCACGGGCTGGGATACTGACTGGCGGGCGATGACACCGGGCGCCACCTTCTCGATGACATCGGTTTCGGTCGCAGCAATAGGCCCCTTTCCGTCGATCGGCTGGCCCAGCGCGTTAACCACGCGACCCAGCAAAGCGGGCCCCACGGGCACTGCGAGGATTCGGCCGGTCGCCTTGACTGTGTCGCCTTCGGTGATGTGCTGGTACTCGCCGAGCACCACGGCACCGACCGAGTCGCGTTCCAAATTGAGTGCCAGACCGAAGGTATTCTGCGGGAATTCCAGCATCTCTCCCTGCATGACATCCGATAGACCATGGATGCGGCAGATCCCGTCGGTTAGGGACACCATCGTCCCCTGGGTGCGCATCTCGGCACCCGCCGCGAGGTTCTCGATCTTGCTTTTGATCAGTTCGCTGATCTCCGAAGCGTTCAGCTGCATGGTTGCTCCTAGAACTTACCTATCTCGTTGGGTGCGCGGCCGGTGGCTGTAGTTCAGTCGCCCGGGAGCGCGACTGATCATCATCGAACAAGCGCCGCCTTCAAGGATTCCAATTGCCCCCGCACCGAACCATCCCACACATCGTCGCCAATGGTGACGCGCACGCCTCCGATCAGCTCAGGTGTCACGTGCACGTGAGGCTTGACGCGGCGTCTCGTTCGCGCCTCGAGCCGTTGCACCAGCGTGCGAACTTGGTCGTCCTGCATCGGGAAAGCCGATTCGATCGCCGCCTCGACCTCGTTTTCTTGTTCCGCCTTGAGCTGCTCGTACAAGTCCCGGATCGACGGCAGCGTGTCCAGGCGATTATTGCGCACGAGAAGGATGAGGAGGTTGCGCGCGTTGACGTCGATCTTCTCCCCACACACCGCGATTAGCATGCGCTCGGCGTCGGCGCGTGACAGCTTAGGATTGGCAAGCGCCTCTCGCAGGGTCGGATCGTTGTACACACTCACCATGAGCTCGAGCATCTGGGACCACTGCGCGAGCTGAGCATGATCGCGTGCGTGCTCGAAGGCAGCGACCGCGTAAGGCCGGGCCACGGTGACGAGTTCAGCCATCCCCTTATAACTCCGCTGCTACCGTGCGCAACAGGTCAGCGTGCGCCTGGGCATCGACCTCTCGCCGCAATATCTTCTCGGCGCCTAGCACGGCCAGCGTCGCCACCTGCGCACGCAAGGCATCCTTCGCGCGAGACACTTCCTGGTCGATCTCGGCCTTGGCACCGGCGATGATGCGATCCCCCTCGCTTCTCGCGCTGGTCTTTGCCTCCTCCACGATTTGGGAGGCACGACGCTCGGCCTGCGCGATGATCTCCTGTGCTTGCTCCTTGGCTTCTCGTATGAGGTCGTTGGCGCGCTTGGAAGCCAGCTCGAGGTCCTGGCGTCCCCGCTCTGCAGCAGCGAGGCCCTCCGCGACCGTCTTCCGCCGTTCTTCGATCGCGCGCAGCATCGGCGGCCAGACGAACTTGATCGTGAACCAAATGAACAGCGCGAACGACGCAGCCTGGGCGAAGAGCGTGAGGTTGATGTTCATGTTACCCCTTGGACCGCTACATCTGAAGTTACCGGACCACCGCGAGCAGCGGGTTGCCGAAGGCGAACAACATGGCGAGACCAACGCCGATGATGAAGGAAGCGTCGATCAGGCCCAGCAGCAGAAACACCTTTGCTTGGAGTGCTGGAATCAGTTCCGGCTGGCGCGCTGCGCCCTCGAGAAAACGGCTGCACATGATGCCTACGCCAATACATGCACCTGCGGCGCCCAGCCCAATGATGAGACCGATACCGATGCCGGTGTAGGCCTGGATCATGGCGAAAAGCTGGAGCTTATCCATCGTTTGTTTCCCTTTCTAAAAGTGAGCGAAGTTGACGATCAGAAGTACGAGAGACGTTAGTGACCTTCATGCGCCATTGCGATGTACACGACGGTCAGCATCATGAAAATGTAAGCTTGGAGGACGACGATCAAAATGTGGAAGATGCTCCAACCGAGCCCTAGCGCGACACCAAACACGGTACCGGCAAGGCCGGTGGCCGCCCAGAGCCAGAGCAGCAGGAAGATGATCTCGCCTGCGTACATGTTGCCGAACAAACGCAGTGAGTGAGAAAGCGGCTTCGACACGTACTCAACGAGGTTGAACAGGAAGTTGGCCGGCCACAAAAAGAAATTGCTGCCGAAGGGCGTACAGAACAACTCCTTCATCCAACCCCCGAAGCCCTTGTGGTGGATCGCGAAGTAGATCATCAGGACCCAAACCGTGAGGGCGAGGGCAAAGGTCGTGTTGACGTCAGCGGTGGGAACCGGCCGGAAGGCATGTAAGTGAAGGACATGCTCGAAGAACAGATTCAGGATGTCGACGGGCAGGAAGTCCATGGCGTTCATCATGAGCACCCAGACGAAGACCGTCAGTGCTGCGGGCGCCACGAAACGGTGTCGATCGCCGTGGAAGATGCCCTTCACTTGCTCGTCGATGAAGTCGACTGCAAGTTCGACGAAAGCCTGCCTTTTGTTTGGTACACCCGACGTCGCGCCCCGCACGACCCACCAGATCAAGCCCATGCTCAGTACGCCTAGGATCAGCGAAGTGACGAAGGTGTCGACGTTGAGGCTCCAGAAAGAGCCCTCGCCGATCGGATGAGTCAGGAACGTGAGGTGATGCGTGATGTACGACGTTGCGTCCATCGGTTCGGCGGATGCCATCTACCAGAATTCCTTTGCTAGGCGTCGCGAACGAAAAAGGCGAAAGCGAATATCGTCGTCGAAGCGATGAACGCTCCGATCAACACGGGTACGACACAGTTCTGGTAGGTCGCCAGGACGAGTGCAAGCAGCGCGATGAAGACGAGAATCTTGACGCCCTCAGCCTTCAACGCTGCAAACAGAACGCCGTCCGCAGTTCTTGCTTGGTTTCGTGCGGCCAACCAGGCAAACACTAGTCCGCCGACAATTCCGATTCCACCGCCCAGAACGGCGGACACCACTGCGTGCGCACCTGCGACGATCCCACCGAGAACCGCGATGGCGGCGGTGGCCACCACTTGCCAGATGAGCACTCTGCGGATGGGCCTGCTCAAAACGCCGAGCATCACGCGGGCGCTGCCCCAGAACAAAGCCAGCGATTTTAATGGAACGGTCGCGCTTGCGTCAAACCGAGCGCAGCACGGACCGGCGTCGGAACAACAAGGGTGCGCGCTTAGCGCGTCGACTTCAGTGGCTCGTGCGCAACTTTGCGAGCAAGGTATCGAGTTGATCGAGCGAGGAGTAATCGATGTGCAGTCGACCTGCGCCGGTGGTGCCCCTCGATTGAATCGCGACGCGGGTGCCGAGGAGATCAGACAGCTCTTCTTCCAGATTCACCAAATCACGATCGCGCGCTCGCGGAGCTGGTTTCGGGGCGAGCGTAGTGCGCACCAGCTCTTCGGCCTGACGCACCGAATATTGCCGAGCCGCGATGAGGTGGCCCAGCTCGATTTGCTTCGCCGCAGGCAACGGCAGCAAGGCACGCCCGTGACCCATGTCGAGCTGACCCGATAGTACGAGGTCTTGGACGGGCTTGGGGAGTGCGAGAAGGCGCAGGAGGTTGGTCACGCCACTTCGCGAGCGCCCTACCGCTCGGGCCGCGGCGTCGTGGGTCATTCCGAACTCGTCAATCAGTCGCTGAATACCTTGCGCTTCCTCGATCGGGTTAAGATCTTCCCGCTGAATGTTTTCGATCAGCGCCATTGCAAGCGCCGCCTCATCGGCGATCTCGCGAACTGCAACTGGAACCTGCTCTAGCCCTGCCATCTTCGCAGCCCGCCAGCGCCGTTCCCCGGCAACGATCTCGTATTGGCCGCCCCCTGCCGGACGAACCAAAATAGGTTGGATAACGCCTTGGGCTTTGATCGACTCGGCCAGATCGGCGATCGACTCAGGGTCCATTTGCGTGCGCGGCTGATAGCGACCGGGGCGCAACTGGGTCACCGGTAGTTGCCCGATGGGCTCCTCCACTTGCGGTTCCTCGACTCCCAATAGCGCATCAAGGCCACGCCCAAGTCCTCTGGGCTTCGCTTTGTTCATGTCCTTGCCTCCTTCACGACGGCTTAGAAAGCATTTCGCCGGCAAGCGCAAGATAGGCAAGTGCGCCCTTTGATTGCCGATCGAGCGCGATAACTGGCAAGCCGTGGCTGGGCGCTTCGGCAAGCCGGATGTTGCGAGGAATGATCGTTCGATAAAGCTTGTCGCCGAAGTGTTGCTGCAATTGTTCCGACACTTGCTGTGCCAGCGTGTTACGAGGGTCGTACATTGTGCGCAGCAGCCCCTCGATCTCCAGTCGCGGGTTGAGCTGAACCTTCACCTTCTTGATCGTCTGCACCAGGTCGGACAATCCTTCCAATGCGTAGTACTCGCACTGCATCGGGATCATCACGGCGTGCGCGGCGCACAAGCCGTTCAAGGTCAACAAGTTGAGCGCGGGCGGACAGTCGAGCAGGACGAAGTCGTATTCACCCTCGATCGAGGCAAGGGCGGCTTTGAGCTGGGTCTCCCGCTGCGGGACGTCGATCAACTCCAGTTCGGCTCCCGCCAATTCCCGATTCGCAGGCAGCAGGTCGTAGCTTGCGTTCGCTTTCACTCGCACCGCCTGCGGGAGCGCGTCGCCGATAAGCATGTGGTAGACGGAGCGCGATACTGTACGTTTATCCACTCCGCTGCCCGTTGTCGCGCTTCCTTGGGGATCGAGGTCGACCAAGAGTACCCGCCGACCTGCCATCACTAGGCTCGCCGCGAGGTTGATGCTGGTCGTCGTCTTGCCGACGCCCCCTTTCTGATTGGTGATGGCGAGAATACGAGCCATGTCAGTCGCTCACTCTTTGCGTAATCACGACGTGGCGTTGGGCTTCGAGCCCGGGCACATCGAGCGACACGACTCTCAGCAGACGCACTGACGATGGCAGCTGGGCGAGCTCTTCATCGGGATAAATTCCCTTCATTGCGATCAAGCTTCCGCCGGGGCGAACGAGGTGCAACGCGGCATCGACGAACCCCGGGAGGTCAGCGAATGCCCGTGAGATCGCCACGTCGAAGAGGATCTCCGGTTTCCACAGTTCCGCGCGCCCGATCTGGACTTGGGCATTGCTGAGTTTGCAGTCAATTAACACTTGATGCAAAAACGCGCCCTTCTTATGGTTGCTATCGAGAAGAGTGACCGGTTGGTCGGGCCGTGCGACGGCGAGCGGAATGCCAGGAAGGCCAGCGCCAGTTCCAACGTCGACCAACCTCCCCGGAGGGGTGTGCGGAAGCACAGCCAGGCAGTCGAGAATGTGGTGCGTAATGAGACGTCGAGGCTCTCGGATCGCGGTCAAGTTGTAGACTCGATTCCACTTTTGCAGCATGCCTGCGTAGCACAGCAGTCGCTCGCTAGCACCGGAGGGAAGATCTAAGGCGAGTGCGTTGAGACCGGATAACAGCTGTTGGTCGAGCGCGACCATTGTCTAGGCGGCCGCCTCGCCGTCTGTGTTCCCCAGCTTGGCATCTGCTGCGCGTGCGCGCCGCTTCAAGTGAACCATAAGCAGGGAGATCGCCGCTGGCGTAACGCCTGATATCCGCGACGCCTGTCCCAACGTTTCTGGCCGCTGCCGACTAAGCTTCTGCTGGACCTCTTTCGATAGCCCACGCACGCTGAAATAGTCGAGATCGTCGGGTAATCGCGTGTGCTCGGCAGCACCTTGCTTCTCGACCTCCTCCTGCTGTCGCGCGATATAGCCTTCGTATTTCACTTGAATCTCCACTTGCGCTCGGACTGTGAGGTCCGGCTCATCCGGGAGCTCCCCCGCTCCGAAAGCTTGAATGAGCGCGTCGTAAGAGACGTCCGGCCGCCGCAACAGCTCTTCGAGCGTGTACTGGCGATTGCCCTCGACTGTTCCTCTTGCTAGCAGCGCCGGATTCACCCAGGTGCTGCGCAAGCGCTCGCGCTCCCGCTGCAGCGTCTCGCGTTTGCGCTCCGTTGCCGCGTAGCGCACGTGACTAACCACCCCCAGCTGATGACCAATCGCTGTTAGTCTCAAGTCTGCGTTGTCTTCGCGCAGCATGAGCCGGTACTCGGCCCGGCTCGTAAACATCCGATAGGGTTCGGTCACGCCGCGGGTAATCAGATCGTCTACCAGCACACCCAGGTACGCCTGGTCGCGGGTTGGGCACCAACTGGGACGCTCTTGAACGAACAGCGATGCATTGATGCCGGCGAGAAGGCCTTGTGCCGCGGCTTCTTCGTACCCTGTAGTGCCATTGATCTGACCCGCGAAGAACAGCCCCGCGATGGCTTTCGTCTCTAGCGACGACTTAAGGGCACGCGGATCATAGTAGTCGTACTCGATCGCATAACCCGGACGAGTAATGCGAGCCGTTTCGAGCCCGCTGATCGAGCGAACTAACTCGACCTGCACATCGTAGGGAAGGCTGGTCGAGATCCCGTTGGGATAGATCTCGTATGTGCTCAGCCCTTCCGGCTCGAGGAAGACTTGATGGCTAGCCTTGTCGGCAAAGCGAACCACTTTGTCCTCAACTGACGGACAGTAGCGCGGACCCACGCCTTCAATCACGCCGCTGTACATCGGCGAGCGGTCCAGCCCCCTCCTTATGATCTCGTGAGTCTTGGAGTTGGTTTTCGTGATCCAGCACGGGACCTGCCTCGGGTGGAGCGAACGGGCGCCCAGAAAAGAGAAAACCGGCGGCGGATTATCGCCAGATTGCACCTCCATCCGGGAAAAATCGACGGATCTGCCGTCGAGCCGGGGGGGAGTGCCTGTCTTCAATCGCCCGACAGGAAGGTTGAGCTCGCGCAGGCGATGCGCAAGCGAAAGCGAGGGGGCTTCGCCCGCTCGACCACCGCGCTGGTTGCTCAATCCAACGTGGATTAGGCCTCCTAAGAAGGTTCCAGTGGTCACAACCACTGCACGAGCGCTAAAGCACAAACCCACTTGCGTCACGACGCCGCGCACCCGCTCACCGTCGACGAGCAAATCGTCTACCGCTTGCTGAAAGATTTCGAGATTGGCTTCGCTCTCGATCGCTTCGCGTATCGCGCCACGGTACAAGACCCGGTCGGCCTGCGCTCGCGTTGCGCGCACCGCCGGACCTTTGCTTGCGTTGAGGATGCGGAAGTGAATGCCAGCCTTGTCCGCAGCCAACGCCATCGCCCCGCCGAGTGCATCCACCTCCTTGACCAAGTGCCCTTTCCCGATGCCTCCAATGGCAGGGTTGCAGGACATCTGGCCGACAGTTTCGATGCTATGGGTAAGCAGAAGCGTGCGCATACCCATGCGAGCTGCAGCGAGCGCTGCCTCTGTGCCAGCATGACCGCCGCCTACAACGATGACATCAAATGCGCTGCCGCTCATGGACCAAAGTCTAGGGTGAGTGTTTCACGTGAAACAACTTATCACGAATAGCCGGTCGTTCCACGTGGAACCATCACTTGCCGATGCAAAATCGACTAAAGATCTGGCCGAGGAGCTCGTCGCTACTTACTGCCCCTCCAATCTCAGATAGAGCGACTTGGGCCTGTCTCAGATGTTCCGCCAGCAATTCGTACGCGTCATGTTGACCGCGCGCTTCGGTGAGGTGCCAAGAGGCTCGATCAAGGGCATTCAAGTGCCGGGTGCGAGCTGTGTAAACCAGCTCCCCTTCTTCCCGCCAGCCAAGTAAACCCAATATCCGGACCTTGAGAGCATCGATGCCCTGTCCTGTTATGGCGGATACATAGATCACGTCGTCGGTATCTTGCGGAAAATTACTCGTAAGATCGATCTTATTGCCGACGTGGATTACCGAGCCCTCGGTGTCCACCGCGTCGGTGGGTGGCTCCGATTGACTCGCATCGAACAGCCTCAATGTCACATCGGCCCGCTTGATCGCTTCCCTGGCTCGCTCAATGCCGAGGCGCTCTACCACATCCGCCGAATCCCGCAAACCCGCGGTATCGATAAGCTGGACAGGCACGCCGTCGATTTCCACAGTCTCCCGCAGGGCGTCCCGAGTCGTTCCGGGGATATCCGTAACAATTGCGAGGTCCCATCCCGCCAACCTGTTCATTAGGGATGACTTTCCTACGTTCGGGGGTCCGGACATGACCACCGTTGCGCCTTCCCGCAAAATCGCACCCCGCCCGGCGGCCGCTTTGATGATGCTCAGCTGCCGCGCCAAGTGATCTAATGCGTCCGCCAAAGGTGCGGCGAGAAAAGGCTCGACGTCCTCCTCTGGAAAATCGAGGCATGCCTCCACGCGCACGCGAAGATCGATGAGTTGGTCGATGAGTTTGTTGACTTCCGCCGAAAATTCACCTTTGAGAGACCGGGCCGCAGAGCGAGCTGCCCGCGCCGTAGCAGCGTCGATCAGGTCAGCAACGGCCTCGGCTTGGGCAAGATCCAACCGGTGGTTTAGGAATGCTCGAAAAGTGAATTCACCAGGATCCGCCAGACGCGCTCCTGCTTCCAGGCAGCTGCGAAGCAGTTGATCGACGACGGCAGGGCCGCCGTGTCCGTGCAGCTCCAAAACGTCCTCACCCGTGTACGAATGGGGAGCCGGGAAGTAAACCGCCAGCCCCGCATCTATCGCTCTTCCTTGTGCATCTCGAAAGTCGCACAACGTTGCCTTACGCGGCGGCAGCACTGTTCGACCGACCAGCGCCGGTAGGATCGACGTCAAGCACGGGCCGGACAACCGAACGACCCCGATCGCGGCCCGGCCAGCCGCAGTGGCTACTGCCGCGATGAGATCACGCTTCTCCGTGGGCAGGCTTGCTCCGCTCCAGCCCCCGGGTGATGTACCACTGTTGGGTGATCGATAAGACATTGTTTACCAGCCAATACAGCACTAATCCCGCCGGGAAGAAGAAGAAGAACACGCTGAACGCGATCGGCATGATCTTCATCAACCGCGCCTGCATCGGATCGGGTGGCGTGGGGTTCAGCCAGCTTTGGATGAACATCGTCGCACCCATCAACACCGGCAAGATGAACAGCGGATCAGGAGCGGACAAGTCTTTGATCCACCAAAAAAAGGGGGCTTGACGCAGTTCGACGCTGAGAAGCAGTACCCAGTAGAGCGCAATGAAGACGGGAATCTGAACAACGATGGGGAGACAGCCACCCAGGGGATTAATCTTCTCCGTCTTGTACAGCTCAATCATCGCCTGGTGCATCTTTTGACGATCGTCCCCGTAGCGTTCCTTCAATCGCTGCAGCTTCGGCGCGAGGACTTTCATCCGAGCCATAGATCGGTAGCTGGCCGCTGATAGGGGATAGAACGCTGCCTTGATCAAGATCGTTAGCACGATGATCGCGACGCCCCAATTGCCCACCCAAGCGTGGATTTGCTTCAACACCCAGAAGAGTGGCACAGCGAGGACGCGTAGCCAGCCGTAATCGACGGCGAGTTCCAGCCCGGGCGCAAGGACCTTCAAGCGATCCTGCTCCTGCGGGCCCGCGTATAGCCGCGCAGATGTGGTTGCAGCCGCGCCGGCGGCGATCTGCCCCACCGGAAGGATCACGCCTGCAGCGACCAAGTTGTTGCCTACCGGCCGCATGAAAAACTCCCGTTGTGTTCCGGGTGGTGGCAGCCAAGCCGCGAGGAAGTAATGCTGAACGATAGCGATCCAGCCGTCCTTCGCAGATTTCGGATAGGTGGCTTTCCCCTGTGAAATATCTGTAAAACCCACCTTGGTGAGCTTGTTCGCCTCGGTGTAGACCTCAACGCCGCTGTACGTCGGGACCATCTTGGAGCTTTCGCTTGGCGCTTTCTCATCTCGCACCAGTTGAAAGTAAGCGTAGGGCTCGAACGCAGATTGGGTTCTGTTGGTGACCGTGAACGAAACGTCTACCACGTAGCTGCCGCGGGTGAACGTATAAGTCTTGACCACCTGGGCCGCGTCGGTTTGTGCGCGCAACGTGACGACCATGTTCTGCTCACCCTGCTGCAGTACGTAGGATGCCTTCTCGGCCGTAAACGGCGTGGTGTGATTCGGCAGGTTGTTGCCCGTGAGACCGCTCTGCGAGAAATAGACGTGATCCGGGCTCTTCTGAAATAGGACGTAGGGCCTGGACGAATCCGCGCGTTCCTGATGCTGGAGTAGCTCGAGGCGAGTGATCTGCCCACCCGTCGTATCGATCTCGGCAGCCAGAAAGTCCGTCTTTACGCTAATGGTGTGGCCCGGCGCCATCGTAGGCGCGGCGGCCTGCTCCGATCCGGGGGTCGCGGCGGGCTTCGGTACGGCGCTCGGGATCGGCGCCGGTACGGCGGTCGATGGCCCAGGCGCGGCGGCGGGGGCCTGCGTCTGCGGTGCGACATTCGGCACCGGCGCGCGATCGCGTATCCAGGCGTCGTACAGAAGGAACAACGAGACCGCGAAAACGATCCCGACCACCAGGCGATAGTTATCCATTCCGCTCTTCTCGTCGGTCCGTGCGATGCCATTGATCCGTAACCCTCATGGGACCGGATCAATCCCTCCAGAGTGCCAAGGATGGCACTTGGCGAGGCGGCGTATGGCAAGCCCAAAGCCTCGGATGAAACCGTACTTGGTCAGCGCTTCCGAGGCGTAGGTCGAACAGGTTGGGTGAAATCGACATGCAGCCGGAAGGAAAGGGCTTAGGCTCAGCTGATAGGCCCGAATCAGCACCACGCACAGCTTGATCAACACAGTACGGAGCGAAGCATTCTGCATAGTTCCGCCCGCATCTCAGTTCGAGCTGCTCGATCCGGATTTTGGTGCACTTTCACGACGACGTCGGCCTGGCGCTTCTCACGTAAAGTACGAAATGTCTCCCGCGCTTGACGCTTGATCCAGTTTCGGTCGACAGCGCGAGGAACAGTGCGCCGACCAACGATTACACCCAGGCGACTTCCGCCTGTTGGGCTTGGCTGCGCCAATACCACGAACCATCGCCCTCGCGTGCCGCGGCCCTTCAGCGCGCGTCTAAATTCTTCAGGGCGAAGCAGGCGTGAACTGCGAGGAAAGGGCCAAGCGCGCTGCGTTGCCGCAACTCGGCTCAGGCTAAGGCGAGCCGTTTGCGGCCCTTCGCGCGGCGGGCATTCAGCACCTTGCGCCCACCGAGGGTCTTCATCCGGGCGCGAAAACCGTGCGTCCGCGCGCGCCGCACTTTCGACGGCTGGTAAGTGCGCTTCATCGTCAGGACTCCTAATCTTCCGTAAGTGCTCTGAAAAGCCTGCTATTACAGCGTTTGCCCGGTCAACTTGTCAACTGTCCTTGCCTGTATTGGCGCACGCGG
>Ga0070741_10014351_pt1 | contig 13709 bp, 10 predicted proteins | sample Coa_R1_4_FD_66440 | JGI IMG/M metagenome (GOLD analysis project Ga0070741, IMG submission 66440) | Surface soil microbial communities from Centralia Pennsylvania, which are recovering from an underground coalmine fire - Coalmine... | ecosystem: Environmental > Terrestrial > Soil > Unclassified ... | reverse complement strand
TGGAACTGGTGCTGGCGGATGATCCCCCTCGTATCCTTGCCGTAGCTGCCCGCCTCGCTGCGAAAGCACGGCGAGAACGCGCAATACTTGAGGGGAAGCTGCGCGCCCTCGAGGATCTCGTCGCGGTGGTAGTTCGTCACCGGCACCTCCGCGGTGGAGATCAGGTAGTAGCCCGCGGTGGTCTTGAAGAGATCCTCCTCGAACTTGGGGAGCTGCCCGGTGCCGCGCATCGAGTCCGCGTTCACCAGGTACGGCGGGAGCAGCTCGAGATACCCGCGCTCCCGCGCGGAATCGAGGAAGAACTGCACCAGCGCCAGCTCCAGCCGCGCAAGCCCCCCGCGGTAGAAGACGAAGCGCGCGCCCGCCACCTTCGCGGCGCGCGCGAAGTCGAGCATGCCCAGCTTCTCTCCGATCTCGGTGTGCTCTTTCGGCGAGGCGACCTGCGGCTTCTCGCCCCAGGCGCGCACCACCTGGTTGTCGTTCTCGGATGTTCCTTGCGGAACCGTCTCGTGCGGCAGATTCGGAACCGCGAGCAACGCCGCCTCGATCCGCTCCTCCACCTCTTTCAGCCGGCCCTCCTTGTCCTTCACCTCGTCGGAGAGCGACTTCAGCCGCGCGCGCAGCTGGGCCTGCTCCTCCCCCTTGAGCGTCCGCATCTGCTCGGAGGCCTTGCGCTGCTCGGCCCGCTGCAGCTCGCTGGACTGGATCAGCTGGCGCCGCTCCGCCGCCAGGGCCTCGATGGGGACCAGCGCTTGTGCCGCGCCCGCGCCGCGGGTCGCCAGCCGGCGCCGCGCCTCGTCCAGATTCGCCACCACCCACTTCAGATCGAGCATGGCCCGTGGAAGTAGCCCTCGCTTTTTTCTCCGTCAATCGCTAAGGGTGGCCCCGTCGGATGGGCGACCTGGGCGACGCCGAGCTGCTCGATGCGTTCCGCGCGGGCGACGCGAAGGCTTTCGAGGCGCTGGTGCGAAGGTACCAGCGGCCGGTCCTCGCCATCGCCCGCCGCTTTGCGCGCGACGAAGACGACGCCGAGGACCTCGCGCAGCGTGCGTTCATCAACGCCAGCCAGCGCGCCGGGGGCTGGCGCGGCGGGTCGTTCAAGTCCTGGCTCTTCCGCATCGTGGTGAACCTGGCGAAGAACCACCTGCGCGACGTCTCGCGATTCGATCGCTCCGAGGAGGCGCAGGAACATGAGGGCGAAGCCGCGGGCCCGGGCGTCGAGGAGAGGATGATGCGGGCCGAGCAGCAACAGGCTTTGCGCGCCGCGGTGGCGCGGCTCCCGCGCCGCCAGCGCGAGGTGCTGCTGCTCCGGATCGACGGCGACCTGCCCTTTGCCGAGATCGCCCGGACGCTGGAGATCACGGAGGTGAACGCCAAGGTCAACTTCCACCATGCGGTGCAGAAGCTGAAGACGCTGCTTCAGCCTTGAGCGATCGACAGCAACTCGTCCGCGGAGAATGCGTACGCGGCGGTGCAGAAGTCGCAGGTGAGGCTCGCCCCGCCGTCGTGCGCCGCCATGTCGCGCAGCTCCGCGGCGCCGAGCGACCGCAAGGCGTGCTCCACGCGCTCCCGCGAGCAACGGCAGGCGAATCGCGGGTGCAGCTCCGTCACCGGGCGGAGCGCTCCCAATCCGAACGCCGAAGAGAGCGCATGGGCGATCCCGGGCGCCTCGCCGGTCCGCAACAGCGCCGCTGCCAGCCCGCCCTGGCGCAGTGGCTTTCCCAGCGCCCGCGCCCGTTCGCTTTCCGCCGGATCGAGGGGCGAGACCAGCACGCCGGCGACTGCGGCGATCGCCTCCGCGCGCGAGACGAGCGCCTCCACCGCCATCTCGCCTCCGGCTTCGCGCTCTCCGCGCAGGTGCAGGGTCAGCGCCGCCGCGAGGTCCGCGCCCGCGAACGGGAACGCCGCGCGGTGCGCCGGCTGCCCGCCGCCGGGCGCCCGCAGGATGGAGAGGTTCCCTGCGCGTTCATCATGGGGCGAGGCGAGGAGCGGCCGGGGATCGAAGCGCGTCCGCTCGTCGCTGCGCGGCCTGCCCTCCAGCGTGTTCACCCGCACCAGGCCGCGGACGGCGCCGCTCTCGTCGGCATCCACCAGGAGCCCGCGGACCGGACCGTTGCACTCCAGCTGCACGTCGACCCGCGACCCGTGGTGCGCTGCGAGCAGGAGCGCCGCGGTGAGGGCCTCGGCGAGCACTCCGGCGCTGCCGGGAGCGAGGGCGTGCCGGGCGCTCGCGTCGAGCGAGAGATCGCGCGCCGTACAGACCAGGAGGCGCAATCCCGCCGCCGGCGCGTCGAGGCCGAGGAGAGAATCGGGCACCGGGGAAATGTAGCTGGTACTCTCGGCGCGTGCGCAAGATCGCGCTGCCGCTCGCCTGCGCGCTCGCGCTCGCCGGCCCCTTCTGCTTCGCGCCGGTGAGCGACAGCGACTCGGGCTGGCACGTGGCCATCGGCCGCCTGGTCCTCGGCGGTGCTTTCCCACGCACGAATGCGCTCTCCTGGAAATGGGGTGACCACCCCTGGTACGCCACCTCCTGGCTGTTCGACACTCTCTGTGCGCTGCCCGGGACGGCGTTCGGCCTCCAGATCATCACCTTCGTCTTCCTCGCGCTCACCCTGTTCGCGCTCTGCTTCGCCTGCCCGACGCCCTGGATCGTCCCCGCCGTCGCGCTCCTTCTGGTCCCGCGCCTCGTCCCTCGACCGCACCTGGCGAGCTGGGCGGTGCTCGCGGCCGTGCTGGCGATCGCGCCGCGCAGCACCCGGGGCCGGGCGATCTGCGTCGCGCTCGTCGCGGTCGGCGGGAACCTGCACTCGGGCGCCGCCTTCGCCGCGTTCGTCCTCGCGCTCTTCTGCATCGAGGGGTGGCGGCGGTCACGCCGGCCTCTCGAGCTCTGGCTCGCGTTCGGCGCGGTAGCGGCGCTGCTGTTCAACCCGGGCGTGCTGTTCAACACGCGATATCTGCTGGAGCACCTCCTCCACGTCGACGACGTGGTGCAGCTCCGGGAATTCGAGCCGCCTTCGTTCTTCGCCCGGCCGGCGTTCTACCTTCTCCTCCCGGCGACGCTGCTCTTCGCGGTTCACCGCCGGCGCGAGCATCCGGCGCTGCTGATTTCGACGGTGGTGTTCGCGGCGCTCGGGCTGCGCGCCCTGCGCATGGTCTCCGAGGCGCAGATCGTCTGGGCGCCCACGCTGGCCTGGGGACTTCTGCGGGCGCCGCGCCGGCTGCTCGCGCCCGCGGGGATCGCCCTCGCCCTGGCCGCGGCGTTCTCGCTGCGGATCGATCGGGCCGCGCTGGCGCTGCGCATCTCGCCTTCCTGGAACGGATCGCTGTTGCCGGTCCGCGCGGCGACATTCCTCGACGAGCACCACATCGCGGGTCCGGGGTTCAACGCCTTTCGCGACGGCGGTTATCTCGAGGCCGCCAGGCCGGGCGTGCCTGCGTTCATCGACGGGCGGGTCCAGGCCATCCCGGACCAGGCCTGGCACGAGCTGCAGGATGCGGAACAGGCCCCCGCGACCTTCCAGACCTATCTCGAGAGCTCCGGCTGCGAATGGGCGATCGCCACGCGCGTCCGCGAGCGCCTCGGCGGGTTCCGCCTGCTGAACGGCCCCCGGTGGGCGCTGATCTACTGGGACGAGGTCAGCGAGGTGTTCGTGCGCCGCGACGTCGCGCGGTTCGCGGCGCTGCGCGACGCGCTCGAGTACCGGCGCTTCCGCCCGTACGGCAGCATCGTCGCTTCGGTGGAGAAGCTGGATCGCGACGGACTGCTCGAGCTGCTGCAGGAGATCGCCCGGTTCGAACGCACCTCTCCGGACGATCCCTTCGCACTGCTCGACCGGTGCGCCGCGCTGACGCGGCTCGGGGCGCCGGAGCGGGCGAAGGCCTGCGCCGAAGCGGAGGAGCGCGCGCCGCCGCCGATCGCCGGGCTGATCGGAAAGGCGCGCGCGCTTCAGGCCGCGCCCTGAGATCCCTCCGACACGGCGTGCACCTTCGGCGCGATCTCTCCCAGGACGCTCCGGATCGTCTCCCGGAGGGTGTGCGCCGGCCGGAACCCGAGCTCGCGCTCGGCGCGCGTGCCGTCCACGGTGCAGAGGAACTTCAGGTGGTCCAGCTCCGCCGAGGGGAACCCTGCGAGCCGGTACTGGAAGAGCTTGCCGAGGAGCGGGCGCGCGATCACGTGCGGCACCGGGATGGGCGCGCGACCGAGCTCGCGCAACACCGCCGAGAGCGGCAGCTCGCCGGGCCCGCAGACGTTGAAGATCCCCCGGATCCCGGGGCGCAGGGCGAGCGCGAGAGCGCGCGCGACGTCCTCCTCGTGGATCAGCTGCACCATCGGATCGAAGCCCGCCATCATCCAGGGCCGCGGCAGGCGCAGGTAGGTCGCCGCCGCGTTCTTCACCGTCGGCCCCACGATGTGCACCGGGCGGAGGATCGTCGTCTCCACCTCGGGGTGCTTCCAGATGTACTGCTGCGCGTACATGTCCACTTCCACCAGGTCGCGGATCTCCGGGAAGCGCTGCGATCCGAGCAGCGGCGACTCCTCGGTGAGGAAGTTGTCGTTGCCCGGCTGCGGCCCGTAGACGAACGCGGAGCTGAGCACCACCACCTTGCGCACGCCGTACTTCGCGGCGTGGGAGAGGACGGCCTTGGTGCCGAGCACGTTGAAGCTGTGGTGCTCGTGCTGGGGAAGACGGGGGTCGCGCACGATCGCCATGTGGATGATCGCGTGCACGTCGCCGCGGCGGAACAGCTCCTCGACCTTGCGCTTGCGGATGTCGAGGTGGTGCACCTCGAGGTCCTTGGGCGCGCCGGGGAAGGGACGCCGGTCGACCCCGATCACCCGATCGGTCTTGTGCAGGAGACGCGCGAGCGCGCGCCCCAGGTTGCCGCTGATTCCTGTGACGAGCACCGCGTCGCGCGCCATGCGCGGCACACTAACAGATGCGGGTCAGCGCGGGATCGCGAGCACCACGGCGGTGGTGTTGTGCCAGGACTCGATGCGGCCGCTGTAGCTGGCGATCTCCCCATAGGTAAGGAAGCCGGCGACCGGCACCTCGCCCATCACCTGGCGGACGGCATCGATCTCGCGCTGGAAGCCGTCCTTGAGGATCAGGCCCCGGCAGACGCAGTCGAAGACGAGGACGCCCGCGGGCGGCTGTCCCTGCAGGTGCTTCAGGGCCTCCTCTGCCGCCTCCCGGGCCGCCACCACCATCGCGTCGGGGCGCCCGTCGAGAATGGCGACGTGCGCGCCCTGCGGGACCTCGGCGGCGCAAGTGAGGGACCCGTCGTCCCCGACCGAGAGCGGAGCGCGCGCCCGCGTCACCTTGCCCGCGACGATGATCCCCAGCTCGTTGGCGATCAGGTACTCGCCCGCGTTCGCTGCCGAGAGCGTGATCCCGCGTTCCCGGGCGTGGCCCTGGTAGACGGCGAACGCCGGGCGGCCGTCGATCTCCTGGACGACGTTGCCCTTCGCGCGGGTGACCCGCATCTTCGCGGTCGTCGCCTCGAGACCGTGCCCGATGCCGATTCCCCACGGGGTGCGGGTGAAGACGTGGAGCGCCGCGGCCATGTCGGTGCCCGCGCGTTCCGGTTCGCCGACCTCGGTGGCGACGAACTTCCCTTCGTCGCCGGCGGCGCCGCCGACCACCTGGTGCAGGGCCTGGGTGTTTTCCACCATCGAGTTCACGAACCGCTCGCCCGCACCGCTCAGACCGTCGACGAGCGTCAGCGTGGTGGAGCAGACGTAGCCCTTCTGCCGCGCGGCCGAGGCGGCAGGGTGGAACCCTTCGCACAGCGCCTTCGCGACGGACGCCGGCGAGGCGCCGACGCCGCGCGCAGTGTGCGCGAGGATCGGCGAATCGGTTGCGACGAGCAGCACCGCCACCCCGCCGTGAATCAGCCCGCGCTGGTTGAACTCGCCGGCGGTGGTGCATCCCATCAGCCGGGCGCCCTTCGCGAGGCCGGCCGCGGTGCGCAGGCATTCGCTGAGCGAGAGCGCTGGAGAGCTGAAGACGAAACCGAACGACGGCTTGCTTCCCGCGAGGCCTTCGAGCGCCATGCGAGTCGCTTCGGTGGACGCGGCCTTCGCATCAGGGCCGACGGCGCGGCCCGAACCAACCCTGTTCGTCATTTTGATCCCCCCTGGTACGCTTCGCAGCGGAGCACGCTGCGCCGAGGCGCGTCGAGGAGCCGCGCGTGGTCGGAGGTGGACGGATCAGCGGAAGATGGAGGCGCGCGACGCCAGGCCGCGCTCCAGCAGCGACTCGATGGCGTGCTTCACTTCCGAGACCTTCCGGTCCAGCTCCACGTCGTCGTCTTCGGCGCTGCCCGCGAACCTCAGGGGCGCGCCGAACCAGAGGTGGTACTTCACCGGGAGCGGCAGCGGCAAGAGCGTGGGCGTGACCGGAAGCGAGGGAAACCCGATCACCTTGGCGACGGACTTGAAGTCGAAGAAGGCCGGCGCCTGCTCCTCGGCGCCCACCACCGCCACCGGCACGATCGGCGTGGAGGTCTCCAGCGCGATGCGCATGAACCCGCTGCCGAACTCCTGCAGGCGGTAGCGCTTGTCGTACGTCTTGTTCAGGCCGCGCGTTCCCTCCGGGAACACCATGATCGTCTCGCCGGCCGCGAGCAGCCGGCGGCAATTCTCCGGCGTTCCCACCACCTGCCCGATGCGCGCGAAGAAGGGCGCGACGAAAGGCAACGTCGGCGCCCACTTCTCCACCATCGCCCGCACCACGCGCGGCGGCTCGCCCTCGAGCAGGAGCGCCATGCCGATCATCGCTCCGTCCAGCGGAAGCTGTCCGGAGTGATTCGACACCAGCATCACCCGGCCGGCCGGGACCTGCTCGATGCCGTGCGTCTGGACCCGGAAGTAGGTGCGGTACAGCCAGAGCGCCGGGGCGATCGCAGCCTTGGTGAAGTCCAGCTCCAGGCCGAAGGGATCGACGCCATATTCGTTCTGCGGCGCGACCAGCCGTGCCAGCCGGCCCTCCAGATCGGGGCCGCCCTGCGACATCGTCCACTTCTCCATCGCGCCGCGCAGCCGGCCGAAGAGACCGCGGGGCCGGTCGGGATCGGTGCGGACGAGGGCGGTGGACATGCACGGGCTCTAACGCCGCGGAGCGGTCAGGGCAAGAGGCGGATGGCCGCGTCCTGAAGCGTGCAGTGATTTCCCGGGAGCCGCTCGAGCAGTCCCCGCAGCCGCCGCAGCTTCTGCGCCGCGGGCGTGCGCATGCCCGGTTGCGCGCGGGCGATCTCCCGCGGCACGTCGGTATAGTCGAGGGCATCGATCCCGTGCAGCTCGAGGTTGAAATGACCGCCCGCGAAGGCCGCTCGCGCCAACGCCGGAAACGGCAGCACGGTCGTGCCGATCACGGGCGCGCGCAGTCCGGGAAGCGTCGCGATCGGCAGCTCGCGGACGCCGCGCCGCCGGTGGGCGCGCCGCCGCGCAAACAGCTGGCGCACCCCTCCCAGGATGCTCAGGCTGGTGCGCCCGCGCAGGGCGTACAGTCCGATGGCGACCGCTTTGGCCGCGTAATAGGGAGCGCTCGGCAACAGAGAAGAGTCGTACACGTACCCGCGCTCGCGGACGGCGTCGAGCAGCGCCGCGGAGAGCGTGTAGCCCGGAGCGCGAAAGCCGCGCGGCCGCTGCCCCGACGCGTCCTCGATGGCCCGCTCGGCCAGCGCGAGGTCCTGTGCGATCTCCTCGCGCGTCCTGCGCGAGAGCGCATAGTCGTGCGCGTACGAATGCGAGGCGATCTCGTGCCCCTCGGCCGCGGCGTTCCGCAGCGGCGAGGGGGCGAGTCCCGCCTCCCGGCCGATGACGAAGAACGTGGCGCGCACGCCGGCCGACGAGAAGAGCTCGCAGAAGCGCTGCAGCGCCACTTCCGGGACGGCGCGCAAGGCGCGATCGTCGAGCGACGGCGAGAGCCCGTGGATGGCCGCGTAGCAGCCCAGCCCGTCGAGGTCGACGGAGACGGACCAGATCACCGGTTCCGCCGCAGCTCCTCTTGCATGTAGAAGATGTCGTCCTGGACGGTGCCGATGTCGCCCGCATCGGGGCGCAGCTCCAGGTACTTCCGGAACTCGGCGATCGCATCCTTCCGCCGATCGTCGTCCTTGAACATGTAGCCCAGCTCGTGGTGCGCCAGCGCGTCGCCCGGATCGACGTGCGTCGCCTTCTGCAGCGCGCCCACCGCCTTCGCGCGGCAGCCGCTGCAGTCCTTGTCCTTGAAGGCGATCCCCAGCTTGGTCCACACCCCGGGGAGATTCGGATTCTGTGCCAGCGCCTTCTGGAAGCTGGCGATGGCCCCGTTCAGGTCCCCGGACTGCTGCTCGGCGTCGCCCACCAGCGCCCAGATGCGCGCGCGTTTCGGATCCAGCTCGGCCGCTTTGGTGAACGAATCGACCGCCTCGCTGAACCGGTTTTCCACCATCAAGTTCATGCCGAGGTGCTCGTATGCGTCGGGGTTCTTGTCGTTGCGCTTGATCGCCCGGGAGTAGCTGTCGATCGCGTCGCGGACCTGCTGCACCTTCTCGTAGATCAGACCGAGGTGGTAGAGGAACTCGGGATTCTCCGGGTCGATCTCCACGGCGCGCTTCATCAGATCGACGGGCTCGGTCATGTTCTTGCCCGCCGACAGCGCCCGGGCGAGGAAGTACAGCGCCTCGGCCTGGCGATCGTTGAGCAGGACCGCCTGCCGGAGCTGCTGCTCCGCCTCCGCCAGCTCTCCGCGCTCGACCAGGATTCCACCGAGGCGGGCGCGGTACCGCGGATCCTTGCCGTCGATCTTCACCGCCTTGCGGAACGACTCCAGCGCGCGGTCCGACTGGCCCATGCGGCGCAGCAGCGAGCCGTATTCGTAGTAGAGCGAGGCGTCGGAATCGAGCTGCGCGAGCGCGATCTCCATCTCCTTGCGCGCGGCGGGAAGATCCCCTTGCGCTGCCAGCGCCTTGCCCATTCCGGAGTGCGCGACCGGGTCGTCGGGGTCCTTCTGCAGCGCCCGCGCGAAGGCCTCCCGGGCCTTCTCCTTCTCGCCGAGCGCCAGCGCCAGATCGCCGATCGCCTCGTCCTCGAGCGGGGTGAGCCCGGCGGCCGGCACCTTCAGCGCCGCTTCGAACCGATCCTGCGCCATGGGCTTGTTGTTGCGCGAGATCCACACCATGCCCTGCGCCGCGAGCGCCTCCACCAGGTCCTTGTTGACGGTGAGCGCCTCGGTGTACTTGCGGTTCGCCTCTTCGGCCTTGCCGATCGCGTCGGCGACGCGCCCTTGCAGATAGAGATACCGCGCGTTCTTCGCTTCCTTCTTCACCGCCTCGTTGATCGCCTTGTCGGCCTCGAGCAGCCGGTTCAGCCCGAGATAGGCGCGCGCGGCTCCCGCGTATGCGAAGGCGGACCCGCCATTCTGGATGGCGGCCTCGAACTGGCGCGCCGCCCGCTCCCACTCCAGGCGCTGCAGACGGAAATCGCCGTACGCTTCGTGGACCGTCGCCGAGTTGGGATCGAGCGAAACGGCGCGTTCGTACGCGGCCTCCGCGGATCGGCGGTCGTGCGCCGCCGCCGCGAGCCGTCCGCGCAGCATGTTCCCGCGCGCCTCCTCGCTGGCATCGAGCGTCTTGCGCAGCTCGCCGTCGAGCGCCACGGCCAACAGATCCGAGGCGCCTTTCGCGTCGTTCTGCTGCAGGCGGACCGAAGCGAGCTCCACCATCGCGCGCGCGTTGTCCGGAGCCGCTTTCAGCGCGCGCTCCAGGAACTCCGCCGCCTCCTTCGGCTGCCCGCGGTCCCGGGCGACGGTGCCGCGCAGGAGCAGCAGGCGCGCGGAGGCAGGGCGGTTCTTCAGGGCGTTGTCGAGCATCTGGGCGGCGCGGCCGATCTCGTTCCCCGAGATGAGCGAGGCCGCGTACAGCCAGGTCGACTCCAGATCCGCATTCGGCGTGTCGCCCAGGGTGGCGAGGAACTGCTTGGCCTTGGGGATGTCGCCGCTGGCGAGCGCGAACGCGCCACGGGCGCGGTTCTGCGATGGCCGCGACCCCTTCATCCTGTCCTCGACGCGCTTGGCCTGATCCCAGTCCGCGCCGACCTGCCCGTACTCGATCTTCAGCTCGGATGCCGCGAGGACGAAGAACGCCTTCACTTCCTCGTCGTCCGGCAGCACCGTCATCAGCTGCGCGGCGGCGGCGACCGCCTCGCGCGCGCCGACGAAATCGCCGCGGTTGAGCTTCGCGAGGCCCTGCTCGATCACCTGCGCCTGGGCCGCGCTCGCCAACTTCTTCGAAGGAAGGTACTTGTTCGACCAGAACAGTCCGGCCGGCGTTCGCCGGGCCTGGAAGCCGAGCACTCCCACCACCCCGGCCACGATCACTGCGAGGATCAGCGCGATCCGGCCCGGCTGCGCGACCGACCGCAGCGCCGGAACCAGGTGCGTCTGGACGGCGCCGGGGCCGCGCAGCTCCTTGCGGCGCGCCCGCTCTTCCCGCTCGCGCGCGGTCCGCTCTTCCTTCTCCTTCTTCTTGCGTTCCTTCGGCGACTCCTTCGCGGCGGGCGCATCCGCAGCAGCGGCGCCGCCGGGCACGTCGTCGTCGAAAGAAAGGGTCTCGTCCTTGCTCGACTCCGGCGCCTTGCCGATCACGGGCGGCGGCGGACGCTTCTTCTTCTCTTCCTTCGGCGGCTCGTCGACGAAGTCGAGCATGTCGGCCGAGAGCTCGGACTTCTCCGCCTTCGGCGTGACGGCGAACTCGTCCGGCACCTTGGGACGAAGGGCGAAATCGTCCTGGTTCTCCTCTTTCTCCGGCAGCGGATCCGAGGGTTCCGGCGCGGCGGGAGCGTCCGCAGGGAAGGCATCGTCCGTCCCCGGCGCCGGCTCTGTTCCAGATTCGACCTGGATCTGCGCGAACGGGTCGTCTCCGCCGGCGGGAGCCGGCGCGCCATCGGCATCGTTGAAGCCGGGCAAGGGAACGGCGCCGTTGCTGCCGTTCGGGGAAGGGGGGCGGAAGTCGGTGATCGTCTCCTCGCCGGACTGATCGGGGGCGGGAACGGGCGGATCGAGGGAGTCGCCGGGACCGTCGAGATCGGGAAGCGGCGCTTGCGCCGCGGCGGAAGCGGGCATCTCCAGACCCGGCAAGGGAACCGCCGAGCCGGCCATGGCGCGCGGCTTCGCGGCGGGTCTGGAAGGCGATTTCGGCGGGGCGGCCGTCGCGTCGCCGTTTCCGGGCAGCGGCACCGCCGCTCTGCCGGGCCCGCTGGACGCATCGCTCTTCGGGCGATGGACGGTGAACGGGTTCTTGCACTTCGGACATTTGATCGAGAGGCCCGCAGGCGGTACGCGCGAATCGTCGAGCTCGTATGCAGCGGCGCAGTTTGGACAGGAAATCTTCACGACTCGTCCATTCCTCCGCGTACGCGAGGCGATGCTGCGGCGCCGGATCAAAAGGATCCCGGGCGATCCTGACGCCTGCGCCACGCTAGCACCCGGATCCGGCCCCCGCCAACGAAACAACGGCGCTTTTCGTGGTACAGGCGGGTGCTTATGCCGCGGGGTGGGAGAGCCATCGTGGTCGGCGGCGGCCTCGCCGGGCTGGCCTGCGCGCGCGAGCTGGGCGAGAGTTGCACGCTGCTCGAAGCCGCGGACCGGGTCGGCGGCCTCTGCCGCACCGAACTGACCGATGGATTCTCCTTCGACTGGACCGGCCACTGGCTCCATGCCCGCGATCCGGAGATCCGCAAGCTGATCGAGGAGCGCTGGCTCGCGGGCAATCTCCTCGACGTCCAGCGGCGCGCGCGGATCTACAGCCAGGGAGTGTGGACCACCTTTCCTTACCAGTTCCATCTCCACGGACTGCCGCCGCGCACGGTGTCGGAGTGCGTGCTCGGATTCATCGACGCGACGCTCGGTCCGGGCGGAGCGGAGCTGCGCGGGAGGCCGCTGCGGAATGCCGCGGAGTTCATCCTTCGCCACCTCGGCGAGGGGCTCGCGCGCCATTTCATGTTTCCCTACAACGAGAAGCTCTACACCGTTCCTTGCGAGGAGCTGTCGCCGGAGTGGGGAGGTCGGTTCATTCCCCGCCCGTCGCTCGCCGAGGTGGTGAACGGCGCCGTGGGGCCTGCGCGCGAGGACGTGGGCTACAACGCGTCGTTCTGGTATCCGCGAAAGCACGGGATCGAAGCGCTTCCGCGCGCGATCGCCGCAGACCTGCGCTGCGAGGTGCGCCTCTCGTCGCGGGTGCAGAGCCTGAATCTCGATGCCCGTCGCGTGCGGCTCGCCTCCGGAGAGGAGCTGCCCTACGACGCGTTGATCCTCACCGCTCCGTTGCCCGCGTGCGTGAGGCTGCTCTCCGACGCGCCGGCAGAAGTGCGCGAGGCAGCGGCGCGGCTTCGCGCGGTCTCGGTGACCGTGGTGGAGGTCGGCGCCCGCGACGTCGGCGGCGAGCGGTTCCACTGGGCCTACTTCCCGGAGAAGGAGTTTGCCTTCTACCGGATCGGATCGCCTTCCCTGGTGAACCCCGCTTTGGCGCCGGCAGGATTCCGCAGCTTCGCGGTCGAGTTTGCCCACCGCGGTCCGCCCGACGCGCCCCGGTTCATCGACCAGGCGCTGGAGGGGCTGTCGCGCTGCGGCCTGATCGAGCGCGGCGGGGTGGTGCTCTCACGCGCGCGCACCATCGAGGTGGCTTACGTCCTCTTCGATCACCACCACGCAACCGCGACCGCCACCGTGCAGGCCCATTTTCACAGACACGGCGTCCAGCTCGCGGGCCGGTACGGCAAGTGGGAGTACAGCTCGATGGAGGACGCCATCGTCTCGGGTCGCGACGCCGCCCGCAATCTCGCATGATCTCGATCGTCATCCCCGTGTTCAACGAGGCCGGCCTCATCCGCGAGGCGGCGCTCGATCTCTGCCGGCGCCTCGATGCGCTTCGCTGGGACTACGAGCTGATCCTCGCCGAGAACGGCTCCAGGGACGGGACGCTGCAGATCCTCCAGACGCTGGTGACGGAGCGGCCGCGAGTCCGCTTCCTCCATGAACCCGAGCCGAACTACGGGCGGGCGCTGAAGCGCGGCATCCTCGAGGCGCAGGGCGAGGTGGTGATCTGCGACGAGATCGATCTCTGTGACGTCGGCTTCTACCTGCGCGCGCTTCCCATCCTCGAGGAGGGCGCCGATCTGGTGGTCGGATCCAAGGCGATGAAGGGCGCGAACGACGGGCGCCCGTTCATCCGGCGCGTGGCGACGCGCACCATCACCGTTCTCCTCCGCATCGTCACCGGTTTCCGGGGGACCGATACGCATGGCCTCAAGGCCTTCAAGCGCGAGCGTCTGGTCGACGTGGCGCGCGCCTGCGTCGTCGACCGCGACCTCTTCGCCAGCGAGCTCGTGATCCGTGCGCAGCGGATGGGGCGCGACGTCCGGGAGATCCCCATCGCATTGCACGAGCGGCGGCCGCCCTCTACCGCCCTGCTCCGCCGGGTGCCGCGGGTCCTGAAAGGCCTCTTCAAGCTCGGCTGGACGATCCGCGTCCGCTACCGGTGAGTCCTCGCTCTAGAAATCCTTGGTGTAGAGGACCGAGAATTCCTTGGTGCGGTCGCCGTACGTCACCTCGGCAGAGACGGCGCGGCTGATCTCGTACTCCAGCCGTCCTTCGACGGTGTTTTCGTAGGGCACTTCCGTGAACCGCTGCCGGTATCCGATGAACACCTTGTCGCCGATGTACTTCCCG
>Ga0070741_10014350_pt1 | contig 13709 bp, 11 predicted proteins | sample Coa_R1_4_FD_66440 | JGI IMG/M metagenome (GOLD analysis project Ga0070741, IMG submission 66440) | Surface soil microbial communities from Centralia Pennsylvania, which are recovering from an underground coalmine fire - Coalmine... | ecosystem: Environmental > Terrestrial > Soil > Unclassified ... | reverse complement strand
GTGAGCGTATGAAGGGCGAGGGTGGTACCGTGGCGGCGCGTCCCGTCCGCGGCACGGAGAAAACGGCGCCCGTCGAGCACCGTTTCTTCGAGCTGATCCCGCCCGGGACGAAGATCGATTTCGTCGGGCTTCGCTTCAAGATGCTGGTCCTGTCGTGGGCCCTGATCGCGATCGGCCTCGCGTCGGTGTGGCTGAAGGGCGGGCTCAATTACGGCATCGACTTCGCGGGCGGGACGATGGTGCACGTGAAGTTCGCGCAGGCGACCCCGATCAGCGACATCCGAGCCGCGCTCTCGCGGCCGGAGCTCCGCGAGGTCGTGGTGCAGGACGTCGGGAAGGGCGGGCAGGAGTTCCAGATACGCGTCCTCGGGGCGGAGCAGGGCGGCAGCAGCGCGGTAGCCGACGCGATCAAGGGCGGCCTCAAGGAGAAGTTCGGCGAAGGCGCCTACGACGTCCTCCGCGTCGAGACGGTCGGCCCGAAGGTCGGGAAGGACCTCTGGCGGAGCGCCGCGCTCGCCGTTCTCGCCGCGACGCTCGTCATGGGCGCGTACATCGCGATGCGGTTCGAGGTCCGGTTCGGCATCGGCGCCGCGATCGCGCTCATCCACGACGTCCTGATGACGATCGGCGCCCTCTCGATCTTCAACATGGAGTTCGACCTGACGACCGTGGCCGCGCTCCTCACCGTGGTCGGCTACTCCGTCCACGACACCGTGATCGTGTCCGACCGCATCCGCGAGAACATGAAGAAGATGCGACGCGAGACGCTCGCGACGATCATGAACATCTCGATCAACGAGACGCTGTCGCGGACGCTGATCACGAGCGGAACGGCCATCCTCGTCACCGCCGCGCTGTTCGTGCTCGGCGGAACCGTGATCCACAGCTTCGCGTTCGCGCTGTTGGTGGGGTTCGTCGTGGGGACCTACTCGTCGATCTACGTGGCGAGTCCGGTCGTGCTGTACCTCGAAGGGCGACAGACGAAACGCAGATAGCGACGCGCGCGGACGGCGCGCGATCGAGGCGGGGAGGGGTGGCGGGTGGTGCGGCGATGGGTGTGGCGCGGCGACGCCGGTGCGATCCCGCGCCCGCTCGAGGACGCCGTCGCCGATCTCGGCCTCGCACCGTCGAGCCTGCTCGGCCGCCTTCTGCTGAATCGCGGCATCGCCGACGGCGCGAGCGCGGAAGCCTTCCTGCGCCCGACGCTCGCGCGCGGACTGCGCGCGCCGACGCTCATGCGGGATCTGCCGCGCGCGGCGACGCGGCTCGCCGATGCGATCGCCGCCGGAACGCCGATCGGCGTGTACGGCGACTACGACGTCGACGGGATCACGGGGGCGGCGCAGCTCGTCCTGTTCCTCCGCGAGCTCGGCGTCGATCCGCTGCTCCACGTTTCCCATCGCGGCCGCGAAGGATATGGACTTCACGCCGACGCGCTGCGCGGACTCCGCGAGCGCGGCGCGCGGGTCGTCGTCACGGCGGACTGCGGCACCGCCAACGTGTCCGAGCTTCGGCTCGCGGCGGAGATCGGCGTCGACGTGATCGTCTGCGACCACCACCACGCGCCGGTCACCCGTCCGCCGGCGATGGCGCTCTTGAACCCGTTACAGGCCGGCTGCGACTTCCCGTGGAAGGGGCTGTCGGGAGCGGGGGTCGTCTTCTACCTGCTGATGGGGCTCCGCGCGGAGCTTCGCGCGCGTGGGTACGCGTCGCTCCCGGACCTGCGCCGCTATCTCGACCTCGTGGCGCTGGGCACGGTCGCCGACGTCGTGCCGCTCCGCGAGGAGAACCGCGTCCTGGTCGCACACGGGTTGCGGGCGCTCTCCCGGACGCCACGTCCCGGTGTGGTCGCGCTGAAGGAGATGGCGCTCGTCGACGAGGTGTCCGTCCGGAGCGTCGGCTTTCGGCTCGCGCCGCGCCTGAACGCGGGCGGTCGGCTCGCGGACGCGCGCGTCGCCGTCGAGCTGCTCACGAGCGAGAGCACCGAGCGCGCCCGCGCGCTCGCGGCGGAGCTCGAGGTCCACAACGCGGAACGCCGTGCGCTCGAGGAGGCGATGGTCGCGGATGCGATCGCGATGGCGGACGAGATTGCGCGCACGGACACGCGGACGCTGGTCGTTGCGCGCGACGGCTGGCACGCCGGCGTCGTCGGCATCGTCGCGGCACGGCTGGCCGAGCGCTATCACCGAGCCGCACTCGTCATCGCCCTCGACGGCGCGACCGGACGCGGGTCGGGGCGAAGCGTCCGTTCGGTCCATCTGCACGACGCGCTCGCCGAGTGCGCGCCGTTGCTCGAGGCGTTCGGCGGCCACCGGCAAGCCGTTGGTTTCACGATCCGACGCGACCGCGTCGCGGCCGTCGCGGCCTGCTTCGAGGAGGCCGTGCGACGGACGACGCATCCGGCGGACCTCGAGCCGCGACTCGAGATCGACGCGGAGGTGCCGCTCACGACGATCACGTCGACGGTGGCGGCGACGCTCGCGTTGCTCGAGCCGCACGGATCCGGGAATCCGGCGCCGACGCTTCTCGCGCGTGGGGTGACGGTCGAGGGGGCGCGCGCGGTCGGCGATCCCAGACGGTCGCATCTGAAGCTCCGCCTTCGTCAGGACGGCCGGACCGTCCCGGCGATCGCGTTCGGGCTCGGCTATCTGCCGGTGCGCGCCGGCGACCGCGTGGACGTCGTGTTCACGCCGCGGCGGACGCGCTGGCAGGGCGTCGATCGTCTCGATGTCGAGGTGATCGACCTCCGAGCGGCCGCGGGCGTCGAAGTGGCTCAAGCGGCCGAGAACGCAGCGGAATTTCCCGTTCCTTGACGGGAACGCACCGCCCTGGTACCAAAACAATGTCCCGGATCGCCACGGCGCCCGTATGCTCGACGCGGAAGATAACTTGCTGAACAGCAAAGAGGTTGCGGAAATCCTCGACTGCAGTCCGGACACGGTCAACGAGCTGGCTCGCAAGAGCATTCTTCCTGCCTTCAAGAAGGGGCGCCAGTGGCGCTTCCGAAAGCGGGACATCACCTCCTTCAAGCGACAGCTGCGAGGGACGACTGCCGCATGACGGCGTCCGCAGACTGCGGGCGCTCGCGCTAAGGGGGCCAGCGACTCCGGCGATTCGACGCCGGGGGACCTGACGGTACGAAAGGAGGCGTATGGCTCTCGCGAACGCGCAGCCGCACGAAAGCCGGCTGTACTACGAGTTCTCACACCTCTACGATCTCATCTTCCGCCGCGTCTTCTATCCGCGTATCGCGATGGTGATCCGCTCGCTCGGCGTCGAGCCGGGGGCGCGGGTCCTCGAGCTCGGCGTCGGGACCGGGCTGTCGCTCGACGCGTATCCGCCGCACTGCCAGGTGACGGGCATCGACCTCGCGCCCGACATGCTCGAACGCGCACAGGACAAGGTGAACCAGAACGGGTGGCGTCACATCACGCTCGAGCAAGGCGACGCGCTCAATCTCAAATTCGACGACGACAGCTTCGACTACGTGATGGCGTTCCACGTCGTGAGCGTCGTTCCCGATCCCGTGCGCATGTTGGCGGAGGCCGCGCGCGTATGCCGGCCCGGCGGCCTGATCACGATCATCAATCACTTCCGGAGCTCCAATCCGACCGTCGCACGCGTCAACGAAGCGATCGACCCGATCACGCGCTGGCTCGGCTGGACGACGCTGCGCCTCGGCGACGTGCTCGACCGCCGCGCGCTGCACGTGGAGCGGCAGTGGAAGACGTCGCCGCGGTCGCTGTTCACGATCGTCGTCGCACGGAACGCGAAGGCGGTGCTCGCGGCGCGGCGTCCGGTCGCGGGACGGAACGCGGGACCGGCGGCGCTCTCGCTGTCCTAGTGCCGGTGATGCGTCGACGGGGCGAACGGGATGATGCCCCGCCGGACGAGCAGGTCGGCCTCGTGCTGGCTCCGCGTGTGGAGCCAGCGCTTGTAGAGCCGCACGGTGTCCTGTTCGCGGCGGAAGAGCTCCTGGGCGCTGATTTCGGTGAGCACGCGCACGAACTCGGGAAAGCGTCCCGCCATCTCGCGGAAGAGCTCGGCTAGCCCGGCGCGCGGCGGCTGGGCCGAAAGGCGCGCGTACGCGTTCCGCCCGAGCGCCGTGTAGTATTCGGGCCCGACCAGGCTCCGATCGAGGCTGTCGACGAACACGCCCGTGATGAACAGCGCGGTGTCGGCGACGCGCTTCAGCTTCTCGTAGCGCTTCGGCGCCGGCAGATTGACGGCCTCCAGGTAGTCGAGGGCGAGCGGGGGGTCGAGCAGGTTGCCGCTGACCGGCCGCGCGAAGGCCTCGAGCAGCTGGACGAGATAGAACTCGGTCGTCTCGGACGACTCGACCTGCTGCGCGGTCATCGCGCCTCGAACGAGCTCGTGGAACAATGCCGTCAGGTTCGTCGTCGTCAGCATGAGCGATCTTTCCGCCGCCATCCTCGCAGCAAGAAGCACTCCACCTCCATCATTGTGGGGACAAAGCGGCGCAGTATCAAACGTTCTCGCGTTGAAGGGGTGCCACCGCTTTGGTACATACCGCCGTTCTCCTCTCCTCATGTCGAACCCCGGTACGGTCTCGGCGGTCAAGGGCTTTCGGGACGTCCTTCCGGACGAGAGCCGGCGATGGCGCGTCCTAGAAGATGCGGCCGAGTCGGTCTTCGGGCGCTACGGGTTCGGCGAAGTTCGCCTGCCGGTGCTGGAGCGCACGGAACTCTTCGCCCGCTCGCTCGGTGAGACGACGGACATCGTCGAGAAGGAGATGTACTCTTTCGCCGACCGCGACGAGACGCTCGTGACGCTCCGTCCCGAAGCGACCGCCGGCGTCGTGCGCGCCTACCTCGAGGGTGGCCTCGTGCAGGCCGATCCAACGGCGCGCCTCTTCTACCGGGGCCCGATGTTCCGCCGCGAGCGGCCGCAGCGCGGACGGTACCGGCAGTTCTATCAGATCGGCGTCGAGGTCCTCGGTCGAGACGACGCGCTAGTCGACGCCGAGCTGCTCGTCATGCTCGACCGATACCTGACGGAGGTCGGCACGCGGGATGTACGGCTCGAGCTCAATTCCCTCGGCGATGCGACGTGTCGGCCAGTCTACCGCGAGCGGCTCCGGGAGTTCGGGACGGCGCACCTCGCCGCGCTCTGTCCGGACTGTCACCGGCGGCTCGAGAAGAACCCGCTCCGCATCCTCGACTGCAAGGTCGAGGGCTGTCGTCGCGTCGTCGCCGACGCGCCCGTCATGCTGGACAGCCTCTGCGCTGCCTGCCGCACCCACTTCGACGAGGTGCGGCGGTTGCTCGATCAGGAGGGGATCGCGTACGGCGTGAATCCTCGTCTCGTGCGCGGTCTCGACTACTACTGCCGGACGGCGTTCGAGCTGATCGGCGCGGGCCTCGGCGCACAGAACGCCGTCGGCGGCGGCGGTCGCTACGACGGCCTCGTCGCGGCGCTCGGTGGCCCCGACGTCCCCGGCGTCGGTTTCGCACTCGGAGTCGAGCGCCTCGCCATGGTCACGCCGGGCGCGGAGGCCGTCGCCGCGGGGCCGATGGCCGTCGTTCTCCCGCTCGACGCGCGCGGGGTCGGTCCGGCGCTCCGAATCGCGACGCGCCTCCGCGACCAGCATGTCGCCGTCGGGCTCGAGCCCGCGGGGCGAAGTCTCAAGGCGCTGCTCCGCGCCGCCGACCGGCGGCGCGCGCGGCTCGCCGTCATCATCGGCGACGACGAGCTCCAGGCGGGGCGGGCGACGGTCCGGGATCTCGCGCGACATGAGGATCGCCGCCACGCGCTGCCCCTCGATGCGCCCGGACCGGAGCTCGCGACGGCGGTGCGCGCGCTAGCGGAGGGTGGGTCGTGAGCGAACGGATCGAAGCGCTCGGCGACTGGCAGCGGACGAACCTCGCCGGCGATCTCCGAACCGCCGACGTCGGCCGCGCGGTCACGCTCTGCGGCTGGGTCCACGCGCGCCGCGATCATGGCGGGCTCCTGTTCGTCGACCTCCGGGATCGGAGCGGCCTCGTGCAGCTCGTCTGCAGCCCGGACGAGAGCGCGACCGCGCACGCGCGGGCCGGCGAGCTGCGCCTCGAGTACGTCGTCGCCGCGCGCGGGATGGTTCGCGAGCGTCCCGCCGAGACGGTGAACGCCGAGCTGCCGACCGGCGCGATCGAGGTGGCCGTCGACGAGTTGCGCGTCCTCAACACGGCGCGCTCGACGCCGTACCCGATCGACGACACGGTGGAGGTGAGCGAGCCGAACCGGCTCCGCTACCGCTATCTCGACCTCCGCCGTCCCCGCGTGCAGCGGAACCTGATCCTCCGGCACGACGTCACGCGCATGGTGCGCGAGCACCTGAACGCGGCGAACTTCCTCGAGGTCGAGACGCCGGTCCTCACGCGCTCGACGCCGGAGGGAGCGCGCGACTACCTCGTCCCGAGCCGGATCCAGCACGGGTCGTTCTACGCGCTGCCCCAGTCGCCACAGCTCTTCAAGCAGCTGCTCATGGTCGGCGGACTCGACCGCTACTATCAGATCGTCCGATGCTTCCGGGACGAGGACCTCCGCGCCGACCGGCAGCCGGAGTTCACCCAGATCGACCTCGAGATGTCCTTCGTGCGTCCGACGGACGTCATGGAGGTGGTCGAGCCGATGATCGCGAACATCTTCACGGCGGTTCGCGGCACGCCGACCGCGCGGCCATTCCCGGTGCTCTCCTATGCCGATGCGATGCGCCGCTTCGGATCGGATCGTCCCGACCTGCGCGTCGATCTCGAGCTCGACGACTTCTCCACCTGCTTCGCGGGCACGGGCTTTCGCGTCTTCGCCGAAGCGCTCGCTGCCGGCAACGCGATCCGTGGCCTCGTCGTGCCCGGCGGCGGCGCAGCGCTCTCCCGCCGCGAGCTCGACGAGCTCGTCGGGTTCGCGACCGCGCAGGGCGCGCGCGGGCTCACGTGGATCCGGATCGCGGCCGACGGGTGGCAGTCACCCGCGGTGAAGTTCCTCTCCGACGCGGAGCGCGAGCGCCTCGGAGGCGCCGCGCGGCTGTCCCCCGGCGACCTCCTCGTTCTTCTCGCGGAGCCCGAGTTGCTCGCATCGACTATTCTCTCGCAGCTGCGTCTCCAGCTCGGCGAGCGCCTCGGCCGGGTCGCGCGCGACGAGGACCGCTTCCTCTGGGTCGTCGACTTTCCGCTGCTTCAGCGCGATCCGGACTCCAATCGATACGCGGCGGTGCACCACCCGTTCACGGCGCCCGTCGACACCGAACTCGACCGCCTCGAGGGCGAGCCGCTCGCGATCCGCTCGCAGGCCTACGACCTGGTGCTGAACGGGATCGAGCTCGGCGGCGGCAGCATCCGGATCCATCGCCCCGACGTGCAGCTCCGCGTGTTCGCGCTCCTCGGGATGTCCGAAACCGAGGCGCGCGACCGCTTCGGCTTCCTGATCGACGCGCTCGCGTTCGGCGCGCCGCCGCACGGCGGCATCGCGCTCGGACTCGACCGGCTCGTCATGCTGCTCGCCGGTGCCGACTCGATCCGGGAAGTCATCGCGTTTCCGAAGACGCAGCGCGCGGTGTGTCTCCTGACCGACGCGCCGACCCCGGTCGACCCCGCACAGCTGCGCGAGCTCGGACTGCGCCTCCTCTAGAGAAGCGTCTCGGGCGGCGTCGCCGTCGTCCCGATCGCCTCCGCGACGCCCGGATGCGTCACGTGTCCGTCGAGGACGTTGACCGCGCGCCGGAGCGCACCGTCGCGGCGGAGCGCTTCCGCGAAGCCGTGATCGGCGAGCTCCAGGGCATAGGACAGCGTCGCATTCGTGAGCGCGAGCGTCGACGTGTGTGGCACCATGCCGGGCATGTTCGTAACCGCGTAGTGGACGACGTCGTCGACGCGGTAGATGGGATCCGCGTGCGTCGTCGGGCGCGACGTCTCGGCGCACCCACCCTGGTCGATCGACAGGTCGACGAACGCTGCGCCCGACCGCATCGCCCCGACGAGGGACCGCGGGAGGATGCGCGGGGCGCGCGCGCCGGGAATCAGCACCGAGCCGACCACGAGGTCGGCGGTCGTCACCTCTTCCTCGACGTTCGCGCGGTTCGACATGACGGTCGTCACGTGGCCGCCGAGGATGTCGTGGACGTAGCGCAGCTTGGCGGGTGCCACGTCGAGGATCGACACGTGCGCGCCGACGCCGACGGCGACCTGACAGGCATTCGTTCCGGCGATGCCCGCCCCCAGGATCACGACCTTGGCGGGCCGGACGCCGGACGCGCCCGACAGGAGGACGCCGCGCCCGCCGTTCTGCGCCTGCAGGCACCAGGCCCCCACCTGGATCGCGAGACGCCCGGCGATCTCGCTCATCGGCGCGAGCAGCGGCAGCGAGCCGTCGTCGGGCTGCAGCGTCTCGTAGGCGAGCGCGCGCACCCGCCGCTCGACGAGGACACGCGTCAGCTCGCGGTTGGCGGCGAGATGGAGATAGGTGAAGAGCACTTGTCCGCCGCGGAGGCGCGCGTACTCTGCCGGCAGCGGCTCCTTCACCTTGAGGACGAGCTCGGCGCGCTCCCAGACACCGGCAACGTCCGCGAGCGTCGCGCCCGCGTCGCGGTAGAGCGCGTCGGGAAAGCTCGAGCCGACGCCCGCACCGTGCTCGACGACGACCGTGTGACCGTGCGCGACGAGCGCGCCGACACCGCTCGGCGTGAGCGCTACACGGTTCTCTTCTTCCTTGATCTCGCGCGGGACGCCGACGATCATCGCGGATCAGTCTAGCATGTGCGCGGACGCGACCCACGACTTGCCTCGGCCGGGAGGGGCCCGATAAAAGATCGCACCGGGATCTCATCCGTGGGACAGACGATCGACGGCAAGCGGGTTGCGGCGGCGGTGCGGAGCGAGGTCCGCGAGCGCGTCGCGCGTCTCGCGAGTCGCGGAACGGTCCCGGGGCTCGCGACGGTCCTCGTCGGCGACGATCCAGCCTCACACCTCTACGTCGGCAGCAAGGAGAAGGCGTGCGAGGAGGTCGGCATGCGCTCCTTCGGCCATCGCTTGGCTGCCGACGTGAGCCAGGGCGAGCTGATCGCGCTCGTCCGCGAGCTCGGTCGTCGCGCCGACGTCCACGGCATCCTCGTGCAGCTGCCGCTTCCGGCGGCGCTCGACGCGCGTGCCGTGATCGAGGCGCTGCCGCCAGAGAAGGACGTCGATGGGCTTCATCCCGTGAGCCAGGGTCGCCTCATGGCCGGCGAGCCGGGCCTCCGACCGTGCACGCCGCTCGGCGTCCTCCGCCTGCTCGACGAGACCGGCATCGAGCTCCGCGGCGCCAACGCCGTGGTCGTCGGGCGGAGCCTGCTCGTCGGGAAGCCGGTCGCGCTCCTGCTGCTCGAACGGCACGCGACGGTGACGCTCTGCCACTCCCGAACGCGCGATCTCGCCGCCGACGTCGGACGTGCGGACGTGGTCGTCGCGGCGACGGGCCAGGCGGCCCTCGTGCGGGGAAGCTGGATCCGTCCCGGCGCGGTCGTGATCGACGTCGGCATGAACCGAGGCCCGGACGGGAAGCTCTGCGGCGACGTCGAGTTCGCGGCTGCCCGCGAGCGCGCGGCGTTCATCACGCCCGTGCCCGGTGGCGTCGGTCCGATGACGGTTGCGATGCTACTCGCGAACACCGCCACCGCTGCCGAGCGCGCATCCGCCGCGCAGGCGGCGTGAGCCGTCCGATGCCGCGGCGGACGCCGCTGTACGAGGCGCATCGGGGTCTCGGCGCGAAGCTCGTCGAGTTCGCAGGCTGGGAGATGCCGCTCTCGTACCGCGGTCCCGTCGACGAGCACCGCGCCGTGCGCGAGCGATGCGGCCTCTTCGACGTGAGCCACATGGGCGAGGTCGAGCTCCACGGACCGCAGGCGGCGGCCGTGTGCCAGGAGCTCACGGTGAACGACGTCGGCCGGCTCCGGATCGGCGACGGCCAATACACGCTCCTCTGCAACGAGCGGGGCGGCGTGCTCGACGATCTGATCGTCTTCCGGCTCGGACCGGAACGATATCTCCTCGTCGTGAATGCCGCGACCACCGCCGCCGACGTCGCCTGGATCACGGAGCGGATGGCGGGCCGCACCGATGTCGTCGATCGGAGCCGCGAGCTCGGCCTTCTGGCGTTGCAGGGGCCGGAAGCGGAGATCGCGCTCCGTCCATTGACGCCGCTCGATCTTCCGGCGCTGCGGCCGTTCGCCGCGCTCGAAGGGCCGGTCGCGGGGGTGCGCGCGCTCGTCTCGCGCACGGGGTACACTGGCGAAGACGGGTTCGAGATCATGATCGACGCGGACGACACGCCTCGGCTCTGGGACGAGCTGCTGACGTCGGTCGAGCGTCGGGGCGGGCAGCCTGCCGGCCTCGGCGCACGCGATACGCTTCGCCTCGAGGCCGGCCTTCCGCTCTGCGGGACCGACATGGACGAGACGACGACGCCGCTCGAGGCGGGGCTCGCGTGGGTCGTGAAGCTCCAGAAGGGCGCGTTTATCGGGCGTGACGCGCTCGCCGAGCAGGCAAAGAGCGGCCCACCGCGGCGGCTCGTCGGCGTTCAGCTCGACGATCCGGGCATCCCGCGCCACGGCTTCCCGGTCTTTCACGACGGTACCGCTGTCGGCCATGTGACGAGCGGCACCAAGTCGCCGACGCTCGGCACCTTCATCGGACTCGCGTACGTCAGCACCGGCGCCGCCGCACCCGGGACGCCGGTCGCGATCGAGATCCGCGGACGACGCGTGCCCGCGCGCGTCGTCGATCGCCCGTTCTACCGGCGGGTGCGGCAGGAGGTATGACGATGGAGTTCCCCGACGACGTCCGGTACACGAAGGATCATGAATGGCTTCGCCTCGAGGGCCACGAGGCGACCGTCGGCATCACCGACTTCGCTCAGGACGCGCTCGGCGACGTCGTCTTCGTCGAGCTACCCACCGTCGGCGCGACGGTGACGCAGGGCCAGACGTTCGGCGTGGTCGAATCGAACAAGACGGTCTCGGATCTCTTCGCGCCCGCGACCGGTCGCGTCACGGCCGTGAATCACGTGCTACGGGACGAGCCCGAGCGGGTGAATCGCGATCCCTACGGCGCCGGCTGGATGATCCGTCTCGCGCTCAGCAAGACGGAGGAAGTCGATGCGCTCCTCGACGCCGGGGGGTACCGCGCCTTCGTCGCGAGCGAGCAGCCGAAGTGAACCCGTACGCACCCCACACCGACGCCGACGTCGCCGCCATGCTCGCGACGATCGGCGTCGCGTCGATCGACGACCTATTCGCGCACGTCCCGGCCGGGTTGCGCGCGCGTGCGGCGATCGATCTGCCGGCGGGGCTGAGCGAGCCGGAGTTGCACGCCGAGCTCCGACGGCTCGCGGAACGGAACCGCCGCGCGACCGACGCCGCCGTCTTCCTCGGCGCGGGCGCGTATCCGCACTGGATCCCGGCGGTCGTCGACCAGATCCTTCTGCGCTCGGAGTTCGCGACCGCGTACACCCCGTACCAGGCGGAGGTGAGTCAGGGCACCCTCCAGGCGATCTTCGAGTTCCAGACGTTCGCGGCGCTGCTCCTCGGCCTCGAGGTGGCGAACGCCAGCATGTACGACGGCGCCTCCGCGGCGGCCGAGGCGGTCCTCATGGCACGCCGCCTCCTCCCCGGGCGACGGACGGTCTGGCTCGCCCGGGCGTTGCATGCGCACTACCGGGCGACGATCGTCACGTACCTCCGCGGCCTGCCGGAGATGGTCGTCCGCGAGCTCCCATTCGACGCCGAGGGACGCACGGATATGGAGGCGCTCCGCGCCGCCCTCGGCCCGGACGCGCTCTGCGTCGTGGTCGGGCAGCCGAACGTCTTCGGCGTCGTCGAGGACGTAGCGGCGGTCGCGGCGCCGACGCATGAGGCCGGTGCGCTCGTCATCACGGCGACGATGGAGCCGCTCGCGCTCGCCGTGGTCCGACCGCCCGGCGCGTGCGGCGCGGACATCGCGGTCGCCGAGGGACAGAGCTTCGGGCTGCCGGTCGCGTACGGCGGGCCGGGCGTCGGCCTCTTCGCGACGCACGAGCGCTTCGTGCGGAGCATGCCGGGGCGGCTCGTCGGCGAGACGGTCGACGTCCACGGCCGCCGCGGCTTCGTCCTGACGCTCGCGACCCGCGAGCAACACATCCGTCGCGAGCGCGCGACGTCGAACATCTGCACGAACCAGGGCCTCTGCACCCTCGCCGTGACCGTGTACCTCTCGCTCCTCGGTCGCCACGGGCTCCGACAGCTGGCGGACGTCAACTACGCGGCCGCGCACGCGACGGCGTCGCGGCTCGAGGAAGCAGGCCTGGCGCGCACGTTTCCGGGATCGTTCTTCAACGAGTTCGTCGTGCGCGCTCCGGCGGCGGCGGCCGCGTGGGAGCGCCTCGCGCAGGACGGCGTCGTCGCCGGGTTCCCGCTCGGGCGCTGGTATCCGGAGCTCGAAGGCGACCTCGTGCTCTGCGTGACGGAGACGCACACCGCCGCGCAGGTCGACCGGCTGGTCGCGGCGCTCGCCGAGCCGACGCGCCAGACACGCTCCGCGAGAGGCTGAACGATGCTCGACGAGCCCCTCATCTTCGAGCGCGGATCGACGGGACGGGTCGGCTGGACGATTCCCGGCGATCCGCGTGCGTCCACCGCCAGCGCGTTACCGGAAGAGCTCCGCCGCGACGACGACCTCGCCGGAATGCCGGAGGTCGGCGAGCTGGAGACGCTCCGTCACTTCCTGCGCCTGTCCCAGTGGAACTACAGCGCCGCGACGACGCTCTATCCGCTCGGGTCGTGCACGATGAAGTACAACCCAGTGGTGAACGAGCAGATCGCCCGCCTTCCCGGTCTTGCGGGTCTCCATCCCCTCGTTCCGGACGCACTCGCGACGGGCGCCCTCGAGCTGCTCGCGGGGCTCGAGGCGGCGTTGAAGGCGGTCAGCGGAATGGATGCCGTCACGCTCCAGCCCGCCGCGGGCGCGCACGGCGAGCTGCTCGGCATGTTGCTCGTGCGCGCCTACCATGTCGATCGCGGCGACGCGCGCCGACGCGTGCTCATCCCGTCGAGCGCGCACGGGACGAATCCGGCGAGCGCGACCCTCTGCGGCTACGACGTCACCGAGGTCGCCGTCGATGCGCGCGGGCTCCTCCCAGCGTCTTCCGTCGCGGCGGCGATGGACGAGTCGGTGGCCGCGCTCATGATCACGAACCCGAACACGCTCGGCCTCTTCGAGCACGAGATCGAGGGCATCACCACGGCGGTCCACGCGCGCGGCGGCCTCGTCTACATGGACGGCGCCAACATGAACGCGATCCTCGGGATCGCGAAGCCCGCCGACATGGGCGTCGACGTCATGCAGTTCAACCTGCACAAGACGTTCTCGACGCCGCACGGTGGCGGCGGCCCGGGCGCCGGGCCGGTGGCCGTCCGGAAGACGCTCGAGGAATACCTGCCGGTTCCGCGCCTCGTCCGCCGCGGCGACGCGTTCGCATGGACGGAGGACGCGCCGAAGAGCGTCGGTCGCATGCGGTCGTTCTACGGGAACTTCGGTATCCTCGTGCGCGCGTACGCCTACATCCGGAGCCTCGGCGGTCCCGGGCTCGGGGAGACGAGCCGGCTCGCGGTCCTGAACGCGAACTACCTCCGCGCGCGCCTCGGTGGCGCGTACCATCTGCCGTACGAGACGCCGTCGCTCCACGAGTGTGTGTTCTCCGATCGC
>Ga0070741_10014349_pt1 | contig 13712 bp, 11 predicted proteins | sample Coa_R1_4_FD_66440 | JGI IMG/M metagenome (GOLD analysis project Ga0070741, IMG submission 66440) | Surface soil microbial communities from Centralia Pennsylvania, which are recovering from an underground coalmine fire - Coalmine... | ecosystem: Environmental > Terrestrial > Soil > Unclassified ... | reverse complement strand
CTGCTCGATGAGTCGCTTGGCCGCGAGCACGGCCTTGGAGGACTCGCTGGCCGCGTCGTAGAGGAAGAGCTCGATCGGATGGCCGTTGATGCCTCCCTTCTTGTTCGTCTCCTCGACGAACAGCTCCACCGAGCGCTTCATGCGGTCGCCGAGAAACGCGGCCGGGCCGGTGTAGGAGAAGATGCTGCCGATCTTGTACGGCTCGCCGGCCGCGCGTGCCGAGAGCCTCGGCACCAGCGCCGCGGCCAGCCCGGCGCCCGCCATTGCGTGGAATTGTCGTCGTGTGAGCATGCGTGTCGTCACCCCTTTTACACGCGCTCGCTCTCGGCCGCACCGAGAAGCCCGCGTGGTCGAAAGAAGAGCATCAGGAGCAGCAGGACGAACGCGAGCACGTCCTTCAGCTCGGATGCGATGATCCCGCCGCCCAGCGCCTCGAGCAGGCCCAGGAGGAGGCCGCCCGCGATGCCGCCGAACGTGTTGCCGAGCCCCCCGGCCACCGCAGCCGCAAAGCCCTTGAGACCGAGCATCGTGCCCGCGTCGTAGATCGTCAGCGTCATGGGCGTGATGATGATGCCGGCCACCGCGCCGACGGCGGCGCCGAGCGCGAACGAGAGCATCACCATGCGGCCGACGTCGATCCCGACCAGGCGCGCCGCCTCGCGATCGATGGCCACCGCCTGCATCGCCTTGCCGAGCAGCGTTCGCCCGAAGAACAGCTGCAGCGCGAGCACGATCGCGATCGCGACGCTGATGATCCACAGTGCCTGCGGCAGGATGGCGGCGCCGAGCAGCCAGATCGGCCGCTCGCCGCTGAAGGCCGGCAGTCCCGCGGCATTCTTGCCGAGCGTGACCATGACGGCGCCCTTGAGCAGGATGGAGGCGCCGATGGTGATGATGATCAGGTTCAGGACGTCGGCGCCGCGCGCGGGCCGGATCGCCAGCCGCTCCAGCAGCACGCCGATGGCCGTGACCGCGACCACGGTGATCACCATCACCACCGTCAGCGGCAATCGGGTGGCCGTCAGAAGCGCGGCGCCCAGCATGCCGCCGAGCATGGCGAACTCGCCCTGGGCGAAGTTCACCGCGCCGGTGGCGTTGAAGACGATGTTGAAGCCGACCGCGACGAGCCCATAGATGGCGCCCATCGTGATGCCGGCGAAGCAGAACTGCACGAGGTCGGCGAAGGCCAAAGCGTCTCGCCGTAAGCTAGGGGCGAGCGGATATGATGTCAAGACAGCCGTGAGCCGGATCACCGACCTCGCGCGCGAGCGCTACATCAGCCTGGCGACCTTCCGCCGGAACGGGACGGAGGTGCGCACGCCCGTCTGGTTCGTCGCGCACGACGATCACCTCTACGTCGTCATCGCGGGCGACTCCGGCAAGGCCAAGCGTCTGCGCAACTCGTCGCGCGCGCGCGTGGCGCCCTGCGACGTCCGCGGCCGGGTGTCCGGCGCCTGGCGCGACGTCACGGCACGCATCGCGGCCGACGCGCCCGAGCCGGCGATCCGCGCGGCGTTTCAAAGGAAGTACGGCTGGCAGGTCCGGCTCTTCGAGCTCATGTCGCGCGTCACGGGCCGCATCCACCGGCGGGCGTGGATCGAGGTCACGCTCACGCCGGCCGGCTGACGGACCGCCATGCGCTGTTCCCGGTGCCGCCACGAGGCGCCCGCCGGCGCCGATTTCTGTCCGGAGTGCGGCGCGCGTCTCGCACACGGCTGTCCGCGCTGCAGCGCCACCGCCGAGCCGGGTCACAAGTTCTGCGTGAAGTGCGGTGCGTCGCTGGCGGCCTCAGAGCCGATTCCGCCGCCCGCAGCCGCAGAGCGCCGCCAGCTCACCGTGATGTTCTGCGACGTCGTGGGCGCCACCGCCGTCTCGAGCAGGCTCGATCCCGAGGAGATGCGCGAGCTGATCCGCGCCTACCAGCAGACGTGCGCGACGGCCATCGCAGAGTGTGACGGGCATGTCGCGCAATATCTCGGTGACGGCCTGCTGGTGTACTTCGGCTATCCGCTCGCACACGAGGACGACGCGCGGCGCGCGGTGCGTGCGGCGCTGGAGATCGTCGCTGCCGTCGAGCGCGCCGACCTGCGGCCGCACCACCGCGATGCCGAGCAGCTAGCCGTGCGCGTCGGTGTCCACACCGGCCTCGTGGTGATCGGTGAGGTCGGAGACCGCGAGCGCCACGAGCAGCTGGCGCTCGGTGAGACGCCGAACCTCGCGGCCCGACTCCAGGCGCTCGCGACACCGGGCACCGTGGCCGTGAGCGAGGCGACATACCGGCTCGCCGGGCCGAGCTTTCGCTGGCACGACCTCGGCACGGTCGTCGTTCGCGGCTTTGCGCAGCCCCAGCGCGTCTGGCGGCCGCTCGCCGAGCTCGGCGGGCCGCGGCGGGCCGCGACCGACGCGCCGCTCGTCGGGCGTGACGCCGAGCTGAGCCTGTTGCGGCGACGCTGGGAGCAGGCGCAGACGGGCGACGGGCAGGTGGTGCTGCTCACCGGCGACCCCGGCATCGGCAAGTCGCGCATCACCGACACGTTCGTCGAAGATACCGGCGCAGCGCCGGCCGCCGTCTTCCGCTGGTTCTGCTCCTCCTATCATCAGAACAGCGCGCTCCATCCGTTCGCCTCGCAGGTCGAGGAGGCCGCCGGCGGCGCGGGCGACGATGTGCCGGCACGTCGGCTCGACCGGCTCGAGCGGTGGCTCGACGCCTCCGGAGCGCCGCGCGACCATGTCCCGCTGCTGGCAGCGCTCCTGTCGATGCCGTTCGCGGACCGCTACGGTGCGCTCGACATGACGCCGTCCGCACAGCGCGAGAAGACGCTGCAGGCGCTCGAAGATCAGGTCGCGCGCCTCGCCGCATCCCGACCCGTGCTCGGCGTTCTGGAGGACGCGCACTGGATCGATCCCACGTCGCGCATCCTGCTGGACCGCCTGGTGGACCTGGTGCTCCGACGCCGCGTGCTCCTGGTGGTGACCGCCCGGCCCGAGTTCAGTCCGTCGTGGGCGCAGCTGCCCCACGTGACGGTGCTGACCCTCAACCATCTCGGGCGCGAGGAGGCGTCGCGACTCGTCGCCAGCCTCGCGCGCGGCCGCGCGCTGCCCACGACGCTCGTCGACGGCATCGTGGAGCGCGGCGAAGGCATTCCGCTGTACGTCGAGGAGATCACCAAGGCCGCGCTCGAGGGCGACGACCGGATCCCGGCCACCCTGCGCGACTCGCTCACCGCGCGCCTGGACCGCCTCGGCTGGGCCAAGGAGGTGGCGCAGGCGGCCGCGGTCGTCGGACGCGAGTTCGACGACGAGGTGCTGGCCGCGATCATGCCCCTGGCGGAGGATCGGCGGCGGGAGGCGCTCGCCCAGCTCGGCCGCGCTCAGCTCGTGCTCGAACGCCGCGGCAGCGGCCGCACGATCCACGTCTTCCGTCACGCGCTCATCCACGAGGCTGCGTACCAGTCGCTGCTCAACACGACGCGACGCGCGTACCATCGCCGTATCGCCGAGGTGCTCCAGGCGCGTTTCGTCGAGCGCGCGGAGAGCGAGCCGGAGACGCTCGCGCACCATTTCACGGAGGCGGGCGACGCGCCGCGTGCGGTCACGTACTGGCTGCGCGCCGGCCAGCGCGCCGCGCAGCGATCCGCAAATCTCGAAGCCGTCGAGCACCTCCGCCGCGGCCAGCAGCTGCTCGAGCGCTGTCCAGCCGGGACGGAGCGCGACGAACTGGAGGTGGCGCTCCTCATCGCGCTCGGGCCCGCCTTGATGGCCACGCGCGGGTGGAACGCGCCGGAGGTGGACGCGGTCTACGCGCGCGCCCGGGCGCTCGCCGCCGAGCGCGGCCGCTCGAAGGACGTCTTCCCGGCCCTCTGGGGCCGCTGGCTCGTCGCCCACTCCGGCGGGCAGGCGGAGCGCGCGCGCGAGCTACTCGAGGAGCTGCGCGTCGTGCTGAAGGGCACGACGGACGTCCGGCTGCTCATGCAGTTGCATCACGCCACCGTCTCGACGAAGTGCTCGGACGCCGACCTCGGCGGCAGCGCCGTCCACGTCGAGGAGGTCCTGCAGCGCTATCGCGTCGAGGAGCACCGCGAGCAGGCCCTCGTGTACGGCGGCCACGATCCGGGCGTCTGCGTGCTCAGCATCGGCGCCCTCGTGCACGTGATGCGAGGCGATCTCCGCCACGCCCGCCGGCTGAGCGACGAGGCGCTGGCGCTCGCGGCGCGCGTGGGCCACGTGCCGAGCGTCGCGCACGCCGAGTGGTATCGCGCCGAGCTCTGCCACATCCACGGTGACGTGGCGGAGGCGGAGACGCGCGCCCGCAGCGTGCTGCGCGTCGCGTCGGAGAAGGGCATCGCGCACTACGCGGCGTGGGCGCGGCTGGTCCTCGGCTGGGCCATGGTACAGCGGGGATCGGCGGACACCGGACTCGCGATGCTCGACGAAGGGCTCGTGGCGTTGCACGCGACGGGCAATCACTACCATCTCGCGCACCGGTTCACCGTGCGCACCGAGGCGCTCGCCGCGGCGGGCCGCGTGAAGGCGGCTCGCGAATCGGCGGACGAGGCGGTCGAGGCCGTCGCGCGCACCGGTGAAGTCTGGTACGAGCCGGAGGCGCTCCGCGTGAAAGCGCAGATCGCGCAGGCGGGGCCGTCGCGCGATCCCGCGCTGGCCGAGCGCTGCCTGGATCAGGCGCTCACGTCGGCGCGCGCCCACGGCGCGCGGTTCTGGGAGCTCCGTGCCGCCGCGGCCCTGGCGTCACTCCGCGTGGCTCACGGGCGCGGCGCCAGCGCGCGCGACGTGCTGCGGAGCGCGCTCGACGGCTTCGACGACGCGCGCGACGTGCCCGAGATCGCCGCCGCCCGCGCGCTTCTGGCGCGCCTCTGATCCCATGTCACCGTGACGACGCCGGATACATCCGGATGAAGTTGTCGCGGTTCGGCATCTTGACCGCCGGCAGTGTCTGCGCGTTCATCTCATCGCCCTCGGCGATCACGCCGTTCAGGTTGAGCAGATAGGCGGTGAGGGCGTAGACCTCGTCGCTGGTGAGCGACTGCGGCTGGATGTACGGCATCGCGCGGCGGACGTAGTCGAACACCGTCGTCGCGTACGGCCAGTAACTGCCGACGGTGCGCACGGGCGCCGCGCTCGCCAGCGTCCCCTGCCCGCCCACGAGGCGATCATTGGGCTGGCCCGCACCTTTCGCGCCGTGGCAGGCCTGGCACTTCTGCTCGTAGACGACGGCGCCCTTGGCCGCGGTGCCGCTGCCCGGCGGCAGCCCGGCGCCGTCGGGGCCGACGCTGATGTCCCAGCCGGCGATCTGCGCGGGCGTCGCCGCCCGACCGAGGTTCGGCGTCTCCACGACGGCCGCGCGCGCGCAGCCGAGCGCCGTCATCGCCAGCATCGCCCACGCCAGCTCACGCGTAGACATGCTTCACCTCACCGTTCGGCGCGACGCTCCAGGCCGTGATGCCGTTGTAGTGGAAGATCGCGTTCGCGCCGTGCTCGGCGATGAACGCGGCGCGCTCCGGCTGCACGTGGCCGGCGTCGTCGGTCGCGCGCGACTTGAGAACGGCGGCGGTGCCGTCCCAGCGCCAGGGCAGACGGAAGCGCGTGAGCGCGCGCGGCACAACGGGCGTGGTGAGCCTCGCCGCGCGCCACGTGGTGCCACCGTCCGTGCTGACCTCGACCTGTTTGATGGCGCCGTGACCGGACCAGGCGATGCCGGAGATCTGGTAGAGCCCCGCGCCCTTCAGCGCCAGGCCCGGCGAGGGCTGGGTCACGAGCGACTTCACGTCCATCGGGTACGTGAACATGAGCGCCTTGCCGTCTGCCTGCAGGTCGGTGTAGCGCGACGTCTCGTCCTTGGTCATGACCGGCGCCGCCACCACCTTCAGCCGGCGCAGCCACTTCACGCTCATGTTGCCTTCCCAGCCGGGCAGGAACAGGCGTACGGGGTAGCCGTTCTCCGGCCGCAGCCGTTCGCCGTTCTGGAAGAGGGCCAGCATCGCGTCGTCCATCGCCTTCGCCATCGGGATGCTGCGGCTCATCGCCGCCGCGTCCGCGCCCTCGGCGAGAATCCACTCCGCGCGGCGATCGACTCCCGCCTCCTCGAGCAGCAGCCGCAGCGGCACGCCGGTCCAGTCGCTGCAGGAGACGAGGCCGTGTGCCTGGCCCACGCTCAGGTTCGGCGGCGACGGCTGGTACATGAGCTGGCTGTTGCCCGCGCACTCGAGGAAATGCACGCGCGACACCATGGGGTAACGGAGCAGCGCGTCGACCGTGAAGATGAGCGGCCGCTCGACCATCCCGTGGATCAGCACGCGATGCTGCTCGGGATCGATGTCGGGCACGCCGCTGTGGCTGCGCTCGAAGTGCAGCCCGCTGGGCGTGATCGTTCCCTCGAGCGACTCGAGCGGCGTCCGGATGGCCCCGCTCCCGGTCGTGCCCGGCTGCGATCGCCCGAACGTCCGCGTGATCTTGCTCTCGTACTTCGACGGCGTGCCGTACGGCGTGAAGCCGGTGCCGGGGGATTTCATCCACGGCGGCACGTCGGGTGGCTCGGCGGCGCCGGCCTTACGAGCGCCGCGCGCGAGAAGACCCGACGCGGCGAGAGTTGCGACGGCCCGACTGAGAAAGCCACGTCTGTCCATGTCGTTCCCTCCTCGATCGTCCACGCCGCCCGGGATCATGGCTCAGCAGCGCGCGCATCACAACCGGGTCACGGAGATCCGGCCTTTGCCTCCGTACCGCCGATCACGCACACTGGCCGGCATGTCCTGGGCACCTGACGGCAACGCGCTGCGCGATCGCATCGCGCTCGTCGCGGGCGCCACGCGCGGCGCCGGCCGCGGCATCGCCGCCGCGCTCGGCGAGGCGGGCGCGACGGTCATTTGCACCGGTCGCACGACCCGCACGCGGCGCTCCGAATACGACCGGCCGGAGACGATCGAGGAGACGGCCGAGCTCGTCACGCAGCTGGGCGGCCGCGGCATCGCGATCGCCGTCGGACGCACCTGGTGACCTCGCACCATCTGCTGCCGCTGCTCATCGAGCGACCCGGAGGATTGCTCGTGGAGGTGACCGACGGCACCGAGCGCTACAACGCTTCGCGCTATCGGATCTCGGTCTACTACGATCTCGCGAAGGTCGCCATCAATCGCCTCGCGTTCTCGCAGGGACACGAGCTCGCTCCGCACGGCGCCACCGCGGTCGCGATCACGCCCGGGTGGCTCCGCTCGGAGCTCATGCTCGAGCACTTCGGCGTCACCGAGGCGACGTGGCGCGACGCCGTGGGACACGCGGCGCCGCCAGGCTTCGCGCACTCCGAGTCGCCGCGGTACGTCGGCCGCGCGGTGGTGGCGCTCGCGTCGGATGCGGAGCGCGCGCGGTGGAACCAGAAATCGGTCAGCTCGGCGGAGCTGGCCCGGGTCTACGGGTTCACCGACGTCGACGGCACGCAGCCGGACAGCTGGCGCGACGTGGAGGTCGGTTGACACCTCTCCGCCTTTGGCCGACGATCGCCCGTCATGGATCGTCGAGCGGACGTCGTCGTGGTCGGTGCGGGCATCGTCGGCTGCGCCACCGGCTTCTATCTCGCCCGCCGCGGCGCGCGTGTCGTGATCGTGGAGCGCGCGCGCGTGCCGGGCGAGCAGTCGCGCAAGAACTGGGGCTTCGTGCGTCAGCAGGGGCGCGACCCGCTCGAGATGCCGCTCGTGATGGAGGCCAACCGGATCTGGCGCGGCCTGGAGCGCGAGCTCGGCGCCGATGTCGAGTGGACGCCGGGCGGCAATCTGGCGCTCGCCGCCGACGAGGCGCGCCTGAGCCGCTTCGAGGCGTGGCTGCCGGTCGCGCGCGAGTTCGGCCTCGAGACCCGCCTGCTGCGTGCACATGAGCTGGCCGACGTCGTGCCCGGCCTCGCCGGCGACTGGGCCGGCGGCATGCACACGCCGGGCGACGGCCACGCCGATCCCGAGAAGGCGACGGATGCGTTCGCGCGCGCGGCGGTCGCCGCGGGCGCGACGCTGCTCCTCGACTGCGCGGTGCAAGGGGTGAGCACGCGCGGCGGCGCCGTTGCCGGTGTCGTGACCGAGCGTGGGGAGATCCGGGCACCGATGGTGGTATGCGCGGCCGGCGCGTGGTCCTCGCGGCTGCTGCGCACGCTTGGCCTCGCGCTGCCGCAGCGCTGGGTGCGCGGCACCGTGGCCCGCACGACGGCCGCGCCGCCCGTCACCGCGTGCGCCGTGTGGGGACCGGGCGTCGCCTTTCGTCAGCGCCGCGACGGCAGCTTCACCATCGCGGCCGGCGGCGCGCTCGATCACGACGTGACCCTGGACTCGCTGCGCCAGCTGCGGTTCTTCCTGCCCAACTTCTGGAAGAACAAGACGCTCTTCCGGTTCCACGTGGGAGCTCCGCTGCTGCGAAGTCTCACGGCGGCCCTGCCCGGCTCTGGGGCACGGCGCCACCCGCTCGTCTGGGACCGCGGCATCGAGCCCGCGCCGAACCCGGCCAAGGTGCAGCGCAGCCTCGCGGAGCTGCGCCGCGTGCTTCCCTCCCTGCCCGCCCTCGGTGTCGCGAGATCGTGGGCCGGCTACATCGATGCCGCACCGGACATGGTCCCGGTGCTCGGCGAGGTGCCGCGGCCGGCGGGGCTGGTCCTGGCTACCGGCTTCAGCGGCCACGGTTTCGCCATGGGCCCGATCGCGGGCCGCCTCGTCTCCGAGCTCATCCTGGACGGCAAGCCCTCGCTGGACCTGACCGGCTTCCGGTTCTCGCGGTTCGCCGAGGGCGCCATCGGCAAGCCGCGCAACGTCCTGTGACGCGCGCTTCCGACAAGCACGGCTACGCGGTCGCCCTCGACGTGGGCGGCACGTTCACCGACATCGCGCTCGTGCACGAGGCGAGCGGCCGGCTGTGGGTGACGAAGACGCCGACGACGCCGCATGATCCATCGGTCGGGTTCATCGCCGGGATCGACAAGGCGCTGCGGCTGGCCGGGGCGGAGGCGGCGTCGCTGCGCCACGTCCTGCACGGCACGACGACGGCCACCAACGCAATCCTCGAGAGCAAGGGCGCCCGGGCCGGGCTGCTGACGACGGCCGGCTTCCGCGACGTGCTCGAGATCGGGCGTCACGACATTCCGCGACGCGCCAACATGTTCGCGTGGATCAAGCCGTCGCGCCCGGTGCCGCCCGAGCGCATCTTCGAGGTCGGCGGCCGCATCACCGTCGATGGCGAGGAGCTTGAGCCACTGGACGAGGCGGCCGTGCTCGCGGCGGCACGGGCGCTGCGCGCGGCGGCCGTCGACTCGATCGCCGTCTGCTTCCTGCACAGCTACGCGAACCCCGCCCACGAGCGGCGCGCGGCCGTGCTGCTGCGCGAGCAGCATCCCGACGCCGCCGTCTCGCTCTCGAGCGAGGTGCTGCCGGTGTTCAGGGAATTCGAGCGCTCGATGGGTACGGTGCTGAACGCCTACGTGCAGCCACTCGTCGGCCGATACGTCGCGCGGTTGGTGGAGCAGCTGCGCCCGCGCGGGATCACGGCACCGCTGTCGATCATGAAGTCGAACGGCGGCGTCATCGGGGCCGACGTGGTGCGCACGCAGGCCATCCACACCGCGCTCTCCGGCCCGGCCGCCGGCGTCATCGGCGTGCGCCGCGTGGGCGAGGCGGCGGGCTTCGAGAACCTCATCTCCGTCGACGTCGGCGGCACCAGCGCCGACGTGTGTCTGGTGCGCGCCGGCGAGGCGGAGGTGACCGTCGAGGGGCGCGTCGGCGCGTGGCCGCTGCACGTGCCGATGATCGACATCCACACGATCGGCGCCGGCGGCGGCTCCATCGCGCGCGTGAGCGAGGACGGCACGCTGATCGTCGGCCCGGACAGCGCCGGGGCGGCGCCGGGGCCCGTCTGCTACGGCGCCGGCGGGGAGGAGCCGACGGTGACCGACGCGCACCTGGTGCTGGGCCGCATTCCGCCCCATCTGCTCGGCGGCGAGATCGCGCTCGACGTCGAGGCCGCCCGCCGCGCCATCGAGGCGCGCGTGGCGCGCCCGCTCGGGCTGCCGCTCGCGGCCGCGGCCCAGGGCATCCTCGACATCGTGAACAACAACATGGTCGGCGCGCTGCGATTGGTCTCCGTCGAGCGGGGTTACGACCCGCGCGACTTCGTGCTGGTGCCGTTCGGCGGCGCCGGGCCGCTGCACGGCGCCGATCTCGCCGCGCTGCTCGCCATGCGGACGGTGCTGGTGCCACGCCACCCCGGCGTGCTGTCGACGTTCGGCCTGCTCGGCACCGAGGTGCGCAACGACTACGCGCGCACGCATCTGCAGAAGCCGCCGGATTACGACCTCGCATCGATGGCCAGGGTCTACGCCGAGCTCGAGGCGCAGGCGGACGCGTGGCTCGCCGCGGAGCGCGTGTCGCCGGGCGCCCGCCGCCTCACGCGCCTGGCCGATCTGCGCTATCGCCACCAGGGGTTCGAGCTCACCGTGCCGTGGCCCGAGCGCGCGCTGTCCGTCGACGCGCTGATCGCGCGCTTCCACGAGCGCCACCGCCAGCTCTACACCTACGCGCTCACCGACGCGCCCGTGGAGATCGTCACGCTGCGCGTGGCGGCCGCCGGCCGCGTCCGGCGCTTCACGTTACCGTCGCTCGGCCGCCGCCGCGCCGCACGAACGCGGCCGGCCAACCGCCGCCGCGTGTACTTCGCCGGCTCCGGCTGGTCGAGCTGCCCGTGCGTCGATCGCACGACGCTCGGCGCCGGCGCCGTGGTCCGCGGCCCGGCGATCGTCGAGCAGCTCGACACGACGACGGTGGTCCCGCCGGGACAGCGCGCGACGGTCGATCGCATCGGAAACCTCGTCCTCGAGCGCGCGCGATGAGGCGCCGGCGCGTCCCGACCGTCGACCCCGTCACCCGCGAGATCATCCGCGGCGCGCTGCGGGCGGCGCAGTCGCACATGGAGGCGGTCATCGAGCGGACGGCGATGTCGCCGTTCATCCGCGAGAAGAACGACTACTTTGCCGGCATCCTGGACGCGCGCGGCCGCGTGGTGTGCGGCACCATGGTGCCGCTGTTCGGGAACCTCACCGAGATCATCTTCGCGCAGTACCCGCGCGAGACGATGCGGCCGGGCGATCTCTACTGGTACAACGACTGCCACGGATCGCGTGGCGGCGTCTCGCACTCACCCGACATGGTCTTCGCCGCACCCGTGTTCCACCGCGGCCGGCTCGTCGCCTTCTCGCAGACATGGGGACATTTCTGGGACATCGGCGGCATGCGGGCGGGCAGCATCTCCCCCGACGCGACGGAGATCTTCCACGAGGGCATCATCGTTCCCGCGGTGCGGATCTACCGCGAGGGCGTGCTGAACGACGAGGCTTTTCGGATCTTCCTCCGCAACTCGCGCTTCCCCGAGATCCTCAAGGGCGACATCCGCGCCGTGCTGGCCGGCTGCCAGCTCGGCGAGCGCCGGGTGCTCGAGCTGTTCGACCGCTTCGGCGCCGAGACCGTGCTGGCCGCGTGGAGTCTCTTCGAGCAGCAGTGTCGCGACACGATCCGCAAGACGCTGGAGTCGCGCATCCCGGACGGGACCTACGCCCACGACGACGCCGTCGACGGCGACGGGATGAGCGAGCGCTCGTTCCACGTGCGGATGCGCCTCACCAAGGAGGGCGGCCGCATCGTGCTCGACACGCGGGAGAGCGACGACCAGGCGCGCGGCCCGATCAACTTCATCATGCACGAGAGCGTGCCGAAGCTGATCGTCGGCATCTACCTGCTCTCCGGCCACCCGACCATCCTGCTCAACGACGGCGCCCAGGACGCCATCGACGAGGTGCTCGTGCGGCCGGGCAGCATCCTGCAGCCGCACTGGCCGGCCGCCCTCGGCAACCGCGCCCACACGCTGGCCCGCGTGCAGTCCAACGTCCTGGCGCTGCTGGCGCTCGCCACCGGGGGCGACGTGCCGGCGCCGAACTCCGTCTACAACATCTACTTCCTGCGCGGCTTCGACCGCGCGCGAAACGAGTTCTTCCTGTGCAGCGACGGCGTGGCCGTGGGCTACGGCGCGCGGCCGTTCGCCGACGGCCTCGACGCCATCTACTACGTGGCGCAGAAGAACTACCCGGCGGAGTTCATGGAGATGGTGTTTCCGCTACGCCTGCGCCGCTACGCGCTCCACCAGGACTCCGGCGGCCCCGGGCGCTTTCGCGGCGGCGCCGGCGTCGTGCGCGAGATCGAGCTCACGGCCGAGGAGGCGGTGGTCGCCATTCGCCAGGACAACATCCTCTTCCCCCCGGCCGGCGTGAACGGCGGGCGGGCGGGCCGCGCGGGGAGCTGCATCGTCAACCCCGGCCGTGCGGACGAGCGACGCCTGGCGCCGATGTCGGACGGCAACGTGCTGCGCAAGGGCGACGTCATGCGCCTGTCGACGAGCGGCGGCGGTGGGTGGGGCCACCCGTTCGACCGGCCCGCGGAACGGGTGCGCCGCGACGTGCTCGGCGGGGTCGTGTCGGTGCGCGCGGCGCGCGAGGACTATGGCGTGGCGCTCGACGCGGCCGGCGTCGTCGACGAGGCGGCGACGAGAGCGCTCCGCTCGGCGTCGCGCGGGTCGGTGCGCATGTTCCATCGCGGCGACTACTTCGGTCCGGTCGTCGAGCCCGCGCGATGACGGCGCCGGCCCGCGTGGCCGTCGTCACCGGAGCCGCGCGCGGCATCGGACGCGCCACGGCGGCGGCGCTGGCCAAGAACGGCTTCGCAGTCGCGCTGGTCGACGTCCGCGCGCCACAGCTGCGGGAGACCGCCGACCTCGTGGGGCGCGCCGGCGGGGAGGCGCTCGTGCTCGAGGGCGACGTGACGAGCTTCGCCACCACGCAGCGGCTGGCGCGCGAGGTCTTGACGGCGTGGACGCGCGTCGACGTCCTGGTCAACAACGCGGGCATCTCGCAGCCGAAGGGCCTGCTCGACATCACCGAGGAGGAGTGGGATCGCACGATCGACACCCATCTGAAGGGCGCGTTCAACTGGTGCAAGGTCGTGGCGCCGGCGATGCTCGGGCAGCGCGCCGGCCGCATCGTGAACATGTCATCGGTGAGCGCGCACACCGGCGCCGGCACGGCGGCCGTCAGCAAGTCGGCGTACTGCGCGGCCAAGGCCGGAATCCTCGGCCTGACGCGCGGGCTCGCGAAGGAGCTGGCGCCGCACGTCACCGTGAACGCGATCTGCCCCGGGCTCATCGCCACCGACCTGACGGCCGGCATGATCGCGCGCGAGGGCCCGGAGACGCTCATGCGCTCCATCCCGCTCGCGCGGCTCGGCACGCCGGAGGACATCGCGCAGGTGGTCGTCTTCCTGGCCACCGTCACGCCGTGCTTCATGACCGGCGAGGTGATCGACGTGGACGGCGGGCAATGGGTGAACTGAGCGCCCGCGCCGTGCTCGTCACCGGCGCCGCCTCCGGCATCGGGCGCGCGCTCGCGGAGGCGCTGGCGCGCCGCAGGACGCCGGTCGTGCTCGCCGACGTCGACGGCAGTGGCGCCGAGGCCGCCGCAGGCACGATCGACGCCGCCGGCGGTCGTGCGTGGGCGCTTGGCGCCGACGTCACGCGCCCGGCCGACGTCGAGCGCATGGTGGACGCGGCTCGCCGCGACGCCGGCCCGCTCGGCGGCCTCGTGAACTGCGCGGGGATCTATCCCAACACGCCGCTGCTCGAGACGACCGCGG
>Ga0070741_10014348_pt1 | contig 13716 bp, 19 predicted proteins | sample Coa_R1_4_FD_66440 | JGI IMG/M metagenome (GOLD analysis project Ga0070741, IMG submission 66440) | Surface soil microbial communities from Centralia Pennsylvania, which are recovering from an underground coalmine fire - Coalmine... | ecosystem: Environmental > Terrestrial > Soil > Unclassified ... | reverse complement strand
TGCGGCTACAGTCACGATGGTTTTGCGTTGCATCCGCCGCCGCAGAATGACTTTGCCCGAGCCATCAAACCCGACGACGCTGCAGCTGTTCTTACCCAGATCAATGCCGAGAACCGCGATGTCCATGGAAGCCCTCCTTTTCCGAATCGCCCTCCACTAGCTCAGCAGGAGGGGCGGGCCATCCATAAGGGGGGAGCAGAAACACGCTGTTGGCCGCTCGCGCGAAGGCTTATGACAGCGCTGAATTGCGCAGAGACTTGGCAGACCGCGGTACCAAGCCAGTCATTCCCAATCGCTGCAACAGGAACGAGCCGTTCAGCTTCAGTATGCGTCTCTACAAGCTGCGCTGGCGCATCGAAATGCGTTCAACAGATTGAAGGATTTCAGGCGCGTCGCCACTCGCTACGACAAGTTGGCCCGAAACTATCTCGCCTCCGTCTGCCTTGCAGCAGCCCTCGTGTGGTGGCTTTAATGAGTCTGGACCCTAGTCTAGTGCAACGCGCACGTTGCGACGGTCGGAAAGACCGCGTCGGGGCGCCGCGCTGACCTACGCCCGTCGCTATGCGCTGTTCACTCTTCGTCGGCATTGCCGGCGAGGACGACTCGACGCGCCAAATCTCGCAGCCTCGAGTGCTCCGGGCTCGGTGCCGGACAGAGCAGACCTTGGGACAGGGCCTCCGCCTCGATGGCCGTGACCCAACCCCGTCTGCCCAGGGGGAGGCCAGCGCAAGGAAAGACGAAGGCCCGAAGCCCGCCTCGGGGTTGGGCCTTCGGCCGAATTGCGAGATCGCCCGGCGCGCCAAATCGCTGAGATTGGCTCGGCAGACGATGCCACGCTCTGGGCATACTGCCATATGCGGGCCAAGAACGCCCTTGCGGAGGCGGACGCCGCCAAGTCGAGGCGGCGTTCCAGACCAAGCTGGCGAGCTTCCCAGGCCCGCTGGAGGGCCTTTCTTCAGAAGGCGACAGCCTCTCGCTCGCCGAAGCCGATGCGCTGATCCACGAGCCCGCTGAGGGCCTGGATGAGGTCGCGGCAATAAACCCTTGCCATGCGACCGCTCCTGCAACACTCGGGGACGCGATCTCCCCGTCCCCGACTGTTCGGGCAGGGCCGCCTCGCGGCGCGCCTCGGACCAAGTCAATTGCCGCCATTGACAAGGAGGCCCTCATCTTCCCTGAACGTGTCCGGTTCGTGGCGAGGCAACCATGCCTCGTCTGCGGCCGCGTCCCGAGCGACCATCACCACCTGCGGTTCACGTAAAGCCGTGCGCTGGGCCGGAAAGTCAGCGATGAGTTCACCGTTCCCCTATGCCGCGGCCATCATCGCGACGTGCACCGCTGTAGCATCGAAGCCGACTGGTGGCGCAAGGTTAGGATTGAATCCGATCGATGCAGCCCGGGCGCTTTGGCTGACCATCCTCTGCCGTCTGCGAGTACGCCCATCTGATGAGCAAGAAAGCCCGCGTGCGCCCGGCGCGTAGGCAGGTCTTTACTCCTGCTTGGCATTCGCCCGTTCGCGAACCCCTTGCACGGTATGAAACACCCTGGGCTCACGCTTGACGTTCTTTCCAGGTGTCGCGTTGGCCGCCTTCGATACAGCGCCTCGCTGAGGCTGCTCCCCCGACGCCTTCGTAGCAGGTAATTTTCGCGTCCGCTTTCGGGCCCCGCCGGCTTTCGGATCTGCAGGTTTTAAGCGGAGGGCCGCAGGCATAGGCCGTAGGCGAAAATCCCCCGGATAAAAGCCACCACCTCGGTCAAACGAAATGATCTCGGCTTTGAGCGACGGAGGCGTTGCGTACCGCAGCCACTTGGGGCCAAAGCGCAGGTAGGTGCAGCCCAAGTGCACGCGGCTTTCGTCGCATGCCGTGACCCGCCTGAGCGCGAGCGCAGCCGCGCATCGCTCAGGGTCCTTTTTCGATCCTCGCGCACAGTCTTCCTGGGTGATATGGACCGTTACAGGCTTGTCGGCGTCCACGACTGGCTTACCGTCGATCATTCTCATCCTATGCTCTCCTCGTTCTTAGAGCAGGAGTTGCTGCGGACAAGTTAGCACCATCATCCGAGATTGCTCTGGGAGAGTTAACTCTCCGGAGAGGGTCCGGTTTCGTGTACTATTGCGCTGCAACAACGCCGCGTTGTCAAGTGTCAGGATGTCGCCGCGAGACGGTCGACAGCCGTTGGGGTCTAGCCATCGCTCAAATCAACCCGCTTAGAAGGCACACGACCAGCCAGGCCAGAAGAGATGCCGAGGCAAAGGACAAAATAATGCCGATGGAAATCATCGTCAGCGGACCCAGTTGCGCAAACCGGGTACGCTTGAGAGACACCGGTAACTCGCTCATGACACCTGACCCTGTACTTTACAGGTTAGACGCAAAGGTCGAGGCTTAGGTTCAGCAGTGGCTTCGCCGCGCCCGTCTTGAACCGGCCGCTTTGCCTATGCGTTTCCCGGCTGGTGGGATTCCGATAAGTGAGGTGCCGCCCCCGGGGAGTCCACGCTCCCCCGCGCCGTCCCGATGGCATGAAATCGGAGACAAGCGCCGACACTCGGATGGCGGGGGTTTTCGGCCCCCAGAGGGGCTTCCTTCGGTAGAGGGGCATGCTCAAGTCGAGTCGCTGACCCCCAAGCCAACTGGACACCTGGGCGAGATGCCCCTCCCCCTCCTATTCGGCTCGGCGATCACGAGGTGGACGCACAGGCCGCTCAAGGTTTCCTTACCCAGAGCGGCACGTTGGGTGCTGTGGCGGCCGGCCCATGCACATTAGGACGTCATGACGGTCCTGCGCTCTCGAATGAAGTAAAGAAGCGCATTTTGCCGACACAGATACGGGGTAGCCTCGAGCCATCGGGGGGTTCACGACCGTTTCACCTTGCCGCGGTGCGACGGCTGCCTCTCCAAAGCTTTCCGCCTGGAGGGACTGAGCAGCTGCGGCACTCGCCGCAACTGAAATACCGGCACAGAAACTTCCCTCCCCGCACGAGTCGCGCCCTGCGGGACAAATGTTAATGCCGTTACGCCGTGGCCAATCGGGGCTGCTTGAGCTGCTTACCAGCTCCTCAACCACATCTGGTTAATCATTTGGTTCAACGTGAAAAAATAAAACCCGTTGAACCAGATGGAATCCACGGCGTACAGCGCGCAAAGAGACACAAATGCCGATGTCACAAACCTCATTCCCGCCTCCTGACGCGAATGAAGATGACTGGTGTGAAGTATGCGCCTAAAAACCCGGCCTATTATAACGCGACATTTTTAGTCATTTCGTCGCCATGTGGCACAAAGCAAGCAGTAATATGAAAAGCCCTGCTAGCGGGACAGACGAGCTTAAAAGCGCACCGAGCGGCCGGTTGCGGAGAACGGACGCGGCCAGCTCGCCAACATGACCTAGCATGCGGGAGTTACAGAATGTCGCAAAAAGGCGCGTCGTCGATGACGTGATCGGATAGAAGCCGCAAGCCATTTGCCAAACTGACAAACCCCGTCGCGACGCAATTGTGAACAATGCAATTTCCGGACGTGCCCCGACGCGCGATCGACAACACGCCATAAGCCACCGTATGTCGTGCGCAAACAAAAGAATCCTAGCATGGATACGCTCCGCTTCCACGACGGCGGGAGGCATTTATGATGAGACCTTCCTTTAATACCCGAGCAAGGAAGAATGGCGGCGGTTAAGCCGTCGTTGCGGTGTGGCTAGCACACTTTGTGGATAGCAACGGTGCTTCTGTTGAAGTTCAAGAGCTGCTACCAAGGCACTGCTCCGATTGACGGAATCTCATCTGTTAACCATGCTTATAACTTCGTTAACTTAATTTTACACTTTAAGATGGGCCTTCTGTAAGCTGGACGCGGTCTCATGTCCCGAGCACCCGGCCCCAACCTCTGTCCCCCATCCCCCGACCCTCGACGAGGTTGGGGCCGTCATGGTCTCCAAACGAATAGACGCCGCGGCGCTGGCGTCGGGACTGCGGCATCGATCGGGAAGCCAGAGATACCCAGCGAAATGAAGGCAAAGTGGAGATGCCGAATTATACCTAGCTCGTTTGACCGGGGAATTGTTCGACTCGCAAAATCTCAAACGGTCGGATACCCTCGCGCAAGGCATTGAACGGCGCGAATTGCTCGCATATGATTTCAGCGGACACGTCACAACGTCTTTCCCATGCACTCCCGCAATCGTACCAGAGCTCGGATGCTTATTCGGAAGGCCATGAACATTACCAAGCCAATCGTAGCGGGCGGCACGCAGTTTACCGCTCCCACCTGAGAGTGGGGCGGGGCTGCTCCAGGCATCAGCCATCGCACGGCCTGATAGCCGGCGCAGCAACCCTATCGGCAACTCCCTGCCGTCGTGTCAAATGGCCCAAGAAATCACGGCGATGAATCCGTAGGCCAAAAGCGCCATCCAAAAGAAAGTCACTACGATGCCAAGGACGAGCGCTGCGCGCGGCAAAACCCGGCGCCAGACATCCCAATTGAATTTCGTCAGCACGGCACGGCACCTCCGCCCGCCCACTGACGATTAGTCGCTGGGTTAATGCTCCAGGTTCAAGACGGTGTGCATCGCCCCCCATCCCCCATCCCCGAGGTGGGCCAACGAGATACTGTTGGAAGAATTTCGCAAATGGGTCGACCCCAAAGGGCTTGCGGTGCAGACCTGCGCAGATTTTCGAGCAATGCTGACTGCGATAAAAACGCACCGCGGTGCAGCATCACTTCCCCAGGGCAGGATAGTCACGAACGACCTTCTTTTCTCTTCCAAACACGCGAACGAGCAACGGTGTCTCGCCTCGCAAAAGTTCATACTCCTGTAGCTGCTGACTGCTCGACGGACCGTCGTATTCCGAGCGAGACGCGAAGATCGCACACGCGGCCTCCGTCAGAGTCATGGGCGTGTGGGACAGCAGAGCGAGCAATTGTCGCTGGATTTTACCGAAGCCGCGGGCTCATCGATCATGCCCGCTCAATGACCGCATCCAGCGCAGCAAAAGCCTCGACGTTGACGAATACGGCAAGGGATCGGAGCGCAATCTCGACTCTGGAAAGGCACCTTCCTGCTTGCCAAAATGATGCCGCGCGGAGCACACGCACGCCAACGCGTTGAAGGATCGGGAAAGGTCGGCTGTCTTTCACGCGAATCGCGAATAGAGCCTGCAAACGAAGCGGAGGTGCGGGTTCGAGGATCAACCAAGAACCCTAAGCTAACGTGTAGATGCTAGTTTAAGATAGTGAAACGCAGCTTTGGCGCTATTTGGGCCGTGCTGGGCTGATATGCTACGCTGCGCGCGCCGGCACACGAGGAAAATTCAGCGATTGAACCCCGCGCTGAAGGCGCAGGTCAGGCTATTGCCGACGCAGCAGAGGATGGACGAGCAGACGCTCTGCGTCGGTACATCAAAACGGCGAACCCCAGCAGGCCGGTTGCAAAGAGGACGGACGTCGTGGGCAGTGGAGCTACAGACGGCGCGGCAAAGGCGGAGATCGTGCCGCTTGACGATAAGTTCCAGTTATTCGCATCAACGTAAAGGTAGTACAACCCACTCGTAAGCAGATCTAGTTTGAAACCGTCCTGCTCGCCAAAGTACGAGACATTGGTCAGAGCACCATTATTGAAAGTAATGCTTGACGTTGTCAGCGCGTTTTGCAGCGTGAAGTCTTCACCGTTGATCCAGATACTCAGCGAGTCGAGGCCGCCGTTGGTATTAGAAGTGAAAGTATCCGTGCCGTGGTTTACCGGCCCATTGACAGTGAACGTACCATTGCCGTCTGTCGGACCCGAGGTATTGGTCAACGTCAGGTCATAAGTGAGGGTCGATGCCCAGGCGGGCTGAGCAATATGCCCAATGAACACCGCCGCCAGACCAACGGTCAAAACTCGCCACATGCGATTGCTTCCTCGCCCCAAGGCCATTCCGTTAGAGGTTGTCCGATCCGGCACGTAAAGTCAATTGTAAGCAAGTTCACAGGACGGAATGGTTAATACGTAAGCCCGGAGCAGCACCCATTAGGCGATATTTCTCTCGTATTATCAATTAGTTATAATGAATTGCCGGTTAGAATCACCTAGCCGCTGAGTGTCTGATTCCACTGCTGAGACCGCGGGCGCGGTTACGCATAAGTGCAATTCCCCAGAAGCCGGGCAGCACGGCTGGCGGTGCCCGGGATGATGAGCGCTTGCCAGACAATCGTGCGCTGACCCCCAGAGGAGCGATCGGCACCCGGTTACATTTGCAATGTCGGCATCATGTGGGGTGCCACAATGCTATCGACCCCTGCACCGGTGGCGCCCAGGTCGCGTCCCTCACGTCGGTCGCCGGTTTTTTCTATGTAGCTTTTGCGCTACTATGCCGCGTTCCCAGAACGAGCGCTGGTCGCGGTGTTCGGTCCACCGCTGCCCAGCCGCATTCTAAACAGCTTTGGCGGAGAACAGCATGACCCAAGCAGCTGCGTCGTCCAACGAATGCCTACAAGGCGATTTAAAGCCCACGCAAGGCGGATCAATTTATGTGAAACCACAAGAAATCGAATGGCGGCCATCGCAATTCGAAGGTATCGACATTAAAGTCCTTTATGAGGACAAAGAAGCAGGCGAGATGACGTGTCTGCTCCGTTGGAAGGCTGGCGCCACATTGCCATTCCACAAACATCCCGAACTCGAGCAAAGCTGGGTCATCGAGGGCTCGTTCTCCGATCACGACGGCATCTGCCGCGCCGGTGAATTTGTGTATCGCAAGCCGGGATCCATGCATGAGACACACAGCGCTGAAGGATGCATCCTGCTGGCGATTTACCGCAAGCCGAACATTTTTCGAAACGGCGCTGGGTATGACGTTGCGGCTCGGAGACAAGTTAAGACGGATCACAGCCCCAGAACATTTGTGCCGAGCAAATAAGCTCATTGCGCACGCGCCCCGCTCAAAACCGGATGCAGACGGGGCGCAGCTTCCCAGTTCCTGTTCCCTACCACTGAGTTGGACAAATTTATTGGCGCGAGGTAAGTGGACCTTCTGCAGATCCGCGGGAGGTTACCATGACATCGGCGAGCAGCTTCCAGAGTGGCTCCACGAATACATCAATGAGAGCCATTGTGGCGGCGAGTGCCATCGGTACCACCATTGAGTGGTATGACTTCCTGATCTACGGAACTGCTGCTTCACTTGTTCTCAACAAGCTCTTTTTCCCAACGACGGACCCACTGGTCGGCAAGCTGTTATCGATCGGCACGATTGGCGTTGGTTTTTTTGCCCGACCGATCGGCGCAATCATCTTGAGTCATTTCGGTGATCGAATCGGCCGCAAGTCGATGCTCATCTTGACGCTCGCCAGTATGGGCATCGCGACCATGCTCATGGGCTTATTGCCGACCTACACTACCATTGGGGTGTGGGCACCGATCATTTTGGTAGCGTGCCGTCTCGTGCAGGGGCTTGCTGTGGGCGGCGAATGGGGAGGCGCCGTCTTGATGACGACAGAGCACGCGCCGCCCCTCCAGCGTGGCTTCTATGGCAGCATGGTGCAGATCGGCTTTCCACTCGGTATGGCGCTCGGTACGGCGTCGTTTTTTGCGCTGGCCGGCCTTAGCGATCAGCAATTTGCGGCGTGGGGCTGGCGGATCCCCTTTCTTGCAAGCGCCGTGCTGGTCGTGATCGGAATATTTATCAGATCACGGATTGAGGAAACGCCGGAGTTCAGACGCGTTCAGCGCGAAGGCAGCATTGCCCGTTTTCCTGTCATTGAGACCCTGTTACAGCATCCCAAGGACCTCATTATCGGACTCGGGGCGCGCATAACTGAAATCTCGTGGATTTACGTCATCACAATATTTGGATTAAGTTACGCGGTGACCAATCTTGGCCTGTCACGCAATGTCGTCCTCGGAGCGATAGCGCTCGGCGCTGCAGGCGAACTCATTACCATACCGCTGTTTGGTCACCTGTCCGATCGTGTTGGACGGCGTGCCATTTATATGGGCGGCTGCGTGGCTGCGATTGCCTTGGCGTTTCCAATTTTCTGGGCCATCGAGACGCGTGACTATGCGACGGTCATTGCAGCGTTCGTTATCGGCATGTCGGTAGGGCATGGCATTATGTACGGCGTGCAAGCCAGCTTCTTGAGCGAAATGTTTCCGTCCAAGCTCCGTTATAGCGGCGCCTCGCTCGGGTACCAGATTGCCGCCCCGATCGGAGGTGGTCTGGTCCCCTTGGCCGCGGCGGCAATGGTCGGGACCAATGGCGGTGCAACATGGCCAGTCTCGGTGCTGATGATTGCGATCGCCGCAATCACGATTATAGCTGTGGTTCTTGCGCGAGAAACTGCACCCGCAGTAGCCAAAAAACTCTGAGAAGATCTCGGGACAAGTACCGGACGCACGGCTCTAACTGGCGGTTCGCCCGGTCACAAGGACCGGAAGCTCCTGCCCGTTGGCCTTCCAGGCGCGCGCGTATTCAAGCAGTCGCGCCGTCTCTTGCGCAATGTCACTGCCGAGCTCGCGCTCAAGAAGATACAGCATCGTATCTATGCAGAGACTGACACCGCCACCTGTCGTGATGCCATCATCGACCACGCTGGCAGCTTCCACACAGATTTCTGGGTAGCCCTGCTGCATGTGTTCAATGGGCGGTCGCTCCGGTGGCCTCACTTGCCGTTTGGTTGTCGCCTTGCGGCCAGCCAATAGGCCGCTCGCCGCCAGGATCATTGCGCCAGTACAAAGGGAGGCGATACGGCTCTGCCCACGAGCCGCCTTCACAAAGTCAAGAACCTTTCGATCCTGTGCTTGTCCTTCCCAACCTGGGCCGCCAGCAACGATCAAGACGTCGCAGCGAGGCGCGTGGTCGATGGCGTAATCGGGCACAATTCGCAATCCGTTCGCCAACGTCACAACGCCGTTTCGCGGTGCGATCGTAAAGAACGCGACCTCCGGCGTAATCCGACGCGCTATCGACAAAACACCATAAGCTGCAAGCTCAATCGGTTCGACGCCATCATAGAGTAAGAACCCGAATGTCACAGGCACGCCCTTCCCCCCTGGCACGCGAGCGTCGCGCAGCAAAAGTGCAGCGCTAGAAGAAGGCTATACTCGTTCTGCCAGACAAGCAATTATGCCTCTACCCATGGCACACTGGCGAGACCTTGGTTGAATCGATCGCAAGTTCGCGATATCGCTGACCATGCAACCACGTCGATATAGGCGAGCTCAGCCGCAGGGGGCGATGACTTCGATATGCGTGGTGACCTCCAGGCCAAATAGCGGCGCCCAATTGCAGCGGTAACACCTTGCGATGGGCCCTAATAGCGTTGCAGATCACGCCAGCTGTAGATCAAATCGCCGAGCCCAACAAGAAATGAAGGCGATTAGAGCCGGTATAGAATCTGATCGGTCCAAAACCGTTCGAGCCGCTGCAGCGCCTTATTTAAGGCACCTAGCTCCATAGCATTGATGTCGCCGACTTGCTCCAAAGTGCCGATGTGTTTCTGATACAGCGTACCAACGATGCTGAAGACTTCGCTCCCCTTCGCGGTGAGCTTGATCCGCACTGAACGCCGGTCGACGCGCGACCGCTGATGGTCGATGAAACCCGTCTCGACCAGTTTCTTTAGATTGTAAGAGACGTTGGAGCCAAGGTAATAGCCGCGGTTACGCAGCTCGCCTGCGGTCAACTCTTTGTCGCCGATATTGTAAAGCAGCAGCGCCTGCACTGCATTGATATCAGCCCGGCCGCGGCGATCGAATTCGTCCTTGATCACATCAAGCAGCCGCCGATGCAGACGCTCGACCAAGGTTAGCGCCTCCAGATAATGCGGCCAGATATCGCCGACGCGCGCCTCGCGGTCGGTGAACTCAGCCCGTTTTACGACGGCAATCATCGTAATGCCCTTCCCCGTCTATTTAACTCTTTTGCCGACTACAATAATCGGCATATTTGTAAAACGCGTTCAAATAATCGCTAAAATTGGTCAAATCAGCGGGTCTTTGTGCTCCGTTCTGAGCCAAATCTTATATGAGACCGCCTTGCGCCAATTAAGGGGCCGTAGACACGGCGTTCCGGCTATGCTGTTAGTCATCGTTTGGCGGTATTGTGCCGCACTCGCAGCGGCCACAACGGCCCACGCCAGCGCGAAAGGCGGCTACATTACGCGAAAGTGGTTCGCGAGTTAGGCGCGGCCGGCCGGGGCGAGCGGCATCACGTGTTCATTAAAGCAGATGAAATAAGCAACACAGGACTTAGGTCTAAAACTGTTTACAACACTGAATTTTATAAGCCTAGCTCAGAATGCGCCTGTGTCCGAAACATGGACCAACGGCGCCTAGCCTAGCTTCCTATCCCTAAATCGGCCAGAACAGTTTCGATATGGCGAGCGAGGCCGATGAGGGCCTTCTTGGACGCGTTGCTTTCCAACTCCTCCTTCTCGACTTTGCGGATCGCTCGCTCGAGTTTTAGGCGCTCTCGGGTCAAATCTGGCTCAGGGATCGGGGGTTCTATAGCGCGGGCCTGTTTTATGAGCGCATGCCGCGCCATCTCGTATACTGTTCGGCGCGCCACCGCCGTATTGCTGTCAAGCGCCGGGAGGGCCCTGACGAGGAGCGAATAGTAATCAGGCATCTTGGGCCGATCAAACCTGGCATCCGAGCGATGCCTTTATACTGCAACCTGCGTTCGCGCCAACAGGCTGCTCCTCCAGCGGGCAAGGCAGCCCACAAGTTAGCCAAAGACGCGGCCTGATAACGAGAGTTCTGGCAAGGCCACCCCGGCAGCGAAATAATCGATCGCTGAGGTGCGACTCAGCCAAACGCCCGCTCTCGCGCTTTGGAGCAGTAGACGCGATCGTTTGTTCGGCCTCAGCCGAATGCTCCTCCCGCCGCGTCCGCCAACTATAGTTTATTTTCTATTCCACGCGAAAGCTATTGTTAGCGCGGCGAGCCGCCCGCAGCGCGAGCTCATCGTAATCGCGTGCGATTTGAAGTATGCGCGCCTTCTTTTCCGAGTCCGTTACTGTCGCTGCAAGCAGCCGCATTTCGCCAGCGCGGTTTTCCCAGTGCTCGGGATCGTAGACATATCCGGCGGACACCGCTGCGAAGCCTTCGATGATACAGCGCCGAAGCGCATTCTAGGTGATTCGAACCGACACGTAACCACCAAAATAACACGGAAGCTTTCGGACTGCGCGCGCAAAGCGAACAGCCAACTTCGCAGACTTGGACGCCAGTGACCTCTGCTGGAGCCAAGTGCGCGATGCGGCCCGCTGACAGCACGCAGCACAAGAGAGCTTCGGTGGCGCATGCGCACAGAAATTTGTGCCTCTTTTCGGGGAGACTGTCCGCTCGGCTTCGATGCCTGTCGCGGCCTATGACGTTCAATTTTGGTGAGTCAATTCCCTTGCGTCGCAGCTTTTGTTGCAACGCAGGACGGGTTATCGGGATGATCCACAAGGTCGGCAGGACGGATGTCGCACCAGCGCGTCGCGCCGCTGCGGTAGCTGGCTGAGTGTTCAGCAAAGGCATTTCACGCTTGACCTGCAGGTACGGCGCCGGCGATTATGAGTTCCCAAGCCATCGAAGTGTCGCGGGTGTAACGTCCCTCCCGCCACGCTAGGAAAGCCGGCTCATGCATGGACCCCGGACGGCCTTCTTCAGTTGTGGCAAGTGCGAGTCGCTTTATCACGTCGTGAGGACAAGAGCGGGCGTTGACTCACTGCGCGCTGACGTACGATGTTGTGTGTGCGGCGCCGCGTTCACTAGTTATGATGAAGATTTCGTCTTGAAGTATTTCGTCGTGAGACGGACTGATCGACCGCGGAGGCAGCGCCGAACGTAGCAAGTTGTACGTAGCAAGCCCCGGGTCATCCGTAGCAACTGCAAACGCGCCCAACTAGCGCTGATGGCGGGCATCAGCGGTCGTTCCGCGTCTCCCTTTCACAGACGCGCCAAGCCGTTCAGCCGCCATGATCCGCTCCACCTCCGCGAAGTACTGGTTGAGATGGACCTCCGCCATAGCACGCGTCTCCTGACGCAGCTGACTAGCCCACGCCGTCGCCGTGTTGAGCGCTTTCATTTGGACCATTGCTCCGCGCCACAGTTGTTGTGTGGCTTCGCGTTCCTTGGTGTTTCGCCCGATGACTGAACGCAATAAAAGTTCGCCGCCATAGCGCCGGCTGCGACCACGAGGAAGCATCTCGATTATCGCCTTTATGAACCGAATTGGATAAGTGGATACAGACATCCTAGATCCCTGTCTGCTGGCGCGCGCGTGAAATCCTACTATAACCCTCGGATCAGCGCGTTCTTGATCTACCAACGGTCTCGGCCGCGGACCATCGCGCGCCAGAGTCCTTTAAGAACCTGGCGCAAAATTGGCATTGTACTCGAGGATAATACTAGAACAGCTCTGAAAGCGATATAAATCGACCAGGAACGAAAGGGATAACTCGTACCCTGCTACCCAGCTTTTTGCGTGGAGTATGCCTATGCGACGCGTTCTGTTGATAGTTGCCGCACTAGCACTACTTTGGCAGATTTTTAGCTGCTCGGGATTCCCAAATCAGTTTTTCTGTGACTCATGGGTGGTCGGCTTTTGGAGGGGCCGACCATGGCTGGCAGGACATTGGATTGGCAGGCAGAGCTTGGACGGTGGCTCAAGCCGTTTCTGGATCGGTTGGGTCACAGGGCGCGGCGACGCATGTGTCCGCTCTACGTATCGGGGCTGATCGGCCCCGGCGAGCGCAAGAGCATCGCGCCGATGGCAGAGCGGCTGGCACTTGGCGACTATGATCAATTGCACCACTTCATTGCCGCCGGGGTCTGGGATGCGGCGGCGCTGGAGACCGAACTGCTGGTGCAGGCGGATCGGCTGGTTGGCGGTCGCGATGCCGTGCTGGTGATCGACGACACCGCACTTCCCAAAAAGGGCACGCATTCGGTGGGGGTCGCTGCGCAATATGCTTCAGCGCTCGGCAAAACCGCCAATTGTCAGACCTTGGTTTCACTGACGCTGGCGCGCGGCGAAGTGCCAGTCATGTTGGCGTTACGGTTGTTCTTGCCCGAGAGGTGGACGAGCAACCGGGCTCGGTTGCAGCGGGCCGGTGTTCCGGCCGAATATCGCAAGCCACGGACCAAGCCGGACCTGGCTCTGGCGGAGTTGGATCGTGTCATCGCCGCCGGCGTGCGCTTTGGTTGCGTGCTGGCGGATGCCGGTTATGGGATGAGCGCACCGTTCCGGCAGGGGCTTACGGCTCGCAAGCTTTCCTGGGCGGTGGGTATCCCGCGTCACCTCAAGGCGTATCCTGCCGATGTGCGGATGATCTGGCCGGTTGCCCGGCGCGGCCGTCCGCGCAAGCGGCACATTCCCAATATTCTATCGCGGGCAGCCGAAGACCTGCTGGCAACCGCCAAATGGCAGACCATCAGCTGGCGCACCGGCACCAAGGGCAAGCTCAAGGCTCGTTTTGCCGCTGTCCGCGTCCGGGTCGCCGACGGACCGCCACAGCGGATCAGGGACAAGGGTCAACAACATCTGCCCGGCGACGAGGCTTGGCTCATCGGCGAACACCGGATGTCGGGAGAGAAAAAATATTACCTCGCCAACCTGCCGGCGACGACTGACCTACGCACCTTGGCGGCCACCATCAAGGCGCGATGGATCTGCGAACAGGCTCACCAGCAGATGAAAGAAGAACTCGGCCTTGACCACTTCGAAGGACGATCCTGGCAAGGTCTTCA
>Ga0070741_10014347_pt1 | contig 13717 bp, 14 predicted proteins | sample Coa_R1_4_FD_66440 | JGI IMG/M metagenome (GOLD analysis project Ga0070741, IMG submission 66440) | Surface soil microbial communities from Centralia Pennsylvania, which are recovering from an underground coalmine fire - Coalmine... | ecosystem: Environmental > Terrestrial > Soil > Unclassified ... | reverse complement strand
GTGTCATCAGGCAGGTTTTTCGGATCCTTGGAGGTGAATCCCGCCAGTTGCCGGACGTAGCTGCGGGCGACGATTACTTTGTTACTCGTGAACGCACAGTCTTCCGGATGACCGTAGGTGCAGACGGGAAATCCCGCGGGCATGGTAAGGGAAGGATCCTGGAATGCCGGATGGGTCTGATCGATGCCCGTATCCAGAATCGCGATCTTCATCCCTTTGCCGGCGCTGCCGGGTCCGCCGAGGGCGGCCCAGGCGGCCGGTGCGTTCACCAACTGCGTAGCCCGATTGAGCGCCGCCTGGTACCGGCGCATGGGCCGCACCGCAGCCACGCCGGGAATCGCAAGCATTTCGGAAATGCGGCTGGCGGGAGCAATGACGAAGATCGCATTGAGCAGGGTCGAGACACGCCCGGTCACCGCGATGTTGCGAGAGGCGAGTTCGCCCAAAACGGTCCGCTGCCGCGCCTCGATCTGGCTACGGTATTGAACACCCGCCGCGGACTGCATCTGCGCGCGGGTCTCAAACCGCGAAGCCACGGGAGGGTTGTCGAGCAGCAGTGTGTAGCGATTCGGGATAAATTGCGCGAAGGCCGGGAGGGCGCCCAGAATCAACGGTATCAGGCGATATAAAACGGGCGCGAAAGCGCGGCGTACAAACATGCTCATGTGACGGATGGTACTCCCTTCGGGTTCCCGAAATGCACCCCAAGCGCCCGAGATCAGCGCGGAGCGGTTGTTGGCAATTCTATCTCGACTTCCAGGCCGGGATGCACATTGCGCGCGCGAATACTGCCTTTAGTTAGTTCGATCGCCCGCCGTGCGATGGACAGACCCAGGCCGATGCCACCGCTGGAACGGGCTCGGTCGGGTTCGACGCGATAGAAGGCGTCGAAGATGTGCGGCAGGGCCTCATTGGGCACGCCGGGACCCTGGTCGCGCACGTCGAGGACCGCTTTGCCATTCTGGCGGGCGAGCGAGACTTCGATTGCGGTCTGGCGCGGTGCGTAGCGAATCGCGTTGCGAACCACGTTTTCCACTGCGCGCCGCAGCAACTCTGGATCGCCCTCAACAGTGGCGGGGCCACTGCCGTCATATTTCAGCTCACAGCCGTGCGCGGCGGCTTCAATAGAAGAATCGTCGAGAACCTGCTGGACCAGTTCGTCCAGACGAACCGGCTCACGCCGTAAAAACGACGGGTCGCCTTCGGCTCGGGTGACTTGGAGTAACTGGGTTACCAGAGCGTTCAGTCGATCGGATTCCTTCTGAATGCGGTTCAGGGAGGTGTTCAGATCCTCCCCGGAGCGCGCCAGCTCGATGGCGACACCGAGACGGGCGAGCGGAGAGCGCAGCTCGTGGGAAATATCGAGCAGGAGGCGGCGCTCGGCGGTGAGCAGCATCTCGATGCGGTCGGCCATGCGGTCGAACGCGCGGGCGAGCCGGCCGAGCTCATCGGAGCGCGTCGAATTGACGCGCACGGAAAAATCGCCTCGGCCGAAGCTCTCCACCGCCTTGTGCAGTTTGCGCACCGGGCTAGTGAGATGCCAGGCCAGCCAATAGCACAGCAGGATTCCGGCGGCGATGACAAAGAGGTGTTCGGGAAGCAGGAACCAGGTTCCCACGCGGCTGCGCGGTTCCATGAAAAAGAACCAGTAGCGGCCATCTTCGGCCGCGCGGCCGATCATGTCTCCGGTGCGGAAGAACGGATAGGGGACGCGACGCCGGGCGCGCCGGACCAGGTCCGAGCGATCCTGGTTGGTCAGCAGGTCGCGGCCGGTTTCATCGGTGAGCACGCCTCGAGCGTCGTAGACCTGTGCAAGCATTTCGAAGAAAAGCTGCAACGCCGGCCGGCCGCCGGTTTCATACGCGGAGCGCGCTTCTTCGAGCTGAAACTGCACCATGCGCGCAGCGGGCGCGCGGCGGTCCGAATCGTTCCAAGTCATGCTCCAGGCCGAAATGAATGCGGAGCCGATGACGGTGATGATGAGCGAGCAGCCGAGCCACAACAGGAGTCTGGCGAACAGCGAATTCATTATTCCGCGCGGGCGTCCTCCGGCGTGCGGCAAAACTGATAGCCGACTCCGCGGATGGTTTTGATGAGCGTGCTGCCATGCTCGATTTTCTTGCGCAGATGGCTGATGTGCATATCGATCGAGCGATCGAAGGGCGTGGCCTTGCGGTTGTAGAAGTTCTCCATGAGGCGGTCCCGGGACAGTACGCGGCCGGCCGAGCGCATCAGCATCTCGAGAATATCGAACTCGAAGGTGGTGAGCTCGACGCGCTTGCCTTGGGCAAACACCTCGCGCGTTCCGGGATCAAGCGCCACGCCGTTGGCCTCGACACGGCCATCAGTAGCCGGCGGGCGCTGCTCATAACGACGCAAGACCGCGCGAATGCGGGCGGCCAGTTCGCGCGGATTGAAAGGCTTGGGCAGATAATCGTCGGCGCCGAGCTCGAGGCCCACGATGCGGTCGACGTCTTCGCCGCGGGCCGTCAGCATAATGACCGGCACTTTGCTCTGGGGACGGAGCCGGCGCAGGATCTCGAAGCCATCCAGGCCGGGGAGCATGACATCGAGCACCACCAGATCAACACCTTCAGCCAATGCCTTTTCCAAACCGCTATGCCCATCGTGTTCGCAGACGACGGTAAATCCCTCACGTTTCAGAAACTCGCTCAACAAGTTGCAGAGTTCCGCATCATCGTCGACGAGTAAGATCCGCACGGCTCGAATGTAGCACGGCCGGATGGGGCTGCGCGTAACGGTTGTTGGGCCGGGAGTAAGGTTTTGTAAAGCCGGGCGTGAAGAGCACCTGGAGCCTGCCATACAGCGTGTTCTTTGTTATGATGGGCGGCGGCAAATCCTATGAGCTGGACACGGCGAACAATCTTTGCGGCAATCGCGATTCTGTTTGGGGCAGCGGCGTCCCAACTGTGGGCGGCGGCGCTCGATTTTGAGACTTACAAGACACGCGTCGAGCCGATATTCCTGAAAAAGCGGCCGGGGCACGCCCGGTGCGTGGTGTGCCACGAGGCCAATAACAGCCCGTTCCGGCTTCAGCCACGTCCGAAGGACGGGGCTGCGTGGAGCGATGAGGAGTCGCGGCGTAACTTCGAAAATGTTTCCAAGTTGGTGGTTCCTGGCAATCCCGACAAGAGCCGCCTCTTGCTTCACCCGCTCTCTCACGATGCAGGCGGCGATCTCTTTCACAACGGCGGAGAGCAATTCACTTCGAAGGACGACCCTGACTGGAAGACCATCGCCGATTGGGTGCGCGGCGGCGGTAAATAAGACAACCGGCTACCAGATTGTGCGGAGCCGGTTGACCAAGTCGGATGGGTGATACGGCTTGCGCAGGAAGCCGGCGGGCTTGCGCCCGTCCAGTTTGGTGTTGACGTCCTGTTCGTTATAGCCGCTGCACAGCACCACGCGGACGTCCGGAACCAATTCGGTGATGTGGCGGAAAACCTCGGCGCCATCCATGCCCGGCATGCTGAGGTCGAGCAGAACCGCATGGATCTCGGCGGCGTGCTCCGTAAATACGCTCACGGCTTCATAGCCGTCATTGGCGGTAAGCACGCGCAAGCCGGCCCTTTCCAGAACGGTCCGCGCGAGATTGCGGACGGCCGGCTGATCGTCGACCACCAGCACCAGACCATTGCCCACCCAGGCGGTATCTTGAGGAATCTGTTCCAGTTCGATCGCCACGGAACCTTCCGCCGCCGGGAACGTGACGCGAAACGTGGTGCCCTCCCCCACTCTGCTGTTCACGCGAATACTGCCGCGATGGCTGCGAATGATTCCGAGCACGGCAGCCAGCCCGAGGCCGCGGCCGGTGAATTTGGTGGTGAAGAACGGATCAAAGATCTTCGCGAGCGTTTGCTCGTCCATGCCGCAGCCGGTATCCGCCACTTCGATGAAGACATAACGGCCTTCCGGCAAGATACTGCCGGGGTCCAGGGCCGGCAGGTCGCCGGCTTCCGCCCACTGAACTCCGGTTGTGACCGAAACCGTGCCGCGGTTCTCGCCGAGCGACTCAGACGCGTTCGTGATCAGGTTCATGACCACCTGCCGGATCTGGCTGGCATCCCCCTGGATAGGGGACAGATCGGGAGCGAGATTCAACTGGAGCGTCGCTTTCTTAGATATGGTGGTTTCCAATAAACGTACGACCCCCTCAATGACGGTGGTGATATTGAGCAAATCCACCATGAACGAGCCGCGGCCGGAATACGCCAACATCTGCTGGGTCAGGTCGGAGGCGCTGCGGGCGGCCGTCAGCACCTGCTCAATACTTTTGCGGGGGCGGGAGTCCTCCGGCAAATCCATGGCAGCCAGGCTGGCGTAGCCCATGATGCTGGCGAGCAGATTATTAAAATCGTGCGCGATGCCGCCGGCTAGGATGCCCAGGCTTTCCAAACGCTGCGCGTGCTGTACCTGGGCTTCAAGGTTGCGGTGCTCCTCCTGCCGGCGCTGACGTTCTTCCAACTCGCAGCGCAGAAACTCATTGGTGAGTTCCAACTCGACAGTGCGCTCTCTGATTCGGTTTTCCAGGTTCTCCTGGGTTTTTCGGAGTGCCTCTTCGGCTTCTTTGCGCCGGGTCACGTCGAACAGGAAAGAGCGCACGCCGGCGATCTCGCCTTGGGTATCGAGCAAGTGGATCGAATGGATCTCCACAACCAATCGTGTGCCATCGCGGCGGGACCAATTCCGCTCTAGAAGTTCGGGCGGCTGCGCCCCGGCCAGCGTCCGCATGAGAGACTCGCGAACCGACCGCTGCTCTTCGGAAGCGACGAAATCCCAAACGGAGCGGCCGAGGATCTCCTCTTCGGATAGTCCGAGAAGACGGCACTCCGCCTCATTCACGCGAATGACGCGCCCGGTCCTGTCCAATTCGTGGCAGGCGATCGGGGCGTCCGCAAGAAACTCAAGCCCGTAATGCCACCCGGCTTGCTGCCTTGCTCCCATGGGTTCCGATCTTCCATTATTAGCCGAAAAATGGGATTTGTGCCCAAAAAGGCGGGCCCTTTTTTCGTGTTTAGAATAAAGCCATGAGTTTTTCGGGAAAGCACGTTCTGTCGCTGGAAAGCCGGCGGGCACCAGAAATGGCCGAACTGATCCGCAGGCAAGGCGCAATTCCGTTTCTTGCTCCGTCGATGCGGGAAGTGCCTTTGGCTGAAAATGCGGAAATCTTTGCTTTCGCAGAGCAACTCATTGGCGGAGAGTTCGACATGATGGTGCTGCTCACCGGAGTGGGGATGCGCCAATTGAGCCGCTTGCTCGTACCCCGTTACCCGGAAAACAACTTTATCGACGCGCTGCGGCGCGTGGCGCTGGTGGCCCGCGGCCCCAAGCCGGCTGCGGCCTTGCGCGACTTGGGCCTGGCGCCGTCATTGATGGCGGGCGAGCCGAATACCTGGCGCGAGGTCCTCAGCGTCACCGAGGGCCGGCCGGAACGGCGTCTGGCAATACAGGAATACGGCCGGCCTAATCCCGAACTGATCGACGGTTTCCGAGCGCGCGGGGCGTCGGTGACGACGGTGCGTGTGTACCAGTGGGATTTGCCCGAAGACACGGGTCCGATCCGCGAAGCCGCCCGGAAATTAGCCGCGGGCGAATTCGATGCGGTGCTGTTCACAACGTCGGTGCAGATCGAGCACTTAACCCGCATAGCGGCGGACGAGCGCATCGAGGCCGCGGTTCTTGAAGGGTTACAGAAGGCGTTCGTGTGTTCGATCGGACCGACCACCACCGAGGCCCTCGAAGAATACGGTGTCTCCCCGGATTTCGAGCCGTCCCATCCCAAGATGGGCTTCCTGGTCAAAGAAGCGGCCGAACGGTTCGCGAATAACTGATTTCTGCAGCCCCGCTGCGGCCGGAATTTGATATAGTGTCCCGCATGAGCCGGACGCTTGTGTTGCGCCTTACTGTCGGGATCATCTTCCTGTTGGGCGGCTGGATCGCCTACACGCAGAACCAGGGCGGCCCGCCGCAGTTGAAGGTCAACAAGGTCAAAGACGACCTGTACGAGATCGAAGGCGATGGCGGCAACGTGGCCGTGTACGTCACCAGCGAGGGGCTCGTCCTGGTCGACGACAAGTTCGATCGCGACCACGAAGCCATCATGCAGGCGATCAAGACCTTTTCCAGCGAGCCGGTCAAGTACGTGCTCAGCACGCACTATCACGAGGACCACAGCGGCGGCAACGCGAAGATGCTGGCCATGAACGCAGAGATCATTTCGACGGCCAACGCACGCAAGAATATCGTGGCTCACATCCAGTCGAATGCCGGCATTTTCCCGACGCCGGCTCGCGTCGTCTTCACGGAAGAGACTTCCGTATTTCTGGGCGGCAAGGAAGTGCGCGCGCACCATTTCGGCCGCGGGCATACGAATGGGGACGCCGTCATCTATTTTCCGGCATTGCGCACCATTCACACCGGGGACTTGATGGCTGGGAACACCCCTCTGATCGATTATCCCGGCGGCGGCAGCCTGGTCGAGTGGGCAAAGACGCTGGATGCGGCCATGAATGGGTTCGACTTCGATACCGTGATCCCCGGTCACGGTGCGGTGACCAACAAAGCTGGACTCAAGAAGTATCGTGACGACGTCGAAAAGTTGCGCAGCCGCGCCACCGAGTTAGTCCGCCAGGGTAAGAGCCGGGACGAACTCGCCAAGGCAATGCAGATGGAGTTCGGCTGGCAAGCCAACGGGTTGCAAATGCAGTGGAGCATCCCGGGCATGATGACGGAGCTGCGGTAGCCCGCAATTCCAGGGCGGCTACACTGGAATTGTGGCGCAGCCGGACAAATCTTCTTCCTCCCAGGTCGGCAAATATCTGGGCCTCGGGCTGCTGATCCCCGTTAGTACCTTTGTCGGATATGCGATCGGATACTTCCTGGACCGCCAATTCGGCACGACGTTTCTGAAGATCGTGCTGCTTATCCTGGGAAGCGCGGCCGGTTTCGTGCAACTCTACCGAGGACTTGCCCAGGATGGGGGCGATGGCGGGTCTTGAGGATCTCGACTACCCCCGCGTCGTCGGCCGGATCACTCGCATTATCGTCGTGCTGGGCGTGGCCGGCTCGATCGGCGCTTTCATCGCAGGCGGATGGAGCTGGGCTGCCGGTTTTGCGCTCGGCGGGGCCGCCTCCTGGTTGAGCTTCCGCTGGCTGAAGCAAATGGTCGGTGCGCTGGGCGTCGAGCACCCCGAATCGGGTCTTGCGGCGAAAGCTGTGATTCGATATCTGCTGATTGGCGGCGTCGCCTATGTTATAGTCAAATATACTGTTGTTAACCTACGCGCCGCGCTGACGGGATTGCTTCTCTCGACTGCCGCCGTAATCGTGGAAATCCTCATCGAACTGATTTATGCAAGAGACTGAACTCTGGCTGACGAAGATCTTCAACGACTACCTAGCCGCGCCCGGCAATTGGTTTCTGCACATCGCGGGCCTACCAACTCAAGCCCGGCCGTGGGCCGATTTCATCACTATGCAGGTTCTGGTGGTGGCGATTATCGTTTTGCTGGCGGCGATTTTGCGCGGCCGGCTATCGTTTGACCGTCCGGGCAAGCTCCAGCACATCTTCGAATTGATTTTCGAGTTCGTGCACGGCCAGACCGAGGACCAGATGGGGCATGGGGGCGTGAAATATATGGGATTTTTCGCCACCATCTTTCTGTTTGTGCTCATCTCCAACCTGATTGGCCTGATCCCTGGGTTGGAAGCCCCGACGATGAATCCATCCGTCCCCGCCGGATGCGCGGTAGCCACCTTTCTTTACTACAATCTGGTGGGCGTCCAAGCCAACGGAATATTGAAGTACCTGGCGCACTTTGCCGGCCCGGTGTGGTGGCTGGCTTGGCTGATGATTCCCATCGAAATCGTGAGTCACCTGGCGCGTCCGCTTTCCCTCACTATTCGTCTTTATGCCAATATGTTCGCCGGCGAGAAGGTCACCATGGTGTTTCTCGGTCTGACCTACTTCGCGGTGCCTGCGGTATTTATGGGGTTGCATCTTTTCGTGGCGTTGCTGCAGGCCTACATTTTCATGCTTCTGACCATGATCTACGTGGCGGGGGCGACGGCGCACGAACATTAATAACGGCTTTATCACGCCTCTTCAGTGTGAGCGCGTCGATCTCCCAAGAACGGCGCGGACCACCTCCTGGAGGCTTTCTTAAGGAGAGTAGGATGACCAAGAAAACGATGTTATTGGTGGCGCTGCTGTTTATCGCCACCCCCATGTTGTTCGCCCAGGACGCCAACACGGCGGCTCAAACCAAGGCCTGGACCGCCATTGGAGCAGGCTTTGCCATGGCCATTGCTTCCGGACTCTGCGGCCTCGCTCAAGGCAAAGCGGTGGCCGGTGCGACCGAGGCGATGGCCCGGAATCCCGGCGCGATCGGCGCCATCCGGATTATGTTGATCCTCGGTTTGGCACTGATCGAATCGTTGGCGCTCTATACCCTGATCATTGTTCTTAAGTAAGTCCTTACGTCAGCAGGCGGGTGAGGCAGACGGCACGTACGTCTGCCTCATGTCCGTACTACTAAACCCGGGATGCTAGTACGTAGGGATAGAGCATTTTCCCTCTAGGTCTATTGACCGGAAACCAGCCGTACCTATAGCATTAAGCTTCACTTTGATGGAACAGCGACGAACCAGGCGGTTTACCTTGCAGCTCCCCTTGTCCATCACACGAGCGGGCGCCGAACGTGTCACGGTGGCTGGGTTCACTAAGAACATCAGTTCGAGCGGGGTGCTTTTTATGACTGAGAGAGATCCGGACCTGGGCACTCCGATTGAATACATCATCACGCTGAATCACGAGGGACCGCAGGCGGTAAACCTGCGCTGCGTTGGCAAGGTCCTCCGGTCGCAACTGATTCGGCAAGCCATCGAAGAACAGCCTTCCGCTTATCAGATCGCGGCTACCCTCGAACGCTACGAGTTCGTTCGCGATCGCTAGCAATCCCTCCGCCTTCTTAAATTGACCCTTGTTCCGGGCGAAGCTTTCGTTGTAAGGTAATAGCAAAGAAAAAGCGAAAGCGCATGAATTCATCCCCGGAGTTTACTGAAAGTTCGCTCGAACTCCATCTTTCCCAAACACCCACGGTCGAGGCGATCGTCTCGCGTTTTCGATCAGCACACGAGCAGACCGACTCACCCGTTCGCGCGATCCACCACCAGCAGGCCGCCGGCGGCAGTTTCGCGGACATGCCCGCCGGAGTGGATGACCGAATCCGACAAGCGCTGGAGCGGCGCGGCATCGCCCGCCTCTACACGCATCAGTCCGACGCACTGATTGCCGTCGAACAGGGAAAAAACATTGTCGTAGTCACTCCCACCGCCAGCGGCAAAACGCTGTGCTATAACCTGCCGGTGCTCAATGCGGTTCTCCAAGACCCTGGCGCCCGCGCGATGTACCTGTTTCCGACCAAAGCGCTCGCCGAGGACCAGTTGCACGAACTGGAGAGTGCGATTCAGGAGATGGGCTCGGAGATTCGCGCGTTCACCTACGATGGCGATACGCCCCAGGACGCCCGCAAAGCGATCCGCCAGCGCGCGAACGTGGTCCTGACCAATCCGGACATGCTGCATAGCGGAATTCTCCCGCACCACACGCGCTGGGCCCGCTATTTCGAGAACCTGCGGTATATCGTCATCGATGAACTGCACTACTATCGGGGAGTCTACGGCAGTCATTTGGCCAATCTGCTGCGGCGGCTGAAGCGCATCTGTGAGTTCTACAATTCCACCCCCCGATTCATCTGTTGTTCGGCGACGATCGCCAACCCGCGTGAGCTCGCGGAAGCGCTTACGGGCGCCGAATTCGAGTTGATCGACCGCAACGGAGCGCCGCGCGGAGAGAAGTTTTTTATCTTCTACAATCCTCCCGTCGTGAACCGCCAATTGGGAATTCGGCGCAGCTACATCCAGGAAACGCGTCGGGTGGCGATGGAATTTATCGAGCGCAACCTACAGACCCTCGTGTTCGCCAACAGCCGGCTCGCGACGGAAGTGCTGGTGACGTACCTCAAAGACGCGTGCGACCGGGGGCCTTTGCCGAATGAGACGGTCCGCGGTTATCGCGGCGGCTACCTTCCGCGCGAGCGCCGGGAGATCGAGCGGCGGCTGCGCGATGGCGAAATTCGCGCGGTGGCGGCCACTAATGCGCTCGAGTTGGGAATCGACATCGGGTCGCTCGACGCTGTAGTTATGGCGGGCTATCCGGGGACGATCGCTTCCACATGGCAGCGCGCCGGCCGGGCGGGGCGGCGTCAGGGGACGTCGGCGGCGGTCCTGGTCGCCTCAAGCGCACCTTTGGATCAATACGTCATCGAGCATCCCGATTACTTTTTCGGCCGTTCGCCGGAGCACGCCCATATCAATCCGGAGAATCTGGAAATCCTGCTGGCCCATCTGAAGTGCGCCGCGTTCGAATTGCCGGTCCGCGATGGCGAGAAATTCGGGCCGCACGACACGGCCGCTCCGTGCCAGTTCCTCGAAGAACGCGGGTTTCTCCACCATTCGGCCGGCGCGTGGCACTGGACCTCGGACACATACCCGGCCGATGCCACCAGCTTGCGCGCCGTCAGCAGCGACAATTTCGTCGTGGTGGATGTTACCGGAGAGCCGGCGGTGATTGCGGAGGTCGCTTACACCGCGGCGCTCACCACCCTGCATGAGAAAGCTATCTATTTGCACGAAGCCCGGCAGTATCATGTCGAGCGCTTCGATTATGAGGAGCGCAAGGCCTATGTCCGGCGCGTGGACTGCGATTACTATACCGACGCGATCGACTACACGCAGGTGAAGTTGCTCGAGGAGGCGGAAAGCGAAGCGCTCTCCGGCGCACAGCGCGCGCACGGCGACGTGCGCGTGAACCGTCAGATCGTTGGCTTCAAAAAAATCAAGTTCTACACCAACGAGAACGTCGGGGCCGGAAAGCTGTCTATGCCCGAGCAGGAAATGCACACGACCGCCTTCTGGCTGCATTTCCCCGCCGAATTTCTGGCGCGCTTCGGCGAGTATACGCCCACTGAGAAGCAGGGTGGCATTAGTGGTCTGGGGAATGCGCTGCGCACGGTGGCGGCGCTGCTGCTGATGTGCGACCCGCGCGACCTGGGCGTGGCGCTCAGCGAGGAACCAGCCGCCACCTTCGAGCCCAATCTCTATCTATATGACGTCTATCCAGGCGGAATCGGTCAAAGCGCACCGCTCTATCGGCTGGCCCCGCAGTTGCTGCGCCAAACGGCCGAACTGCTCGCCGCCTGTGGTTGCGAAGCCGGTTGTCCGTCGTGTGTCGGGCCGACGGGCGAAGTCGGCGAGCGCGGCAAGGAAGTGGCGGCGCGGATTTTGCGGGAGTTGAACGGAGTGATTGCGGATTGCTAAACCGACGCGTCCATCGTGCGCACATTGTAGGATGCGATTAACTCGTCGGCCGTTACTATCGTGAGGTCTTCGCATTGGGCTTGCGCAACGAGTATCCGATCGAATGGATCGGCGTGGCGGGAGGGTAGTGCTCCGATTGCAAGAGCATGCCGCACGGTAATCGGAAGAGTCTGAAACCCACTTTCGATCAACTGGGTGATGGTTTCGTCCGGCGGTTTGCCCAGTTTCAATCGTCCGGCATTGAACTTAATTATGAGTTCCCAGGCCGATGCGGCGCTGAGCCACAGGGAGACGCCTGATTTGAACATAGCTGTTTTCGCGCGCAATCCGAGCCTTTTGCTACCATCAATCCACCAGAGTAGGACATGCGTGTCCAGAAGCAGATTCACGGCTTAGTCCTCAACCCCAAAACCTTTGAGAATTTCTGGCGGCAAGGGTGCATCGAAGTCGTCACTGATCCACACCTTACCTTTGAGCACCCCGAATGATTTCCGGAAGTCCGGTTTCCGAAGAGGCACAAGCCGCGCCACGGGTTTCCCCGCTTTGGCGATGATAATCTCCTCGCCGGCGGCGGCCTCCTCGACGAGACTGGAGAGATGAGTCTTTGCGGCGTGGATATTGACGGTTTTCATAAAACTAGACTAAGTTTAGTTTATCATGGCGGGCATATGAATAAATTGACAGCAGGAGTTGGATCGTGGTGCATGGGCGCTGTGCTCGCGGCCGGTCTGGTCGCGCTGGCCGGTTGTGTGGCAAAGACCGGAATTCAGGTTGTTTCCGCGACCTATGGCGCCAGTTGCGGGGGGCCGGCTGGTAACGCGACGGCGGATCTCAAAGACAAATGCCAGGGCGCGCCAGCGTGCGACTATACGGTCAGTGTCACCGTCTTGGGAGATCCGAAGCAAGGCTGCAAAAAAGAATACGAAGCGAAGTGGACGTGCGGGAGTGATGCGGAAATCCATACGGCGGCGCTTCCCGGCGAGTCGGGATTCAACGGCAAGGTCCGGCTCGCGTGCCCCACGAACAAGTGAGTGCGATTGCAAGTGAGTGCGATTGTTGACACGCGATCGAAGTTGATCGAGTATGGCCGCGCCCACCACGTGGTGCTGGTTTAGCGTCAGTGGAAATTGTGTGATTCCGCAGTCGCTCCTTCCGGCAGCCCTTCGATGTGGCCGGCCTTCACCGAAATCACGCCATCAAGATTTTGCAGGATGCCTTCAATGAACAGGAACGGATCGCGCAAGACCTCAAACTTGTAGCGATCGAACATCGGCGGGGTCACGATTGCGTTCATGATGCCGGTTTCATCCTCCATGCTGAGGAAGACGAACCCTTTGGCTGTGCCGGGGCGCTGCCGAACGATGACCGAACCCGCGATCCGCACCAGGCGCCCATCCGGAACCGCCGCCAGATCGATGGCACGCGTGACGCCGCGCGCGTTCATGTCGGCGCGGCGGTACGCCATCGGGTGCCGGCCGATAGTCAGCCCGGTGCCGCGATAATCGGCCCAGAGGCGCTCCTCCGTGTTCATGCGGGCGAGCGGGGAAGGCGCGTTCTTCTCCTCAAGCGACGCGAGCAAGGGGCCGGCGGGAAGGATCGCGCGCTGCGCCTGCCAGAGCGCATCGCGGCGATGCAGCTTGTCGAGCGAATTGAGCGCGCCGATTTCGGCCAGCCGGTTGATCTCATCTTTGCGTAGTTCGGGAAGGCGCATCGCCAGATCATCCACGCTGGTGAAAGGACGCGCGGCGCGGGTAGTTACCAATGCGCGCCCGGCTTCCTCGCGCAGCCCCTTGGCATACCGCAAGCCGAGCCGTAGGCACACCTCTCCGGCTCCCTGCACCTGGTCCCTGGCCTCCACAACCGTGCACGTCCACTCCGAACACGTCACATCTACCGGCAGCACGCGCAGACCGTGTCGCTGCGCATCCTTGATCAGAATCGCCGGCGAATAAAAGCCCATGGGCTGGTTGTTCAACATGGCGCAGGTGAACGCCGCCAGGTAATGGCATTTCAGATACGCGCTGGCATACGCAAGAAGCGCAAAGCTGGCGGCATGCGATTCGGGGAATCCATATAGTGCGAACGAGGTGATCGAGCGGACAATGTCTTCTTGCGCTTTGCCGGTGATGCCGTTGCGCTCCATGCCGGCACGCAACTTCACTTCAATATCGGCCATGCGTTTTTCCGAGCGCTTGAACCCCATTGCCCGCCGGAGCTCTTCGGCTTCGCCGCCGGTGAATCCAGCCGCGATCATCGCCATGCGCAATAACTGCTCCTGGAAGAGCGGCACGCCGAGCGTGCGGCGTAAGACCGATTC
>Ga0070741_10014346_pt1 | contig 13717 bp, 13 predicted proteins | sample Coa_R1_4_FD_66440 | JGI IMG/M metagenome (GOLD analysis project Ga0070741, IMG submission 66440) | Surface soil microbial communities from Centralia Pennsylvania, which are recovering from an underground coalmine fire - Coalmine... | ecosystem: Environmental > Terrestrial > Soil > Unclassified ... | reverse complement strand
GGCCTTGCCTCAGACTCAACCAGAACTCTAATCAGAAAGCGCCGGCCATGGGATCCGCAGACCGTTCCCGGTACGTCATCAGCTTGATTACAGCGGCCCGGATGCTGCGGTGATTTTTGGCCTTGTGGTAAGTCTGGTGCACTGAACCTTTTCATCCTGACCGTAGCGAGTCCGTCACGGCATGTCGCTGCTGGGAATGAAGGAGCCCTAGCAGATGCGCTAGGGCTTACTGCCCCAGCCTCGGTGCCAGTGCTTTTCAGCCTCTGGGTCGAACCATGGCTGCCCACGGGCCACCCAGTCCGCATAGTAGGCCTCAAACGATGCTGGGGAACTTGTCCCCGGATTGTCGTCGTTCCCGAACTCGAACCCGCATCGTGGGCACACCTCATACGATGGGCGGCCGAGCAGGTCTTCGTAGGGCGGAGAGAGCTCAAGCCCGTCAGGCGGAGGCCAGGTCTCGTATGGCTTGGCAGCCAGCTGATCGTAACCACATACAGGGCAGTTGAACATGGCGACTATTCAGCCTTTTCATCCTGGTCGTAACGGGTTCGTCACGATCTGGTGACTGCGCGGCGTGTCGCCGCCGGGAACGAGGAAGCCCCCGGTAGATGAGCTAGTGGGTATGTCTGTAAGTCCTGCTGTGTATCGCTGCTAGGCGATAGCCAGGCGGCGGGGTCGGCGAGGTAGAGGCCGCACGCGCAGTCGAGTGCTTCTTCTGGGGTCCCTGAGGGCTGTCCGCTGGGCAGGTAACTGTCGTGGTAGTCATCGTGGCTGGCGCGGTAGATGGCGAATCCCCAGGTGCTGGCGGAGCCGGCGTACCGGAGCCGGCACAAGGGCAGGCTGGTGCCGTCGGGTAGCTGGCCGGTGATGTAGGCGCACTTGCCGTGGAAACGCACATCGACGCTGGCGAGCTGGGGCCAGCGTTCGCGGGCGCGGGCACGCAGTTTCTGGCCCAGGCTGGTCCTGGTCGATGCGGGCGGGCTGGCCATCAGCCCAGTATGGCCGCGTAAAATGTCCAGATAATCCCTGTCCGGAAAACGCGGGGCAGCTCACGCGACATCACGTGCTGGCACCGGCTAGGAGCTTGCCCGATGCGGCCTGCAGTTCGGCCCGTATCCAGGCCGCTGCCGGGTTGCCCTTTGTCAGTGAGGCTCACCAGCGTGGCGCGCCGGTCGGCTGGATGCGCTTGCCGGGTAACCCAGCCATCGCCTTCGAGCGTGCCGACGAGCTGGCTGGCCTGGGCGGTGAGGATGGGCAGCCGTCCTGCGGACGGGTGCGCTAAGGGCGGGCGGTGGCCGCGCACGCCGCGATGACCAGCGGGAGGCATGCGATGGCCGCAGGGAGCAGGAGCCCGGCGGTTGCGGCCAGGCGGGCGAGCCGGGCCTGGCGTTGCCGGGGCGGAGCGAGCAGCCGCTGGATCCGGGCGATGGCAGCTGGCCCGCCTGCGGCGAGCGCAGCCGGACGCGTACCGGCCCTGGCCAGGATGACCAGCGCCTTGGCCAGGTGATCGGGGCCGTGGCGGCGGGCCGCGGCGTCGTCGGCGGCCATCTCGGCGAGCACGCCGAGCTCTGGTCCCGCCTGGGCGAACAGCGGTACCCGCGGGAACGCGCGCGCCAGCGCCGCGGCGGCGGCCAGCATCAGGTGGTGCCGGCAGCGCAGGTGGGCACGCTCGTGAGCGAGGACCGCCTGCAGCTGCCGCGCTCGCGGTCCGGGAGGGCCGGGGTGCCTGGCGCGGCAAGGGCTGCTGCGCGGCCGGCGGGGCGCTGGCCGCACCGCCCGCCGGGGCCAGCGCGACGGCGTGCGACTGCGGCCCTGGATGCGACTGCCATGACTGACCGCGCGCAGCCCGCCGACCGGCGACCGGGCGCAGAGGAGGAGGCACTAGGGACCGGCCATGAGCACGAGCATCCCGACAGGGAGCCCGGCGGCCATGGGGAGCCAGACGCTTTAATTCTCGGGCGCGGGATGCCGAGGACATGATCAGGGCCACAGGACGGGCGCGCCGCCAGCAGGAATCACGGAGCGTGTCGGCATCTCTTGCCGGACTCGGATCGCTGTTATCACGTTGCGCCGCGCCAGACGCCTGCACCTTTGTCGACGACGCCCACTGCCTCTCCTGGTTCTGTCCCTGACCACCCTCGAGACAGTGGTCTAGACCAGTACCCATCGATGGTTGCTCGGATGCCCCGGTACGGTCCGCCATCACCCGGTATCTGCAGCGCGCCGCGGAAACCGGAGACCGTACAAAACGGCAGCTCCCGGCACGTGCTAGCATAGGTTGACAGCAGCTCAAGGAGAAAAATCGAACGGAACAGCGGCTCTTAATCCGCGGGTTCGGGGATGAACCCCTGATAGTGGATGTCCGTCAAAGCGGGTCAGGCTCACTCCTCCCGTGCTTGGCCCTGTTCTGCCGCGGCGGGCGGCTTGGCCTCCAGGTCGGCCACCATCTGGTCATGGCGCGCCCGCATGGGCTTGGCGTCGGGTTGCTCGAGGATCGTCCTTACGAGGGTGGATACCCACCGCTGGGCGGAGGGTCTGTCAAGTTGACGTGTTTATGGCCCTTACCGGCCTGCCGGGATGGCTTCGCCAGCTGAGCCCGGGCCAGACGGTGGAGGGAAGCGCGTTGTCATCACGAGTCCGCCTTGCGGGCGCGAGCGCGCCTGAAGGATGGCGTCATGGGCGTCGGCGATTGCGCGGACGATGGACAGGCCGAGTCCGTGACCGTCCGGGTGGCTGGCCCGGTCGTCGATGAGCCGCTGGAAGGGCTCGAAAAGCTGGTCAACCTTGTCGGCGGGCACAGGCCACCCGGTGTTGGCGACGGTTAGCACGGCGTGGCCGTACCGGTTTTCCGTCCGTACGCTGACGCTGCCGCCGGGCAGGTTGTACTGGATCGCGTTGTCGATCAGGTTGGCGGCCATGCGTTGGGTCAGGTCCGGGTCGCCGTGCACGGTCACGTGGCCGAGGGAGACGTCCAGCCGCAGCCCGCGGTGCCCGGCCTTCAGGTAGTGCGCGGCGAGGGCGAGCCGGGTGACTATTGCGAGGTCGAACGGTTCCCGGCGGTCGAGGCCCCGCTCGCTGGTGGCGAGGGCGAGCAGGGCCTCGATGAGCCTCTCTTGGTGCTCGCCTGCGGTCAGCAGTTCCGCGCACGTGGCGCGCAGGTCATCGGCGCTCGCGTCCGGGTCGGCGAGCGCGACTTCGAGCAGGGCCCGGTTGAAGGTGAGTGGCGTCCGGAGCTCGTGGGAGGCGCTGGCTACGAACCTGCGCTGCGACTCGAAGGCCGTCTCGAGGCGCGCGAGCAGGCCGTCGATGGTGTCGGCCAGGTCTTTCATCTCGTCGTCTGGTCCGGGGAGGTCGAGGCGCTCGTGCAGGCTGCTCTCGGTGATCCGCTGGGTGGCGGCCTTCATCGACCGCAGCGGGCGCAGAACGCGGCCGGTGGTGACCCAGCCGAGTCCGATAGCGAGGACAGCCATGATGCCGAGCGCGACTCCGGACCATGCCAGCAGCTGACGGAGATCGCGGGCGTGTGTGGCGGCGGCCTGTGTGTACAGCTGACGGGCGAGCTGCACCGAGCTGGCGGACGGGGTGCCGCGCCTGAGCTGGGCGCTGCCCGGCGAGGGGATCTGGCTCGATCCGGTGTTCTTGACCGCGATCCTGGTGTTGCCCGATACCAGGAGCAAAGGATCGGTGCTGCTGTCGACCAGGACATAGGTGATCGCGAGGAGCGCGGCGCCCGCGGCCAGGAACAGCGCGCTGAACAGCACGGTGAGGCGGAATCGCACCGTCCGTGTGGGCAGGTTGATCCTCACGTCAGATCCGGTAACCGCCCGGGGGCACGGTCGCGATGACCGGCGGCTCACCGAGCTTGGCGCGCAGGCGGCTGATCGTCACCTTGACCGTGCCGGTGAACTGGTCAGTCATCTCGTCCCACACGCCCTCCAGCAGGTCGCTGACGGTGAGCACGCGTCCCTGGGCGGCGAGCAGGCGTTCCAGGACCGCGAACTCCTTGGGGGTGAGCGCGAGTTGCTTCCCTGCCCTGGTGGCTATCCGGCGGCCGGGATCCACGGTGAGGTCGCCGTGCACCAGCGTCAGGGGCTGGGCGGGCGCAGCGCGGCGGCTGAGTGCCTGGATCCTGGCTACAAGTTCGGAGAAGGCGAACGGCTTGGGCAGGTAATCGTCGGCGCCGAGGCGAAGGCCGTCGACCCGGTCGCTGACCGAACGCGCAGCGGTCAGCATCAGCACCCTGGTGTTGCCGGGCGCGGCGGCGATCTCCCGGCAGACGTCGTCGCCGTGGACCCGGGGCAGGTCACGGTCCAGTACCACGACGTCATATGCAGTCTCGGCGATGCGGTCGAGCGCGTCCTGCCCGTCGAAGGCAATGTCAACGGCCATGCCTTCGCGACGCAGCCCCGTTGCCAAAGTGGTTGCGAGCTTGGCGTGGTCTTCGGCCAGCAGTACTCGCATCGTTCCTCCTGATCCTCTAGCTGTCTTTCCGCACTGCAACTATGCCCGGCCTGAGGTTACACGGCGGTAACAGTGGAACCGTGGTGTAACCGCCTGTTCCGTAAGGTCTGACGGACAGCAACCACCACCTCCCACCTGGAGCGCACACCATGCACACGAAGAAAAAGATGCGCCAGGCGCCGCTCCTCGTCGCCGCGGCCGCCGTTCTCCCCATCATGCTCGGGGCTTGCAGCTCGGGCAGCTCTTCCTCCTCGGACGCGCCGGCCGCCCAGGGCGGCGGATCGAGTACGGCACAGGCCGGAGTGGCGCAATTCGCGCAATGCATGCGCCAGAACGGCGTCGGGAACTTCCCCGACCCGTCAAACGGTCACTTCGTGATGGGCGGCGACATCCAGGGCAACCCGCACTTCCAGTCCGCAGTCCAGACCTGTCAGCACTACCTGGGCGCCAGCGGAATCGGCAGCAACAACAACGGGCAGCAGTCAGCGGCGCTCGCCTTCGCGCAGTGCATGCAGACCAGCGGCGTGCCGAGCTTCCCTGACCCTCCGGCTAGCGGTGCGATCCAGGCGCCGCCGGAGTCCGTCAGGAACTCGCCGGCTTACCAGGGCGCGTTTAACAAGTGCAAGTCGAAGCTGCCCAACGGCGGGAGCGGGCTGCAGGGATGAGCGCGTCTACACAGCAGGCTGCCGAGGACGCAGCGACCGCCCGGCCGAGCCGGCGCCGCCCGAAGCGCCGTCGGCGAGTGGTCACGGCGGTGGTGGCGGTCGTGGTCATCGCGGCCGGCGGTGCCGGGTACTGCGAACTCAAGCAACTGCACAAGAACGCACCCGCCCCGGCCGCCACTAGCGACAACACCACGCTGAAGCCCGTGACCAGGCAGTCACTGTCCGAGCAGACGTCGGTGGACGGAACCCTGGGCTATTCGGGGAGCTACACCGTCGTCGTACCGTCGGCGTCGTCTGGCTCCTCGTCTAGCGGAAGCTCCTCTTCCGGAGGGACGTTCACCTGGCTGCCGACCGACGGCCAGGTGGTGCAGCAGGGTCAGCGGCTGTATTCGGTGGGGAACTCGCCGGTCGTGCTGCTGTACGGTTCGGTGCCTGTCTACCGCGGCCTGTCGGAGGGCATGACCGGGCCCGACGTGCAGCAGCTCAACGGTGACCTGGTGGCCTTGGGGGACGCGTCCAAGGCGGATCTCGACCCGTCGTCTGATGACTTCAGCAGCGAGACCGCCACCGCGCTGGAAAAGCTGCAGTCGAACCTCGGACTGACGCAGACCGGCACCCTCCCGGTCGGCCAAGCGGTGTTCCAGCCCGGCGCAGTGCGGGTCGGCAACGTCTCAGCGACGCTCGGCTCCCAGGTCCGCCCCGACTCGCCGGTGCTGACCGGGACCTCCGACACCAGGCAGGCCGTCGCCCAGGTCAATCCGACCCAGCTGCCCGAGGTAAGCGTGGGCGCAAAAGTGTCCATCACGCTGCCAGACGACGACACCACGCCTGGCGTGGTGTCGTCCATCGGAACCACTGCCAGCAGCTCGTCATCGGGCAGCAGCTCCAGCGGATCGAGCGACTCCAACAACAACGCCAGTTCGGGCAGCTCTAGCGCTCCCGCAACGACGGTGAACGTGGACATCCGGCTCACCCGCCCGTCCGCGGCCGGCAGCATCGACCAGGCCCCGATCACGGTCAACATCACAACGTCCACCGTCAGCAACGTCCTGGCGGTGCCGACCGACGCCCTCATCTCGGAACCGTCCGGCTACGGGGTCGAGGTCGCGGGACCGGACAACACGCGGCATGTGGTGCCGGTGACGCTGGGGCTCTTCGACGACGCCGCGGGCCTAGTACAGGTATCCGGCAACGGCCTGGCCGCCGGTCAGCAGGTGGTGGTCCCGAACATATGAGTATCGACGGTATCGCTACAGCCGGGCATCGCTTCCCCGCAGCGGGCCCGCCTGCCGCGGACGGCAGCGCGCTGCCCGTGCTGGAAATGGACTCGGTAACGAAGACCTACCCGACCGAGCCGCCGGTGCATGCGCTGCGCGGCGTCAGCTTCAGCGTGGGCACGGGCGAGCTCGCGGCCATCGTCGGCCCGTCGGGTTCGGGTAAGACCACACTGCTGCACCTGATGGGGACCCTGGACCGGCCTACCACCGGCACGGTGCGGGTAGCCGGAACCGACGTGGCCGCGCTCAGCGACCGCGAGATCGCCTTCCTCCGGGCAAGCCGCATCGGGTTCGTCTTCCAGCAGTTCTTCCTGGCTGAACAGAAGTCCCTGCTGGACAACGTCGCCGACGGGCTGCTCTACGCCGGGGTCAAGATGGCCGAGCGCAGGGAGCTGGCACTGGATGCGTTGTCGGCTGTCGGCCTCGCAGGGCGGGCAGATGCGCGGCCCACCCAGCTGTCCGGCGGCCAACGGCAGCGGGTGGCCATCGCCCGGGCCCTGGCCGGCGAGCCGGCCATCATCCTCGCCGACGAGCCCACCGGCAACCTCGACCAGGCCACCGGCCAGTCGATCCTGGACCTGTTCTCCGCCCTCCACGAGCGCGGCGCCACGATCGTGCTGATCACCCACGACATCGGCATCGCCCGCCGCATGCCCCGCCGCATCGAGATGCTCGACGGGCGCATCGTCACTGACACCCGCGGCGGGGATACCCGCACCGTCGTCCGCGCCCCCGCTGCAGGCCCGCCCGCCATCCCGCCAGCGGAGCACCCGTGAGCATGACGACGCATGACTCCCGCCAGCTATTCCTGTCGGACCTGGTACGGCTGTCCAGCGTCGGACTGCGCACCCGCAAGCTGCGGGCCGCGCTGTCCGCCCTGGGTATCGCCATCGGGGTAGCCGCCATCGTGGCGGTGCTCGGCCTGTCCCAGTCCGCGGAGTCGGGGCTGCTGTCTGAACTCGACAGCCTGGGCACCAACATGCTGACGGTCTCCAATGGGCAGACCTTGCTCGGCCAGCAGGCCGAACTGCCCACCGCGGCCTCGGCCATGGTCGGCCAGCTCGACGGGGTCACCGGGGTCCAGTACACCGGCCAGGTGCGCAACGTGAACGCCTACCGCAGCCCGCTGATCCCGTCGATCGACACCAACGCGCTGACCGTGCAGGCGACCAGCCTCAACCTGCCGTCGGGCCTGCACGACACGCTCGCGCACGGCACCTTCCTCAACGCCGCGACCGCGCGGGAACCGGCCGTCGTGCTCGGGGCGGTCGCCGCCCAGCGGCTGGGCATCGACCGGGTCTTCTCCGGGGAGCGCATCTGGCTCGATAACCAGTGGTTCTACGTCCAGGGCATTCTCAATCCCGCCATGCTCGCCCCGGACATCGACACCTCTGTCCTAGTCGGGTTCCCCGCGGCGGAAGCCTACCTGGGTTTCGACGGGCATCCCTCGACGATGTACGTTCGTACCCAGATCGACCAGACCAGCACGGTACAGCCGCTGCTGGCAAGGACCGCGAACCCCGAGTCGCCCAACGAGGTCTCGGTGAGCCAGCCGTCCCAGGCGCTGGCCGCCCGGGCCGCGACGCAAAGCGCGCTCAACGGCCTGTTCCTTGGCCTCGGCGCCGTGGCCTTGCTCGTCGGTGCCATCGGCGTCGCCAACATCATGGTCATCTCGGTGCTGGAACGCCGGTCCGAGATCGGACTGCGCCGCGCGCTGGGCGCTACCAGAGGACACATACGCACGCAGTTCCTCTCCGAGGCCATCCTGCTATCCCTCATCGGCGGCGCAATAGGAGTGGCCCTCGGTGCCGTGGCCGTCTGGGTCTACACATACCTCAAGAACGAGTCGACCGTCATCCCCACCGAGGCCTGGGCGGGCGGCCTCGGTGCCGCCATCGCGATCGGCGCCATCGCGGGGCTGCTGCCCGCGCTGCGCGCCGCCCGCATGTCACCCACCCAGGCGCTGTGGTCCGTCTGACACAAGTACGGCTGCCAGCCCGTAATTCGCGACCATGACAGCTCAGAAAGGAACGTTATGACTGCTCAGCGACCGTCCGGGCGCACCAGCCTGTCCCGCCGCGGCGCGCTCGGCCTGTTCGGCGCTGTCCCGCTGGCTGCCGGCGGGGCTGTCGCGCCGGTGGGAACCGCGCAGGCTGGCGCCGGCCGGGGCGCGCCCACCGGGGCCGCCCCCGTCGGCGTTGCTGCCGGGCGGGCGTTCGACCAGTACGTGTCGGGGCTGGCCGCCCAGGACCAGTTTTCCGGCACAGTACTGCTGGCCTGGCACAGCAAGCCGACCCTGGTCCGCTCCTTCCAGGACGCCGACAAGGCAAAGCACATCCCCAACCAGACAGAAACCATCTTCCCTTTGGCCTCGATCACTACGTTCCTCACCGGCGTGGCGGTGACCCAGCTCGCTGCCCAGGGCAAAGTCGGCTTCTCCGCCACCTTGGGCAGCTACCTGGACGGGTTCATGTCCAGCGCCGCCGACACCGTCACCGTGCATAACCTGCTCACCTATACCTCCGGCTACCCGGCGGATACCACCATGGGTTCCGGAGGAGCGTCCGGGAACGGACCGACCCGCATCGAGGCATTCAACCAAGAGCTGGCGGCGCTGCGCCAGCAGCAGCTGGGGACCTCCCCTGGCACCCAGTTCGCTGACTCCAGCGCCAACTACTTCCTGGCTGGGGCGATTGTCGCGGCAGCGTCCGGCCAGTACTTCTGGGACTACATGCCCCGGCATGTCTTCGCCCCGGCCGGGATGGCAAGCACCGCGTTCTACACCGGCCAGCAGTGGCTGACCGACCCGCGCTTCGCCCACATCTACGGTCCCCCTGTCGACGGCTAGGGCCAGGACCTCACCTCTGTCTACAGCGACGTGGTCAACGGGATATCCGGGGGGTCAGGGGCGTTCTCCACCGCCCCGGATCTACTGCGCTTCGCCAGCGCCCTGAGCGATGGCACGCTGCTGGCACCGGAGTGGGCCGAACTGAGGAGCGCCGGGAGGTACCCGAGCTCGGCCAAGTACGGCTCCGGCGCCCTTCCCGGCCCGATTCTAGTCGGTTACGGCAGCGAGGAACGGGTCACCATCGGCGGCCAGCGCGCTTACGGGCACCAGGGTGAGCTCAAGACCTCATGGACGGCGGCGACTTCGTCGCACAAGTCGACCGCATCATAACAGGCAACCCATCGTGATCCGCCTGGCACGGCCCGCGCTGCTGGCCATCGCAGCCGTCAGCCTGCCTGGCTAGATCGTTCGCAACCCACCAAGGAAGGACATGTTATGACTGCTCAGCGACCAGCCGGGCGCACCGGTCTGTCCCGCCGCGGCGCGCTCGGCCTGTTCGGCGCCATCTCGCTGGCTGCCGGCGGAAGCGCCGCCGCCCTGGCCGGAACCGCACAGGCCAGCGCCGGTCACGCGGGGGCTCCATCGGGGCCGCCCCCGTCGGCGTTGCTGCCGGGCGGGGCGTTCGACCAGTACGTGTCGGGGCTGGCCGCCCAGGACCAGTTCTCCGGCACGGTGCTGCTGGCCTGGCACAGCAAGCCGACCCTGGTCCGCTCCTTCCAGGACGCCGACAAGGCAAAGCACATCCCCAATCAGGCCGGCACCATCTTTTACCTGGACTCGGTCACGAAGTTCATCACCGGCGTGGCGGTGACCCAGCTCGCAGCCCAGGGCAAAGTCGGCTTCTCCGCCACCCTGGGTAGCTACCTGGACGGGTTCCCGTCCGACATCGCGAGCACGGTCACCGTGCACCATCTGCTCACCCACACCTCTGGTTACCGGGCGAGCGAAGCCGGTACCGCCAATGACTGGAAGACCCGGGAAGAGGCGTTCAACGGCATGCTGGGGTTGCTGCGCGGTCAGCAGCTGGCGTCTACCCCCGGTACGACGTACGCCTACAGCAACGCCAACTACTTCCTGGCCGGGGCGATCGTCGCGGCCGCCTCCGGTCAGAATCTCTGGGACTACGTCCCCCGGCACATCTTCGGGCCGGCCGGAATGACAAGCACCGCGTTCTACAGCAGCAATCAGTGGCTGACCGACCCGCGTTTTGCCCACCTCTACGGTCCCCTGGCGGCCGGCCAGCACCAGGACGTCACCGCCAAGGCCGCCATCGGACCCAACGGGTGGGACGGGGCGTTCGGTGCGTTCTCCACCGCCCCCGATATGCTGCGCTTCGCCAGCGCTCTCACTGATGGCGCGCTGCTGCCCCACGCGTGGGCCGAGCTGAGGGCCAGCGGGAAATACCCGGTCAGCACGGCCCTGCCCGACCCCGACGACCCGGCCGGCTCCCAGAGCTTCCTGGTCGGCTACGGCTCCGACGAGCGCATCACCGGCGCGCAGCGCGCCTACGGGCACACCGGCGGGCTGCACATCGCGGTCAGCGGAAGCTCCCAGCCCGGGGGCGGAACAACGGCCCTGACCATCTACCCCGGTCTGGGCGTGACCGCAGTCGTCCTCAGCAACTACACCCTCTCCAGCATCGGTGGCATCAGTGGCTTCCTCGCCCAGCAGGACCGCATCATCACCCAGCACGCTTCCTGACCCCCCGCTCAACCATACGGACGAAAGGATTCACTCCATGACTGCTCAGCAACCGCCCGCGCGCACCGGCCTGTCCCGCCGTAGCACGCTTGGTCTGCTCGGCGCTGTTCCGTTGGCCGCCGGCGGGGCCGCCGCCCTGGCGCAGAGCGCGCAGGCTGGCACCGGTCACGGCGGCACGCCACCCGGGTCGCCGCCGTCGGAGCTGCTGCCGGGCGGGGCGTTCGACCAGTACGTATCGGGGCTGGCCGCCCAGGACCAGTTCTCCGGTACGGTGCTGCTGGCCTGGCGCGGCCAGCCAACCCTGGTCCGCTCCTTTCAGGACGCCGACAAGGCAAAGCACATCCCCAACCAGGCCGACACCATCTTCGCTCTCGGCTCGATGGGCAAGTTCATCGACGGCACGGCCGTGGCCCAGCTCGCCGCCCAGGGCAAGATCGGCTACTACGACACCCTCGGCACCTACCTGGACGGGTTCCCGTCCGGCATCGCCGATGTGGTAACCGTCAACCAGCTGCTCACCCACACCTCCGGCTTCCCGTACCAGGCGCCCCCGAGCAATCCGGACTGGAAGACCCGCGTTGAGGCGTTCAACGGCATGCTGGCGTTGCTGCGCAACCAGCAGCTGGCGTCCACTCCCGGCACGACGTACACCTACAGCAACTCCAACTTCTTCCTGGCCCAGGCGATCGTGGCCGCTGCCTCCGGCCAGTACTACTGGGACTACGGTCCCCGTCACATCTTCGGCCCGGCCGGCATGACCCGCACCGGCTTCTACAGCAGCGAGCAGCGGCTGACCGATCCGCGTTTTGCCCACCTCTATGGCCCTCCGGTACCTGGCGGCCAGCGTCAGGACGTCACCGACCAGAACAACCACGGGCCCAACACCGGCGGGTCCTTCTCCACCGCGACCGACCTGCTGAGCTTCGCCAGCGCCGTCACTGATGGCACGCTGATGCCCCCCGCCTGGGCAGAGCTGCTGACCACCGGGAAATACCCGATCAACCCGACCGCACAAAACCCCGACCAGGCACCCAGCCAGAGCTACCTGATCGGCTACGGCACCGAGCAAAGGATCGTAGGCGGCCAGCGCGCCTACGGGCACACCGGCGCGCTCCTGGCCAACGTCCCAGGAAGCTCCCAGCCCGGCGGAGGATCAACCGCCCTGACCGTCTACCCCGACCTGAACGTGATCGCGGTCGTGCTCAGCAACTATTTCCTCTACCCAGGTATGGGCACCTTCCTCGCCCAGCAGGACCGCATCATCACCCAGCACGCCTCCTGACGCTGAGCCGCCTCACCGCTCCCTGATCAACCACCCATCCGTATCAGACGCATAGGAGTATCCCAGTGAACCGGAACATCATCGGCCGTCGCCAGTTCCTCCGCCGTGGCGGCATGGCCGCCGCTGCTGCTGGTGCCGCTCTCCCGCTGCTGGGTTCGCAACTGCAGGGGTCCCCGGCACGCGCCGCGCCCGCCGCGAATGCCGATCCCGATCAGCTCTTCGCGGCCGGATGGTTCGAAGCCGCCGACCGTGGCTACGCCCGCCAGCTTCGCCACGACCCCGGCGATGCGCATGCCCTCGCGCAGCGCGGTTACATCGCCCTGCTGTCCAACCGGTTGGGCGCTGCCGAGAAGTTCCTGACCAGGGCGCTTCAGCTGGCGCCCGGTGACACCTTCTCCCGGGGGAAGCTGGCGGACTGCTACCTGCGCCAGAACCAGCTCGCCCGTGCGGTGCCGCTGCTGCGCCAGACCGGCGACCCTAGCGACGCGGTGTCGGCCGAATGGTATGCCGCCCTGGCAGGGGTTCCCTGGCAGGTGCACGGTGCCGAGAGCACGCGGGTGTCCATCGTGTCGATCAACCCGCTGCCCGTCATCGAGGCGTCGCTGAACGGCGGCGCTCCGCAGCCCTTCGTCTTCGACACCGGGGCCACCACCCCCGGCTTCACCACGGAGCTGGCCGACGAACTGGGTCTGCACGCGGTGGCCAGCAAGACGGGGGAGGACGGCGACGGGGTGCCCACCACCTTGTATTACGGCTGGCTGGAGTCATTCCAGATCGGCGAGATCGAGGTGCGTAATCTCCCCGTGTCGTGGAGCGACCTCACCAGGCCCAGCCCGCCCAATATCCCGGTGGTGGGTGCCTTCGGGACTGTGTTCTTCACCCACTTCCTCACCACGCTCGACTATCAGGGCCTGAGTTTCGTGCTGCGGCGCAAGAGCGAGGCGGGGCTGCGCGAGTTCCAGATGGCGGCCAAGCGCGAGGGTTACCGGCCGCTGCCGCTGTGGCTGGCAGACACGCGGGAGGATTGGACGCACTTCCCCTGCACGCTAGGCAGCCTCAACAACTTCGGGCCGCGCTTGGTCTCCACGGACACGGGCGGCCAGGGAAGGGGAATCGAAACCACCCCCCAGATCGCGCAGGAAGCGGGGATCACGGTGGACTACAACGACCCGATAGAGGCCAACGGGCAGCTGTACCCATCGATCTCCCCCGACAAGATCTCGCTGGGCGACGCGGTGGGAAGGCACATCCTTGGCGCGGTGAAGCCGCAGCAGCCCGGCAGCGGCCCGCACGGGTTCCAGTTCCAGACCATCGGCAACTTCACCCACGAATTCTTCAAGCCGTTCGCCGTCACCTTGGACTTCCTGGGGATGAACCTTTACGTCACACCCACAGTGCCGGATGGCCGCTGACTGCTTACATTTCAAGGAGACCAGATGCACGACGATACCCATCTCTTGATCCGCGGGTTCGAGGTTCGAGG
>Ga0070741_10014345_pt1 | contig 13720 bp, 15 predicted proteins | sample Coa_R1_4_FD_66440 | JGI IMG/M metagenome (GOLD analysis project Ga0070741, IMG submission 66440) | Surface soil microbial communities from Centralia Pennsylvania, which are recovering from an underground coalmine fire - Coalmine... | ecosystem: Environmental > Terrestrial > Soil > Unclassified ... | reverse complement strand
ATGGGCATCCTGCTCAACATCTCGCGCGCCGCGCCCGAGCCGGCGCCGGGCGTGAAAGGCGCCGGATGGCCTAAACTGGCGCTGTTCGCCAAACGGGGCAATCGTAAGAAACCGGGGGGCGGACGGCGCGTCACCGTCGAGGTGCCGACGTCGTCATGAAGGTGGTGATCGCGGGCGGGGGCACCGGCGGCCATCTCTTCCCCGGCATCGCGGTCGCCGAGGAGCTGACGGCGCGCGGCCACGAGGTGCGCTTCGTCGGCACCGCGCGCGGCATCGAGGCGCGCGTGTGCCCGAAGGAGGGCTACGCGCTCGATCTGATCGACGTCGCGGGGCTCAAGGGCGGCGGCTTCGTCGGCATCGTCAAAGGATTGGTGCGCGTGCCGCGCGCGTTGTGGCAGTCGTTCAAGTTATTGCGGCGCAACCAACCCGATCTGGTGATCGGCGTCGGCGGTTACGCGTCGGGGCCGATGGTGCTGGCGGCGGCGCTCAGCGGGCGGCCGACGGCGATCCTCGAGCAGAACTCGGTCCCGGGCATCACCAACCGGATGCTGGGCAAGCTGGTGCGCGCGGTGTTCGGCGCGTTCGAGGCGGCGCGGCGCTTTTTCCCGTCGAGGAAATATCGGCTGGTGGGAAATCCGGTGCGGCGCGCGCTGCGGCAGCGGCTGCAGGCGTCGGCGGGCGGCGCGGGCGACGCGCGCGGCGTGCTGGTGGTCGGCGGCTCGCAGGGCGCCAAGGCGGTGAACGAGCTGGTGAGCGAGGCGATGAAGTTGCTCGCCGCCGAGGGCCGCGCGCCGACGCTGCGCCACCAGACCGGCGCCGCCGACTTTGCTGCGATGCAACAAAAATACACCGACGCGCACATCCCTGTCGAGGTGAGCCCGTTCATCGAGGACATGGCGCAGGCGTACCGCGCGGCGGCGCTGGTGGTGGCGCGCGCCGGCGCGTCGACGCTGGCGGAGCTGACCGCGCTCGGCCTGCCGTCGCTGCTCATCCCGTTTCCGCACGCCGCCGACGATCACCAGACGGTGAACGCGCGCGAGCTGGAGGCCGCCGGCGCCGCGCGCCTGCTCCCGCAAGCCTCGACCACGCCCGCCGAGCTCGCCTCCGCCGTGAGCGCGCTGCTCGCCGACGACACCGCGCGCGCCCGCATGTCCGCCGCCGCCCGCGCGCTCGCCCGCCCGCACGCCCACGCCGAGATCGCCGACGCGCTCGAGTCCCTCGTCGAGCAAAAATCGGGGTAGAAATGAGCGCGATGTTTCGCAAACCCGATACGCGCATCCACTTCGTCGGCATCGGCGGCATCGGCATGTCCGGGATCGCCGAGGTGCTGCTCACGCTCGGCTACTCCGTCGGCGGCACCGATCTCAAGGAGAGCGACACCACGCGCCGCTTGAGCGAGCTGGGCGCGTCGATCGCGTTCGGCCACGCGCCCGAGCATCTCGGCGCCGCCGACGTCGTGGTCATTTCGAGCGCCGTCAAAACGACCAACCCCGAGGTCGTCGAGGCGCGCCGCCGCGGCATCCCGGTGATCCCGCGCGCCGAGATGCTCGCCGAGCTGATGCGCATGAAGTACGGCATCGCCGTCGCCGGCTCGCACGGCAAGACCACCACCACGTCGCTGGTCGCCACGGTGCTGCACCGCGCCGGCTTCGATCCGACCGCGGTGATCGGCGGCAAATTGCCGTCGCTCGGCTCGAACGCGCGGCTCGGCCAGGGCGAATACCTGGTCGCCGAGGCCGACGAGTCCGACGGCTCGTTCATGAAATTGTCGCCGACGGTCGCGGTGGTGACCAACATCGATCCCGAGCACCTCGATCACTACGGCACGCTCGACGCGCTCAAGCAGACGTTCGTCGACTTCATCAACAAGGTGCCGTTCTACGGCTTGGCGGTGCTGTGCCTCGATCACCCGAACGTGCAGTCGCTGCTGCCGCTCGTCGAGAAACGGCACGTGACGTACGGCTTCGCGCCGCTCGCCGATTTTCGCGCGGTCGATCTGTCGTTCGAGGAGCTGCGCTCGCGCTTCACCGCGGTGGCGCGCGGGCGCGTGCTCGGGCCGGTCGAGCTGGCGATGCCGGGGCGGCACAACGTGCTCAACAGCCTGGCGGTGCTGGCGGTCGCCGATTTTCTCGGCATCGACTTCGACGTGTATCGCGCGGCGCTGGCGGGATTCTCCGGCGTGGGGCGGCGCTTCACCGTGCGCGGGCGCGCCGGCGGCGTGATGGTGGTCGACGACTATGGGCATCACCCGGCGGAGATTCGCGCGACGCTCCAGGGCGCGCGCTCGGGGTTCAGCGATCGGCGCATCGTGGTCGCGTTCCAGCCGCACCGCTACACGCGCACGCGCGACCTGATGGGCGAGTTCGCGCGCGCGTTCAGCGAGGCGGAGATCGTGGCGGTGAGCGACATCTACGCCGCGGGCGAGGATCCGATCGACGGCGTGTCGAGCGCGCGGCTGGTCGAGGAGATGCGCGCGTGCGGGCACAAAGGCGCGCGTCACGTCGCGCGGCGCGCCGACGTGGCGGCGGCGATCGCGGGCGAGTTGCGCGACGGCGATCTGCTGATCACGCTCGGCGCCGGCGACGTGTGGATGGTGGGCGAGGACGTGCTCAAGGCGCGCCGTGGATGAGGCCGAGCGGCGCGCCATCGAGGAGGCGCTTGGCGGCGAAGGCGAGCTGCGGTTCGACGAGCCGATGGCGCGGCACACCACGCTGCGCATCGGCGGGCCGGTGGACGCGTGGGTCGCGCCGTCGACGCTCGAGGCCCTGCGCCGCGTGCGCGCGGCGTGTTCGTCGCGCGGAGTCGTCTCGCGCGCGTTCGGCTCCGGCTCCAACCTGCTCGTGCGCGACGGCGGCGTGCGCGGCGTGGCGATCTCGCTCAAGTCGCTGGCGGAGATCCGCGGCGACGCGGGCGTGGTGCACGTCGAGGCCGGCGCGTCGACGGGCAAGCTGTTGCGCTTCGCCACCGAGCGCGGGCTCGGCGGCGTGGAGTTCCTCGGCGGCGTGCCCGGCACCGTCGGCGGCGGCATGATCATGAACGCCGGCACCTACCTCGGCGAGTTCAAGGACGTCACCACGCAGGTCGTGAGCGTCGACGAAGCGGGGCGCAGCGTGACGCGCTCGAACGCCGAGTGCGGCTTCGCCTACCGCCACTCGACGCTGCCGCCGTCGGAGATCGTGGTGGCCGCCGAGCTGTCGCTCCAGCCGCGCCCGCGCGAGGAGATCGAGCAGGCGGTGCGCGAGCTGCGCGATCGCCGCCGCGCGCGCGAGCCGCACGGCGTCCCCAATGCGGGATCGATCTTCAAGAACCCGCCCAACGATTACGCCGGCCGCTTGATCGAGGCGTGCGGCTTGAAGGGCCGCCGCGTCGGCGGCGCCGAGGTCTCGCCCGCGCACGCCAACTGGATCGTCAACGCCGGCGGCGCGCGCGCGCGCGACGTGCTCGATCTCGTCGACATCGTGCGCGCCGAAGTCGTAAAACGTTTCGGCATCACGCTCGAGCTGGAAGTCAAAGTCGTGGGAGACGAATGATGAAATTCTCGGACAAGCGCGTCGGCGTCATCATGGGCGGCCCGTCGGCGGAGCGCGACGTCTCGCTCAACTCGGGCCGCGGCGTTCTTGCTGCACTGCAAAAAAAAGGCTACGACGCCGTGGCCGTCGACTGGAAGGGCTTCGCCGACGATCTCGGCGCGCACCTGCGCCGCGAGCGCGTCGACGTGGCGTGGATCGCGCTGCACGGCACCTTCGGCGAAGACGGCTGCGTGCAGGGGCTCCTCGAGTGCAGCGGCGTCCCGTACACCGGCTCGGGCGTGCTCGCCTCGGCGCTGGCGATGGACAAGGTGGCCACGCGCCGCATCTTCGACCAGGAGTCGATCGAGTCGCCGCGCTGGCGCCGCTACCACGGGCCGGCCGACGTGGCGCGCATCGGCTTTCCGCTGGTGGTCAAGCCGTCGTGCGAAGGCTCGTCGGTGGGCGTCTCGATCGTCAAGGACGCGTCGCAATTGCAGGCGGCGCGCGAGGCGGCGCTCAAGCTGCACGGCGTGGTGCTGCTCGAGGAGTACGTCAAGGGCCGCGAGATCAACGTCGGCGTGCTCGACGACGAGGCGCTCGGCGACGTCGAGATCCGCCCGGCCACCGAGTTCTACGACTACGAGGCCAAGTACCTGCGCGACGACACGCAGTACCTCGTGCCCGCGCCGGTCACCGACGAGGAGCGGCGCACGCTGCACTCGCTGGCGGTGCGCGCGCACAAGGCGCTCGGCTGCTCGGGCGCCACGCGCGTCGACCTGATCCTCGCCGAGAGCGGGCGCGCGGTGTGCCTCGAGATCAACACGCTGCCCGGCATGACCGACCATTCGCTGTTGCCGAAGATCGCCGCCCATCGCGGCATGGACTACGCTACGCTGGTCGAGCGCATCCTCGAGACCGCCGCGCTGCACGCATAAAGGGGAGAGTCATGGATCAGCCGCCGCCGCTGTCGAGCCCGCCGGCGCCGCCGCTCCGCACGTCGGGGCTGGCGATCTTCGCGCTGGTGATGTCGTGCCTGTTCTTCATTCCGTTCGCGCCGCTCATCGGGCTGGTGCTCGGCATCGTGGCGCTGGTGCGCGCGCGTCCGGGGCAGCCGCGCGCGGTGGCGATCGCGGCGGTGGCCGTCGGGCCGGTGTCCTTCTTCTTTTTGCAGGCGATGTGCGCGGCGGTGGCGATCCCCGCGTTCATGAAGTACGTGCGGCGCTCGAAGACCGTCGAGGCGACGCTCAACGTGCGCCGGCTCGCCGACGACGCGAACGTCTACTACGTCGACAACGCCAAGCTGCCGCCCGCGGTGGATTGGACGCCGGCGGGCGAGCCGTGCGGCAACGGGCGGCCGACGTTCGCCGTCGACCCGGCGGCGTGGCAGCGCTCGCCGTGGAGCGAGCTGCACTTCAGCCTCGACGCGCCCCACCATTATCAGTACCGCATCGTCAGCGAGGCGCCGGATCGCATCGCCATCGAGGCGCGCGGCGATCTCGACTGCGACGGCGAGTTCTCGCTGTTCCGCCGCGAGGTCACGCCCGGCGGCGCCGGCCCGCTGCAGATCGAGCGCGAGCTCGAGTGAGCGCGCCCGACCCGCAGACGAAGCGCGCGGCGCCGGTGGTGGCGCTGGTGCTGGCGTGCCTGTTCATCGTTCCGCTGGCGCCGCTCGCCGGCTGCGTGATGGGGCTGGTGCTGCTCGCGCGCACGCCGCGCGATCAGCCGCGCGGCCTGTCGATCCTCTCGACCGCGATCGGCGCCGGCGTATTTCTGCTGCTGCAAGTTTTGCCGACGGTGGCGATGGTGTCGATGACGCGCGCGCTCATCTCCGACATGCGCTTCGCCGAGCCGCACATCAACGTGCCGATCCTGGCGAAGCAGGTGCAGTCGTACGTGCACCTCAACCACCGCCAGCCGCCGGCGTCGGACTGGTCGCCGCCGGGCGAGCCGCGCTGCCCGCTCAAGACCAACTTCGCGGGGAACGATCCGGTGTGGAGCCGGTCGCCGTGGCGCGAGCTGGCGTTCCACATTCCGGCGAAGCACGGCTGGCAGTACCGCATCGGGCTCACCGGCGAGGCCAGCTCGCGCTGGGTCGAGGCGCGCGCCGATCTCGACTGCCACGGCGACGTGCGCATCGTGCGCATGAAGGTGCGCGAGCTCGATCGCGATCCGCTCGAGACCGTCGCGCAGTAACGCACGCGGGCGTCCGCGCGGCGCCCGCTGTTTTCTCTCGACGGGAGGCGGCGGATTTTTTGCGCCGCGATCGCGGCGGGCTTACAAGCGTAGGTCATGATGCCGAAAGCGCGCCCCCGACAGAGCCGGCGTTTTGCCTGGCCGTTCGGCCGGCGGCGCAATCGGCGCGTGCGGTCGGGCGCGCGCGCGGCGGCGGCGCCGTCGGCTGCGGCCGAGCTGGCGCGCGGCGTGGCGAGCGGCCTCAAGCGCCGCGGGCGCGGCGCGCTCGTCGGCGTGTTGGCGCTGGCGCTCGCCGGCAGCGCGGCCGCCGCGCACCACTACGTCACGCGCGCGTCGTACTTCGCGGTGCGCGCGCTGCGCTTCTCGCCGACCAGGCACGTCGGCGCCGATTCGCTCGAGGCGCGCGCCGGCGTGGCGCTCGGCACCAATCTGTTCCGCGTCGATCTCGGCGAGCTGGAGCGCGACATCCTCCAGGAGCCGTGGATCGAGAGCGCGCACGCGCGGCGCGAATTGCCGTCGACGGTGGTGGTGGACGTGGTGGAGCGCGAGGCGGCGTGCGTGGTGGCGCTCGGCTCGCTGGCGCAAGACGCCGCCGCCGCGAGCGGGCCGCTCTACCTCGCCGACGCGCGCGGCGCGGTGTTCAAGCGCGCCACGCCCGACGAGGCGGCCGGGCTCACGGTGGTGACCGGCATCGAGCGCGACCGCTACCTCGCCGAGCCAGAGCGGGCGCGCGCGCAGGTGCGTGACGCGCTGGCGCTGGTGCGCGCGTGGAGCGCGGCCGCGCGTCCCGCCGCCGGCGAGGCGCACTACGATCTGGTCTTCGGCTACACGCTGTACACGGTCGCGGGCGGCGTGGGCGTGCGCATCGGCCGCGTCGACGAGACGCTGGCCGCGCGCCTCTCGCGCTTCGACGCCGTGTGGTCGGCGCTCGCGCGCGCGGGCGAGCGCCCGCGGCTCATCTATCTCGACAATCGGGCGCGCCCGGATCGCGTCACCGTCAAGTTGGCGGGTGGCGCGCAGACGAAAAGTTAGGGGAGCTATGGCGAAACGCGAAGAGCTCGTCGTCGGGCTGGACATCGGCACCACCAAGATCGCGGCGATCGTCGGCGAGGTCACCGACGACGGCATCGACGTGATCGGCGTCGGCACCCATCCCTCGACCGGCCTGAAGAAGGGCGTGGTGGTCCACATCGACGAGACCGTGCGCTCGATCCAGCACGCCGTCGAGGAGGCCGAGCACATGGCCGGCGTGGAGATCACGCAGGTCTACGCCGGCATCGCGGGGGCGCACATCAAGTCGCTCAACTCGCAGGGCGTGTGGGCGGTGAAGGATCGCGAGGTCAAGGAGTCCGACGTGGCCGCGGTGCTGGAGCAGGCCAAGGCGATCAACATTCCGCAGGACCGCGAGATCATCCACGTGCTGCCGCAGGAGTACACGATCGATCACCAGGACGGCATCAAGGAGCCGCTCGGCATGTCGGGCGTGCGGCTCGAGGCGCGCGTGCACCTGGTGACCGCGTCGGTGACGTCGGCGCAGAACATCGTCAAGTGCTGCCACCGCTGCGGGCTGCAGGTCGCCGACGTGGTGCTCGAGCCGCTGGCGTCGGCCGAGGCGGTGCTGCACGAAGACGAAAAAGAATTGGGCGTGGCGCTCATCGACGTCGGCGGCGGCACCACCGATCTGGCCATCTTCTCCGACGGCGCGATCGTCTACACCAGCGTGCTCGCCGTCGGCGGCCACCAGCTCACCGCCGACATCGCCTACGGCCTGCGCAGCCCGTACGGCGAGGCGGAGCGCATCAAGCACAAGTACGGCTGCGCCATGATGTCGATGGTCGGCGACGACGAGATGATGGAGGTGCCGTCGGTCGGCGGGCGGCCGGCGCGCGCGATGCCGCGGCAGTCGCTGTGCGCGGTGATCGAGCCGCGCGTCGAGGAGATCTTCACGCTGGTGCGGCGCGAGATCGAGAAGTCGGGCTACGAGGACAAGCTGGCGTCGGGCGCGGTCATCACCGGCGGCACCACCATCCTCGAGGGCACGCCCGAGCTGGCGGAGTCGGTGCTCGGCATGCCGGTGCGCCGCGGGATCCCCAAAGGCGTCGGCGGTCTCGTCGACGTGGTGAAGACGCCGAGCTACGCCACCGGCGTCGGCCTGGTCCTCTACGGCGTCAAGCACACCGGCCTGGTCCACTTCGCCGGCCGCAACGCCTCCAAGCAGTCGGTGTGGCGGCGCATGAAGGGCTGGTTCGGCGAAGTCTTCTAGCAGCGATCACGCGCCCTTCGGCGAAAGGCTGGCAAAAAAGAACGAACGTTCGTACTTTTTTGTCATGGGCAAGGGCGCGCAGACGCGCAACGTGATCGTGGAGCGGGCCATGCGGCTGGCGAGCCGCGACGGGCTCGAGGGGCTGAGCGTCGGCCTGCTGGCGGCGGAGCTGGGGATCTCGAAGAGCGGCCTGTTCTCGCACTTCGGCTCCAAGGACGAGCTGCAGCTGCAGGTGCTGCAGGCGGCGGTCGATCGCTTTCGCGAGGTGGTGGTGCGGCCGGCGCTCAAGGCGCCGCGCGGCGCGCCGCGCATCCGCGCGATGTTCAACAACTGGCTGGCGTGGTCCAACGATCCGTCGCTGCCGGGCGGCTGCATCATCGTCGCCGCCGCCAGCGAGCTGGACGATCGGCCCGGCGCGCAGCGCGACTTCCTGGTGTCGGCGCAGCGCGACTGGTTCGCCACGCTCGCCAAGGCGGCGCGTCTCACCGTCGAGAACGGCGACTTCCGCGAGGATCTCGATCCGGAGCAGTTCGCCTTCGACGCCTACGGGATCATTCTCGCGTACCACCACGCGCGGCGGCTGCTGCGCGACAAGAAAGCGGAGGCGCGGGCGCGCGCCTCGTTCGAAGGCCTGATCAACGCCGCGCGAAGCTGAGGAGGACACCATGGGCCACCCCGAAGACACCGCCTCGAAAAAAAGCACGAACGTTCGTTCTTTTTTGCCGCCTCCGTCGGGGACGCGGCTCCTGCGGCTCGGTTTTCAGGCGCTGCAGGCGGTCGCGCCCGAGGCGGCGGAGCGCTGGGCGGCGAGGCTGTTCTTCCAGCCGCGGCGCGGGCGCGCGGCGGCGCGGCTGCGGCCGGCGGGCCTGGAGCCGAACGCGTTCAACGTCACCGTCGGCGATCAGCGCGTGGCGGGCTGGAGCTGGGGCGAAGGGCCGGTGGTGCTGCTGGTGCACGGCTGGGAGGGACGCGCGGCGCAGCTGATGCCGTTCGTCGCGCCGCTGGTCGCCGCCGGCCATCGCGTGGTGGCGTTCGATCAGCCGGCGCACGGCGAGTCGAGCGGGCGCACGGTGACGGTGGTCGACATGGCGCGGGCGATCGCGCGCGTGGCCGAGGCGGTGGGGCCGGTGCACGCGATCGTGGCGCACTCGCTCGGCGGCGCGGCGGCGGCGCTGGCGCTCGACGGCGGGCTCGACGTCGCGCGCGTGGTGCTGCTGGCGCCCGCGGCCGAGCCGGCGCACTTCGCGCGCGCGCTGGCGGCGATCGCCGGGCTGTCCAAGGCGCGCACCGACGGGATGCTGCGCAAGATCGGCGCGCGGCTCGACATCGATCTGGAGGCGTTCTCGTTCGCCGACGTGGTGCGCCGCCTGCGCGCGCCGGCGCTGGTGATCCACGATCCGGCCGATCGCGAGGTGCCGTGGTCGCACGGCCGATCGATCGCCGCCGCGTGGCCGCGCGCGCAGCTCGAGGCGGTCACCGGCGTCGGCCATCGCCGCATCCTGCGCGACGCGCGCGTGATCGAGCTGGCGGTGAAGTTCATCCGCGGCGACGCCGCCTCGATCCTCGACGGGCGCGCGCAGGTGCTGCAGGGCATCGGATAAACGCCAAGACGCGGAGACGCCAGTTTGGAATTTATTATTTGGTGACGGCGTGCGGGAGTTTTTGCGCGAGCTGCTGCAGCTCGGCGGCGCAGAGCGGATCGGCGGTGGCGGCGGCCTCGAGCGCGGGGCGCGCCTGGTCGAGCGCGTTGGCCATCGCCCACGCGTAGGCGGCGTTGCGGTAGCTCCACAGCCGATCGGTGCGCGCGGTCTCCCAGTACGGCTGGTCCTGCTCGATGCGCATCGCCTCGGCCGCCGACATGAAGTTGGCCGCGGCCTGTAGATACTCGCCGCGCTCGTACTGCACGCGCGCCTGCTCGAACAGCTCGGCGCCGCGCGTGAACTCCGACGGCACCAGCTCGTTCCCGCCCGGCCGCGCCATCAAAAAAAGTTGGTAGGTGCCGTAGTGGACCTGCGGCTGCTCGGGTGTCATCGGCCGGCAGCCGCACACGAGCGCGATCGCGATCAGCAGGCGCATGGCGGACCCGACGACTGTACAAGCGTGCACGTCTCTCGTGAGAAAAAAGAGGGGCAAAAAATTTGACCGCGCCGATCCTCGACGGAGAATGGGGCTTACCTCGGAGGTGAGCGAATGGCGCTCCTGGAGTTCGACGACGAGCCGACGAATCGCGCCAAGATCAAAGTGATCGGCGTCGGCGGCGGCGGTGGCAACGCGATCAACACGATGATCGAATCGCGGCTCGAGGGCGTCGACTTCATCGCCGCCAACACCGATATCCAGGCGCTCGAGGCCAACCAGGCGCCGATGAAGATCCCGCTCGGCGGCGCGCTCACCAAGGGGCTCGGCGCCGGCGCCAATCCGGAGATCGGCCGCAACGCCGCGCTCGAGGACATCGCGCGCATCACCGAGGTGCTGTCGAGCGCCGACATGGTGTTCGTCACCGCCGGCATGGGCGGCGGCACCGGCACCGGCGCGGCGCCGATCATCGCGCAGGTGGCGCGCGAGTGCGGCGCGCTCACCGTCGGCGTGGTGACCAAGCCGTTCGGCTTCGAGGGACGCAAGCGGCGCCGGCAGGCGGAGGAGGGCATCGCCAACCTGCAGGCCGCCGTCGACACGCTGATCACGATCCCGAACGATCGGCTGCTCTCGGTCGCGGGACAGAAGACCACGATGCTCGACGCGTTCCGCAAAGCCGACGAGGTCTTGTTGAACGCCGTTCAAGGCATCTCCGACTTGATCACCATCCCCGGGCTCATCAACGTCGACTTCGCCGACGTGCGCACGATCATGAAAGAGATGGGCCGCGCGCTCATGGGCACCGGCCGCGCGGTCGGCGAGCGGCGCGCCATCGAGGCCGCGCAGCAGGCGATCTCGTCGCCGCTGCTCGAGGACGTGAGCATCACCGGCGCCACCGGCATCCTCATCAACATCACCGGCGGCCCCGACCTCACGCTGTTCGAGGTCAACGAAGCGTCGACGCTGATCCAGGAAGCGGCGCACGAAGACGCCAACATCATCTTCGGCTCGGTGATCGACGCCAACCTGGTCGACGAGGTGCGCATCACCGTGATCGCCACCGGCTTCGATCAAGTGCCGCTGATGCTCGGCGAGCCGCAGGCGCAGCCGGAGCGCAAGCGCGCCACGCAGATCGCGATGCCGTACATCCGCCCGTCGGCGCCGATGGCGACGCCCAACTCGGTGGAGCTGAAGACGCAGGCGGCGATGCGCGACGCGGCGGTGCGCGCCGACGCCACGCCGGTGACGCAGCCGGTGCGGCACGAGTCGCACGCGTCGGTCGCGCGCGAGGCGCTCAAGTCGGCGCCCGAGCCCAAGCAGCAGCGGCTCAGCCCGTCGGTGTTGCAAGGCACCGAGGAGACCGAACTCGACATTCCCGCCTTCCTGCGCCACCCGCCGCGAAACCTGGAGTAAGCTCTCGCGCGTGCTGTTTCTCGAAAACTTCGCGCGTCCGCTCCTGATCGTCCACGCCGTCGCCGCCGCGGTGCTCGTCGGCGCGACCACGCACCATCTCTTGTGGTCGCGTCACTACCTGTTCGGGCGTTTCAACACGTACAAGGGCGAGCGCACGTTCGCGTGGGTGGCGGCGGCCGCGTTCGTGACCACGTTCCTCGTCGGAAATCTGCTCTATCCAACTTATAAAGTCCGCGTGCGCGCCGAGTACTTCGACAGCCCGCAGGCGGTGGCGGCGGAGTCGGCGCTGCGGACGCAGCAGCACCAGGTGTCGCGCGTCGCCGTCGCGGGCGCGCCCGAGCGCGGGCTGACGCTGACGTCGGTCGCGCGGCTGTTCGACATCAAGGAGCACTGGGTGGCGATCGGCTGCGCCGCGAGCCTGGTGCTGCTCGTGCTCTCGCGCCGCGCGCATCCGAAAGATCATCCGCGCGTGTTGTGGCTCTACCTCGGCTTGTCGGCGACGGCGTGCGGCGCGGCGTGGTTCGGCGCGGTGGTCGGGCTGCTCACGGCGTCGTATCGCGCCGTCGGTGGCGTGACGTGACGGACGGCGCGGCGACGAGCCCGACGAAGTCCGCGCGCGCGTACTTCATGTCGTGCGCGGCGCTGATCGGCTTCGCGCTGGCGTACACGCTGCCGATCTACGCGCGGCTGCCGCGCACGATCTACGATCCGGTGGCGCGCCGCTGGGCGTGGGCGGTGAACCTCGGGCCGATCCCGATGGGCTACCTCGGCCAGATCATCTGGGGCCTCGCCGGCGCGCTGATCGGCGCGGGCGTCGCGGGCCTGGTGCTCGCGCGCCTCAAGCGCGAGCCGAGCGAGCGCGCGTACGCGCTGTGGGCCGCGTGGGCGCTGACCGCGGTCGTGATCGTCGGCGGATATTTTACGTGGAACAACTGGCCGTGACCGCCGCCGGGTAAAAGCGCTCGAAACCGCACTTTCGATCACGAATACGCTTGCGTCCGATCGGACCGCCCGTAAAATGCTGCGAACGTTTGAGGCGCGCCGCAGCCAGGCGCGAACCCCCGAGGGAGGTAGTCAAGATGGCGAAGAAGAGCGCAGGCAAGAAGGGTGGCTCCAAGGAGATCCTGATCGTGGGCTCGAAGATGAAGGAAGTCGTCAAGAGCCACGGTTTCATGTCGTCGGGAGATTTGATCGAGGCGCTGTCGGAGAAGGTCCATCACCTGCTCACCGAGGCGACCGGGCGCGCGAAGGCCAACGGACGCGCGACCGTGCGGCCGAACGATCTTTAAGATCCGTCTCACGTAAAACGCCCCGCCGTCGACGACGCGCGGGGCGTTTTCTTTTTCGCCGAAGGCGTCTGCCTCTGCGATCGTTCGCGCTGATCAGCGATCGAGGAACGCGAAGTACTGCTCGACCAGATCGTCGAACACCAGCGGCGCGCCGCAGCCGGAGCAGGGGAACTCCGGCGGCTGGCGCCGCTTGCCGCCGTCGAGGTGCGCCTTCACCTCGAGCAGCTTCTCCTCGTCGAGCCCGCACGCGTCGCACGCGTACGGCGCGTAGAAGCTCTCCACCTCCTGCCGCTCGAGCAGGTTGGTGATCAGGTTGGCCTGGTGCACGAACGAGATCGGGCACTCGAGCAAATGGATCTTGCTGACGCCGCTCAAGCTGCGGATCAGCTCGATCCAGCGCTGCACGCTATCGGACGAGATGCGGCGGAATTCGCGCAGGCGGAACCAGACCTCGCCGCGCAGCCCCTTGAGCGGCTCGAGATCGCTGTCGGCGCGCAGCACGCCGAACAGCGACACCACCTGGCGGCCCTCCTCTTCGCTCATCTGCCAGTAGAACGGCCGGCCGCTCACCAGCACCTTGAGGTACTCGCGCAGCGCCGCGCTCTCGGTCGCGCCGAGCTCGTCGAACGCCAGCGCGAGGCCTTTCGCCGGCGCGAACGATCCGGCGTCGATGCGCACCACGCGGCCCTTGATCGCCAGCTCGCCCGCGCGGCCCGGCAGCCCGAAGCGCACGTCGAGCCGCGTGCCCGGCGCCACGTCCCTGCGCGCCTTGAGCAGCATGCCGTTCTCCGACAGATCGATCGACGTGCCGAGGTAGTCGCCGGCGCCGCTCGTGTCCTTGGGCGGATCGAGCGCGTGCTCGCCCGACTCGAAGACGTGCACGCGCACCGAGAAGCGCTCGTCCTCGCGCAGCGGCACGCCGAGCAGCCGCGCCACCAGGAGCGACAGCGCGCCCGGCGCCGCCGGCAGCTCGACCA
>Ga0070741_10014344_pt1 | contig 13721 bp, 13 predicted proteins | sample Coa_R1_4_FD_66440 | JGI IMG/M metagenome (GOLD analysis project Ga0070741, IMG submission 66440) | Surface soil microbial communities from Centralia Pennsylvania, which are recovering from an underground coalmine fire - Coalmine... | ecosystem: Environmental > Terrestrial > Soil > Unclassified ... | reverse complement strand
GAGGTAGCCCTTCATCACCTGCGGGCCCTTCACCCACACCTCGCCGTCCTCGTCGAGGTCGAGGTCCTTGCCGGTGCCGGGGTCGACGATGCGGGTCTCGGTGTTGGGGATGGTGACGCCGACCGAGCCGGGCTTGAACATGCCCGACGGGGTGGCGTGAGTGACAGGCGACAGCTCGGTCATGCCGTAGCCCTGTACGACCTCGCAGTCGAGGCGCTGGCCGCATTCGATGGCCAGTTCTGCCGACAGCGGCGCTGCTCCCGAGAAGATGAGGCGCAGGGCCGACAGGTCGTAGTTGTCGACGACCGGGTGCTTCGCCAGGGCGACGACCATCGGCGGGGCGACGAACGCGCGCGTGAGCTGGTGCTGCTGATGCAACGCGAGGAACTGCTCGAGGTCGAAGCGAGGCATCGTCACGATCGTCGCTCCCGCCCGCAGGCCCATGTTCATCAGCACCTGCATGCCGTAGATGTGGAAGAACGGCAGTACAGCGACGAACGCGTCGTCGTCGCTGATCGTGATGGCGCCGAGCGACTGCTCGATGTTCGACACGAGATTGCGGTGGGTGAGCATCACACCCTTCGACAGGCCGGTCGTGCCCGACGAGTAGGGGAGGGCGACGACGTCGTCGAGGTCGACCGGCACCTGGTCGGCGAGAGGCGCGCCGTCGACGGACGCAATCGACGCGTAGCCCTCGGCCTCGCCGATCACGTACACCTCCTTCACGCCCGTGTCGGCCACGGCTGCGGCCGCCGTCTCGAGGAACATGGGCACGGTCACCAGCCGCGACGCGCCGGAGTCGACGAGCTGGTGGTGCACCTCACCGGATGTGTAGGTGGGGTTGATGGTCGTGACCACCCCGCCGGCGAGCGCTACTGCATGGAAGACCACGCCGTACTCGGGGCAGTTGGGTGCCATCACCGCGACCACGTCGCCCTTGGTCAGGCCGCTCTCGATCCAGCCGCCCGCCTGGCGGCGGATGCGGTCGTCGAGCTCGGCGTAGGTGACGACCTGCCCCGATGCGCCGTCGATGAACGCGGCCTTGTCGCCCAGCTCGGCCGCCCGGGCCAGCGTGTAGGGCGTGAGGGGCTCCTCGGGCAAGGTGACGCTCGGCAGTGGGCTCGTGAACGGCATGCGAGGAACGGTAATTGATCAGCTGCCGCCGTCGACGAGCTCGACATCCGCCGTCTCGTCGGGCAGGAGCCCGTGGCGCATGGCGAACAGGCCGGCGGTGGCGCGGTTGGTCGCGCCGATCTTGGCGTAGATGTGCTCGATGTGCCGGGCGACGGTCTTCGGGCTGATGAAGAGGTCGTCGGCGACCTGCCTGGTGGTGGCGCCGCGCGCGATGAGGCGAAGGATCTCGACCTCGCGCACGGTGAGGCCGCCGGGACCTTCACGCCGGCGGCGCACTCGGTGCCCGGCGGCGCCGAGGACACTCTCGACGGCGCTGAGGTCGTACCGGCCGGCCTTGGCCTCGCGCCGCAGCTCGGCTGCGGCAGCCCCGTCGTCGAACGCGGCGCGATGGGAGCGCGGCTCGCGCATGGCCTGGTAGGTGTCGGCGGCGGCGAGGACGCGGGCGGTCATCGGCAGTCCCGCGCCTTCGAGGCCGCGGGGATACCCGGATCCGTCGACGCGCTCCGTGTGCATGGCCGCGAGCTTGCCGGCGGCGGCGAGCGAGCTCGACTGCAGCATCCGCTCCGTCAGGTGGGGGTGCAACCGCACCCGTTCCCAGTCGCCGGGGGTGAGGGATCCGGCCTTGCTCCACACGGCGTTGGAAACCCCGAGTCGGCCGAAGCCGGTGACGAGCGCCGCCCGCCGGATCAATCGGACGTCGGCAGGGGACAGACCGGATCGCTCCGCCGCGGTCGCGGCCAGGTCGGCCACCGCCGCGGAGTGACCGAGCCGGTAGGGCGACTTGAGGTCCGCGAACGCGCCGATGGCAGCGAGGGCGGCGTCGCACTGCTCGGGGGTGAGGGCGACGTCGAGGGCGGGCTCGCCGTCGACGACTGCGTCCCACGAGCTCAGGTCGTCGAGGCCGTTGAACACCTTCTCGCGGTTGGCGCCCAACACCGATACCAGGCGGGGGTCGAACTGGCTCCCGGCGCGCCGCTCGGCGAGCCCCACCGCCGCGTCGACCCCGCCGGTGCGGTGGGCCACCTCGACGTACTCGGCGAGCAGCACCAGCCGCCCGGCGATGGGGATCTGCTCGGCCGCCAGCTTTCCCGGCCAGCCCTTGCCGTCCCACCGCTCGTACGACGCGCCGACCGCGTCGAGCACCAACTGCGACAGCCCGAGCCAGTCCGCCAGCGTGCGGGCGTTCTGCGCGTGGCAGGCGATCATGCCGTCGAGCTCCTTGCGACCGCTGGTCGCGAACTCGAAGGCGAGCCGGATCCGGTGGGCAGGCGGTGCGCCCGCCCCGAGCATCCGCAGCATGCTCACGACCTCGCGGATGCTGGACGGCTCGTGGTCGTACTTCGTCGAGAGGACAGCGACGTCGTCGCCGAACCACCGGGTCAGCTCGTGCCCGTCGCCGTGACACGCGACGTTGACGAGCAGCCCGGCGTAGTAGACGGCAGCGCGGGTCTCGGCGTCAACGTCAACCTGCTCGGCCAGACGGAGGGCGATGCGGCACAGCCGCAGGACGTGCTCCATGGGCTGGCCGAACCCGACGTCGATCCCGAGGGAGAGGGCGGCAAGGAGCTCGGCGAGCCGTACCGGCCGGTCCTCGACGCCGTCCATCACTGGCGTGACGTTACCCCTGGGGCCGATCCAAAGATGGGTGGTTCGCCCGATGTTCGCGGGGGTCTCGCGCTCGTACCTTGACCCGAGGCACACATCGATTCTCGGGAGGTCAGTCACATGGCAAAGGCATCGATCAGGACCGGCATCGAGAAGGACTTCGGGCCCGCCGTCGACCGCGTCACGGTGGTCGACGGCTACAGCATCAGCTTCGTGACCATCAAGCAGACGCACGACCTGGCGCCGATCCTCGCGTCACTCCCCACCGGTCGGTGCACGTGCCCGCACTGGGGATACGTGCTCAAGGGTTCGATCACGGTTCGCTACGCGGACCACGAGGAGACGATCACGGCCGGCGAGGCGTTCTACATGCCGCCCGGTCACGCGCCGGCCGCCGAGGCCGGCACCGAGCTGGTGCAGTTCAGCCCCGCCGACCAGATCGCCGAGGTCGAGGCAGCGCTGCTCGCAGTGATGAAGTAGTCAACGCGGGCCGTAGTGCGCGACGAAGAGCTGGTGCCGCAATTGGCCGGCACTGGAGACGCCGGTCTTGTCGAAGATCGCCTTCACGTGGTCGTTGACAGTGTTGGCGGTGATCTGCAACTCGTCGGCGATCTGCTTTCGGGCCAGGCCGACGAGGAGCCGCTGCACGACCTCGGTCTCCCTCGGTGTCAACGCATAGGCGGCGACAACCATCGGCGTGACCTCGGCCGGCGCGGCTGGTTCGATGACGACGGCGGTGCGATTCTCCGCACCGCCGTCGAGATGGGAGGCGTGAAGACGCAGCCAGCGGCCGGACGGCGCGCGGACGCGAGCACGCGGCGGTGCCTCGTCGTTCGGCGCCATGTCCACGGCGTGGAGCTTCGCCAGCACGGCGAGGACGGCTGTGGGAAGGGGAAGCCGGTACGGCACGTCGAGCTCGGCCAGCTGTGAAAGCCAGTGCGCCCCCGCTGCTGTCGTCGACTCGACGGTCAGATCCGGGGCGATGACGGCTACACCGGGACCCTCGCCGTCGATGCCGTCGCTGGTCGCGGCGAGCACCGTCGTGCGGCGGAGTGCCTCGGCGACATGGGGCATCACGCGGGCGAGCAACGCCGCGTCTCGGCGTTCGAAGCCGGTGGCGGCCGCGGCACGGTGCAGGCACAGCAACCCCCAACACGACCCGTCGATGCGGAGGGCGACACGGAGCTCGTCGCCAAGGCCGATCGGCTGCATGGCTTCGCGGTACCGGCGCGACGTGGCGCGGTTGCCGGCCGTCGCCTCGTCGAGCCATCCGACGGCCGAGGGTGCGAAGGCGAGCGTTCGCAACTGGTTCAGGTCGTCGAAGCTCAGCTCGGCGCGCACGAACGCCGGACTGGCATCGGGAGGCAGGTCACGTCGGACGCCGCTGGTGTAGAGCAGCGTGGCGGGGTCGACGGTGGCGAAGAACGCGCCGTCGAACGACACGGCCTGCGTCAGTCGGTCGAGCACGCCGGAGCGAAGGTCGACGGTGGTCGAGGCGGTGCCAGACCAGCGCACGATCGCCTCGGCTTCGGCCGCTCTCTGCCCCACGGGCAAATCGTACGAGCGCGCTCCCCGGAGCGGTACCCCCAGAAGTAGGGATGGCGGCCTCGGTTCCGGGCCCGGAGGATGAGGCTGCGTCCGACCGGAGGAGGGAGAACGATGGCGACCGTAGGCGTGTTTCCGCCCGACGAACTGTCGAAGCAGGTCCAGCAGGCCATCCCGGGCACTCGGGTGACGCCCGGAGTGGTGAGTGCACTGGACGGGCCGGTGAACGCCGGTCCCGAGGCCGCCGGGGCACTGAGCCTGCTGCACACGACCTTCGCCGACAACGACGGCGCCCAGCGCGGATACCGCAACTTCGCCGCCATCAAGGAGGGCTTCCGGGCGCTTCCAGGGTTCCTTCGCTGGTTGACCTTCGGCGACGGGCCGAACGGCTATGCGCTCGGGCTGTGGCGTGACGTCGACGACGTGGTTGCGTTCGTCAACAGCCCCGCGCACCGCGCCATGGCTTCGGAGCAGCGAGACCGTCCATTCGAGTACAGCCAGTTCGCCGGCATCTGGGTGGCGCACACCGTCGGGCGCCGACGGTTCTACTGCGACAGCTGCGGACGAACTACTTCGGCTCCCGCGTCGGCCTGCCACGAGTGCGGGCAACCACTCGACGACCGATTCGCGGCGCCGTGACGTACCTGTGGGCGCTCACTGCAGCAGGCGTACGGCCATGTGCAGCAATTGGGTGCGCAGGACCTCGTCGTCGAGGTCGGCGACGAACGGGTGCATAACGGCGCCGCTGATGGCGGCGAGGAGGATCGCGGTCTGCACCCGCGCCTCCGGGCCGGTGTCGTCGCCGATGAGCAGACGGCGCAGGCGGGTCATGACATCGCGGAACATGCGGTGGTCGGCGAAGAAGCCGACGATGACGGGGTCGTTGAGGATGGAGCCGACGGTGCGGCGGCCCTCGACGGCGAGGTCGACGATCCCCGCCACCAGCGCGGCGCGCGCCTGCTTCGGTGAACCGGCGGCTTCTGCCTGGCTCAGCACCGACTCCAATCGGGCCAGCTCGGCCTCGGCGGCGGCCAGGACGATCTCGTCCTTGGTGTTGTACTGGTGGTACACGGCGGCCTTGGTCACGCCGATCTCGTCGGCGATCATCTGCAGCGACGTGCCGCCGACGCCGTTGCGCGCGAACAACTCCACCGCGGCCGTAACCACTCGGTTCTGCGCCGCTGTGAGCGCCATTGATCGAGGATAGCCGATCGGCTACCTTGACGGCATGGCAGACGCGCAGATCGAAGGCTTCCTGGAGATCCGCAAGCCCGGGGCGCACCTGGAGGAGGAGGTGGTCGCCGACGACTTCGTCCTGATGCTCGGCGTCGACCTCAACAACTACCCGAAGTTCCCGCGGGTCGACGACGGCGTCACGTACCCGAAGGCCGGCCTCGACACCCGCCAGCAGCTCGACGTCGACTCGGGGGCGGAGCTTCCCGACTACAGCGGGCCGTACCGGGCCGACCTTCGCTTCACTGACTTCTCGGCCGAGGCGCTGGCCACCAAGTTCCTCCCGTGGAGCGAGGCGTACATGCAGCTGTGCGTCGACGGGTGGTCGGCCGAGGTCGGCAAGCGCTACGGCGCCGACACGGCGGCGGAGATCGAATGGGCGGCGTGGAACGACCAGATGGTGCCCGAGCTGGCGCGCATGCAGGGTGAGTTCCTTCCCGCCGGCTTCGACTACGTCGACCCCAACCAGAGCGTTGCCGAGGGCGACCGAGCCGCCACCCGTGTCGTCTACACCGGCTTGTTCACGCCGCGGCCGGGCGTAGAGAACCTCTCGAAGCCCGAGCTGGTGACGTGGTTCCTCGGCAGCCACGAGTTCCTGCTGCAGTGCATCGAGGGGTGGGCGGCCCAGATCGTCGTCCGCTACGGGCTCGACGTGATGTTCGACATCCAGTACACGCTCTGGGGCGACACCGTGCTGCCGGGCACCAAGAAGCTCAAGGCCCAGTACCTCGGCATCAGCGGGAACACGGTGGCCGACTGGATGAAGGACCTGCAGCTCGACGCCACCGCCCTGCCGGGCAAGGCGTTCGACCTGTCGTTCGAGATGCCCGAGCCCGAGGTCGGCATCATGACCTTCAACCGGTGCGTGGCCGTCGACCAGTGGGAGGGGATGGGTCGCCCAGACATCCTGGAGAAGAACTGCCACTCCACCTGCCCGAAGTCGATGATCGTCACCACGCAGATGTACAACCCGAACATGAAGGTCGAGATCCTCGCCATCCCGCCGCGCGTGGACCCGGGCAACGTGTGCTGCAAGTGGCGCTTCACCATGCGCGACGAGGACGACCCGGCTTACGTTCCGGTGGCGCTGAGCGAGCACCCGCGAGGCGAGGCCCCGAAGCGTTGAGACCTGGGCGCGCCGTCGTCCTCGTCGTCGCGCTCCTCATGACCTTGTCGGCGTGCGGCGTGCGGTGGACCGACGCACAGCGGGCCGACGTGCTCAGCCGAACGCGGAACGTCGCCGCCGCCGACCTCCCGGCGGCGCGTGGCGCGTCAACCAACGGCAGCTCGGCGGACGCGGCGGCGCCGTCGAGCGGCGAGGTCACCAGCGCCACGGTGGCCGGCACCACCCGCGCGGCGGGTGCCATTTCGCCGACCAAGGCGGCAACGGCCGGCAGATCGTTGCCGTGTGCGGCGCCGTCCGATGCCCCGGGGGTGACCAAGGAACAGATCACGATCGCCTCGATCTCGTCCCGCTCCGGCCCGGTGCCGGGGCTCGGCTCTTCGGCGGCGGCGGCGGTCCGAAGCTACGTGGCCTTCCGCAACGCCACGGGTGGCGTGTGCGGGCGCAAGTTGGTGCTGAAGGAGGCCGACGATGGCACTGACTCGGGCCGCTACCGCTCCCTGATCACGCAGCTGGCCCCTGACGTGCTCGGCGTCGCCGGCGGGTTCGCCCTGGGCGACGTCGGCGCCGTCGACCTCATCGAGAAGGCCAACCTTCCCCTGGTCAACGTGACGAGCAGTGACATCGTGACCGCGGCGCCGTCGGTGTTCGACATCAACCCGCCGTACGCCAACCTCGACACCGTCATCGGCAAGTACCGCTACCTCCACGACCACGGGGCGACGAAGGCGTCGGTCGTGTACCTGGCGGTCGACCAGTCGCGTGCCGAGGCGCAGAACCAGGAGCGGCTGATGAAGGCGGCAGGCATCGCCGTGGTGCAGGTGCAGGAGCTGCCGGTGAGCACGCTCAGCTACGACTCGGCGGCCCGCAGCGTCGCCAACAGCGGCGCGGACTACCTCCTCGCTCTGCTCGACACACACGGCAACGTGTCAATGGCGCAGTCGATGCAGGACAGCGGCTACAAGACGAAGTTCTCGGAGTACCTCGTCTTCGCCTACGCCACCCAGTTCATCGACCAGGCCGGCCCGGCGGCCGAGGGGGCGACCACATGGCTGCGGGCGTTGCCCAACGAGGAGGCTGGTGGCAACCCCGAGATGGCCGCGTTTGTGCAGTGGATGGACCAGGTCGCGCCCGACGACGTCCGGGACACGTTCGCGGCCGACTCGTGGACGGGCGCCAAAGCGTTCCTCGATGCCCTCCAGGCCCTGCCCGGCCCCATCTCCCGGGCGGCGCTGGTGGCCCAGCTCAAGTCGGTCGACTCCTACGACGCGGGCGGCATGATGGGCCCGATCCACCTGGGGCCCAAGCACACCGAGGGCTGCTTCATCGGCATGCGCGTCGTGTCAGGCCAGTGGAGGCGCATGGCCCCGGATCACGGCTACCTCTGCTGACGGCGACGACCGCCTCAGCCGATGCCGAGCTGGGCGCAGACCCGAGTGACCTCGTCGAAGATCGACGCCGGGATGATGGCGGGCTCAGTCGACGTGATCTGGGCCAGGTGGGCCGTGACGTCGTCCGCCGTCGGCGTGACTCCGGCATCGGCGACCCACCCGTCGCCGAGGCCGACGAACACCCGGCCGAAGCGCCCGGCGCACGCGGAGACGTTGTGGTGGGTGAGCGCGTTGGCGCGGCTGGCGAGGTAGACGACGATCGGCACGACCATCTCGGGCTCGATGGCGTGGAGGAAGCCGGGATCGGGCTCCAGCTCGTCGCGGTCACCGACCGTCTCGAACACCATGCGGGAGTACCCGAAGGGCAGCACGCAGTTGGCGAGGATGCCGTGGGGACCGCCCTCGATGGCGATGACATTGGCGAGGCCGAGCGTGCCCGCTTTGGCCGCCGCGTAGTGGGCGGAGTTGGGTTGGCCGAAGAGCCCGGCCGAGGAGGCGATGAACACGAACCGCCCATACCCGTTCGCCTTCATGTGGCGGTACGCGGGCTGGCTGACGTTGAACGCGCCGTCGAGGTGCACCTGCAGCATGCGCCGCCAATCGTCCACCGTGAGCTCGTCGAACGGGGCGGTGTGGAAGATGCCGGCGTTGTTGACGACTGCGTCGAGACGGCCGAACTCCCTCACGGCCGTGGCGACGATCGCGGCGCCGCCCTCGGGGGAGTCCACGGAGTCGTAGGACGCCACCGCGGTGCCGCCGGAAGCCCCGATCTCCTCCACCACCGCATCGGCGACCTGGGCGTCGGCGCCGGTGCCGGCCATAGAGCCTCCGACGTCGTTGACGACCACCGACGCCCCGCGGTGAGCGAGGTCGAGCGCGTACAGGCGCCCGAGGCCGCGGCCTGCGCCGGTGACGATCACCGTCTGGCCCTCGAAATCGATCACACTTCCTCCGTCTTGGTCGGGTGTCGCACAGTGGGGGTCACGACGTGGGTGCAGTGATCATGCTCAGCACGCTGCTCGGCCTGATCGTGCTCGTCTTCGCACTGGTGCTCCGGTACGACCCCGAGGCACGCCGCCCGCAGGCGCATCCGGACGGCGAGTGAGCACCGAACTGACGCCGCTGCTGAAGGCAGCCATCGGCTTCGCCTATGTCGGTGGCGTGGCGTTCGTCGCCGCCGGCGTGTACCTCAGCTGGCGCCGCCGGCGTCTGCACCCGCTCCTCCTGGTGTGCATCTCGGCGATCTCGTTCTCCTGGATCGAGGCGCCCTACGACTGGGCGGTGTACGCGCAGTTCCACCCCGCCATCCCCCGCATGCCGTCGTGGTGGCCACTGAACATGACGTGGCACGGACTGCCGGCGTCGGTGCCTCCGGGCTACATCGCCTACTTCGTGTTGCCCGCCGTTGTCGGCGCCGTGGTGGGGCGACGGTTGAGCACCAGGTTCCACTGGCGCCGGCCGCTGACGCTGCTGAGCGTCGGCCTCGTGGTCGGCTGCCTGTGGGCCTTCTTCTTCAACGCCATCATCGGGGCCCGGCTCGGCGTCTTCCACTACGGCCGCGTGATCCCCGGCCTGGCGCTGTGGGAGGGCACGAAGCACCAGTACCCGCTGTACGACGCGCTGGCGATGGGCGTGCAGATGATGGTCTTCACCTACATCCTCGGACGAACCGACTCGCAGGGGCGCACCGTTGTCGACGCCTGGGCCGATTCGAAGTCGAGCAGCGGTCTCCAATCGTGGGTCCTGTCGGTCGTGGCCATCGTGGTCATCGGCAACGTGCTGTACGGGGCGGTCTTCGCGCCCCACCTCGTCACCAAGGTGTCGGGCCAGGTGACGGCGGGGCCGACCGCCCCCCTGTTCGAGGGGGTGCCGAATCAGCCAAAGTAGTCGCATACTTGCGTCGAACCAAACATTCGTTCCAGACTGGCGGAATGGCCGAGCGCGACGAGAGCTTTGGGGTGGGCCTGGCGGAGCTGATGAACCCGGAGGTGGCCCGCAACCCGCAGCCGATCTACTCCATGCTGCAGGCGAGCACGCCCATCTTCCGGCTCGACGGCGTGGGCGTGATCGTGGCCTCACGGTCCGGGGTCGACGAGGTGCTGCGCAACCCGGATTCGTTCTCGTCGGGCGCGCCGGCCCACGACCTCAAGACGCGGCGCCCGCTAATCCCGCTCCAGATCGACCCGCCCGACCACAAGAAGTACCGCAAGCTGCTCGACCCGCTGTTCGCGCCGCAGCGCATGCGCCTGCTGGAGGACGCGGCCACCGGGCTCGTGAACGACCTCATCGACGGGTTCGTCGACCAGGACGAGATCGATTTCTCGAAGCAGTTCTCCACCCCGTTCCCGTCGCAGATGTTCCTCACCATGTTCGGCCTGCCGATGGACGACCTACCGACGTTCCTTGCCATGAAGGACGGCGTCATCCGGCCCGACGTAGTGGTGGGCCACGAGTTCGGGCACCCCGAGACCGAGGCCCACCAGCAGCGCACCGCGGACTCGATCTACGCCTACTTCGAGCGGGTCATCGACGAGCGTGCCGATGCGCCCCGGGAGGACTTCCTCAGCCACTTCCTGCAGGCGGAAGTCGACGGCGACCGCCTGACGCGGGAGGAGATCCTCGACATCTGCTTCCTCTTCCTCATCGCCGGCCTCGACACCGTGACGGCGTCGCTCGACTGCTTCTTCGGCTACCTCGTCGACCACCCCGACGCACGGCGCAAGCTGGCGGAGGAGCCCGAGAGCATTCCCCAGGTGGTCGAGGAGATGCTGCGGTGGGAGACGCCGGTCATGGGCTGCGCGCGCGTGGCCACGAGCGACGTCGAGATCGATGATTTCGAGGTCGGCGAGGGCGAGATGGTCATGGCGCTCCTCGGCGCCGCCAACGTCGACGCCACCGAGTTCCCGGGCGCCGACCAGTTGGTATGGGACCGCGACGCCAATCGACACCTCGCCTTCGGCGGCGGCATCCACCGGTGCCTGGGGTCGCACCTGGCCCGCCTCGAGCTGCGCGTCGCCTTGCGCGAATGGCACCGGCGCGTCCCCGACTACGCCCGCAAGCCGGGCGTCGAGCTCAACTACACCGCGGGCATCCGCACGCTCGACAGCTTCCCGATGCTCCTCGGGAAGCGCTGAGTGGAGCATCTGCGGCTCCTGGCCTCCGCCATCGCGGGGCAGCCGCTGGAGGTGCTGCGATCGGAGCCACCCGAACCGCCCTGGACCGACGGCCGCACCATCCACCTTCCGGCCGGGATGAACGCTCGTGACGACGTGCGGGCGGTTGCCGTGCAGGCCGCCCTGGTCGGTGCCGGCAGCCTGGCCCCCGACGTGATGCGGCGGTTGGTGCGCCGGCCCGCCCAGGCCCGCCGGTATCTGACGTCGGAAGGCCGTCGCGCCCTGTCCGAGTGCGAGGATCTGCTGCCGCCCGCTGCCCGCGCCCTCATCGGCCGTGGGGGATCCGACCTGCCGCCGGCGTTCGGTACCTTGCGCCCGCGCCGCGTGCTGGCCGCGGCCGAGGAGCGCACACCGGCGGACGTGGCCGTGGCCGGCGTCGGCGATGCGAGCGCGACGCGGGTGTCGTCGTTGGACGACGATGACGAGGGCGTCGGACCGGGCGAAGACCTCGGGCAGCTCTTCTCGAACCAGGCCGGAAGTGGGGGCCCGCTCGGGCGACTGCTGGCCCGGCTGCTGGCACCGGCACGGGGGCGCACCGGTGACGGCCCGGTGGGCGCTGGCACGCCGTCGCGATCGACGGCGCGACGCCCGGGAGCGGGCCGGCCCACGACGGTCGTGTTGAGTCCCGGCGCCGGCGACGGCGACGCTGCCGGCAGTGAGGCGACGGGCACCTGGTACCCGGAGTGGGACGTCCGCCGGGGCAGGTACCGCGACGCGTGGTGCCGCGTCGCCGAGCACGACGCGCCCCTCGACGACCGCGCCGCCGCGCCGCGTTTCGACAGCACGGCGTTGCGGCGGCCGCTGGCCCGCCTGGGTGCCGGGCTCGAGCCGACGCGGCGGCAACGGGACGGCGAGGACGTCGACCTCGATGCGGGGGTGGAGGCCTGGGTGGATGCGGCGGCGGGGGCCAACCCGGACGACGGCGTCTACCTGACCAAGCTGCGACACCGCCGTGACCTGGCCGTGCTCGTGCTGCTCGACACGTCCGGGTCAGCCGGCGAGCCGGGAACGGGCGGCGTCCCGGTCCACGACCACCAGCAGCGAGCGGCGGCGGACCTGGTCGCGGCGTTGCACGACCTGGGCGACCGCGTCGCTCTCTACGGCTTCAACTCCCGCGGGCGCACGGCGGTGCAACTGTTGCGGGTGAAGGCGTTCGACGATCACCTCGACGCCGCCTCGGCCCGTCGCTTCGATGGGCTCACGCCGGCTGCGTACACGCGGCTCGGCGCGGCCATCCGCCACGGCACCGCCATCCTCGACGCCCGTGCGGGCACGCCCCACCGGCTGCTCGTGGTGCTGTCGGACGGGCTGGCGTACGACCACGGGTACGAGGGGCGCTACGGCGAGGCCGACGCACGCCGGGCCCTGATCGAGGCGCGCCGGCGCGGCGTCGGCTGCCTGTGCCTGAGTGTCGGCGCGACCGGTGAGCCGGCCGCCCTCCGGCGGGTGTTCGGCACGGCTGCGCACGCGTCGGTGCCGAGGCCTGATCGTCTGCCCTCCCTGATCGGGCCGTTGTTCCGGACGGCTCTCCGGTCCGCGGAGGCGCAGCAACGCGTGCACCAGCGCCGGCATCGGGCGCGCCAGCACGCATTCGTCGCGAGGATGACGGGGTGACGGATCAGCGGCCGTTCTACGTGCCAGTGGGCGACGAGGAGAAGGTGTTCACGGCCGCCTTCCGTCAGGGCCTCGCGCTCCTGCTCAAGGGCCCGACCGGGTGCGGGAAGACGCGCTTCGTCGAGGCCATGGCGTACGACCTCGGGCGCCCGCTCATCACCGTCGCGTGTCACGACGACCTCACCACCGCCGACCTGGTGGGCCGGTTCCTGCTCGAGGGGGGCGACACGAAGTGGGTCGACGGCCCCCTGACCCGTGCAGTCCGCGAGGGCGCCATCTGCTATCTCGACGAGGTCGTCGAGGCCCGTCAGGACACGACCGTCGTGCTGCACCCGCTGGCCGACCACCGCCGGCAGCTCCCGATCGAGCGCCTCGGCATCGTGCTCGACGCCGCGCCCGGGTTCTGCCTGGTCGTGTCGTACAACCCCGGCTACCAGAGCGTGCTCAAGGACCTCAAGGACTCGACCCGCCAGCGCATGGTGGCGATCGAGCTCGACTTCCCGTCCCCCGACGTGGAGGAGAAGGTGCTGTGCCACGAGGCAGGCGTCGACCACGAGCGCGCCGCCCAGCTGGTGCAGCTCGGGCAGGTGATACGCCGGCTGGAGACGGCGGGCCTGCGCGAGGTGGCGTCCACCCGAGTGCTCATCGCCGCGGCACGACTCCACCGCGAGGGCGTGCCGCTCGCCGCCGCGGTGCGCGCAGCCGTCACCGGTCCGCTGACCGACGACCCGGTGGTGACTGCGGGGCTGACCGACCTGATCGCCACCTACCTGGGAGACGGTGAATGATGGCGTACGAGAGCTCAGCCGAGCCCATCAAGCTCGGGTACCTGTTCGACTTCGTCCTGCCCGACGGCTACCCGCAGGAGATGCGCGACGACCTCACCCAGTCGTTCCAGCTCGT
>Ga0070741_10014343_pt1 | contig 13723 bp, 26 predicted proteins | sample Coa_R1_4_FD_66440 | JGI IMG/M metagenome (GOLD analysis project Ga0070741, IMG submission 66440) | Surface soil microbial communities from Centralia Pennsylvania, which are recovering from an underground coalmine fire - Coalmine... | ecosystem: Environmental > Terrestrial > Soil > Unclassified ... | reverse complement strand
CGAGCCGCGGAAGCCCAGTGAGCCGGCGCTCGACCAGGAGATCACGTTGCCCTCCGGATCCGCGATGGTCACGATGGTGTTGTTGAACGTGGCCTGAATATAGACCACGCCGGTGTGCACCGTGCGCTTTTCCTTCTTCTTGAAGCTTTTCTTCTTACCCGCTTTTGCTGCTGCTGCCTTCGCCATCTGATCTCCGGTCTTACGTCTTGGCCGATGCCTTCTTCTTGTTCGCTACCGTGCCGCGACGCGGTCCCTTGCGGGTGCGGGCGTTCGTGTGCGTACGCTGGCCCCGCACCGGCAGTCCACGGCGATGCCGCAGTCCCCGGTACGAACCCATTTCGATGTGGCGCTTGATATTCATCGAGACTTCCTTACGCAGGTCGCCCTCGACAGCGCCTTCCTCTTCCAGGATCTGGCGGACGCGGTTGACTTCGTCTTCGCTCAGATCGCCAACCTTCTTATCGAAATCAATGCCGGCCCTGTACAGCAGCGACCGCGAACGCGTGCGGCCGACGCCATAAATGTAAGTGAGGCCGATCTCGGCTCTCTTCTTGGGCGGCAGATCCACTCCGGCGATACGTGCCATATTTACCCTTGCCTCTGTTTATGCTTCGGATTCACGCAGATGACCCGAACCACGCCCTCGCGGTGGATCACCTTGCACTTATCACAAATCTTTTTTACCGATGCTCGTACCTTCATGCTCGATCTTCCTTACGATTCTTCCCCGCGTCAGATCGTGGGGCGAAACATCCACCTCCACGCGATCTCCCGGCAACAGCCGGATAAAATTCCGTTGCCCGCTCACCTGGCCCGCCAGGTGGGCCAGGACGATCGACCGGCTCTTTTCCAGCTCGACCTTGTAAGTCAGGCTGGGAAGCTCGGCCAAAATTTTGCCCGTGACCGCTCCCTTACGGTCGCGGCTCCGAAAACTCACGGCCGCGTCAAAACCCACGGACCGTTCGACGTCACCGCCACACAATGTTCGAAGTGCGCCGAATACGAGCCGTCCTTCGTTACCGCCGTCCACTTGTCCCGCAGAACCTTCGTGTCCGGCTTGCCGGCGTTGACCATCGGTTCAATCGCAAGCACCATGCCTTCCTTCAACCGCGGATTCTCGTTCTTGCGGTCCACATAATTAGGAACCTGCGGCTCCTCGTGCAAATGCGTCCCGATGCCGTGCCCTACATACTCTCGAACGATGCTGAATCCGTTCGAAATCACGTGACGCTCGACCGTGCCGCAGATTTCGAACAACCGGTTGCCCGCGCGCACCTGCTGGATCGCCAGTTCCAGAGACTCCTTGGTCACTTCCATCAAGCGCCTGGCCTCTTCGCTGATCTCGCCGATGGCCACCGTAATAGCCGAATCGCCGTAATACCCGTCGAGCTGAACACCCGTATCGATGGAAACGATATCGCCCTTCTTCAAAACCCGTTTGGCGGACGGCATTCCGTGTACAATCTCTTCGTTCACCGACGTGCACAGCACATAGCGGTACGTCTCGCCCGCTGCCGGAACATAATAGCCTTTAAAAGCGGGCCGCGCGCCGGCATCGCGCATCATTTTTTCCGCCGCTTCTTCCAGATCCTGTGTGGAGACGCCTTCTTTGGCCATCTCGCCCAAATCTTGCAGGATTTTCCACACCAGCAACCCGCTACGGCGCATCTTCTCCAGTTCCGCCGCGGTTTTTCGAATAATCATTCGCTTACGTGATCAGCTTGCAAATCTTCTGCGAGACCGATTCCGGAGCGTCGACGCCCGCATTCACTTCCACCAGCCGCCGCCCGTTTTCCCGGAAGAACTCGATCAATGGCTGCGTCTGCTTCTCGTACGTCTCCAGCCTCTCCCGGATCACCTCTTCGCGATCATCGTCGCGAACCCCAAGCGGCTCGCCATCCAGATCGCACACATTATCCACGCGCGGAGGATTCGATGCGGTGTTGTACAAAGTACCGCACCGGGGGCACTGCCTGCGTCCGGTCAATCGGCTAATAATTATATTGTAATCAACAACAAGATGAATTACCACTTCCCGGATCTGACGCTGGTCCAGCCAGCGGGTCAGGAACTCGGCCTGTTGGCGTGTGCGCGGATGGCCATCCAGGATGAAGCCCTGCGCGCAATCCGGCTGCGCCAGCCGTTCTTCCACCATCCGGTCCACTACCTCGTCAGCCACCAGCGCTCCGGTATGCATGGTCGCCACAACCGCCGTCCCGATGGAATTCCCTTTGTGCGCACGCTCCCGCAGCATGTCGCCCGTAGAGATATGCGGAATCTTCAAACAGGCGGACAGCAGCTTGGCCTGCGTTCCCTTGCCGGAGCCAGGGGAGCCGAAAAGAACGAGTGCGCGTGTCATGTCGGGCGGTCGGCTTCAGTGCCGAAGGCTGGCTTTAGAACGTGCTCCTTCTTCCGCGGATGCGGCCTGAGCGCGGCGTGAAGCCTTCATAATGGCGCATGATGAGCTGCGCTTCCACCTGATTGATCGTATCCATCGCCACGCCTACCACGATCAGCAGCGACGTTCCGCCGAAGTAGAAGTTCACGTTCAGACCTTCCAGCAGGAACCGGGGCGAGTATTGATCGATCCAGTTGCCGATCAGCGGCAGGTGCTGCAGATGGATGCCCGAGATCATGATGTCCGGGATCAGGCAGAGGATTGCCAGGTACAGGCCGCCCACCACCGTGATCTTGGTCAGGATCTGGTTCATATACTCGGCTGTGTTCCGTCCCGGACGGATGCCCGGAATGAATCCGCCGTACTTGCGCATGTTGTCGGCCGCTTCGTTGGGGTTGAAAATGATCGAGACGTAGAAAAAGCAGAAGAAGATGATGCCGACCACGAACAGGACGAAGTAGAGCGGTTCGCCGTGCCGGATCGCTCCCAGCGTATTGCTCAGCCACGTGCTCGACTTCACCCACGGCAGCGTCATCGCGGTCTGGGGGAAGGCCAGGATCGAGGAGGCGAAGATCACCGGGATCACGCCGCCGGCGTTGACCTTGAGCGGCATGTGGGTGGACTGGCCGCCCATCACGCGGCGGCCGATCACGCGCTTGGCGTACTGCACCGGGATGCGACGCTCGCCGCGCTCGACCAATACGATGAAAGCGACCACCGCGATCATCATCGCCAGGATGACGATCAGGGTGATGGCGTTCCACTCGTGCGTGACGAACACGTTCTGATAAATGTTGCCGATCGCAGGACCCAAGCCGACGACAATGCCGGTGAAGATGATCAGCGACATGCCGTTGCCGATGCCGCGCTCGGAGATCTGTTCGCCCAGCCACATAATGAACGCCGTGCCGGTTGTGAGCGAGAGAATGGTCAGCAGGACGAACCCGATGCCCGGGTTGATCACGATGCCGCCCTGCATGTTCTGGAGTCCCTCGGCGATACCGAACGATTGTATGATCGAGAGACCGACCGTGAGATAGCGCGTCCACTGCGTGATCTTGCGCCGGCCGAGTTCGCCCTCCTTCTGCAGCTTTTCGAGCGTCGGGACGACCACGGTCAGCAACTGCAGGATAATCGACGCCGTGATGTACGGCATGATGCCCAGCGCGAAGACCGTCAGCCGGCGGATGTTGCCTCCGGCGAAGAGATCGAAGAAGCCGAAAATAGTGCCGCTCGATTTGGCGAAGAATTCCTGCCAGCGATCCAGGTGGATGCCGGGGGTGGGGATATGGCTGCCGAGCCGGTAAACGGCCAACAAGCCGAGTGTAAACAACACCCGCTTGCGCAGGTCGGGAACTCGGAATATGTTCCCAAATGCCTCGAAAAGCTTATTCATCCGTACGTCTTCTCCCGGCGCGCTTACTCGGCCGCGCCGATCACTTCGGCCTTTCCCCCGGAGGCCTGGATCTTATCCAGCGCGGATTTCGAGAATTGGTGCGCCGCTACCTGGATCTTGCGGGTTAACTGGCCAGAGCCCAGAACTTTAAGGCCGTCGCCCATTTTCTTAATGACACCCAGTTCCATCAAACGGTCGGGACCGAAGCTGTCGCCTTCCAGCTTTTCCAACCGCCCCAGATTCACAATAGCGTATTGCTTCTTAAAAATGTTTTTGAACCCGCGCTTGGGCAGGCGGCGGTGCAGCGGCATCTGGCCGCCTTCAAAGCCGCGCTTCTGGCTGAAGCCGGTGCCGGCGTGTTGGCCCTTGCTGCCGCGGGTGGCGGTCTTGCCGTGGCCCGAGCCCATGCCGCGCCCGATGCGCTTCTTCGTGTGCTTCTGTCCGGCCGGCGGATGCAGTTGACTGAGGTTCATGGCTTCTCCTTCTTATTTCACCACCGCCAGCAGATGGGGCACCTTGGCCACCATGCCGCGGAATTCGGGCGAGTCGGGACGCTCCACCACCTGGTTCAGCTTGCGCAGACCAAGGCCGCGGACAACCCGCTTGTGCTTTTCCGGAGCACAGATGGGGCTGCGGACGAGTTTGATTCGAATCTTACCTTCCATATGAAAGCTCTTCCTGGGAGCTATCAGCTATCAGCCGTCAGCTATCAGCTTTGGGAACAAGCGGCCTTAAGCTGATAGCTGAGAGCTGATGGCTGATAGCTTCTTATAATTTATCCGGCGGCAAACCCCGCATATCCGCCACTTCGTTCTTGTCCCGCAACTGTTCGAGGGCCGCGATGGTCGCCTTAACCACGTTGTGCGGATTGTGTGTCCCGATCGACTTCGTGAGCACGTTTGGGATTCCGCAGGCCGTGATGACCGCGCGCACCGGACCGCCGGCGATTACGCCTGTTCCTTCCGGCGCCGGCTTCAACAGCACCAGGCCGCTGCCGAACCGCCCCAGCACCTGGTGCGGAATCGTCGTATCCAGAATGTTGATTTTGTGCAGATTTTTCTTGGCCGCTTCGATGCCCTTGCGGATTGCCGACGGGACTTCCTTCGCCTTGCCGACGCCCAACCCGACCACCTTCGCCGAGGAATCGCCGATCACTACCAGGGCCGAAAAGCTCAGGTTCTTGCCGCCTTTCACGACTTTCGTGACGCGGTTGATCGAGACCACCTGCTCCTTGAGATTGAGCGTGGCCGGATCGATACGTTTTGCCGTTACTGTAGCCATCTTTGGTTAAAACTCCAGTCCCGCTTCCCGCGCCGCGTCGGCCAGCGCCTTCACTCGTCCGTGATACTGATAGCCGCCGCGATCGAAGACCACCTGCTTGATGCCCTTCTCCTTGGCGCGCTCGGCGATCGTCTTGCCGATGGCCTTAGCCTCGGCCACGTTGCCGCCCTTCGATTTGCCGGCCTTCTCGACAGACGACGCCGCCACCAGCGTGTGGCCCTTGCTGTCGTCGATGACCTGCACGTAGATGTGGGCCACGCTGCGGAACACGGCCAGGCGCGGCCGCTCGGCCGTGCCCTGCACCTTGCGCCGGATGCGCTTATGAATGCGCCCGCGAATTTCGTTCTTCTTTGCCTTAGCGATCATTTTGCACTCGCACCCGTCTTGCCGACCTTCTTCCGGAGCACTTCGCCCTTATAACGAATGCCCTTGTTCTTGTACGGATCGGGTTTACGCAGCGCCCGGATATTGGCCGCCACCTGCCCGACCAGTTGCCGGTCGAAACCCGACAACTGCAACTGTGTCTGCTTGTCGATCTTCAGGTCGACGCCGTCCGGCAGCAGGAACTCGATGGGATGCGAGTATCCGAGCGTGAACGTCGCCACCTTGCCCTTGACATCCGCCCGATAGCCGATGCCGACAATCTCGAGGTCTTTTGTGAATCCGTTCGAGACGCCCTGCACGGCGTTGGCGAGCAGAGCCCGCGTCAGCCCGTGGGCCGCGGCGTGTTCATCCGACGCGCGCACCACGTGCAGTTCGCCGCCGATCTCGGTCACGCGCACGCCGCTGGCGACCGGTACGTTGAGCTTGCCCTTGGGGCCGGTGACTTCGAGCGCTTCGCCGATCTGCACCTTCACCCCTTTCGGCAGGGGAATCGGCTTTTTTCCAACTCTCGACATAGATTCTTCCTTCTACCAGATACGGCAGAGAATCTCTCCGCCCACTTTCTCCCGATGCGCGGCGCGGCCCGTCATGACACCACGCGGCGTGGTCAGGATGTTAATGCCAAGTCCGCCGAGCACGCGTGGGATGTTCTGCTGTCCCACGTAGACGCGGCAGCCCGGGCGCGAAACGCGCTCAATCTCGGAGATTACCGGCTTGTTGTCGGTGCCGTACTTGAGATAGATCTTGATGGTCCTCTTCGCGCCCTCTTCCGCCACCTTGTAATTGGTGATGTACCCTTCTTCCTTCAGGATCCGGGCGATCTCGGTTTTGAGCTTGGAGGCCGGCACATCCACCTTGGGATGGCGCGCCGCGAGCGCGTTGCGCACGCGCGTCAACATATCGGCGATGGGATCACTCGTCATAGAAAAACCTCTTTACCAACTGGCCTTGATCACGCCGGGAATCTCGCCGTTCAGGGCGAGCTGGCGGAAACACAGGCGGCAGATGCCGAATTTGCGCAGGTAGCCGCGCGGACGGCCGCAGCGCCAGCAACGGTTACGATGCCGGCAGCGGAGTTTCGGCGTCTTCTTCAGCTTGGCCTTGGCCAGTTTCAAATCCTTCGCGATCTTCGCGGTAGTAGCCACTAGTTTCTCCTAATCGCCCTTTATTGCCGGAAGGGCATCCCCATGTTCTTGAGGAGCGACAGCCCTTCGGCGTCGGTCCGGGCCGTGGTTGTGATCGAAATATTCATGCCCTTGGTCTTCTCGACCTTGGCGTAATCGATCTCCGGAAAAATGAGCTGGTCCTTGATGCCCAGCGTATAGTTGCCGCGACCGTCGAAGGACTTCGTCGACACGCCGCGGAAATCGCGGACGCGCGGCAGGGCCACGTTCACCAGGCGATCGAAAAATTCGTACATGCGGTCGCCGCGCAGCGTGACCATGCAGCCGATGGTCATGCCTTCGCGCAGCTTGAAGGCGGCAATCGATTTGCGCGCCTTCGTCACTACCGGCTTCTGACCGGTGATCTGGGACAGTTCGTTCACGGCGCCGTCCATCAGCTTCGCGTTCTGCGTGGCCTCGCCCAGGCCGATATTGATCGAGATCTTCTCCAGCTTCGGCACGGCCATGACGTTCTTGTAGCCGAACTCCTTGGTGAGGGAGGGGATCACCTTTTTTGCGTAATGTTCTCTGAGTCGCGCAGGCATCTACTTACTTCTCATCCTTTTACAACGCTGCGTACGATGCGTTGATCGCCAATGGTAAACTCTCTTACTTCGTATCTAAACTCGATCCGCACTTGCGGCAGACCCGCGTCCGCCGCACCTTGCCGCCGGGGACCGGGTCCAGATGATGCCCGATCCGCGCCGGACCGCACTGCGGGCACACGATCATCACGTTCGACACGGCGATCGGGCTTTCCCGCTCGGCGATGCCGCCCTTGATCTGCTTCGACGGGTTTGGCCGCGTGTGCCGCTTGACCATCATGACGTGCTCGACCAGCAGCTTGCCGGTCCGCTCGTTCACGCTCAGGACACGGCCCGTTTTGCCCTTGTCGCGGCCGGAAATGACCTCGACGTTGTCGTTCTTCTTGATTTCGATTCGTACCGGAGCCACCGGTTTCTTCCGTGCCAGTGCCATCTTTTATATAACCTCGGGGGCCAGAGAAACGATCTTCATGAACTTCTTATCGCGCAGTTCGCGCGCCACCGGCCCGAAAACGCGCGTCCCTACGGGCTCGCCCACATCGTTGATGAGGACGGCGGCATTGGAATCGAAGCGGATGTAGCTGCCATCCTTGCGCCGCGTTTCCTTGCGCATGCGCACGATGACGCAGCGGACAACCTTGCCCTTTTTGATCGCCGAATCCGGGGCGGCTTCCTTGACGCTGGCCGTAATGACGTCGCCCAACCCGGCGCGCAGGCCGAGATCGCCTCCGCGGGGCAGGATACACGACAGACGGCGGGCGCCCGAGTTGTCGGCGACCTCCAGGATTGTTCGCATTCCGATCATATGAAAGCTCCGTATTTCAGCCGCAGATGAACGCAGACAGAGACAGATAAAACGATTTCTCATCTGCTCTGGGTCTATTGGCGTTCATCGGCGGCTAATTCTTTCTTCTAAGCCTTTACATCCAGTTCCGACGGCGCCACACCCACCTGCGCCGCGCGGCGCACTACAGCGTCCAACCGCCACCGCTTCAGCTTGCTCAGCGGACGGCACTCGATGATGCGCACGATATCGCCCATCTTCGCGTCGCCCGTTTCGTCGTGCGCGTAGAATTTCTTGCGTTTGCCCACGATCCTCTTGTAGAGCGGGTGAGGGACGCGGCGGCTCACCTCGACCACAATCGTCTTTTGCATTTTGGTCGAAACGACTTCTCCGACCTTCTCGTTCTTCAATGATTTCGGCGCTTCGTCGGCCATAATTAACTCTGCTTTTCCTGACCCTTTCGGGCGTCCGCCAACTCCCGTTCGCGCAGAATCGTCAGCATCCGCGCGCGCGTCTTCTTCATGGCCCGCGCTTTTTTGAGGCCTTCCATCTGCCCCATCGACATCTGGAACTTCAGCCGGAACATCTGCTCTTCCATGTCGCGCAACTGATGATTGAGCTCGGCGCTGTCCAGGTCGCGAACTTTTTGCGATTTCATAAACTTACTCCGCTGCCTCACGAAACACGATTTTGGTGGGGATGGGCAGCTTGTGCGCGGCCAGCCGCATGGCGGCCTGCGCCACCGCCGGTTCCACGCCTTCCATCTCGAACAGCACCTTGCCCGGCCGGATCACCGCCACCCATTGTTCGGGCGCGCCCTTGCCTTTACCCATACGGGTTTCGGCGGGCTTCTTGGTGATCGGCTTGTCGGGGAAGAGCCGGATCCACACCTTGCCGCCGCGCTTGATCGATCGCGTCATCGCGACACGCGCGGCTTCGATCTGCCGGTCCGTCACCCAACCGCAGCTCATGGCCTTCAGTCCCACGTCGCCGAACGCGATCGAGGAGCCGCGCCACGCCTTGCCGGCCATGCGGCCGCGCTGCTGCTTCCTGTATTTGACCTTCTTGGGCATCATCATACTAGTTACGTCCTCCCGCCAACGGCCCGTGCGATGCGTTCATCGCCATCCTGGCAGTGTTCCCCTGTTATCCCTTGTTCTCGCCTTCGCCGGGCTTCGTCTCCGGCGCGCCTTCGGGGGCCGGTTCCGGTCCCCGCACTTCCTGCTTCCACGACGGTTGCGGCGCCATCAGCGGCGGCAGAATCGGTCCGCCCGTGCGAGCCGCCGGACGAGGCAACTCAGGCGGAGGCGCCTGCTGCATAGCCGGGCCCGTCGGTTCGGGGGCGTGCTGCTGAGGCGGATGTTCCTGCCGCGGACGGCGGTCGCCGCGATCGCCACGGTCCCGGTCCCGATCGCCGCGATCCCGGCGCGGCCGCGGTTCCGGCTCGCTCGAAAATCCCAGACGGCGGCGGTCGCCCAGAATTTCACCCTTGTACAACCACGCCTTCACGCCGATCACGCCGTACGTGGTCGACGCTTCGGAAAAGCCGTAGTCGATATCGGCACGGAGCGTGTGCAACGGAAGCTGCCCCTGCAGATACCACTCGCTGCGCGCGATTTCGGCGCCGTTCAACCGGCCCGACACGCGCACCTTGATCCCCTTGCAGCCGAACCGCAGTGCCGAATCCACGGCCTTGCGCATGGCGCGGCGGAAAGCCACGCGCTTCTCGAGCTGCAGCGCGATCGACTCCGACACGAGCTGCGCGTCGAGTTCCGGCTTGTGCACTTCCTGAATGTCGATGAAAACTTCGCGTTTCGTGCGCTTGGCCAGGTCCTGCTTCAGCTTCTCGATTTCGGCGCCCTTGCGGCCGATGATGATCCCCGGCCGCGACGTGCGGATCGTAACACGCAGCTTGTTGCCCGGCCGATCCACTTCGATCGAGCTGACGCCGGCCGACTTCAGCCTTCCTCGCAACTCTTCCTTGAGTTCCAGGTCTTCCTGCAGCAGTTTGGCGTAACCCTGCTTGGCGAACCAGCGGGAGCGCCAGGGCTTGTTAAAACCCAGCCGGAACCCGTACGGATGAACTTTCTGTCCCATGCGTTATTCCTTCTCCGTCTCTTTCTCCGCCACCTTGATGACGATGTGCGCCATCCGCCGCTGATAGCGGTAGGCGCGCCCCATAGGCGCCGGACGGATGCGCTTCATACGCGGGCCTTCGTGCACGTAGGCCTCGGAAACCACCAGGTTGTCGACGTCCACGTCTTCCGACCGGTTCTGTGCGTTGGCGATCGCGGAATTCAGCACCTTCTCCACTACCGGCGCGATGCGCTTGTTGGTGGTGCGCAGCGTGATGCGAGCGGTATCCGCCTTCAGCCCGCGGATGAGGTCGACTACCAGCCGCGCCTTCTGCGGGGAAACCCGGATATATCTGGCTTCTGCTTTAGCTTCCATGAAAACCCCAATTTAGCCGCCGATAACCGCCGGCGAACGCAGAAAAACAATTTCATCAATCTGCGTTCATCGGCGTTCATCGGCGGCTCCATAATCTTTATGCCGGCTTGGCCTTTGTCTCCGTCGCCGCCTTCACCGAGTGACCTTTGAACTGTCGCGTGGGCGAGAATTCTCCCAGCTTGTGCCCCACCATGTTTTCGGTGACGTACACGGGGATGAACTTCTTCCCGTTGTGCACGGCTATCGTGTGTCCGACGAACTCCGGCAGAATCGTCGAGCGGCGCGACCACGTCCGCACCACTTTCTTTTCGTTGGCGGTGTTCAACGCGTCCACCTTCTTTTCCAGGTGTCCGTCTGTGAATGGTCCTTTTTTTACGGAACGGCCCATCTGCTTAGTTCCGTCCTTTCGCCAGAGCCGGGAACGATGCGTTAATCGCCATGTTTATCTCTTTTTGCTCTTCCGCGTCACGATCCACTTGTCCGTGCGCTTGTTGTTGCGCGTCTTGAAACCACGGGTAGGCTGGCCCCACGGCGTCACCGGATGGCGTCCGCCTGAAGTTTTGCCTTCACCGCCGCCGTGCGGATGGTCCACCGGGTTCATCGTCACGCCGCGATTGTGCGGGGTTTTACCCAGCCAGCGCGTGCGCCCCGCCTTGCCCAGCGACACGTTCTCATGATCGATGTTGCCCACCTGCCCGACCGTCGCCATGCAGCCTTCCTGCACGCGCCGGATTTCGCCCGAGGGTAGCTTCAGCAGCGCCAGGCCGCCTTCGCGCGACACCAGTTGCGCCTGCGCTCCGGCCGAACGAGCCATCTGCGCGCCCTTGCCCGGCTTCAGTTCGATGTTGTGGACGATCGTGCCCGCCGGCATATTCTTCAGCGGCAGCGCGTTGCCCACCAGAATGTCGGCCGTCGGCCCGGACATTACCTTCGCCCCGACCTTCAGGCCGGCCGGCTGGATGATGTACCGCTTCTCGCCATCGGCATAGTTCAGCAAGGCGATGCGCGCCGAGCGGTTGGGATCGTATTCGATCGCCGCCACCACCGCCGGAATGCCGTGCTTATCGCGTTTGAAATCGATCACACGATAGGCCTTCTTGTGGCCGCCGCCGATGAACCGCGACGTCACCCGGCCGATGCTGTTACGGCCGCCGGTGCGCTGCTTCGTTTCCACCAGCGACTTCTCCGGAGTCTGTTTGGTGATCTCCTCGCGCGATACGACCGTCTGGAAGCGCCGCGTCGGCGTGGTCGGTCTGTATGTCTTGATTGGCATGCTAAATCTCCGCGAAGTCAGGCACCTTCTCGCCTTCCTTCAGCTTCACGTAGGCCTTCTTCCAGTCCGGGCGGTAGCCGCTGAACCGGCCGCGACGCCGCATCTTGCCCTCGACGTTCGACGTCCGGACTTCGGCTACTTTTACCTTGAAAAGTTTCTCGACCGCCTGCTTCACCTGCACCTTGTTGGCTTCCGGCGCTACTTCGAAGCACAGCGTACGCTCGGTATCTTTTTTCGCGACGCCCTTTTCCGTCACCAGCGGCCTGCGGATTACATCGTGGATAGTCATGACGCGAGTGCCTCCGAAAGTTTTCTGGCCGCGGATTCGGACATTAGCACGCGCTCGTGCCCGATCAGATGGTAGGGCGTGACATCGCGGCTGGCCACGTGCGTCACGGCCTTGATATTGCGAACGCTTCGGCTGAAGTTCTGGTCGGCGTCGTTGTCGACGATCAGGACCTTACGGTCAATGTCGAGCTTCTTCAGCGCCGCCGCCGCGTTCTTGGTTTTGCGTTCTTCCAGGGCCAGTTTCTGCACGATCTTCAATTCACCGTCCCGAACCTTGGCCGATAGCGCCGAACGCAGGGCGCCCAGCATCATCTTGCGCGGCAGCTTGTAGCTGTAGTCGCGCGGTTGCGGCCCGTGCACCGTGCCGCCGTGCCGCCAGATGGGCGACCGCACCGAACCCATGCGCGCGCGGCCCGTGCCCTTCTGCTTCCACAGCTTCTTGCCGCTGCCCGCTACTTCGCCGCGCACCTTCGTCTTGTGCGTGCCGGCGCGCCGGCTGGCATTGTATTGCCGGACGGCTTCGTAGATCAGGGCCTCGTTCACATCCGCGCCGAACACGGCGTCGGACAGATCAAGCGTCCCCACTACGTTGTTTTCCAAATCGAAAATATCGACTGTCGGCATACGCGTTACCTCTTCGACCTCCGTACGACGACATAGCTGCCGTTGGGACCGGGGACCGCGCCCTTCACCACCAGCACGTTGTCCTCGGTGTCGACGTCGATCACTTCCAGGTTCCGCACCGTCACCTGCGAGGCGCCCATATGTCCAGCCATGCGCATGCCGGGAAGCACGCGGGAGGGAAAGCTGGATGCGCCGATCGAGCCAGGGGCACGGTGGAACATGGAGCCGTGTGTGTCTGCGCCGCCGCGGAAGTGATGCCGCTTCACCAGTCCGGCAAAGCCGCGTCCTTTACTGACGCCAATCACGTCGACCTTGTCCCTGGGCTTGAACTGATCCACCAGCACCTGGTCGCCAGGCTTGAGATCGTCATCGCCGGGACGCAGGTTCAATTCCCGCAGAAACTTCGCGCCTTCGACGTTGGCTTTCTTCAGATGCCCGGTCTGCGGCTTGTTGATGCGCGCGGCCTTGACGAACTCGACGAGGCCAAGCTGCACGGCGTCATAGCCGTCGCTGGTCGGCGTCTTGCGCTGCACCACCATGCACGGACCCGCCTTAAGCAGGGTGACCGGAACGGCCTCTCCGTTCGGCCGGAACACCTGCGTCATCCCGATTTTCTTGCCTAGGATTCCTGGGCTCATACTATTAGCTCTCAGCTCTCAGCTTTCAGGTATCAGCTTTCGTGCCTGCACCCAGCGGTTTAGCTGAACGCCGGCGGCTGATACCTGATAGCTATTTATGATCCTTCCCGAACGCCTTGATCTCCACATCCACACCCGCCGGAAGGTCCAGTTTCATCAGCGCGTCTACCGTCTGCTGGGTGGGTTCCAAGATGTCCAGCAGACGCTTGTGCGTTCTAATCTCAAATTGCTCGCGCGACTTCTTGTCCACGTGCGGCGACCGTAGCACGGTCGTCATGCTCCGGCTGGTCGGCAGCGGAATCGGACCGGCCACCTGCGCGCCGGTCCTCTTGGCAGTATCGATGATCTCCGTCGTCGACTGGTCGAGCACGCGGTGATCGTACGCTTTCAGGCGGATGCGGATACGTTCTCTCAGCGCCATCGTTTTTCCTACTTAATCACTTCCGTAACGGTACCGGCGCCGACGGTGCGGCCGCCTTCACGAATCGCGAAGCGCAA
>Ga0070741_10014342_pt1 | contig 13723 bp, 9 predicted proteins | sample Coa_R1_4_FD_66440 | JGI IMG/M metagenome (GOLD analysis project Ga0070741, IMG submission 66440) | Surface soil microbial communities from Centralia Pennsylvania, which are recovering from an underground coalmine fire - Coalmine... | ecosystem: Environmental > Terrestrial > Soil > Unclassified ... | reverse complement strand
TTTGCAACCACCGCGGGCAACTTGACCTGGACCGTCGGCCAGTCTTTGGGGACGTCGACCTTCACTGCCACTACGCCGGAACCCAGCACCCTCGCATTCCTCGGCATGGGACTGCTGGCAGTCGTTTTCCGCCGCCGGTTCATGCAGCGCGCGTAGACGCGACCATTTCCGACGGCTGCCGTCGACACCGGGAGACAGCTCTTCGGCGGCCGTCCCGGAGCATCCGAGCCGAACTGTCGGCATCTGAGGCAGTGCCTACACTTCTGGTATGGGAGGAGGTAGGGCCGGGACCTCCAGGGAGGGTAGCCAGTCCGCCGGCGCTCTCAGCCTTTCAGAAGTTTGTTCCTCCACGCTTGGTATTGTTCCCCTCGAAGCACTTCAAGATCGCTCTTTACCCGATTGAGTCCGTACACCCAATACTCGAACTCATCTGACAGCCGGCGGAAAAGCGGGGCCGCCTGCCGGTACTCGAACTGATCGAAGGCCGCCACGACTCCGTAGGATTCTTTGCCCGCCTTTATGTAATCGACAAAACGATCGAGCCGTAGCCCACGCTGCGGCAGCGTTGCAACGTATTCAGGAAACATCCCGGTCAGGAACAGTGTATAGTCGCCAATGTGCTTCCGCATCTCCCGCTCGCGCGAGAACGACCGTGCATTCAACAGTGGGTTGGATTCCACTAACATCTCCCCAACTTCCTCCAGCCGTTTGCCGCGGGCGTTCCGGATCCGGTAAAGCTGATCGGCGTGCACGAAATCGATCAGCAGGTCTGCCATATATGCAGCCACCTCATGGTCCGCCGGAATTTCCCTCCAAACCAATTCGGTGAAGAGGCGTCTGAGAGGATGCTGAGAACTAATGTGCACTCTGGACACGAACCCCGGCAAGACGACTCTGGTGTTTCTCGACCCGTCTCTCTTCACATAGTAGCCCCGGATTAATTCTCAACCGCAGCTCAAAACTTGCACTTGCCGGATCACCGCTCTTCTTAGCTATATAATGCGATCGATGCGCGCTATTCTGCCTTTCCTTGTGCTCTCGGTTTCTATCGTCGCCTCGGCTGCCTCCATCGACGGCGTCCCCATCCACTCCACCGTACGCGGCAGCGGGCCGAAGACCATCGTTTTCGTGCATGGCTGGACCTGTGACGAATCCTCGTGGCGTGCCCAGGTGCCGTTCTTTGAGAAGAATTACCGCGTCATCACTTTGGATCTGCCCGGCCACGGCAAGAGCGGCGCCCCGGCCAACGCTCCGCTTACCATGGAGTTGTTCGCCCGGTCAATTGAAGCCGTCCGCGTCGAAGCCGGCGCCGGCAAGATCGTTCTGGTCGGACACAGCATGGGAACGCCGGTCATCCGCGAGTATGCGCGCTTGTACCCTGCCAACGTCGCGGCGCTGGTCCCCGTCGATGGAGTCCTCCACCTCTCGGGAAGCGCCAACGCGCCCAACCCCGAGCGTATGAAAGGGCCGGACGGCGTCAAGAACCGCGAAGCCATGATCCGAGGTATGTTTGGCAAATCCGCCACTCCTGCCATTCAGGATCACATTTTGAAGATGATGCTGGCTGCCCCTGAATCCACCGCTTATCAGGCCATGGCCGCCACCTTCGCGCCCGCGAACTGGAAACAGGAGACGTTCCCGGTTCCCGCTCTCGGCATCTATGCGGACCACTCTGCCGCCGATGATCCCGCGTACTTCAAGAAAATCTTCCCCAACGGAACCACGGTCGAAGTCCCTGCTACCGGGCACTTCGTGATGATGGAAAAGCCGCAAGAATTCAACCGGATCCTGGCGGACTTCCTCCCCAAAGCCAGCTTTTAACCGCGGCCGGCACAAAGAAAGAATTCTTTGTTGCCGCTGGAATCGCCGCTAGAGCGATCACGTTCTTCGCTGGTTCAAAGTAAAGGCCGTAGTCATTGCTCCGGCGGCGGCCCAAACTCCCTGTGTTGACACCCTTCCGCGATTTGTTCCAATCTATTGGTATTCTCATTCGCGTTTCCCGTCAACCTGACGTCACTTTATGAGTCCTAAACCTGCGCGTGCACAGAAGAAGCCCCCGGGCGCCGGGCTATCCGCCCTGCTCCAACCATACCGGGGGTTGGTCGCCCTACTCGTCGTACTGACAATTTCCGCCAACGGCCTCACGCTGGTGGTGCCCAAGCTCATCTCTCACGCCATCGACGCCTACACACAGCGGACGTTTGTCCTTTCAACCGTGGTCCTGCAATTCTTCCTGATCGCGTTCTTCGTCTTCGCCTTTACCTATCTGCAGAGCATCACGCAAACCTATGCCTCCGAGCGCGTTGCGCGGGACCTGCGCACCCGACTGGCCGCGAAGATCGCCACTCAATCCTATAGCGCCATCGAAAGGCTGACGCCCGCCAAGCTCCTCACGAATCTCACTTCCGATGTCGATGGCGTCAAGCTGTTTGTCTCGCAGGCGGTGGCAACTATCATTGCCTCGCTGTTCCTCATTGTCGGCGCCAGCGTCATGCTGCTCACCATCAACTGGCGCTTGGGGCTGAGTGTCTTAGGCGTAGTGCCCGTGGTCGGCGGCACATTCTTTTTCGCGCTCCGCAAGGTCCGCGTCCTTTTCAGGCGCGGCCAGGAAGCCATCGATTGGCTGAACCGCGTGATTAACGAGAGCATCCTCGGAGCCACGCTGATCCGCATCCTCAATTCTCAGCGCTTCGAGGCCGAAAAGTTCATCGCCGCCAACACCGAATCACGCGACATCGGCCTCGCGATCCTGGGCATCATGTCCGCCATGATCCCGGCCATCACTCTCGCTGTGAACCTGGCCACCATCATCATTCTCCTGCTCGGCGGCCATTTCGTAATTGCCGGCAGTATGACCTTGGGAGACTTCACCGCGTTCAACAGCTATCTCGCGACCCTGATCTTTCCCATCATCCTCCTGGGATTCATGAGCAACGTGATGGCGCAGGCCAGCGCCTCTTACATGCGCCTGGGCGCCGTCCTGATGGCGACGGAGACGAAAAAGGAAGGGACACTCCGCCCCGTCTTGCGCGGCGACCTTGCCATCCAAAACGTCTCGCTCGCCTTCGGCGACAAGCAAGCCCTCAAGAATATTTCCTTCTCCGTCAAGGGCGGCAGCAAAACGGCCATCATTGGCCCCACGGCCGCCGGAAAAACCCAGTTGCTCTACGTCCTGATCGGCCTCCTCCAACCCACCTCGGGAACCGTCGCCTACGACGGCGAGCCGCTCGACGCCTATGACAAAGAGGCTCTGCACCGGCAGGTCGGCTTTGTCTTTCAAGACAGCATCCTGTTTAACATGACCCTGCGCGAGAATATCGCGTTCAGCGCGGACGTCCCCGACGCCGACCTGGAAAAAGCGATTGCCGCGGCGGAGTTGCAGGATTTTGTTCGAACTTTGCCGGAAGGGCTCGATATGGTGGTTTCCGAGCGCGGTACCACGCTTTCCGGCGGGCAGAAGCAGCGCGTGATGTTGGCCCGCGCGCTTGCGCTCAATCCCAAGGTCTTGCTGCTTGACGATTTCACCGCGCGCGTCGATACCACCACCGAGCGCGCCATCTTGAAAAACATCCACGAACAATACCCCGGCATCACGCTGATTTCGGTGACGCAAAAAATCGCTTCCGTCGAAAACTACGATCAGATTATTGTCTTGATGGAAGGCGAGATGCTCGCCACCGGAACCCACGCGCAGCTCATGGAAACTTCGCCGGAATACGTCCAGATTTACGATTCGCAGCGCAGCACAAACGTATATGAAGTACAAGCTTGAAACCACCAAAGCATTTGGCTCGAAACGCTCGCTGCGCGCGGCCACCAAGCGCTTCGTCCCGCTGATTATTCCCGAGCGCAGCGGCCTTGCCGTCGCGGTAGCCGCGATGCTGGTCAGTTCCAGCGCCACCCTGGTCGGCCCCGTGATCATCGGCCGCGCCATCGACACCTACGTCCGGCTGAAAGATAATCACGGCCTGCTCCTGTCCTCGATGTTGCTGCTAGGCGTGTACGTGCTCGGGGTGCTTGCCAGTTACACCCAGATCCTCACGATGGGCGGCGTCGGCCGGAGAGTCCTGTTCAGCCTGCGCAATGAGCTCTTCGCCAAATTGCAGGATTTGCCCCTGGCGTTCTTTACCGAAAACAAAGCCGGAGACCTGATTTCGCGCGTCAACAGCGACACCGATAAGTTGAACCAGTTCGTTGCTCAGGCCCTCATGCAGTTTGTGAGCAGTATTTTTCTGATGACCGGTGTGGCGATATTCGTCCTCTCCCTCAACCTCCGCTTGGGAATCGCTGCTCTTCTGCCGGCGATCGGAGTCTTCGCGGTCACCAAGGCTACATCCGGCTGGGTGAAACGCAGGAACATGCGGAGCATGCAGACCCTGGGCGGGTTGAGCGCCGAGGTTCAGGAGAGCCTGCACAACTTCAAGGTCATTGTTGCCTTCAACCGGTTGGATTATTTCCAGCGCAAATTCAAAGTCGTCAACGATGCGAACTACGCCGCTTCCGTATCGACCGGTTTTGCCAATAACATCTTCATGCCGATGTATGGCTTCGCGCATCACCTCGCGATGCTCCTGGTGGTGGCCTACGGCATCATTCTGATCGGCGCATCGCAAACCACGGCCGGCCTTCTCATCGGGTTCTTGCTCTACGTCAATAATTTTTACGGCCCGATGCGCCAACTGGCCACCGTGTGGTCGTCATTCCAACTCGCCCTTGCCGCGCTGGACCGCATCTCGGAGGTGCTCTCGCTCGAATCCGACATGCCGGTATTGCCCGCGGGCCCGGCCCAATCGCCCTCCGTTCTCGAATTCCGGAAAGTCCATTTCCAGTATCCCGGAGGCAAGGAAGTTCTCCGAGACATCACTCTCGATCTGGAAAAAGGAAAAGTGTACGCGCTGGTCGGCCCCACCGGAGGCGGCAAGACCACCATGGCTTCGATCATGGCGCGCCTTTACGATCCAACCGCAGGGTCGATCTTCCTCGACGGCCGCGATATCCGCTCTGTTCCTCACCCCGAGCGGGCGCGCAAGATCGGCGTGATTCCCCAGGATCCGTTTCTGTTCACGGGCACGGTCCGTGACAACATCGTCTACGGCAATGAGGATTACGCCAATTGCTCCGCCGAACAGCTGGCCGCTCTCTTGGAAAAGTTCAATCTCTCCAGCCTGCTCGCGCGTTTCCCCGAGGGCTTGGAGACCAAGGTCGCCAGCAGCGGCAACACCATCAGCCTGGGCCAAAAGCAGCTGATCGCGTTCATGCGCGCCACCTTGCGGAGCCCCGAGCTGCTGATCCTGGACGAGGCGACCGCCAACATCGACACAGTCACCGAGCAGCTTCTCGAAGAGATTCTGGCCAAGCTCCCGCCCCAGACCACGAAAGTGATCATCGCGCACCGCCTCAACACGATCGATAAAGTTGACCAGATCTTTTTTGTGAACTCCGGTTCAGTCGTCCTGGCCGGCTCGATGGAACACGCGCTCGAAATGCTGCTCCACGAGAGGCGGGCGAGCTAACCTCATCGGAACCGGTCTAGGTGGCCGGGCGCCTTTCGACCTATGGTGGAGTTAGCTAGCGCCCTCTGCCCCTTTTGGGTGAGACGAAGTCGATCACCTGACGATCGTTTCGCCGATACACGCTGAAATCTGTACGATCGATAGTAAGCACTTGGGATCGGGCATGCAACTCGGTCATGACGACGACCGACGCATCAGCTAGGTCCATTTGCCGGTATCTCGACATCAGGGTCCGGACGCGAGCCCAATGCGCCGAGAGATTGAAGTCCAGCCGAATCGCTCCCCGCTCGATCAATTGAAACAGGGGATCGACCGCCAGCCCGTCTTCCCGCAGAAAATATACAACTTCAGTGAGCACAGCTTCGCAGATACGCATCGGAGGCCGTACTTGTTTCATAAGTCCGACAGCCCACTCGTGATGCGGATCGTTGCGATTGAGATAGGCAAGGAGGGGACCCGTGTCACAGATCGTCGTCACGGGCGCCGGAACCGGGCACGGGCGTTCGTCGCCGGCAATCGGCGGCCGGACAAACTCCCGGCGAGATCAGCGCTAATCGCGTAGACGGATCCGCCGTCACGAAGCGGAGCCTCGATACGCTCGCGAACGAGCGCCGCGACGCTGCGTCCGCTCCTTCGCGCCTGCTCCCTAAGTTGTCGTGCGACAGCTTCGGGGAGTTTAATGGTGATGCCTCTCATGCCGCCCATGAATAATAGGGTAACTCAGACCTGACAGATCGGCAACACCGAGAGACGCGGCGCGAAATGCGACTGCCATGTCAAGATCAATCATTTCCGCGGCGCTGTCGACCGGCCCAGTTCGCCTCGCCACTGACGGCATTCGGCTCACAACCGCCCACAGCCCTCTGTGCTACAATTCCGACCACCGCATCACAGTGATCAAGACGTCAACTATGAATCCGATCAGAAGCAATATACTGGCAACGGGCGCCCTCGGCGACTGCCCTGACGGTAGCCCAGCGCCCGTTTGCTCAGCAGACTGGGTACGGAGGAACTACCATGTCCTTCTTTGACAAAGGTCCCGTTCGCATCCATTATGAGGAGGCCGGTTCCGGCTTCCCGTTGATGCTCATCCCCGGCGGCGGATTGAATTCGTCAATCTCCAGCCTCACTAGCGGTAGCCCTTTCAACCCCATCGAGGAGTTCCGCGGAGAGTACCGCTGCATCTTCGCCGACCTGCGCAACGCCAACGGCGGCCAGTCCTCCGGCCCCCTCGAGATCGACCGTCCCTGGGATGCCTATACCGATGATCACCTCGGCCTGATGGATCACCTCGGCATCCAGAAATTCATGGTGCTGGGCTTCTGCATTGGCGGCCCCTTCATCTGGAACCTCCTGCGGCGCGCGCCCGATCGCGTAGTCGCCGCCGTGCTCGCGCAGCCCAGCGGGTCGCGTCCGGAGATGCGCGACCTCTTCTACGAAAACAATAAGACAGGCTGGGGTCCGGAATTAGTCAAGCGCCGGCCCGACATTACCATGGAGACGGTCGAGCAATTTCTGACCCGGATGTACCGCACCAATCCCGACTTCGTGTTCACCGTGACCCGCGATTTCGTGCGCCATTGCCAGACGCCCGTGCTGATCCTGCCCGACGATATCCCGGCGCATCCCTACGCTGTCGCCATGGAGGCTGCGATGCTCGCCCCCAACGCCGAAGTCAGCATCTTTCCGTGGAAGGAACCCAAGGAGCGGATTCCCCTGGCCGTGCGCCAGATCCATTCCTTCCTCCGCGCCCATCGCCCTGCTTCGGCGTAGATTGCGGACTTCCAAGTCCCTCTACCATCCGGCCGCCATCCGTAATATCCTAGCCTCTACCACGAGGACACGATGTCACGTCCAGGCCGACTACGATTTGTCCTTGCCGCCGGCGTCGCTGCCATCGCCCTGTTTGTACCAGTCGCGCCGGCCCAGCCAACCCGGTATTCCAAACCAACCGAACTGCCCAATCCCTATCGCCTCGTCGAGAAGTGGCCGACAGTTCCCCAGAGCATGAACGGAGGCCGTTGGGGAGAGGTCATCCGCGTCCACGTCCATAGCGACGGCAACATCTGGGTCTTTCATCGCTGCTTCAACACGGTGCCGCCCGGTCACGCCACCTGCATCGGACGCGGCGCGGCCAATCCGCCCATCTTGGAATTCGATCCCTCCGGCAAGCTTCTCAAGAGCTTCGGCGTGGGAATGTTCGCGTATCCCCACGGCTTTACCGTCGATGCCGATGGCAACCTATGGGCCACCGACGTCAATGATGAGGCCGCCGTGCTCGGCATGTCGGCCAGGAACGCGGACGGCGTCCTGATGGGCCAGGAAGTCCTCAAATTGAGTCCGTCCGGCAACGTGCTCATGACGCTCGGCAAGGAGGGCGTTTCCGGAAATGGATCCGACACCTTCGATCGACCGACCGGCGTCGCCGTCGCCCCCAACGGCGACGTGTTTGTGACCGATGGCCATGCGCCCAACCAACACGACTCCGCCCGCGTCGTGAAGTTTTCCAAGGAGGGCCGCTTCCTCAAAGCCTGGGGACACAAAGGAGCGGCGCCCGGCGATTTCGACGAGCCCCACGACATCTTCATCGGTGGTTCCGAGGGCCACGTCTATGTCGCCGATCGCCGGAACAGCCGCGTACAGGTCTTCGATCAGGACGGCAACTTCATCGCCGCGTGGAAACAATTCGGCCAGCCCAGCTCCGTGTTCGTCGGTAAGGACGACACCATCTATATCGGCGCCTCGTTCCCCGATCCCGCCGCTAAGAAAGGCGAGTTGCGGGGCATTGTCGTCGGCAACGCGAAAGACGGCTCGCTCAAGGCCTTCATTCCCGATCCTGCGGACCCGGATAAGTTGGACGTCGGCACAAGCGCATCCGGTATCGCCGCCGATGACGCCGGCAGCATCTACGCCGCGGACGTCGCCGCGCACAATCTCAGAAAGTACGTCAAAGTGAAGTAGACCAGGAGGACCACCATGCGCCTTCATCTCTTTTGCGCACTCGCCGTTTGGGGCATGTGCCGCACCCACGCCCAAACGCCGTCAGCCCCGGCGAAGCCCAGTCAGCCCCCCGATCCCCGAAGCCTGGTTTTGGTCGGTGACCGCTTCAAGCCTCTGAAGTATGACGAGATGACTCCCGAGCAAAAGAGGATGATCGATCATTTGCTGGCCGGCGAGCGAGGTGGCGCGCGCGGGCCCTTCAACGTTTTGCTCCGCAGTCCCGAAGTGGGCGACTTTGCTCAACAATTCGGTGGCGCGATGCGCTTTCGTACGGGGATTCCCAAGGACGTCTCCGAGATCATCATTATCATGACCGGCCGCTATTGGATGGCCCAGTTCGAATGGACCGCGCACAAAGCGGCGGCACTGCGGAACGGCGTCAAGCCCGAGATCGTCGACGCAATCGCCAATGGAAAACGCCCCAACGGAATGACGCCCGATATGGAAGTGGCTTACAACTTCATCGATGAGCTGCTCACCACGCACCAGGTGACCGATGCCACGTTCCAGGCCGCGAAGGACCGATACGGCGACAAGGGCGTCGTCGACATCATGGGGCTGAGTGGATGGTATTCCCTGGTCTCGATGGCGCTGAACCTGGATCGCTATCCGCTGGCCCCGGGTGCGCAACCCGAGTTGAAGCCGCTTACGAATCCCCTCCCCGTGGTCGGCCTCGGCTTCGCCACTCCGATCCCCGGAACCCCCGCACCGGTAGCCACCGCGTCCACGGTAAATGGCAAGAGCTTCACCTTGCGAGGCGATCGATTCAAGCCGCCCAGCTACGAACAGATGACGCCCGAGCAGAAGAAGTTCGCCGATCTGGCGCTGGCCGGACGCGGCACCGGAGGCAGTTTCAATGTCTCGCTGCATAGTCCCGAAGCCGGCGAACTGTTCTTCGCCATGGGCGAGCGCGTTCGTTTCCATATGTCGGTTCCCGACAAACTCAAGGAATTGGCCATCCTGCTCACCGCGCGCTACTGGGGCGCCCAGTTCGAATGGCTCGCCCACCACCGCGCCGCCGCGCAGGCAGGCCTGAGCGAGGCCAAGATCGAGGCCATCGCCGAAGGCAGGCGGCCGGCCGCAATGTCGCCAGACGAAGAGACCGTCTATACCTTCATTACCGAGCTGTTCAAAACCAGGCATGTAAGCGACGCCGCCTTTACGGCCGTCAAGACGCTGGTGGGCGAACGCGGGGTCGTGGACTTGCTGGTCACTGCAGGCTACTATCAGATCGTTTCCATGTTCATGAACGTGGACCGTATGCCCGTCAATCCCGGCCAGCAACCCGAACTGGCGTACCTGGCCGCTCCGCTTCCCTGATTGACAAAACCCGCGCCTCGCCCCGAGCGGCAAGGCCCGCTCCAAAATGAAGACAATCCGTCAAAGTGGTCCGGGATCTATCGCTAATGATTTCCGAATCGGACTACTTGCCCGTATCACGTCCTACCGTTTCTTTTGCCACCGGCGATCTTCGACTAGCGAGATGGCCACTTCCCGTCAACTTGCCCCAACTTCCTGTTTGCCGACCATCGGGGATCTAGCTTGCTTCAACATGGAAGATCATAGAAGATCCCAAAGTTCGCACGAAATGTGGCGCCCACTTCGATCTGCGGCCCAGTTGATCAGGCCACTCCGACAGTCGCGATCTTCCGCCATGCGCGGCCGCTGGGCGCAGTTCTCGGATGTGTCACATGCCCGCCAAGTGGCACGCCTCGCGTTCAGCGCGCGCCGCTGACGACGAACAGCAGGTTCGTGCCGGCTGGGTAGGTGGCCCGGACTCCAGAGGTTGCCGCCGCCGGCAACATCCGTGCGACGGCATTGCTGGAAACCGGCAGCGCCTGCCCGTTAATGGTGATCGACTGCAGCGTCAGTCCGGCCGATACGAACTGCGGCACGCCCTGAATTTGCGGCATGTTCGGTGCCGGCGCGCGCGAGAACCGCAGCACGATCGCGGCGCCCTGCGGCAGCGCATTGCCACCTGGCAGTGCGATCGGGCCAAAGGTCTGCGCGCGGAAGGTATCACCGTCGCCGGCGCGCACCATGTCGACCGGCTCTAGGAGCGTCGCCTGGATGCGCGTGCCCGGCGGAATGGCTGGAGCGGCAGTCGCCGGGGGCGCAGCAGCTGGAACCGCCAGCCGAGGTGCATCCGCGGCAGCGGACGAAGGAGGTGTGGCAGGCGCGGACGGCGGCTGCGGAACGCCGTTACGCGGCCGCTGAGCGGGATCCAGGCGATCGTTCCGATCCCGCCCGACGGGCCCCGGCGGCAAAGATGCCGTGGGGGTCGCTTGGTTCGTGCCAGGCCCCACGCTTAGGTTCGTGGTCGTCAAGGTCATGGCGGTGTTCGCCGGCAATTCCCAATAGGCATCCGGAGTCGGTCCACGACCACCCGCCGCCTGTGCCGCCTGCGCCAGCTTGGTATTCAGTTGCATGAACTGAGAACGATCGTAAGTCGCGACCGGAACGTTTTGGCCCCGGAACGAGACGGAGTCGACTGTTGCGTTGAGCCGCGGTCCACCGACCACGAGGCCGGCCAGGGTGAGCTTCAGCCGGATATCGACGTCGTTCATTACAGACTGCAAGCGCTCGGCTTCTGCCGGCACCAATGTCTTCAGTTGCGAGCTGAGATCGAGCCTGGCGCGAACCGTTTGACCCGCCTTGATCTGAGCGAGGTTTATAGTATCAAGCGTCACTACCATCAGGAACCCGTTTAACTGTGCATGCACGATTTCATCGTCGGTCTTGGTGGCGAGAGCCGAAGGCTGAGGCTTCGTCCGCGGCGCCCGAGGATCAGGAGGAGATGCCAATGGCGGCGGGGCGGAAGGAGCATTCATTGCCCGTGCGACCGCGGGCCGCGTTCGCGCTCCTTCATACGACTCGAGCCATTTGTCCTGGATGAAATTCCGTCCGGGACAAGCCGTGTCGGTCCGGTCACGCACGACGCTCCCCGGGACATCGTCACTTCTCCAGATGGTTTTGGTCACAGTGCAGCCCCGGCCCTCGTTTTGCGTCTGCTCCCACTGTGTGACCATGGGCTTCCCCTTGATGGTCAATATTTCGGAGCCTGTCTTCACCGGCGTCAATTGAGGCCCTTTCGCTGGGTAAACCTCCTCCGAGTCTCTAGCCGGATGCACTTTCCCGTTCGGGTCGTATACCACCTGAGTGACCCACACCTGCGCGTCGTTGGCGCTGATCGAGCGAAGTTGGTAGGTCTGCCGGTCCAGCACGTTGGCCGGCGTCGGTTCCGTCGCTCCGGGTTTCAGATCTAGATAAGTCGCCTTTGCTCCAGGCGAAAAATCACGCCAGGCGAGGTACACCGGAGAGTCATGCGTCGCGGCGGGAGTTACATCGGCCGTCGTCGGACGAGCCATTTCGTTTTCGAGGGCGCCCTTTCCTCCGATGTAGAAGAAATACGGTTTTCCAGCCGCAATGCGTTTTGCGGCCGCAAGGACGTTGCTCTCGCCGTGGTCGGCGAGGAACTTCCGGTAGACGCCATCCAGGGCCGCCGCCGAATCGATATTGCCGCTAAAGAGAAGAGCGATCTTCACATATCCCGCGGGATCCTTGCGCGCGAGAATATCCTCGAACACCTCAGTAGGCGCATTGCGCGTCGCGCCAATGGCTTCCTGATTGATCACGGTGTTGCTGGTCATGCGCTTTTTCGCTGTGCGGACGCGCTCGGCGGCATCGAGAACGGAAGCTTCGCCAAATGCGAGCTTTAATCGGTTGTAGGCCGTCTCCGCGAATGTCCACTGCGTCGCGCGGTCGACACGGGTGCCGTTTTCGTTCTGTTCTCGCAGCAGGAAGAGCAGGTACGTGCGCGCATTGCCGCGCGTGGCGAGAATCTCCATTGCCGTCACTGGACTCGCCCATGTGCCGATCACGGCGTCGGGCATGGGAGCATCGTAATCCGGAACCTGCGATCCGCCGGGACCGGTCTTCACGGGAGGTTTGGCGGTTACCACCAGCAGTCCCTGAGCATCCTTGGGCGCATCGCGCACCTGTTTCGCCGCGGCTCGCGCGGCATCTTGTCCGACGAGCCTGGCAAATGTCTGGTAGACCGTACCCGCTTGTGGCATCGGAACCTTTTCCCACCGGTAATACATAAGCGTGCCGTACGCGTCAGGAGCATCGAATCCGGCCGGGACGCGTTTCACGTTGTCGAACTCCCACCAGTCACGGGGGATCAAGTACGCCTGGTACAACTTGTCGGCCGCGGCGAGCGCTTTAAAGAAAGATGGGGTGACGCCGGCTGAAAGGAAGCCTCGCATGAACTCATCATCGGTGCTGTTGGACGTGTGTCCCTCGAACACTTTCTCGCGAACCGCGTTCACCCACGCTTCGAATTCCGGCATCGCGGATTGCCGAATTCCTCCGTCGAGCGGGTGGTCGGCGAGCAGAGTCGTGAGCGCCTTGGTGGATTCGGTCGAACTGCGCCGTCCTATCCCGTCTGTCAACACGGGCGCTGCCAGGTTGTCCCGCAGAATAGAGAGGTCCTTCTCGCGCAGGTAGTTGGCGAAATCGGCGCGTGCCTTCTCGGCTCCGGGCTTGTCGGGATACGTTGCCCAGAAGCGCGCTCGCGCATCAGCAATTCTTTGCTCGTACTCCGCGCGGCGCTTCAGCCCCTCCTGCCATTCCTCGAACGCATGTTGCCACCGGGCCGCTTCCTCGGCGGCCAACCGCGACTTGCACGCAACCGGAGGTTCGAACAGATCGCACTGCGCCATGGCCGTGCACGGCGCGAGGATCACCACAGGCAAGATGGCGATTACAGAGCATCGTATTCGGACCATGGGCCTCCTCCTCGATGGACAACGGTGAGCCAATTATTGCATACACGCCGCGAACAATCTATGGACATGCTTCGGCAGCCGAAGAGAATCGAATCGAGACGGCTACGCGATGATTGGCTCCGCCATCCCGAAAGTGGGTCACCGGCACTTTCAAGTTGACGTATCACTCGCGTTGCGCGGATCTGGCCCGCCGGATTCCCGCTGGACCGCGTCCACCTTCCTCACCTTCTTCTTCGGCACCACGTACGTGAGCGAGGCCGCGGGCTCTAACCGGGCGGCGAACTCGCGCTATCCCGTAACCCGGAACCTTCCCTCCGACTCGCGAATCGACAACTGTCACCAGCGCCATTGATATAATTCGACCGGATTCAGGACCGAGACAACATGCGCAACAACGACCAGCCACCAACCAGGCACGTA
>Ga0070741_10014341_pt1 | contig 13723 bp, 10 predicted proteins | sample Coa_R1_4_FD_66440 | JGI IMG/M metagenome (GOLD analysis project Ga0070741, IMG submission 66440) | Surface soil microbial communities from Centralia Pennsylvania, which are recovering from an underground coalmine fire - Coalmine... | ecosystem: Environmental > Terrestrial > Soil > Unclassified ... | reverse complement strand
GATGAGCAGGCCACCCACAAGCTGCATCACGTAATTCGTGATCTCGAGCGCGCCCCAGCCTCGATCCTGTGCGCCCACGATCAGGCCGATGGACGCATCGCGAGCCCGATACGGACGATAAACGTTGGTTGCCTGAAAAACCGGACCGCCGAGCAGGCTCAGTGAAACCACGAGCGCCAGGTACTTCGGATCGCGCAATAGAAGCAGCGCCTGCCTCCACGTGGAGCTCGACTCCTTGCCGCGCGACTTACTTTTCCGGTCGCCGTCAGCCGCCGGATACTGGCCCAGGCCGAACATCAGAATTGCGCCGGCCAGCGATAAACCGGCGTACACGAACAGTGCTGGATGAAAGTGAGCGCCGGCGGGGAGATTACCGCCGCCTGAAAGACTCACAAGCCATCGTCCGGCGAGCGGACCCGCGATACTACCCGCCCCCAGCGAGGTCATGATCAGAGCGTTTGACAAACCTTTGCGTTCCGGCGGGACGTTCTGCGCCAGGGAAATTCCCCCAACCCAGATCAGCGCCGATGCCAGGCCGTAGAACAAACCCGCGGCGCCCAGAGCCGGCTCCGCGAAGGCGCCTGTGGATGGAAGGACGACTGCCAAACCGCCCACGGCCGCATATCCGAACATGCCCACGGCCCACGCCGTGCGCTCTCCCAATCGCCCCGCCAGCAGACCGGCGAGGGGCGGTCCGAACAACCATGCAACGATCTCGTAGTAGCTCCAGGTCTCCCACGCATCTCCGGCCATGCCCTTGGCGTGGAAATATAGCGGCAAAGAATAGTGGAGTAGGGACTGGGCCAGGAATGCCGCTACAGCAACGGCGACCACGACGGGCAGGCGCGCCGTGCCGCTTAGGCTTTCCGGCTGGGGTTTCATTTAAGCATTTCCATATCTATGCATGAGTTCCGGCAGTTCCAGTTCGGGGTAGAGCGGCAATTGGATGATTGTCCCGCCTTCTAACGCCGAGCGATGCGCCGCTTCCATCGCTTCCACGCACCGAAGTCCCTCACGCCACGTGAGGCACGGCTCCCGGTCTTCCCGCACCCAGCGCACAAAATCGCTAACCTCGAGTGCAAAAGCATGATCGAATCCGAGGTCGTCGAAACGCTCATGACACGGGGCATCATCGTCGAATGTCTGCCAATACAGATCGATGTGATCGAGGAATGGCACGAAACGCATTCCACCGTTCCGGCAGACTACATGCGGTCCTCCGGCTTCGCGAAATTTCAACAGGGGGTACGACATCGAGGCATTGAGCGACGCCACAGCGCCGGAACGGAAACGAAGTTCGACATGCATCGTATCGGGAAAGTCGTAACGGGTATCGATTTGCGGTGCAGGCATCGCCCTTACGCTTTTTAGTTCGCCGCACATCGCCAGCATCCAGTCCATGATGTGGACATCTGCGACGTCCAGGAGGCCGCCGCATCCGGCAGCGCGAGTCCACCAGCCCTGAAAGTTATACGGGCGGGAATCGAAATACTGGCACGAAGTGACGGCCAGCACGGGGCCAAGCTCGCGGCGCAGTTCGATCATGCGCGCCCACGGCGGCCGCAGGCGCCGCTTGTGGCCCACCATCAGCCGTACACCGGCTGCCTCACATGCGCGGACCATGTCCCAGCACTCCGGAACCGAAAGCGCCATTGCCTTTTCGCAATACACATGCTTGCTCCGCGCCGCGGCGGCGAGAGCGATCTCGCGATGTGTGAAGTTGGCGCTCAAAATGGCAACGGCATCCACGGATGCTGTATCAAGCAGGCGTTCATGTTCGGCGAACTCCGGAAGGTCGTGGCCAATGGCGTCCAAAAACTGTCGCCGCGCCTGCGGGTTCGGATCGCAAACCGCAGCCACGTCAGCGAACTGCAAGAGGTACGGCGTGAAGAACCGCGCAAAGTCTCCGCAGCCGATCACCGCGAAACGCAGTTTCCGCTCATCCATACAGCGCCTCAGAACTTCGGGTGATTCAGCTTTAACCCGTGCACACCCAGGCCATCGAACCGGTGCACCACAAGATTATTCAGTGAGGCCGCGAGCAGGATATCGCGATCCGGCCCGGCGAAGGCGACGTCCGTCGGCCCGCGCAGCGCTTCTCCGCGCCAGTCCTCGGCGATCAATTCGAGCCTGCGCGAGCGCGGATCGAATACCCAGATCGCATCCGGCCTGTGAAAGGCAATCCAGATTCGCTCGTCTTCATCGAAGGCGATGCCGTCCGGAACCGTGCGCGGTATGTGGATGACGCGTTCGAATTCACCGGCGGACCCATCGCGCCGGATGGCAATGCGGGCGATCGCAGCCCCGTGCGTTTCTACGAAATAGAGATGTTTTTCCTCCGCATCGAGCGCGATCGCGTTCGGAGTGTCGACAGGCTCCGGAAACCAGCAGACAGCTTCTCCGCCTCCAGGCGGAATTTTGTAAATCGCTCCATTGACAGCCGCCGACCAATCCCCGCTATCGGAGACATACAGGTTACCTTGCCGGTCAAACGCAGGATAGTTCGTACAGAGAAACTTCGAGCCGCCCGGACCGGTCGCGTAGGTGGTCTCGTGTCCGTTCGGCGTAATACAGAGAACTTGTCCGGTGGTATCGGCGCAGTACAAGTTGCCCGCAGCGTCCACCGCCTGGCCCAACACCCTGCGCGGGGCTGTAGAAGCGAACTGGAAACCTTGATTAGTCTCCAGATCCAGACGGTAGACTTGCCCTCCGGTACCAGTGGTGTATGCGGTGCCGTCCGGGCCCACGGAGATCGATTCGGGATGATCGATACCGGGTATGTGGCGAATTCGCGCGAGGTCGTAAGCGGAAAAAGGCATGAGATTGGGTGTTCAGACAGGCGCGCGGAATTCCTTCGAGGCCATCAGCACTCGCGCGTTCAACTCGTCGACGAAACGGGCTGTGTCCGGATCGGGTTCGTAGGCCGGAGCGCGGCAGATCGGGTTGGGCAGCAGGCCCATCGCCTGTAGCAGACTCTTCTCGCAGTAATGATATAACTCGAGCGTCTGTAGTGAAAAGATGATCTGTGGAAGAACCTTTTCAAAGAGTTGAAATGCTTCCGCCGTGAGCCCAGTCAAACGCAATTCGAAAACGCGGTTAAGAATTTCCGCCAGCGCAAGCCCGGGCATCAGTCCGCAGATTCCCACGGGAATCAGTTCCAGCATGTACATGCCGCCCCAGCCTTCGAGAATGCCGACGCTGTGTCCGGTGGCGTTCTGAATGGCGCGAATCTTCGGCGCCATGCAAGGCTCTTCCAGTTTGAGGTAGCGAAAATTGGGCGTACGGCGTCTTAATTCGCCAATGAAATCCGGCGTCACGGTAGGTCCGCCTGGATTGAAATCCTGCACGAGGCAGGGCACCTCGACCGCATCGAGAACGCTGACCAGGTAATCGAGCAACGCTGCGGGTGGGACGGCGAACTGGCGCGGAATTGCAATCGAGATATGGTCCGCGCCTGCCGCAACGTTTCTTCGCGCGGCAGCAGCGGCAACGCGGGCCGATCCATGATTACACTGCGCAAAAACGGCAACACGGCCGCGGGCCTCCTCCACCGCAATTTGCACGATACGGAACCGCTCTTCGTCGGAAAGCTTGTAAAACTCCGTGCCATACGCCGGGAGGCAGATGGCGCGAACGCCGATCCGGACAGCATGCGCAACTAGGCGCCGCAGCGCCGCTTCATCAAGCTCCTGCCCCGTATCGAACGGCGCGGGGATGACGGGCACGACTCCTAGGACCGGGAGCGCCGCTTGTTCTTGTGGCTCTTCCGACTCGGCCATCATTTCTGCCAGAATATACCACTATGTGGAAAGTCATTGCAATTATTGGGAAAGGTGGGCGCCGGCATTTCGCTCCTATTATTTCCGCTTGCGTTGCCAACCGTTCCCGCTCCGGCGCCGGCAACTGTTCGGGCGTGCCATATCGTCGTCGGGGAGCACGCCCCGGATCTAGAACTGTATGCCGCTACGGAATTGCGGAAGTACCTGTATGAGATCTACGGAATCGATGCGCCGCTAAGCCGGTCCGTACGCCCGGAAGCCGGATTGCCGCTGCTGGTGGGCAGCCCTGCTACCAATTCGGCCATCAGCCATATGGCCGGCCCGAAGGTCTGGCCCAAAGTCACCGATCAAGGCCTTGTCCTCAAACGTCTGCAATCTCCGCTTCCCGCTCAGTTAATAGGCGGCGGCAGCGCGGCCGCGACGTTGCGGGCGGTCTACGAACTACTGGAGCGATTAGGCATGTGCTTCCTTCTCGAGAAGGATATACTTCCAGCCAGGCCCGCGCTTTTTCCGCCCGCCGAATTGAACATCGTGATGGAACCCGAGCTCCGCTTTCGCTCGTACCGCGGAGTGAATGATCTCGCCACATCGTTGGTGTTTTATGGCATGGAGGATTACCGGCGTCTCATCGATCAGCTCGCCAAGCTCAAGTTCAACGTCTTCTACGTCCAGATCTATCCTTACCAGCCGTTCGTGCACTACGAATTTCGCGGTCAGAAGAAAACGACGGGCTTTCTGCACTACGGATGGAAGCTGCCGGTCCATGAAGGAACCATAGGCAAAGAACTGTTCGGCGGACGCCAGGAGATGACGAATCCTGATTTCAGCAGTATCAGGTCAGTTCTGGAGCACACTTTACGTCCTGATTGGGGCGTGCGGTTGAGTTACATGGGTTCGAAAGGAACACAGCTCACCTACAGCGTAAACCTGAACACTCCCGTCGCCAGTACGGAGCCATTCTCACAGGCCACGCTGCCCTATCCGAACTTCAACAATATTATTTACGGGCAGAATGGCGGAAACGATTATCTGCAGAGCTTTGAAATCGCGGTGATGCACCCCTGGGCGACGGGTCTTTGGTTCCAGGCCTCCTACACATATCGCTACGCGCGAAGCGATGTCGGATTTGAAGGCTTCTCAACAGCCGTGGCGACTCCTCAAGTAGACTACGCGTACGACCGCTCGCGCGATAAGGGCCCTTACGAGCCGTTCCCAACCAGTGACTTCGTCACGAACTGGGTATATGAGGCGCCGGTCGGGCGCGGCCGCCGGTTCGATCCGGGCCGGCATGGCGTCGCAGGGAAAATTCTGAGCGGCTTCCTCGGGAACTGGGCGGCCTCCGGCGTGCTCACCATTCGCGGCGGACTGCCGTTCAGCATTTTCTACTCGAACCAGGATCCGGCACAGATCAACCAATTCACCGGCCGGCCCGACCAGATTGCAGGCTGCGATGTTTACCAGAACCAGTCCATCTACCGCTGGTTCAATCCGGCGTGCTTCAAGGTCCCCGCGCCCGGCGCGCTTGGCAACTTCGTTCGCAACTTGCTGATCGGACTGGCGGGCTGGACGGTAGTCCTGAATTCCTATAAGGATTTCCCGATCCCGTATCTGGGGGAATCTGCACGCCTGCGACTCGGCGCCAACATACACAACTTGTTCAACCATCCCGTTTTCGGATTTACCGAGCAAGGCGGCGGAGTTCGCGACATCACCAATCCGGCTCGGGCCGCATCACCGGTCTGCAGAATGCGCGCCAGCCATTTGGCGATATGAGCGGCATGCGCTCCATTATGCTTCGGGCCGTTTTCATGTTCTGATCGTGTCGTGAAGATCACCAAAAATTACCGCTCATGTGATGGGGGTTCCGGACCGGGAGGACACCTCCCTGCGAGGAAGTGGACAATCGTACGGGCCGACACCGGCGAGCGCGATACACTCAGGAAAATTCGTGGAATGGTGCCGGCCGGACTGGCCGGAAGCCTGGTGGTCGGAGCAATCCTCTCGTTTGCGGTGCCAGACCAGCCACGCGATATGCTGGGCATCCAAAGCCCGAAGCTCTTGGCTCCAGAAGCGATCGCGTGTGAGCGCATGGCGCTCGGCGAACCGAATGACTATAAGCCGTGCGTCGCTCGCTTGCCGAATGGCGAACTGCTGCTGACTGCCTTCCATCAACACGAGCGTGAGGGCAAGAAGGTGATGGAACAGATGCTGCTCTTCAGGTCGCGCGACGGCGGCAGAACGTGGTCGGAACCGCAAAAGCTCGCTCTGTACGGACGTGAGCCATATCTCACGGTAACGCCCGAAGGCTCCGTTTTCATCACCGGCCATCTGTTGGCAAATGATGTACGCAACCGCTGGGGGTACACGTGCGGGTTTCTCCATCGTTCGACCGATGGCGGTTTGACATGGCAATCCATCCGCATCGAGTCCGAGAAGATTAAGCCGGGTGCGACCAATCACTCCACCCGCAATGTACTCCGCCAGGCAGACGGTACGCTCCTTCTGGGTGTGGATTACGACGGCGGCGGCGGGCCATATTTCATGTGGCGTTCGACTGATGGCGGTAGGGCCTGGGACAAGACGCAGAAGTGCGAACCGAAAAACTTCCGGAGCAAGTATGGTTTCTTTGGCGGCGAGACCTGGCTCTGGCAGGCCCGTTCCGGTAAAATCTGGGCCTTGGTTCGCGTCGACAGCGCCGAGTTCCCGATCGCAAACCGGCGGATTGAAACGAATGGCGATCAGAGCGATCGCTTCATCCTGTTCTCATCCGCTGACCGGGGACGAACCTTCGACCGTGGGCCCGACTTCGGGGACTACGGCGAGATGTACATGTCTCTGCTGCGTTTGCAGGACAGGCGGCTGCTGCTCACCTTCACCGTGCGCGACTTACATCCGCCGCTCGGGGTGCGAGCCGTTCCAGGCACAGAGACCGAAGACGGTTTTATCTTTGACTTCAAGCATGACCGCATTATGCTCGACACAAAAACCGGCACACGCTTCCAAGGAGGCGGTTTTGGCCCCACGGTCCAACTGGATGACGGTACTCTCGTAACCTCCTGCTCCTATCGTGGCGCTGACGACAAGACTCACCTGGAAGTTATTCGCTGGCGAATGCCGGCGGCTCGTGTACCATGAATCGAATCGTTCGCAACTCCTCGAAGCCTGGATTCCTCTTAGGAGCGTCTGCCCATGGAAGTTCGCCGGCATCTCTCATAGCCTGCGGATTCCGGGCGAAGTGAATAACGGTTCCGACGATGTAATTAACGGTTCCGGGCGGATGTGAATAATGGTTCCGGCGCGATGTGAATAGGATTTCGATTGCGAGCGGAATGAATATTCAGATGTCGGAACGGTTTTCTTACCGATCTTTCATCCGCTGTGGCGGGCAGGCGCTAGACAACAGGCAAATCTGATCCTGTTTAAAACAGGGAGGATCAGATTTGCCAACCACATATCGCCACAACTGGGCGAGGACCGAGTCTACTTCCACAGTGCTGCAGGGAAGTTGAACTCCATTCCGGCGCGTTGGAACACGGTAGTGGCGGAAGATCCATTCGTGGCAGTAGCGGGCGGACGGTGCTTCTTTCGCTTCGAGGACTTGCTCCGTTGGTTAACTTAGTGGAGGAGCTCAGGGCCGGGCGATGTGACCGACCCACTGTTTGTCACAGACAGCTTCTTCGATCCGAGGGATGTTGTCCAGATCAGGTACGAGATGTTGCGCCGCGTGCAGGGCGAGGCCATTCAGTAACCGGCGCCGCGACGGGCTTCCGGCTTCTCGCCGCCCTCGTTCTGATCAAGCACTTCCGCCTTTGAGGAAGGCTGGCTCGCCGGCCTGGCACCCCCCAAGCGGGCCCACAAGCTGACCGACGAGGTCATGGCCTTTATCGTTGAGATGCGCCAGAAAGAGCCGCGCGTGCGGACACCGGAGCTGGTGCGCTTGATCCAAGAGCGTTTTGGAACGGGGGTTCATCCACGAAATATCAAACGCAGCTAATTGCGCCATCAAAAAAGCCGTTGAACGAATCTGTGATTTCGGGATTCTGAAATGCGCTCTTCCGCAAATTTGGTGCAAATGCGGCATAAAACACACTAGATTAATAATGTTTTAGCTTTGGAGAGCGATGGCACCTCCCCCGAGCCATTCGCAATCCCGGGCATCGCCATCGAAGCCACGCGACCCGCCGGCGCCAACATCCTGCAGCAACAGGCCAAGTTCGACGCATTCATAGAGGAGTTCAATCACCAGCGGCCGCATGAGGCCCTGGAAATGAAGAGTCCGGCCCAAGTTTACATCGCTTCGCCGCGGCTCTACCAGGACATTCCCGAGCCGCACTACCCGTTCCATGACCGCACCGTTATGGTCACCAGCTGCGGCCGCCTGTGTCTTTACCGCAAGAAAATCAATCTCAGCAAATCTCTCGCCGGCCAAGCCGTGGGCGTTAAAGAGGTCGATCACGGCATCTGGCTGGTCAGCTTTATGGATTACGATTTGGGTTATATCGATCTGGAGGAGAAAACTCTGCAGCCCCTCGACAATCCCTTCGGGCCAAGAGTGTTACCTATGTGTCCGGTCCGGACAGATACTGGAGCCGAAGAGGGGAGTCGAACCCCTGACCTACGGTTTACGAAACCGTTGCTCTACCAACTGAGCTACTTCGGCGCTCTCTTCATCGTAGCAAAACTTTTCCGACTGCCCGTTTCAAATTCCGTTTCGAGTGGACCTTCTAGCTACTTCTGCTACTTCGTAAGCTCAATCTTTACTGCAACTTCCGAACCACCATTAAGCCCACGGGCGTTCGATTACGAACTATCGACCGACGTGGAATCAAACACTTAGCGGGATTGCGCCGCGTTGCTCCCGGTTGCGCACAACCGCCACGAGATCAAACACTTACGGCCCTTCCCGCGCCATTCGTGCGCAAGAGCGCGCAGCGGAGAGAAACACAGGGCGGGCACAAAAGTGGTCACAGTGTTTTGGGCCGACTTACACCGATTTGCGGGTGAACAAGCCGCCGCCAAGGAATCGATTCCGCCCCAACAAGACGGGACCAGCTACCGCAACTTTGAACTTTACTTTCGCGGTCCCCTCCAGCCCCTTGCCCGCGATCCCTTCGCACTCAACTGGCGTGACCTCCGCCTCGGGAAATTCACGCAAGCGAAGCTGGGTCTGGATATCGCTCGCTAACGCTTGACGAGCATCCGCAGCACGAACATGGCGCGTCACCCGGTACCGGGTGACCGTGCTCCACTCCCGCGAGGGAGCAAACAAAGGATCTTGCTCCATCACCACAATGGCGGGTCTGAGAGAGAGAACGCCGGCCTCGCCGACGCGGAGTTCCCGCAGGCCCTCAAGCGCGCGGTCGAGGATTGCGATGTTAGCCGCTTCATCATGGGTGGAAGGCCGCCGATCCAAAACATGAGGGGCGATAACGAGCAGCCTTGTCCTTGCCGGATCAAAAGCAAAGGCAAGGTGGGAGCTACGAGACGAGCGTGCGGGGGAACCGTCTACTTCATGGCCAGAGAAATACCTGGGCAGCGATCCTTGTAACTGCTCCTGTACACGTGCCATCAAGGCCCGCCGTAGTGCCCTGGCTAGGCCTTCTGGGTCCCGTGGGCCCACGAGTCCTGACTCAATCGCGAAAGCATAGACTCCTCTCGCCTGAATGACCGGCGCCATCACGCCGAGGCCAAGAAACCGGCCGTCGCCAATCGTCAGCGGACCCTGAACTGGAGCGGAAAACCCGATTTCGACATGCCAGAGGCGGTGTTTTTCGAAGCGAGTTCCTTCGGCGAAGCCCTCGACGCGCCGTCCGTTTGCCTCGAAGGGCTCTCTCTGCACGCGAACCGTGTGCGTGCCTTCCCGGACACCCACATGGCGCAACGCTTGGCCAACGGCCGCAGCGGCGCGTTCCTGTTCGGCGCGGCGCTCACTACCTGCCTTGGCTTCCTGAGCCTTGCGCGCGGGGTCGATCCGACGTCGCCGGACCGACTCGGGGAGCACGGCTGGCGTCACGGTACGCCATAAGCAGTAAGCGCGGTCATCCTTCCCACCGTAATGCCCCAGAAAACTGTCATCGTCTGTTCGAATCAGCGTCGCAAAGATCTCACCGCCGTTCTGGTCGATGAGATCGAGGCCGGAAAAGGCCCACTGGATATCGTTCGGATGGAGAAGACATCCGGGCGGCGTTTCGACCAGCACGCGACGGATCTCGCGGTCGGCATGCATATGGCCGATGGAGGGAAGCGGGATGATCCGCACCCGGCTCTCCGGCGGGCAGTCATTCGTACCATCCGGCTTATGCCCCACAAGCGCGCGGTCGATATCGGCGGCGCGAGCGGGCATTGCACCCTTGAGCCTCGCTACTGCTGCATCACGCAGCCTCACCACCAGCCCATACGAGCGCTCCAGCGGCCAAGGTACAAAGACGGCTTCCTCAACCGGATCGCGCACCTCGTACATCTGACGGGAGGGAGGGCTATCGTAAGGCGTCAGTTGAAAACGGGGTTTCGGTGGCTGCCGGAAGACGACCTTCACCTTCTTGCCTTCCTTCAAGCAGGAGAACCTTTCACCGTTTGCTTGGTAGCGAAGTTTCAGGCTTTCCAAAGACCCCGGAAACGGTGTTGGGAGCATACGACCCGAACCATTTTTCGAGGGGTGGAAGACTTGGTCAGGATACGCTGCCAACAAAGCTTCCACCTCATCATCGTCGAGCGTTTCGCCCCATGCCCAGGCCATGTCAATGCCACGCCCGAGCTGATAAAGGCGCTCTGCGAGGCTGCAAATTGTCTCCGTTCTCTGTTGATCCGCCGGCTCCTGGCCTAAGGGCCACGCGTACACGAACGGAATTCCGGCATCGAAGAGATATGGCCGGAAGATCTTGGTCGCGGTTCGGATCTTCGCCATCATTGAGGGATCACCTTCGATTCCGTCGCTGTCGTTGTTCGGCATGTAGAAAAGAACGCCCCGCCGCGGTTGCCAGGCGCGGGGAACTGCGATGCTTGGGGCCGAGAGCTTCTCAAGCCAAGTCAGAGCTTCCCGTTCAGTCTCTTCAAGGGGACCGGAGAGGCCCGCGCCCGCCACAAGCGCTTGAAAAAGCCGGGCCGGGGATGGTGGCCAGTCGCCTCTTCCGTGATAACGCCCGTCGTGAAGACGGACGTAAATGACCAGTGCAGCCATTCGCCGCTACTCCGAGGAGGATTCTTCTTCGGCTGTCTTCTTAGCAAGTAGTTTCTTGGCTTCGTCCAGATTGAATTCGTACTTGAGGTCAGGCCGTTGAGAATCCTTCGGCCACTTCTCTTGGAATACTTCAGGCCATTTAGTCTGGAAATGCTTGGCCGCTGCCGTCGCGCCGGCCTTGATTGCGCCGGCCTCCAGACTGATCGACTCCGGCTCGCCTCGCCTTGGCACCTTGTACCACTGGTCGGCATTCTCCGCATAGCGGAGCAGACAGCCTTCGCGCAGGAACAGTTCCATATCAGCAGTGGCGGCCATGAGCGATAGGCCGAGCAGGTACTTTCGGATGGCGTTAGTCTCGGTTTCGGCCTTGCCCCGCAGACCGCGCAAGGCAACGAGATTGACGGTAACCTCGCGCTCGATCCGGCCTCGAACCAGCACGCCGCCGAGGAAGCGTGCCTCGGGATTGGGAGAGTCGTTCACATAGTTCTTGATCTTGAGCTTTGGCCGGAATACGCCAGGCGCATCGGCCAGCCCCTTTTCCGAGAGTTTCACCTTCTTGGCCTCTGCCTCCTTCTTGAGCGCCTCCTGTTGTTCCTCGTCGAGCAGCTTCCAAAGCGAGTTGAACTGCGCTGCCGCGTGCAGCGGCTCGACATCCCAGGCACGTATGATCGACCGGACGAGTCGCGGCCTCTTCTCGCCTGTGTCGCCTCGCGAATCCCAAACACCGAAAACGAGCGACGTGGGGGCGGTCGCGCAGAGCGGACCGGCGTCTCCCTGCTGGAGAGCCTTAAACGCCGGGCTGAGAACCTTCAGTAATTCGGGTGAAGCTTGCACGACGGCGTCCGCGGCGCGGTGGGCTAGATCGAGAAGCGAGCGCGTAATCTCACGCGGCTGCGTACAACCATTTTTTCTTGGCTTTTTCGACCCGCCAGCCTCTGCCTGCTTACAGGCTTCGCACTCGCCGCAGGCCTCCTTACGAATCACGATCTGAATCTGCGGCACAAGCCAATGCTTGTGGTCCGGCGAGTCCGACTTAAAGATCGGTTCCAGGCGGTTGGCTTGGGAGCCCACGCTGTCGATCGTCGCCACGCGTGTGCCGTCCGACAACGTGTCAATGTTGTAACCAATATCGGCATATGTTGGGGGGAATATGATGCCGCTCTCTTCAACTGGCAGCAGCTTCTGCTTTAGACGTAGCGCCACCGGGCCGTCTGTCTTGGTAGCCCACTCGTCGAGTTGTTTGGAGAGCACGCTCGTCATGCTGTTAACTCCTCTCTTATGTCGGTCATTTTCCTGTCGCCTCCTTTCTTGACTTCCACATGTTCCACTAGAAATCGGCGCACGGTACCAAAGCCCAGGTATCCTCCGAGAGCAGCGCGCGCGAGCGATGGCGGAAGCATACGGTCCCAAACGCTATATGCAAAGAGTCTTCCGTCGAGACGCTCGGGACGCGTGTGTTCCAGTCCGATGACTGCAAGCAGTTCGCAAAGGGGATAAGTGGCCACTCGCATGTCGATACCTCCTTTTGCGCCTTTCCGAAGGCTGTCAGGGGAAAAGCCACCGTGAATGGGATCAACGACTCCCCGGGGATCGAGTCGAAACAATGACTCGGTTCGAGCGACCTGGTTGAATGGGTCGCACTCCGCTTTCCCGAGGTCCAACTGCTTGATCGTGTCCAGCGCATTCTTGACCCGGACGTGAGAGGAGGCTCCGTTAGTCGACTTCTTGAATGTGGTCGCGAACCGCCCGGATCCGTCCGCCCAATAGCCGAACGGAATCTGGTGCTCCAAGCCGTCCTCATGCTTCCCGTACAGGATCCCCGGTAAGTCAGGTGCCTTTGGATCGCCAGCAGATGCAATCCCCGGCAGGACTTGAGTACATCCACCATCCCTCTCGCTTAGATCACTGCGAGGGCTCAGCCACTTCACTTCAGCATTCTTCAAGAAGGAGAGGACCGTTCGAACAGGATTCTCACTCCCGTCACCGCTCAGTTTGAAGAAGTCACCAGATTGTCCCCACTCGAACCCACCAATGGCATTCCCGATCAGCACATCCGCCGCCTCCAGAAAGCCCATACAAGCTAAGACTTGGCCGGGATTGAACAAGTCCACCGGAATCGATGCCTTCGCCATCAGAAACCTCCTGCTCCACCGCCGTTTGCGGCGTTGTCGCGGGAGGCGAGTTGATCGGCGGCGCGGAGAAGCGCCTCCCACCAGGCGAGCCCCCATGGGCCCCATCGGGCCTGCAACCGGGCGAAGCGCAAGGCGATTTCCGTCGCTTTGTCATCCAGCACGGAAGGCGGAGCATCTTCGCACGCGTTCGTGCCGATCACCGGCCGCGCAAAGCCGTGATGCGCGGCGATCAGGTGAAGGACCAAGTCGCGCTGCTCCTCGGGAAGGTTGCAGACGCTCTCTTCGTTTTCGACACGAAGAACCGACCCTAGTTCGTGCCGGTAACCGTCGAGCAGGCCCTGATTGATGGGTCCTTCGGTCTTTGCGTAAACACCATCTTTGGGAGCGTTGAAGGCTCGCTGCCACCGCGCGGAGCGCTTACCCTCGTCGTGCAGGCGGGCTGCGAGGGCGAGAATGCCCTCGTGCTCCGCGCTGAGCCCAAACGCCTTGGCGAGATCGCGAGCGCGCTGCTCAGCGTGCTCCTGGTGTGCGTCGAGCAACTGCGGCGTCCCTTCCGCACGATCATCCTCGGTCGCGGCGTCGTTCCGCCATTTCTCCACGACAAGCCACCGGCGCGGTTGGCCCTCTTCGGAGAC
>Ga0070741_10014340_pt1 | contig 13723 bp, 10 predicted proteins | sample Coa_R1_4_FD_66440 | JGI IMG/M metagenome (GOLD analysis project Ga0070741, IMG submission 66440) | Surface soil microbial communities from Centralia Pennsylvania, which are recovering from an underground coalmine fire - Coalmine... | ecosystem: Environmental > Terrestrial > Soil > Unclassified ... | reverse complement strand
GCCCGAGGTCCCGCCCGCCGGCCGCGCGATCCCGGTGGCCGGCCCCGATGTCGCAGCCCCCTCGTCCACCGGAACGATCCGGACCACCGCCTCGTACTCCCGCCCGCCGTGCCCGCGGTAGCGCACCGGCCCGCCGGCCGAGAGCGAGGGGGCGCCCAGCGCGGCGAGGATGGCGGCGTCGGCGCGCCCGTCGCCGGCGCCCGCGCTCTTGCCGCCCGTGCCGACGCGGAGGCCGGACAGGATCAGCCGGTCCCGCGCCCGGGTGAGCGCCACGTACCAGAGGCGCTGGTCCTCCGCCCCCTCCTCGGCCTCCTCCTCGGCGAGGAGCCGCCGCCAGGGCTCCGGCTGGTCGTCCTTCTCCGCCTCGGGGTCCCGCAGCGCGATCCGGTCCCGGCCCACGAGCAGCGAGCCGCGCTGCGTCACCGGTCCCCGCATGAGGTCGCACCAGAAGACCACCGGCCACTCGAGGCCCTTCGCGCTGTGGATCGAGCTGATGACGACGACGTCCTCGCCCGGACCGTAGAGCCGCTCGTCTCCCACCCGCTCCCCGGTTCCCGCCCCCGCCCCCTCGCGCGCCCGGATCTCGCGGACGGCCTGCAGGAAGTCGCCCACCCCGCCCTCCCGGAACTGCCGCGCGATCCGGAGGAACTTCCGCACGTTCGCGACGGCCTGCGGCTCGCCCAGCGCGTGGAGGTGCGCGAGGTAGCCGCTCCGGTCGAGCAGCCGCTCGAGCAGCTCGTGCACCGGCACGCGGTCGCGGAGCTCGGCGTGCTCCCGCACCAGTGCCACGCCCCACCGGACGAGCTCCGCCTCCCGCGTCTCGATCCGGTCGAGCCGATCCCAGTACGGGGGCCGGGCGGCGAGGGCGATCGCGAGCAGCGTCTCGTCGCGCACCCCGACGAAGGGGCTCCGGAGGAAGCCCAGGAGCGCCCGGTCGTCCCGCGGGTCGCGCAGGGTCTCGAGCGCGAGCACGAGATCCACCACCTCGCGCCGGTCGTAGAACCCCTCGAGCCGGAGGGCGTAGGTCGGAACGCCGGCCTGCCGGAGCGCCCGCTGGTAGATGTCGAGCGCGCCCCAGGACGAGAGGAGCGCCGCCATGTCGCGCCAGGGCACGCCGCGATCCCGAAGCTCCGCCGCCCGGCGCGCCACGGCCTCGGCGTCGGCAAGGCGGGCCGCTTCCGCGCCGCACTTCCCGGCCAGCACGATGAGCTCGACCAGAGGCCGGGCAGCTCCGGGCGGCGGCTCGCGGGTCGGCCGGACCGGCTGGTAGCCCACCTCGAACGGCCGCGGCCCGCCCGGGCCCGCCCGGCCGAGGATCCGGCCCGCCGTGGCGTCCACGAAGGCGAGCACCGGCGCGAGCGACCGGAAGTTCTCCTCCAGCCGCACCACGGCGCCCAGGCCCCGCTCGGCGAAGGCGGCCTCCACCTCGCGCCACACGGTGACGTCGGCCCGGCGGAACCGGTAGATGCTCTGCTTGGGGTCGCCCACCAGCATGAGCCGCGGGGTGTCGCGCCGGCCCGACTCGGGCTCGCCCAGGAGCCAGGCGATCTCCTTCTGCACCGGGTCCACGTCCTGGAACTCGTCCACCACGAGCCCGCGGAGCCGAGCCTGGAGCGCGTGCCGGGCCGCCGGCCGGTCGCGCAGGAGGTCGCGGGTCCAGACCACCAGCCGGTCGAAGTCCACCGCCCCGGCCTCGCGGAGGCGGCGCTCCACTTCCACGCGGGCGCGGAGGGCGAGGTCGAGGACGGTGCGCTCGAGCGGGCCCGCCGCGTCCCGGTTCGCCGCGATCCGGTCGAGCCGCGCGATCTCGCCCACCAGGCGCGAGAGCCACCCCTCCACGTCCCGGAGCCCGTAGCGGGCGAAGAGCTCCTCGAGCCGCTCGACCGCCCCGGTCTCCAGCGCGTGGAGCATCGCCTCGTGCACCGCCTCGTCCACCAGCGCGGCGGCCTCGCCCTCCTCGAGCACCCGGAAGCCCGGGGCGTGGCCGCCCCGGAGCGCGAACTCCCGCAGCACGTCGCCGCAGAAGCCGTGGATCGTGCCGATCCGGGCCCCGTCCACCTCGTACGCGAGCTCGCGCAGCCCGTGCCGGCGGAGCTCGGACCGGAGCTTGGCCTTGAGGTCCGCCGCGGCGGCGTTGGTGAAGGTGATCGCCGCGATCTGCCGGAGCTCGAGCGGCTCGGCGGCCGCCTGCCCGCGCATCGGGACGCCGAGCCAGTAGAGGATCCGCCGGACTACGGTGGTGGTCTTCCCGGTGCCCGCGCCGGCCGCCACCAGGAGGTGCTGGTCCACCCGACGGACCGCCTCCCACTGGGAGTCGGTGAGCGGGGCCGGCGGGGTCGCGCCCCCCGCGCCATCCGCCCGGGCCGGCCCGCCGGCGCTCACCGGCCCCTCCGGGGAAGCCGCGGCCCGCCCGCGACCCGGCAGATCTCGAGCGCGTGGCAGAACGGCGGGCAGTTGCAGGAGGGCGCCGGGCTCGCCGGGAACTCGCCACCCCGCGCCCGTAGGACGTGCGCCGCCACCGCGTCGAGCGCCCGCTTCATCATGTCGCTCGCCTCCGTATCGCGGATCGGCCCCTCCTTCTCGTCGTAGCGGTAGAGCCGGAGCGAATGGAGCGCCTCGCGGGTCGCGATGGCGCGGTACTCGATCCGCGCCGGCACCATCCCCGGCCGGATCTTCGAGAGCGCATAGGCGTAGAGCGGCACCTGGAGCACCACGTGGTCGTCCCACGCCTTCTTGTCGCCCTTGCCGGGCACCGACCACTTGGTGGTCTTGTAGTCCACCGCCGCGAGGAACCCCTCGCTCGGGAAGCGGCCGTCCACCCCCACCTCCACCCGGTCCACCGAGCCGCGGAACCGGAAGGCGACCCCGTTCCGCTCGAGCACCACCCCGTCGAACCCGACCTCGTGCGACTCGACCGCGGTGCGCACCAGCTCCCGCGCGGTCTCCTTGGCGGAAGCGAGCATGTCCTCGTGCTGCGCCGCCTCCCACTCGACGAACCGGCGGACGAGGCGCCGGAGCTCCTGGCGCTTGGCGGGCAGCAGGAGCTCGTGCCCCAGCCGCTCGCGGCCCTCGGCCCGCGCGGCGTCCAGCACGGCGTCCACCGACTCCAGGGCGAGCGGAACCGCCCACTCGAGATCGGCGCGGCGGAGGAAGACCGGCCCGCCCACCCGCTCGCCCGCCCGGTCGTAGAACCGCTTGAGCGCGCGGTGCAGCAGGGCGCCCCGGGTGGCCTGATCCATCTCCTCGTCCGGGTCCTCCAGCTTGGCGATCCGGAGCAGGCGGCCGGAGAAGTAGGCCCAGGGACACTTGGCGAACGACTCGAGCTGGCTCGGGCTCCAGACCCTCCGGTCGCCGAACTCCGCCGCGAGGTGCGCGAGGAGCGCGGGGTCCTCGATCCGTCCGTTGTAGAGGGAGAGCTCGCCCGCGGCGCGGACCCGCTCGATCGCGGCGGCGGCGAGGGCCCGCTCGCGCGCCGCGGCGTCGGCGAAGAGCCGGGCGCCCGGCGTGACCACCCGCGACGCGGCGATCCGCTCGTCCTCGCGCGCGCCCCGGAGCCGGGCGACGTCGCCCAGCGCCTCGACGAAGGCGGAGGGGACGGTCTCGCGTCCGGCCGGGTCCACCGCCGCCCAGGAGACGGTGAGCCGGCCGCGCGCGCCGGCCGCGAGCACCCGGAAGAGCTCCCGCTCCCGCGCCTCCCACGCCGCGCGCGGCTCGAACGGGAGCCCGGCCGCGCGGAGCCGGTCCCGCTCGCCCTCGTCGAAGATCGGCGACGCGGGCGGGGCCAGCGGGAACCGCCCCGCCTCGAGCCCCACCAGGAAGACGTGCTCGAACGAGCGGTATGCCGCCGCGAACCCCTCCAGCACCTGCACCCCGCGGAGCGTCTCGGTCCAGAGCGCCACGTCGAGGTCGAGCAGGTCGTGGAGCTGCGCGTGGAACCCGCCCGCGTCCAGCCGATCCTGGGCTCCGCCCCAGAGGTCGAGCGCCTGGTACCAGCGGTCCACCAGCCGGGCGAGCCCGCGCCAGCCGGCGAGGTCCACCCGCACCACGTCGAACCGCGCGCCGGGCACCCGGGCGATCCGGCGCTGGATCCCCCACGGGTCTTCCTTCAGGAAGGCGCGGAGCCAGGCGACCCACTCGGCGAGCTTGCGGGGCCGGTCGAGCTCCTCGGCGAGCCGGGTGAACCGGTGGAAGCGATCGGCGGCGACCCGCAGCCGGCCCGCGGGCGGAAGGCTCACCCGCCGCTCGCGCTCTTCTTCGTCCGGCTGCGCCTCGCGGGCCTCCGCCTCCGCCGCCAGCTCGTCGAGCGCCCGGGCCCACGCCGCGAGGCCGGCCACCCGGCGGCGGTAGCCCACGAAGTTCAGGATCCCGGCGTCCAGCTCGCTCGCGAAGTAGGGCTGCTCCGCGAGCTCCACCAGCCCGTGCCGCCGCCAGCCGTCGGCCGCCGCCGCGAAGAGCGCGCCCACCGCGCGCACCGCCGGCACCTCGCGGAGCGAGAACCGGCGGCGGGCGGTGGCGGGCACCCCGAACCGGTCCAGCGCGGAGAGCGCGAGCTCGACGTAGGGCCGCGCCTGGCGGGCCACGACGGCGATCCGGTGGAACGGGACCCCGGCGTCCGCCAGCCCGCGCACCCGGCGGGCCACCTCCTCGAGCTCCCGCTCCACGTCGGGCGCGGCGATGACCTGGACCTCCACGTCGAGCGGCGCGGGCTCGCGGGCGAAGAGCCGGGTCGCGACGGTCTCGGGCTCCTCCAGCCGGATGACCGTGGCCGGGGGATCGAGGTCGAGCTCGAGCGGCTCCGCGGTGTAGATCCCGACCCGGTCGAGCGCCGGGCTCGCCTGGAGCGCGCGGAGCAGCGCGCGCCAGCCGCCCCGGAGGTCCTGCAGCCCGAAGAGCCGGAGCTCGCGCCGCCCGCCGAGCCGCTTCGCGAGGCCCTCGGGGTCGGCGGCCACGGCGCGGGCGCAGTCGAGCCAGCGATCGCGCCCGTCCCGGCGGCCCTCCAGGCGCGCGAGGTACCCGCGGTAGATGAGCGCGAGCTCCGCGTCACGGGCCCTCTCGAACCCGTCCCGATCCGGCCGGCCCTCGAGCGCGGCGCGAAAGCCCTCCGGCGTGACCCCCTCGGCGATCAGGTCCCCGAACAGCCGGTCGAGCGCGTCGATGAAGTCCTCCGGCCGCCGGACCCGGCCGAACACGTCGCCGGCGACCTCCCGGAGCACGCCGCCCAGGATCAGGGCGCGCTCGAGGTCGTCGCAGGGCTTCGCCCCGCCGGTGCCGAGCCACTCGGGGAGCTCCTGGAAGGTGCAGAGCGGCGGGTCCAGCCAGCCGGGCAGCCCCCGCTCGGCCGCGAGCCGGATCAGGTCGTCGCGGAGCCCGCCCTGGCGGAGCGCGAGGAGGTAGGGCGGCGAGGGGAACGGGTCGCCGGGCGCGGCCCGGGGCGGAGCGAGGAAGCCGTCGGCGGCCCGCTCCAGGAGCAGCAGCGGGTCGCGCGCGATGACGAGCTCGACGGCGCAGGACTCGGGCACGGGACGCTCGGGATGGCGGGCCGGCGCCGCGCCCCTCGGTGGAGGCGGCGCGCGAAGCGACGTCGTTGGATGCGGGATCGACCGAAAAGGTGATCGGTCGGCCCGACTCCGGCAAGATGCGGGGTGACTGTGACAGGGGGCCCGGCGCTCAGGCCGGGGCGGCCGAGACGCCCGGCTCGGGAAGCGGGCGTCCCACGCCGCCGAATCGGAGCACGGGGAGCGGAAGCCCCGAGTAGCCGACGAGCCGAACCTGTCGCAGCTCGCTCGGCAGGAGCCCGACCGGCGTGCCGTCGGCCGCCTGTCCGAGGATCAGCGCGCGCCCGTAGAGGCGCGCGCACCTGCCGCCCCGCGGCGCGATCGCCGCGATCGGCTCGGCCCCGGGCCCGCGCCGGCGGCTCAGCACCCAGACGCCCTCCGGGTGGCCCAGCGAGGTGAGGAGCCCGGCGACCGCGTACGGCCCGCCCAGCCGGCGCTCGAGCGCGCGGGGCGAGAGGTCGGGGAGCTCGAGCAGATGGAGTCCCACCCCGTCGAGCAGGAGCACCTTGTGCCCGGCCGGCCGGAGGTGGAGCCCGAGCTCGCGCTCGAGCCTCCGCGCCTCGTCGGCCAGCCGCCGCATGGTCGCGCGGCGGGCCCGCAGCCCGGCGCGGACCCCGTTGACCCACGCCGCCGCCCGCTCCGCTTCCGCGAGGGTCTCGTACTCCAGCGGCTGTGCCTCGAGCCACGTCCGGTCGGCGTCCTCCGCGGCCAGCAGCTCCCGAAGCGACGCGATGGTCGCGCGGTACCGCCGCCCCATCTCCGAGTCGAGCCGCTTCTCATCGGCGCGGACCACCTTCAGGCCCCGATAGTCCCCCGCCCGGATGGAGGCGAGCTTCGCGAGCGCCGCGCGGCGGGCCAGGGCCGCGAGCCCGAGCATCACGAGTCCGGTGCCCTTGGGCCCGATGCGGATGAAGAACTGGAGCACCAGCACGAGGACCGCACCGGGACCGCCCACCATCGGAAGCCACCGCCCCGTGTCCCATCCCGGATGGAACAGGAACAGGATGCCGCTTCCGGCCAGCGCCGCCGCGGCGACCGCGAGCGCGCCGAGGCCGATGGAGGCCGGGATCCGTCCGGTCCCCCGCTCCGCGAGATCGAACACGACCAGCGAACCGAGGGCGACGTAGATGGCCAACGCGATGGTGTCGGTCACGGGAGTCCCTCTGCAAGGGGTTGCACGCGGCTCGCCGGTTCCGTGGCCGGCCCGCTCGCCCGGAAGCTTCGCCGCCCGCGGTGACAGCGGGCGGCGCTGTCACACCGCTCCCCGAGCTTGATGTCCGAACCTCGAACAACGGAGGCAGTGCGATGATCAAGCTCGGTGGGTTGCTGCGTGTGGCGGCGGTCGGCGTGGTGCTCGGCTCGTGGGCCTGCGCCACCATCATGCAGGGCTCCAACCAGGAGGTCTCGATCGCGAGCACGCCGGCCGGCGCGCGGGTCACGGTGGACGGGCTCGAGGCCGGCCGGACGCCGGTGGTGGCGAAGCTCAAGCGGAAGGACAAGCACAACGTGCGGATCGAGCTCGAGGGCTACGCGCCCTACGAGATGGCGTTCGCGCGCTCGACCAGCGGCTGGGTCTGGGGCAACATCGTCTTCGGCGGGATCCCGGGCCTCGCGATCGACGCGATCACCGGCGGGATGTACAAGCTCAAGCCGGAGCAGGTCGAGGCGGCGCTGGGCTCGTCCACGGCCGAGGTGCGGCGGGAGAAGGATCTGATGGTGGTCACGGTGACGCTCCGGCCCGACTCGGCGTGGGAGCGGATCGCGACCCTCACGCCCGCGGGCCGTTGAGGGGGAGGAGCGAACGATGCGTGAGCTCTTTGTGGTCGCGGCGGTCGCGGCGTTCGGGCTCGCCGGCTGCGGCGGCTCGGACTCGACCGGGCCGAGCCCGGCGCCCAACATCGCCGGTCGGTGGATTTACGGGGTCAACCTGAGCAACGCGCAGCTCCAGGTCTCCTGCCAGGGATCGGGCGAGTTCGACGTGTCGCAGAGCGGGAATTCGTTCAGCGGCACCGGGTCGGGCACGATGACCTGCACCGGGCCCGGCGGGACCTTCACCGACGCCACCGGCGGTTCCATCGGCGGCGGCCAGATCAGCGGCAACCGGGTGACCTTCACCGACGGGGAGTGCTCGTACGACGGCACCTTCTCCGGCACCCCGCCGAACCGGATGAGCGGCACGGTGGGATGCCCGGTGGCGATCTCGGGGACGGTCTATCAGTTCACCGGGACCTGGCAGGCGGGGCGCTGACCGGCGGCGGCGTCAAAGGGGCGGCCTGCGGAATCGCGGGCCGCTCCCCCGCGCACGGGCCGCGCTGTCACACCCATCCCCTACCCTGAGGCGGAGCCGAATGGAGCCCGCGTGACCCTCACCCTCATCCCGCATCGCGCCCCCGAAGACGGCGACTCCGACCCCGGCGCCGCCGCCCGGGAGCGCGAGCTCCGCCGGAAGGCGGCCCGGCTGCGCCGGCTCCGCGCCCGCCTGGCGGAGCGGGAGCTCGAGCTCGCCCGGCTCGAGGCCGAGCTCGAGGCCTTCGAGCGACGGTACCTCGAGGTGGTCGGCGCGCGCTACGCCCGGCTGGACGAGCTCCGCGCCGTGCTCGCCGCCGAGCTCGCCCGGCGCTTCCCGGGTGACCCGTCGTGGCAGATCGGCGCGCGTCACGCCCGCGAGCGGGCCCGCGCCTCCGCCGCCGCGTTCCGGCGGCCGGAGCTTCGGTCGCCGCCGCGGAACCCGTCGCCCGAGCTCAAGCGCCTGTTCCGGCGGGTGGCGCGCGCGATCCATCCCGACCTCGCGCCCGACGAGGCGAGCCGGGCGGAGCGGACCCGTCTCATGGCGGAGGCGAACCGCGCCTACCGGGCCGGCGACCGGCGCCGCCTGCGGCGGATCCTCCGCGCCGCCCTCGCGCGAAGCGGTCGGGCGCGGGCGGCGCCCGATCCGGGCGCGCGGCTCGCCCGCCTCACCCGGGCGATCGCCCGGGTGAAGCGGCGTCTCGCGGCGGTCGAGCGGCGGATCGCCCGGCTCCGCGCCTCCGAGCTCCACGCCCTCAAGCTCAGGGTCGAGGCGGCCGCCGCCCGGGGCCGCGACCTCCTGGCCGAGCTCGCGGTCGACGTGGATCGCGAGATCGCGACCGTGTGGCGGCAGCTCGAGCGCCTGGACATCGCGGCCGCGTGAGCGGCACCTCCTCCCGCGCGCCCGTCCCCACCCCGAAGCAGCGTCCCGCTCGGCCCGCGTCGGGGGTGCTGGTCGCGCGGGGGCTCCGAGCCCTTACCCGCGGGAGCTGGACCGTCACCCGCATCTCGGACTGGGCCGGCCGCTGGATGCCCTTGACCCGCATCTCCCCGGACGGGAAAAGGATCTGCGTCTTCACCGGCGAGTGGGACGCCTACCGGATCCGCATCCACGTCGGGGAGACCTGGGGTCACCACCGGACGCTGGCGGCCCGGCCGTGCCGGGTCCGGTTCGACGGGAAGCCGGTGACGCCGGTGCCGCCGGTGTCGGGCGCGTGGTGCCCGCAAGGGCGCTACGTCGTCCTCGGCTCCCACCGGCACGAAGGCGTGGTCCGCATCTTCGACGCCTGGGCGGCCGCGGAATGGGGCGACGTGGGAGGGCATCGCGACGACGTCGCCGGGCTGGCCTGGTCGCCCGGGGGTGAATGGATCGCGTCGGCCTCCGCCTGCTACGACCGGCGGGTGCAGCTCTTCCGATGCGCCTACGTCGAGCGCCTCGTCACCCGCGAGCTCGAGTCGGTGCGCCCCGTGGCGGAGCGCCGCACCCTCGCGGGCTACGGGCCGCGCCGGCAGGATCGCGCGCGACTGGTCTGGAGCGGGTTCTACGGGTTCGAGCACGTGTGCTTCTCGCCCGACGGAAGCCGGCTCGCGGTCCTCGCGACGGTGGACGAGGACGTGTCGGTCCTCTCGGTGCTCACGGTTCCCGAGCTCCACGAGGTCGCCCGTGCGCCGCTCGGCGCGTCGTACGGGAGCCTCGTCTGGGTGGAGGCCGAGCGTGTCTTCGCGATCGGGTACGACGCCCCGTTGGTCGCGATCGACCCGGCGACCGGAGCCGTGCTGGAGCGCCACGCGGGGCGGACCGGGACCGGCCTCGCGGTGACGCCCGGGGCGGACCGCGTGGCGTTCGCGCACGGGGGCGACCGGATCGGGGTCGACCTGGTGAGCGCAAGCGGGGTGACGATCCTCGGCCCGACCGCCGCGGCGGTGGACACGATCGATCTCGGGCCCGACCCAGTGCTCGACCTCCGCTGGATTCCGGCCAGGGGAACGTTCATCGCCGTGACCGAAGGGGGGACCGTGGCGGAGTGGTGGCCGCCCCGCGGCTGACCGGAGCGGGCGGAACGGACCAGCGGAGTGCGGGGCGGGAGGGGCCGGAGCTTCCGGTCGCCGGCCTACTGGTCGAGCGCTTCGGTGAAGACGGCGGTGAGGTCCAGCGCGAGCGGGGGGATCCCGCCGACCGGGCGCCACTCCAGTCGATCGGTCAGGATCTCCGGCCGGTCGTCGGACGGGCGCCAGCGCTCCACCAGCCGGGCGTCGAGGTCCACCACCCAGTACTCGGGGACGCCGTGTCGCTGATACCGGCGCCGCTTGACCTGGCGATCGGCCCGCGCCGTGGCGGGCGAAAGCACCTCGACGGCGAGGAGGAGCGTCCCGATCTCGGCCCAGCTCCGAGGCAGGCGGCCGGCGACCGGCGGAGCGACGAAGAGATCGGGCTGCACCAGGGTGCGCGGGTCGAGCTCGATGTCCGCGGGCGACAGCAGCACGCGGCCGATCCGGTGCGCGTGCACGTAGGGCTTGATCCGCTCGTAAAGCGCCTGGATCGCCGCCTGGTGGGCGAGCGAGGGCGCCGGCGTCACCAGCAGCTCCCCGTCCACCACCTCGTAGCGGTTTCCGTCGTCGGGGAGCTCGAGAACCCGGGCCGCGGTCCAGTCCGCAAGGGGCTGCGGCATGCCCACAATGTGACGTCCTCGGCGCGCGCGGGACAAGACAGAGGCACCGGCAGGCGGCCGTCGGCTGCGCCGGAGGACTATGGCCGGGTGGGGCCGCCGTGACGGCGTCTCCATCATGCGGGCCGGGCCCGAAACTCACCGCCCGATTACGTGCCCCCCGAAGCTCGCCGCCTTTCGAGTGTTCGGGTCAGCCGTGGAGCGCCGCGAACACGGCGCCCACCGCCATCACGATCCCGAGCGCCATCTTGACCGCGGCCGCGACGGCGCGCCCCAGCACGGCGCCCCACCCGGCGCCGAGGGCGGCGCCCGCGCGGCGGGCCCGGGTGTACTCGAAGAGCGCGGCGCCGGCGAAGGCCCCGAGGAACCCGCCGATCACCGAGCCCACGAGCGGCACCGGCACCCCGATCACCGCGCCCACCAGCCCGCCGGCGAGCGCCCCCCACCCCGCGCGGTGCGACCCGCCGTACCGCTCGGCGTAGCGGAAGCCGGCCCAGGCTTCCACCACCTCGCCCAGGAGCGCGAGGCCGAGGGCCGCCACGATCACGACCGTGGTGATGGAGCGGAAGTCGGTGAGCCAGCCGTAGCCCAGGATGCCGAGGACGATCACCCAGAGGCCGGGGAGGCCGAAGGGGACGAGCGCGAGCCCGGCGAGGCACGCGGCCGCGAGGAGGAGGAGGAGGGGAACCGGGTCCACGGCCGGCCCGAGTCAGCCCCGGACGGCGGCTTCCACCGCGTTGTACCGCGAGCGGGCCCCCGCGGGCGCGAGCACGGGTCGCTCCCCTACCGCGCGGCGGCCGGCGACACCCGGAGCACCCGGCCGTCGCCCTCGTCGGTTACCACGTACACCAGCCCGTCCGGGCCCTGCCGCACGTCGCGGATCCGGCTCGCGAGCCCGTCGTCCCGGTAGCGCTCCTCCCGCGCCACGCGGCCGTCCCGAAGCTCGAGCCGCACCAGCGCGCCCGGCTGGAGCGAGCCGACCAGCACGCTCCCCTTCCAGCCGGGAAACGCGTCGCCGGTGTAGAAGAGCATCCCCGAGGGGGCGATCACCGGGTCCCAGTAGTACACCGGCTGCTCCATCCCCGGGTTCGCCGTCCCCTCGCCGATCCTGAAGCCCGAGTAGTCCACCCCGTAGGTGATCACCGGCCAGCCGTAGTTCTTCCCCGCCTCGGGGTGGTTGAGCTCGTCCCCGCCGCGGGCCCCGTGCTCCACGGTCCAGAGCCGACCGGTGGCGGGGTCGATCGCGGCGGCCTGCACGTTCCGGTGCCCGTAGGACCAGATCTCCGGGCGCGCGTTCGGCCGGCCCACGAACGGATTGTCCGGCGGCACCGAGCCGTCGGGGTCGATCCGCACGATCTTCCCCAGGTCGCTCGCGAGGTTCTGCGCCTCCTCGCGGTAGGCGAACCGGTCGCCCTGGGTGACGAAGAGCTTCCCATCGGGCGCGAACACGAGCCGGGAGCCGAAGTGGTTTCCGCCCTCGACCTTGGGCTGCTGCCGGTAGATGACCCGGAGGTCCTCGAGCCGGCCGTCGCCCAGCCGGGCGCGCGCGACCGCCGTCCCGGCGCCGCCCCCGCCCTCGCCCGGCTCGGCGTAGGAGAGGTAGATGACGCGGTTCCGGGCGAAGTCCGGGTCGAGCGCGACGTCGAGCAGCCCGCCCTGCCCCGCGGCCTGAACCCGCGGGACGCCGGCGAGCGGCGGGGAGACCTGGCCGTCCGGCTGGACGATCCGCACGCGGCCGGGTCGCTCGGTGACGAGCATGCGGCCGTCGGGGAGGAACTCGAGCGCCCAGGGGTGCTCGAGCCCGCGGGCGACGGTCTCGACCCGGACCACGCCCTCGGTGGGCCGCGGGGTGGGCGAGCGCGGGGCCTGGCTGTGAGCGGGCGGGGAAGCGCAGGCGCCGAGCCACGCGGCCGCCAGCAGCCTGACACCCCCGCGCGCGGCGAGGAGAGCGTCGAGTCGAGCCACGGGCGAATGCTACCGGCGACGGAGCGCCCGAGCCAGCCCGCGACGCACGCCCGTCGATCCGGCCGCTCCGAGCGGCCGCATCGGCGGATCGACTAGACCGGTTGAAACAGGCGCTCGAGGTCGAGCGCGAACGGCCGGCGCGCGCCCGCCGGGTGCCAGAGCACCCGCCCCCGCTCGAACGCGGGGAAGCCGTCCCCCGGGGTCCAGACCTCCACCCGCCGCTCGTCGGGGTCCACGATCCAGTAGAGCGGCACCCCCTGACGCTGGTACTCCAGCCGCTTGGTGAACCGGTCGGCCCGGGCCGAGGACGGGCTCAGCACCTCGGCCACGAGCAGCAGGGTCGTCATCCGGGACCACTCCAGGGTCCGGGCCTGCTCCAGCGGCACCACGAACAGGTCGGGCTGCACCAGCGTGTCCGAGCCCCAGGAGATGTCCGACCGCGATCCGAAGGCGTGGCCGACCGGCTCCTCCCGGAGGTAGGCCTGGACCGCTTCGAAGAGCCGGCCGGCGACGACCTCGTGCCACGGGCGGGGCGCCGGGGTCACCAGCAGCTCGCCGCGGATCACCTCGTAGCGGTTCCCGTCGTCGGGGAGCGCCCGCACCATGTCGGCGGTGTAGTAAATCGGGGCGGCCATACCGATAGGATGGGCTCCTCGGCGCCGGGCCGGCAAGCGGCGGGCACACCCGACGGTGCGGCCGGCCGGGCCGGGGGGCGTCATCCCCGGAGCGCGGGCCCGGGCGATTCAGTTGCGGGTGTCGGGCGGCGCGGGGGCCGCGAGCTGCTGCAGGACATCGGTCCAGTCGAACACCGACCAGCGCTCCTGGATCTTGCCGTCCCGAATCCGGGAGATGACCGTCCCCTTCCAGTGGACCCGCCGGCCGGTCGGCTGGATCCCCGCGAACGGCCCCGCGTGGGTCCCGCTCCCCTCGAGGTACGCCGCCACCAGATCGCCCTCCGCAACGAGGAACCGGATCTCGGTCCGGAGGTCGCGCCAGGTCCGGTGCAGCTCGGCCACGGCCCGGCGGAAGCCGTCGCGCCCGATCTCCCGTCCGTTCACCTTGAGATCGGGCGCCACCAGGGTGTCGAAGACGTCGAGGTTCCGCCGGTTGAAGGCCTCCTCGACGAAGCGGCGGACGACGGCCTTGTTCTGCTCGAGCGTGCGGTCCTGGGCTGCCGCGGCGGGCGCCGCGAGGGGGGCGACGAGCACGACGAGGGCGACAAGGGCGACGGAGACGGGGACCAGGCGGGGG